>WNGP01002411.1_pt1 | contig 15801 bp, 16 predicted proteins | sample 5407671 | NCBI WGS metagenome assembly WNGP01 (sample SAMN13153381, study PRJNA577476) | soil metagenome | isolation source: 40 cm soil or saprolite under Garry oak tree replicate 2 | place: USA:California | collected 2016-06-15 | reverse complement strand
TTGCCAGCCACAGTGACCGATCCGGGCCGGGCAGGCAGGATTTCGCTGCATCTGGTGGATTCGACTGGGCTGGATCGCGGAGCACTAGGAGAAGTGGCTGTAGAAACATCCACAGGAAATCAGTGACATGAAGTTGTTCGAAATAACTTAAAGAAGCTGCGCATTAGTTGAGATTTGTTTTACAACTTTTTATTCTAGTATTGTGATTCCGAAATAGCATACCAATGACTAGACCACCGACAACGTCTCCAGTTTGTACTTCCAGCGGAAGACCACGGGTGTCTCATTGACCTCCTTGAGGTAGAGTTCGATCCGTGCTTTCAGTTCGTCGGCTGAGGCGAGTCGGATGCCACGAAGCAGGGTTTTGGCCATCTTAGCGAAAAACGATTCGATCAAGTTGAGCCAGGACCCGTGTTTGGGCGTGAAGGCGAATGCAAACCGGTTTGGCAGCGTGGCCAGGAAAGTGCGGGTCTCTTTGGAGATGTGTGCGGAATGATTGTCGAGCACAATACGGATACGCGCACCGGTCGGGTAATGGGCATCGGCCAGTCTCAGGAATTCGATGAACTCCACGCTCCGATGCCGTTTGCGCACCAAGCCCAGAACCTCCCCGGACAGCAGGTCGATTCCGGCCAACAGGGACAGTGTTCCGTGCCGGATGTATTCATGGTCCCGCCCCCTGGCAGAATATTTTCCTGGGACCGGGGGCAGGTCTGGGGCAGTATTTTCGATGGCTTGCATACCGGGCTTCTCGTCGTAGGAGAGCACAGCGACCAAATCCGGCGGCGGCGCGCCTTTCTCACGCCAGATTTCCACCTCCTTGTAAACATGCAGAACCTGCACCATCTGGGCGTCAAACTCGGGATCGCGCCGCTCCAGGTAGTACTGAATTTTGTGGGGGTGCACCTGGTTGGCGCTGAGAATTTTGGAGACCGTTCCGCGCCCCAGTTTCCTGAGACTCGGGTGACCGGCCGCCTCGGCATGCTTCCGAACATGCTTCGACAACAATCTGGTGGTCCAGAGTTCTTGAGCATAGCCCAGGTCCTTGGGTTTCTGACCTGCCAGCGCAACCACCCACGCGCGCGCTTCGGCCCTCATCGCCGGGCGGCGACCGCGACCCGGCAAATCGGCCAAGGCCTGAGTCACCCCCAAGTCCAGGGCCTTGCTTACGCACCGTTCGACCCGTGGCCGGTTCGTCGCCAGGCTCCTTGCGATCTCTGAAACCGTGTCTCCCGCGTGATAGCGCAATAGAATCGAAGCCCGATGCACGCGGCCCACCGACTCGCTTCGCGACTGCGCGAGCGCCGTGAGCATTTCCCTCTCCTGGTTGCTGAGCTTCAACGGGGCCCGGCGACTGACAAACGGCAAGCGACCAGCTTCCTTGTTAATGGTATACAAGGAGCTTATCCCACAGCAGATTGTATTGCAATACTATTTTGGAATCGTTCTTTTAGTTAGTTACCATCTCGATAGATCAAGGAGTATATAAAGAGATTGTTTTGTTTAAACATACAATAATACTACCGTATTGGTAATAGTTACGGAGCGGTGGAGAGGAGGTAAAGACGTGATCCCTGGCCGCACTGAACAACTCGAGATGAGCAGTTTTCCAAAGCAAATGAATGAGGCATCTGATATGCGGCTGCAGTTGACACAATTGGCAGAAGCACTGGCAGAGTCATGCGGGCTTCTGGAGGGCTATGCTCCGACGTGGTACACATTCGATCACCACGAAAGAGCCGAGTCCGCGCTGCAATCAATGAAAAAGTTCTGAAGAACAACAGGCAGCTCCGGATATTCGGATGGTGCGGTCAATACCTTTCATCCCTGAAATTTATAGCCGATGCCGGGGACGGTGAGGATCAGCTCAGGTTTTTTGGGAGCCTTCTCCAATTTCTGGCGTAAGCTGGCGACGTGAACATCAACGGTGCGTGTGAACGTGCCGACCTCGTAGCCCCACACCTCGCGCAAGATCTCATCACGGGAAAGAGTGATCCCGTTGTGCTCCGTGAAATAGCGCAGGAGCTGAAATTCCCGAGCAGAAAGATAAACAGGTCTGCCTTCTCGCGTAACCTGAGTGCCGCGGATATCCACGCGGATTGAGCCAAACTGGAGAATGCCCTGGCCGGTTCGTGTGGGGGCGCGCCGCAATAGGGCCTCGATACGGGCTATAAGTTCCAAAGTGTCGAAGGGTTTCGTGACGTAGTCATCGGCACCCAGTTTGAGACCGGCCACCTTGTCGACAATTTGGCCACGAGCGGTAAGCAGCAGAATTGGGGTTGCCAACCCCGCCAGCCGGATGTCGCGACAGACGTCAAGACCACTGCGGCGAGGCAGCATGATATCGAGGATGATCAAATCGAAGGGTAAACTGGTCGCCTTTTCGAAGCCTTGTTCCCCATCGGGAGAGAAATCAACGACGTAACCCTCGCTTTGCAGACGATCGCTCAGGGTCATCCGCAATGCTTGTTCGTCTTCCACCAACAGAATATTCTCGTTCATGTTCGAATAGACGGATCTGGTTTAGAAGTGACGGATGCCATTTCCGATTCTTGTTTCTCGACGATTGGCAAGTGGAGGGTGAATATACTCCCAACCGCCAGTTCACTAACCACGGAAAGTGTTCCTCCCATAGCTTCGGCAATGCTCTTGGCGAGAGACAATCCCAAACCTGTCCCGTGAATCTGGGCAGCCATGACCGCCGCTCCGCGATAAAAGGGCTCGAAAATGTGCGGCATCTCCAAGCGGTCAATGCCCATACCGCGATCTTGAACGGTGATCCGGATTTCCTTGCTGCTTCGCTCTTCGGAATCGTGGACAAAGGCGCGAATACCGATCCAGCGGCTTTCACCACTGTACTTCACGGCATTTACGATCAAGTTCTGCAGGCATTGAGAGAGCGCGGACAAATCACCCATTACGCAGGGCAGCCCGGATTCGATGCGCCGCTCAATCACAAAGCCTATTTCCTGCACCAATTCCGCAGTATTGTCCAGCACGGCATCGATGATCCGCGACACCTGCAGTGGGCGCAGAGTATAGCGGTTCTTACCTTCTTTCGTCGAGGCAAACAGCAGAATCTGGTTTACCAGCTCGGTGATCTGCCGGCATTGGTTTTGGATTGCGGAGCCATAGCGTTTAAGCTGATCCTTCCCACCAACAAGACCGTCTGCAATGTTATCCGCGGCGGAGGAGATGACCGCCAGGGGAGTGCGTAGCTCATGAGAGACGGAGGCAACAAACTCCATTTGCAGCTTGGCCAGTTGAATCGCGCCGAGCATTTTGCTTCTCTGGATGGCCCCGACGGAAGCGCTGGCCAACGCCAAGGTAATACCGAGGACACCGATCAGCCTGAAGATGGTGCGCCGAGAGGTGGCAGCGACGTTGGCAAGCTGCTGAGAAGCCTGCTCATCGTAGAGCCGCTTGATTTCCTGCAAGTCTTGGCGGACACGTTCGAAGGACGGCACACCCCCCTTGAGATCCAGGTTGACCGCTTCTTTGGTGCTGCCCTCAAGAATCGAAGCCAACACTTCATTGCGCACACCAAGATAGCCGGACCAATCGAGTTGGATACGCCTGCCCACCTCGATTTCGTGAGGCATTCGAGCCTGACGCAGATATTCGCTGATTCCTTCGTTAACAAGCCGGTCGGCTTCGCGCGACTGGTCGGCATATTCCAGTTGGAGATTGCTGTCGTTGGTAGTCAAGGCGTAGAAAGTGCTACGACGGGTCTCCTGGACTTCATATTGCAGCTCCCCAATCCTCTGAAGCCCCTGCACGGACCCAGCGTACATTTTCTGCGCCTCAACGTTCGTAGCATGAAGATCGCGTATCACGAATAGGCCAACAATGGTAACGACAAAGAACACGATCAGAAGCAACAAGGATGAATTGTAGGGGGATGCAAGAGCCAAGACACGGTCTAACGGCGCAGCCGGGCCAGCCAATGTCCCTTTGCGCGCGCGTTTGTTTTGCCCGTTCATATCTATTTGGAAGAGCGTGGTGGCACGTGAAGCCGGTATCCCTTATCCTCGGGACCGCGCTCATCGATCCGAATGGCTTTTACCGAGGGGTCCAAGTCCAGGACACGAAGATAGCCAATGGCACCGGGCACGTTAAATACGAACTTGCGCACACCCACGGGAGTTGCCAGGGTTTTCGGGGAAACAAGCACTTCGCCAGTGAAAACGCCGTGCAGGAAGTGATTATTGAAATCGGTTTCATTCATCTGGCAGATATCGCGAAGCACGACGGCGCGCTCAGGCTGGCCGGGCTCCATCATCACGAGGGTGATGCGGCGGCCATTTGGCCAGTGACTGCGCTCACCAAGAAAAATTCTTCGCAGTTCGGGCATGGAAAGATTCTGAACCGGGTTAGAAAGGTTAACGACAACGGCCAAATTTTGCTCCGACGCGATCTGCGACTCCGGCAATAAACTGGCGTTTGGCACAGACTCTAAGGAGAGCGCCGCAACGGAGAAAGCGGCACTCGCCAAAATGAACAGTAGACCTGCCATGCGACGCATGCGTTGGTCTTTCTAGAACGTAAATCCGACTTGAAGGGCAAGCGCATTGGCCGCCGGCTGTCCTCGCAAGGCAGTGTAGTCATATTGCAGCTTCACAGCCACCGTCTCGCTGGCATCATAACGGAGACCGAAGGAGGGGCCTTGGCGCAATCCAACGTCGGGGAAGATGGGCTCTGTCCTAGAGGCGTTCACATACTGGTATCGGAAGTAGGGCCGATAGGAGCCGAACTGTTTTGAAACCTGGGTGTAAAACCCCGGGGTATTGAATACGCGTGGAATACCGTTGGGGGCATGACGAACAAGCAGGGCTTCGTTCAGCCATTCAAACTTCGAACGCACCAAGACGGCGTGCGCCGCAAAGATAGTTTCTCCGATTCTGGGGAGGTTTACCGGCGCAAGCAGGTCGCGGTAAGCAGAAAAACCTACCTGCAGGCCACGAACGGCGTCAGGACGGGCGAAAAGTGCAAGGTTGAAGGCCTTATGGTTCTGGTCATCAACCACATTCTGGACCGGTTCCTGAGTAATCGGGGAACGCGAGGCACGCCCGTTCCCAACCTCGGCGACGTAGTGCAAGCCGAGATGGCCGGAGGGGATCAGGCCCGACACCGAGGCACCCACAGTATGAACCGGCAGAATTCCTCCGCGGTCCTCGAATTGAAAGAGAAAGGGGCGCCCCGTCGTTGTTTGAAACCAAGTGCTATGGTGATAGGCCGTGTTGTAGTAGCCGATCGCTGTATGATATCTGCCGACAGCAAACTTGAAATAATCACTGTGGGAATACTGAAGAACCATGCGTTCGACATCCACACCGAAGGTATTATTTTCACCCCGTGTTTCGCCAAAAATGTTGTCCGGCCCACCTTCAAAGACAATTTCGCTGAGGAACTTGAATTTTTCAGAGATATCCGAAGTGATGAAAAGGTTGAGTTGGCCAAGGCTGAAGGCGGTCGTATCATGCCTCTGGCTATCCCCGTGAAGGGTGATATCGCCGAAACCGCGCATGCGCAACAATGTCTTGCTAACATCCATTCTCTCAGTTACCGCGTTGTCCGCCTGCAACTCAGTTTCACTTGCGGGAGGCGCACTCGCTTGGACGGGTGGAGAAGGAAGGCTTAGAGGGGCAGCTTGCTGCTTGGCAGCTTCTAGTTGCTTGACTCTAGCCTCCAATTGATCAATTCGTTGGAGCAAGACCCGCAATGTCTGTTTATCCGCAGCCGCCACGTCGACGGGTTGCTGCGCCCGGAGAATTGTGGTGTTGACCAGAATTCCTAAGAGCAACGGAAATATCCGCCATGCGATCATGCGACCGATGAGCTTCAGAGCCAACATAACTCTGATGGGTGAGGGACTAGAGAACTTCATGCATTCCTCCTTGAGCTATGCATTCGCAATGGGCAGCAGGCGTTGACCCTTTAAGGTAGCCTAAAGTGCGGTCGCTGATGGGGAGGATGTCGTGATGGTATAGAAGCCGTTGCGTGTCGCTCCCCGCTTTCCAGCTATCGGAAGATGGGCCCTTGGGTAGTGCCTCTCTCAAAACTAGACAGGCCGCTTAGATCTGATTCGGGGCCTCCGGGATCAAGAGTAGCAGCGTGGGCAAGCGTGAGCCGGTAGAGAGGACAACGGTGTAGGGACGGCCGAACAGCGCGATCGTGTCGGAGACGTGGGACGACAGCGGATGGCCCCAGTGTTGTTTTATCGCTGGAACGTTTCCTTTTGCCGAATAATTACTCTCCAGCTCAAACATTGGCTCTCGATTGCCGGCTGATTCTCGGCGTAGGCAGCTAGCATTTATTTGTCAACAAGACCGCTAGAGTTCACTCAGGTTGATCCACCTGAGGAAATGAATTCACCATGGAAATCAATCTGGCGGCATCAGAAATTGCAGCCCTGGAAGCAGTGTTGGCGCTGGGCGTATAGCGCACAACTTTGGGTTGGCCGGGCACGGAGAACTCGGTGGCAACGGAACTCTGGTCCTGCGAGCGTTTACTGCCGGGATCCGGCAGCAGGCGTCGCTGGGCTTCTTTTTTACGGTTGAACTCGCCGATAATTCGAGCGACATAAGCCAGGGTCTCCGGGTAGGGAGGCACGCCGTGATATTGCTCGACGCGATCTGGTCCGGCGTTGTAGGCCGCCAGCGCCTTATTAAGATCGTTGTGATAGCGGGATAGTAGTTCACCCAAGTAGCGCGTGCCACCTTCTACGTTGGCAGCGGGGTCCATGGCGTTCTGTACGCCCATCCGGGCAGCAGTCTGCGGCATCAGCTGCATCAGCCCCCGCGCGCCCTTCGGGGAGACTGCGTTTGGATCGAATCCGCTTTCGACCAGAATCACGGAGTTGACCAGATCGGGGTCAAGGTTGTTTCGTTTGCTGGCGGCGTTGACGACCGAGTCGAGACCGATGGCAGCTGCGAAGCTGACGGCTGGCGGCAAGGGTGAGTCCAATTCTTCGAAGCGCACGATTTCGGCACTAGGTACGTCAATGTAATTGTCTGGTGTCTCGGCCAGGTATAGGCGAGTCATCGAATCTCGCGCTTCGCGACGTTCATGCCGGATGGCAAAGCCATTGCGCAAGATGGCCATGTCCGCGGCGGACGCTGATGGAATGACCAGAAAGATCAAAGTCGTGACGATGCCAAGTTTGTGACCAAGTTTCATACCTGAGACACTTACTCCACGGGACCAGGGATGTCCCGCATAGGCAGCCGTGAATTCAGCAGCCAGCCGAGCTAGGCAAGAACGAATATCAACGTATTTTGTCAGTTCGTCTTTGCGCTACAACAACCTTGGCAGCGAATTGTCGCGCTATGAAAATTCATGATTGGCTGCAAGACTTGAATAACTTATTCACTGATCTCGATTGCCGCGCGGAATCGACCTGGCTTCTGCACTTTGAACAACTCCATGCGCCTTTCCCACGGGTCCGGGATCTGCTTCTGATGAAGGGTGGCCTTCTTCAAAATTTGCATTAAAAGGACATTTAATTCTTAGCGACCCTAATCCCAATTGCCAACACGCGAGTATTTAAGGGGAGCGAAGCGTCTTTCTTTGCGCTAGGTCAAATAAGTAGGGCCAAGTTGTGGGTTATAAGTGACGGTGCTTTGAGATAAGCGATTTCGCGCCGTGGCCGTACATTTGCTCTTAGCCATCTACTGGGTTTGCCATTTCCAGCAACCTCGCGTGCTTAGGTCGGCTTTCATGGTCCGCATGAGGCATGGGTGGCAGGTTCCGTGTGGAGGCAGCAACAACATGAAACATCTGCGCATTATGCTGGCTTTGATCCTGAGTATGGCGATCAGCGCGCCAACCTATTCCGATCAAGCGAATGCTGCGTATGCCCGCGGTGTTCGCGCCGAGTCGCAGACCCAATACGATGCTGCTTATGAAGCATACAAGGAAGCGTACGCGCTGAAGCCCAAGGATTCGAAATACATGGCGGCTTACCTGCGGTCGCGAGCGTCTGCCGCAGCCGAGCATATGCGAAAGGGCCAATTGCTGCGCGATAACCTCAAATTAGAGGAAGCCCTCGTGGAATTCCAGCGTGCGGCAGAGATTGACAGATCCAACCTCGGGGCGCAGGAAGAGATGAGCCGCACCGCCACAATGATCAAAAAGCAAGCCCAGCAGGCAGGGGTTGCCGCCACCCCGACAGCGGAGTCACCATTGAGCAAAATGATGGAAGATGTTGAAGGTCCAGTCGACCTGGAACCCTTTTCGGACACCCCGCTTACACTACGCATGACGACTACGGCGGATAACGTCTATAAGACCATTGGCAAGCTAGCTGGAATCAACGTGCTATTTGACCTGGACTACAAGCCACAGCGTATCAATATCGAGTTGGACGACGTCCCCTTGCGCGAGGCGCTGAGGATGGTCGCCATGCAATCGAAGACCTTCTGGCGGCCCGTATCGACCAAGGCCATCTTTGTGGCCGCAGAAGGCAGGCGCAAGGACTTTGAAGACAACGTGATGACGACGCTCTATCTTCGCAATGCATCGACGCCGGCCGAGTTACAAGAGGTGGTCGGCACGCTTAAGGGAATTCTGGACATCACCCGGATTCAAGTAAATCCCACGCACAGCGCGATCACACTCAGGGGCACGCCGGATCAGCTGGTCCTGGCGCAGAAATTGGTCTCCGACCTTGACAAGCCCAAGGCCGAAGTGGTGATCGATATCGCCGTGTTGTCAATCAGCCGCGACCGGCTTCGGAACCTGGGCACAACTGTTCCAACGTCTACCACCATCGCTTTAGCGGCTGCCCCACTGGGCGCGGGCGTGGTCAAACTGGGTTCGGTGAATGGAGGCATTTTCTCTCTAGGGGTTCCGGGCGGTAAGTTCGACTTTCTTATGTCCGACAGCAACACCAAGGTTATCCAGAACCCGCAAATCCGCGTCCTTGACCAACAAAAGGCTACTTTGAAAATCGGCGATCGCATACCAATCGCCACCGGGTCGTTTTCGGCAGCCGGCGGCGTCAGTGGGGGAGGTATCAGCCCGCTGGTCAACACTCAATTTCAGTATATCGATGTTGGCGTGAATATCGACATTACTCCTCAAATTCACTCAAATCGCGAGGTCACCCTCAAGATGGTTTTGGAAGTTTCATCGGTCTCGGGTGAGGTAAATATCGGAGGAATCACTCAACCCCAGATTGGACAGCGCCGCATCGAGCACGAATCGCGCTTGGAAGACGGTGAGATTAACCTGGTGGGTGGCATTCTGCAAGATACAGAAACACAGTCACTGAGCGGTTATCCGTGGCTGGCAAAAATTCCCCTCTTGAAGTACCTGTTTGGCCAGGAGAGTAAAAAACGGAACGAAAGCGAGATTGTCTTCGCGATCACACCTCACATCGTGCGGGCAGAGGAGATCACCGACGAGAATTTGCGGCTGATTGATATAGGCACCGGCACCTCTGTTGGCCTGCGGCGGCGAGAACCAAAGAAAAAGGCCGGTAGCGGCGCGCCGCAGCCGAGCAAGCCCGCAGCTCGCGGTGTAGCCCGACCACAGAGCCCGACCTCTGTTCCGGCAGCACCAACTTCCTAATCTATTCCCCATGGTGTCATGGTGTTGCGCTCAGGCGTTTGTGCACGGCTGCTGCCCGCCTGGTCTGGCCAACCACGGCTCCGTACACTGTGAATAACCCAATTCCTTTTTCCAAATTCTTCCCTTCTGTTCCCGATTTGTGCAAGATATTTCACGAATGCCAGCGAGCCACCAGTCAACTCCTGTGGAATGAATAACTTGCTGGTAGGGGCGCTAGGCATGGAGCTTGCTTAGAATAATTCAACACTCGCCTTGGGACGAGTGCCCACATGTACAGACTGGTCTGTTCGCTCTTCAAGCCTACTGTAGATTATTCAGTCGGAAGAACTGCGCCGTCCTTTCGAGGCCCCGTACTACTTAAGGTCCGACCCCCGCAGCTAGGACCTGTAACTCAATCGAGACAGGAACAACTCTGAAAACTATGGCAAACGCCCAGACGGCCTCACTGACAGCAAGATTGCAATTGCCGCAAAACAACGACTTGGAGATGAAGGTCGTGGCCCGCCAAGGCAACCAATATGCGGAGCTGTCCCAGCTATTTGCGGGTATCCCCCGGGCTGATTACGCAATCATCGTATCCGCCGCGCACCCAACGAAGTTCCCGCGCCGGCAAACGATCTTTTTCGCGGGCGACGCGATCAAGGACATAGTGTTGCTGACCGAAGGTTCCGTAAAGATAACGCAGCTGGGAGAGAATGGCAGCGCAGTCATCCTCCGACTCGAAGGACCTGGTGAAATAGTGGGGTCGCTTGGGTCTGGGCAACGCGCTAGGCATGGCTCAACGGCGGAGGCACTTCTTCCGTGTAGGGCGCTAGTCTGGAATGCCCCGACGTTTGATGCCCTATCACAACGGTTCCCTCTCCTTCAGCGCAACACGATGCGTATCATGGCAAAGCGCCTGCAGGTGCTCGAAGGCCGATTTCGAGAGATTTCCACGGAAAGGGTCGCCCCACGCCTGGCTCGTGAGCTGGTTCGGCTGCTTCCGCAAGTAGGCCGGAGAGTGGATGGCGCGCTGGAAATCAACCTTTCGCGGGAAGAGTTGGCGCAGATGACAGCGACTACGCTGTTTACCGTGAGTCGGCTACTCTCGAGCTGGGAAAAGCAGGGCATCTTGAGCCTTCGACGAGAAGTAGTAGTGGTAAGAAGTCCTCTCGGCCTGTTGGGTATAAGTGAACTCAAATGATCTCCGCGCTCTTTTTCACCGAGACGGCCGCCGCGCGTCGGATGAACCAGCCCGTGTTGGATCGCAGTTTCGGTAATCTAGGAGCGGATCGTATCCGGCAAGCCCAGGTAAGATCTTTTCTACAGCACTCCGGCCAATAGGGCGAGGCTTGCTGGTAGTGGATGAAGTACCGGTGCTGATTCCACGCGGCGTGTTGTGAAAAGGACGGGCTGCACGGTCAGGAGAGTCGCCTCGATCGGAAACTGAGTGCAGCAGCGATTTCTCTGGTGACTGCAAGTCTGTGCAGGGTTTCGTGACACCTATTGTTTTGCCGTAAAGGGTTGTTGACCAGGTAAAAGACCGTGATAGACAGTCTTGCAGGGAACCTGGAGTTCGACTACCTCGCCGGTCATCAAGCAGGAGAGGATAATTAGTCCCCTCAGATTTTCTCCTGAGTACTAAGGGCCGAATCGATGAACAGTATCTTCAACGAATTGCGGATAGCTTTCGGAAGAGCGCTTCGGCTCAGTGTCGAGATGCATTCTCGTAAGCTGTTCATTGTGCTGTGCGGACTGGGAGTCATGATCGTGGCTCCCGCGGTGAGCGCGCATAAACTGCCAACATCACCTCCGAGCGGCCGGAAGCCACCCGACCTTGCAAAATCCATACTGCCAGCTTTAGCGTCGCCGCCGGTGCGGCAAGAGCAGATACCGCAGCAGGCACCCGCGCCTCTCTCGGCGGAACAAGGGACGCCCAGCCGACACCAGGTATCCTATGAAGACGGGCAGCTCACAATCGTTGCAGAAAATTCAAAGCTGGGGGACATCCTGGCAGCAGTTAGCGAGCGCATGGGCGCAGACATTGAAATCCCGGCGAGCGCTTCCGACGAACGGATCTGGGTCCGGCTTGGACCGGGTCCCGCGCGCAGAGTACTTGCCGCACTATTGGGTGGGACGGATCTCGACTACATTATCCAGGCGTCTGAGACTGATCCGGAGGGCATACAGAGTGTGCTGCTGACTCCCCGTACCAAGGCCCCCGGCGCCGGCGCCGCCGTCGTCGCACCTGGCAGGCCAGCAATTTCCGCAGGGCAGGCGCGGGGTGCAAATCGGAAAAATCTCCAGCCCAACCGCAGCTCGGCGGAAGCTTCCGGTCGGGAGAATTCAACCGAACCGGCGACTCCCGTAGAAGTGCCAACCGCAGGCAATCCACCTGCGTCCACGGAGCAGCAACCCGCACCAGCCGAGCTGCAGCCCTCACCTGATACTCAGGACGCCGATGCGGACAAATCGGCAGCTAAGACCTCCGAACAAATGATCCAAAAGTTACAGAACATGTACCAGCAGCGGAAGCAGATGCAGCAGGATCGAAAACCTCCTTCCCCAAATTAGCATTCAACAGAAGTACTCGCTGGACAAGTGGGAAAACTGCTGCAACAGCGGGGCGGTGAGCAGCTGCGATGGAGGAATGTGGCGGCGCTTGCCTTCGCTTCCGTCGTTGCGCACTGTGCTTCGGCCCATAGCCTTACGATGTCCGCTTATCTCGCATGTCCCAATCGCATAGAACGAGCGGCAAGTCCACTCTGATAAATCCCCCCGAAGGGCCATCACGGTCTTCGGTGGTAACAGTGCCAACCATTAACTGGGTGATATTCTGTTCCGCTAGTTCGCCAGGATTTCGAGGGAATTACAGGGTCACGTCAGCGCCAATCGCTTGCGCTGTGGCTAGATGGCCAGGAACTATGATTTGATCCCGAACGGGTTCCTCTTTCAGCCCACTCTCTCTCCATACCGCATAGATAGGGGGATAAACGAACAGTTCGAGAATGAAGGAGGTGAAGATACCGCCGATCATCGGAGCGGCCATCCGCTTCAGGATTTCCGAACCGGTTCCGTTGGACACAGAATGGGAATCAAGCCGATGCGCATGGTGGCAAACGTCATGAATTTGCGAGGCAAACGGCGGGCCGCCCCTTCCACAATCGCGTCATAGAGGCGCTCTTGGGTGAATTGCGGGTGTTCGCGCCGTGCGGCCTCGTTAGGCGACGTCCAAATAGAGCAACATGAAGACTCCGGTTTCGGCATCGATCCCGAGAAGCGCGAGAATGCCGATCCAGACAGCAATGCTCATATTGTAGTCAAGCGCGGAAATCATGCGGATTGAGCCCACGGCGGAGAACGGAACCGTCAGGGCAACGATCATGGTTTTCACCGCCGATCGAGTATTGCAGTACAGCAAAAAGAGGATGATCGCGATAGTGACTGGCACGATGAGCATCAATCGATTGCCGGAGGCGAAGGGCCGTTTCATATTGGCCACTCCAGAAGACCGAGTAGCCCGGCGGGAGCTTCAGCTTAGTTTGCAGCTCACGCTGCGCTTGTCCTACGTAAACGCCGATGGGAAGATCTGCGACGTCGACGAAAACATATTCGGTGAGCAATCCGTCTTCGTTGCGAATCATGGAGAGCCAAGTCAAAGTGCGGATGGTGGCCAGCTCGGACAATGGGATTTGTTTATCGCCGGTCACGGACACTAACACGCGGCCGAGCGATTCGAGGTCTGACCGGAAGTCGCGAAGATAGCGGACTTTAACAGCGTACCGTTCCCTCGCTTTGATCACGGTGCTGAGGTTTTCCCCGCCAACCGCGGTCGAGAGGGCGTTCTGGGCGTCTTCCATGGAGAGCTCCTGGCGGGCCAGGGCCTGGCGATCTGAATTCACATCGAGAAAGTACCCATCGCCGATGTGTTCGCAAATACGTTTCGAGTGCCGGGCACAGCGCTGAGGAGTTTTTCCGCTGCTGTCCGATCTCCTGCATCTTGTTCAGGTCGGCGCCTTGAATCTTGAGGCCCACCGGCGTGCGTATGCCAGTGTTCAACATATCGATGCGCCCCCGGATGGGCATGGTCCAGGAATTCGAGAGGCTCGGGATTTTCAGCGCCTGATTCGTCTCGGCTACCAGCTCCTGTTGCGAGATGCGGTCGGGAGTGATGTGCCGTAGAACGGGAAGGAGCCACCGTGGCGAACAAACAGATTGCCAAATCTAGGCAAGATCAGCGGATAGACGTAGGAGTCGATCTTCTCGGGCCTTTCTTTCGGGCAGCGGCTTCTATTTGCTGTCTTTTGGCTTCGCGAAATGAGCATCGCCCAATTTGGGGTTCACCAAAACAAGCTTCAGGCGCACTGCACCGGTCCGAACAGGCGCCGCAGCGCGAAAAACTTGGCGAGAATCGTTGTTCGAATCTTTAGCTTCCTTGTACTTGTAAAGGGCCGGAAATCCAGCCGGTTGCCGGGATGTCCGAGGGAATACGGATATGTGCGCCTCCAGCGCAAGTGCGCAAGTCGCACGCATCTTCCTTTTGGGCCGTCGCATGAATTTACGGTTAGTAAGTTGATTTGATTGTGGTTGTTGTCTTTTGTGCGGCGCCAGCATCTGTCTACATCAGTGCATGGCCGGCAGAGTCACGCCCAGGGCCGCTAGGATCTTGGTCTGGTTGGCACGCGGGTGCGGTAGTTTCGTCACGGTGGTTTTTTCATCGATCTTATATTGCATCAGACACAGACTGCCGAGCGAGGCCAGCGCATCTCGTAAGGTGATGGCGTGCGGGTTGCTGTCCGTCGTTCCGAAGTGTTCTTGCAGCCGCCGCTCCATTTCACGACTCAGTTTTAATGCCAGCATGCAGCAGAACACCTGGCCTCGTGTGCGACTCTCCTTGCGCACGAACAACGGTCGCACTTCCAGCAATCCCGTCTTCATGGCGCGAAAGTCGCGCTCCACCTTCTGCAAGCTCACGTAACTGTCGTGCGCCTCTTGGGCACTCATGTTCTGTTTCACGTCGGTGGTCACCACATAACAGCCGGCCAACTCCAAAGACTTTTCGATCGCCGCTTGATGGCGCTCCAGCACTAACGTGCGGCCGTGCAACTGCAGCTCCACCAAGCCCTCCAGCTTGTGCCGCGCGACCCCTTGCAGTTTTCGCTGCCCCGCTTCCGGCTGGCAGCGCGGCTTATTTTTCACCAGCTCGTTGCGCGTGGCGATCTTTCCTTGCAACTTCTCCAGTTTATCTTCCAAGCGGTGCTGCTCGCGCGCCGCTTCGGCATCGTTCTTGCGCAGCACATAGCGCACCCCGTCACCCTCCACCTCGCAGATCTGTTCGTGGAACAAACCCAGTTGCAGAGTCCCCGTGCCCAGCAACCCGCGGATCTGCGGATCGGTGAGCGCCGTGATATAGCGCAGTCCCGCCTGCGCGAGCGCTTGCTTCCCCTTGCTCTTCACCATACCCCGATCGCCGACGAAGACTAATTCCTCCACTTGGAACTGCTCTTTGATGATCTTGACTTGATCGGCTACCGTCGTCGGATCGGAAGTGTTGCCTTTGAACACCCGCACCGCGAAGGGCTCCCCTTCGGCGTCGGTCAGCAGGCCGATGTCGATTTGCAGCTTGCCCCGCTTGCCATCGCGGTCGTAGCCGAACTCCCCGAGTTCGTTCTTCTCGCCTTCCAGATAGCTGCTGGTGACGTCGTAGAGAAACAAGCTCGGCGGTGGTGCACCCCGGCGGCTCTGGTAGCGGCGGTACAGAGCCTGCTCGATCTTTTCTTGACGTGCACACAGGTCGTCGAGTGCGGCGTAAAGATCGTCATCGTCGAACGAAGACAGACCCAGCACTTCGTTGACGGCATGATCTTCGGCCCAGCGTACCGCCGATAGGCGCGAGCCTTGATGAGGCAGGCGCGCGAGGACCAGAAACAAAGCCAGTTTTCCGAGAGCGTTGTGGCCGATGGCGGCGGTGAGTCCGAGTTGCTCAGCGATCTGCTTCAAGACGAACAGCAAGCCGAAGATGGGGCCTTGAATCAGTTCCTGAAGAAGTGGGAGAGTGTCCAATTCACCGCGAAGGAGCCGGCGGAAGACCTCCAGGCGCGCGGCGGGCCATCGATGTAGTCCCCAACCGTAACTCTCCCCCCGCCCGCGCGGAAACACAGCTCTTGACATCCTCCTCTCCCTGAAGGAAGAGGATTCCTACGGCCTCTCGCTGGTTTTTGCGAGATGGCTTCGGTGGGTTCCTCCCAC
>WNGP01003280.1_pt1 | contig 15802 bp, 23 predicted proteins | sample 5407671 | NCBI WGS metagenome assembly WNGP01 (sample SAMN13153381, study PRJNA577476) | soil metagenome | isolation source: 40 cm soil or saprolite under Garry oak tree replicate 2 | place: USA:California | collected 2016-06-15 | reverse complement strand
AACCACTAAGCACTATGGCTGTTCTCAGCTCGCGTAGTGCAGCGGAAGAATACATACACGGTGATCCATTTTTCAAGAACGGGATGATTAGCAATTGGTACATTCGTGAATGGGCCAACATGTTTGCTTAGTCAGTCACGAGTAGTGTAGATCAATCGGACCCAAGCTTAGGTATTAGACGATCATCGGAGCCTTTCCGGAACGAAGAAACATCTTCCGACCTCTTGTAGGCGCAAGGCTTTTCGCGAGTTGTATTCCCTCGTTTTGGTGAGGCCTGCTTCCTTGGGGCGGAAGGGATCTTTAGGGCTAACGTTTCTTTGGCTCAGCTGTTTGAGCTTCTTTCTGCCGGCTCTTCACAATCTCGATAGCTATGCCTTTCAACACGATTGCTCTTTGACCTGTCTTCTTGATCGTGACATAACCGGTCTTCTCCCATGGCGAGCTTGATAGAGCAGCTTTCTCCTTAGTCTCGGGTGAATATCCGAGTGACATTGCTGCCTGCCAGACCTCCTTCAAATTCGGCTGTTTGACCGCTCGCGATACTGGGAGTCTACGTCCTTGACCTCGGGTCTTGGAACTGTCCAAGTGGGCCGGCCAGACTATTAAGAATCCAGGGCGCTTCAATCGCCCACCCTCTCGATTCTAATTCTTCTGGGACTTTTCTAGTAGGATTGCGTTGATAACGCCGTGTTGGCCTGGACGGGACGTGACTCGTGCCTGTCCCAGCTCTGTCTCGACGATCGCTCCCTTAGTGATGACGCCTCTTCGTTGATAGTCTACGTTCGCGGGGTTCCTGACGACTCGTAGGAGCTTAGACTTTGAACTCTTACCGGAGGTCTTGTCGGTGACAACGGCCCAGCCGGCTACCGCTATCCTGACCTTTGTGCCGCCGCCGTACATGCTCACCCGTCTCTGCTTAAGGGGCCCAAGCGTTGTCTCCGTCGGCTCAGAGCCAGCTTCGAAGGCTCTCTTTCCGCGCCACGCGCGTTTCGTTCCCCCAGTGGGTTTTCTCTTGTACTGACTACCATGAGTCTGCGGCATTGGATGACAAGAAACGTTGGTTCAAGGTTCGGCATATTAACCGTTCCCTGAAATGTGTCTCCCAGTCCGATTTTTCGCGATTTTTCTGTTCAGGGTAACCGACTCATCAACCCGTGAAATTTCATCCATATTCGTTGTCTCCAACTCAAATCATCGAACAATCACACGCACGCCTCGAATATAGGAACCGTGTCTATCTTATGCTTCTCTGAGCGGGTCAACCGTCCCATTCCTGGGGCGGGTTATGTGTTCACGATGGAGCTGATCGTGATCAAGAACGTCCCGCGACAACGTGGCAGACCTCCTCATTCAGAAACAGCTTTGATGGAGAGTCTCATCCCCTAGATGCCTATATGCTACAATCGTAACCTCTAGAAGTCAACAGAATTATGAGACAGCCAAACGCGTCTAGGATAATCATCCTAGCCATCCTCGGACTCTTACTAGTCCCAGCCTTCACCCCGACGATCCCCCCAACCCACAAACCTCCGGTCTTGGTCTCTTACAATCCCGCCCCGGCCAACAGCTTCCACGCCCCCCTCTCATCAGCAGCCCTCATCTCAATTACAGGCGCGACGCCTAACCTACAGAGCATATCCGCAGTCTCTCAATCTTCGAACCCTTCTAGCCTTAAGACAATCCAGCAGAACGCCCTCCGGTTCATCAATGATAGCAGCTACTTCCCCCAGTCAGAGACAAGCATCGCCGTAGACCCGGCCAATCCAGACCATATCCTCGGCGCCTACAACGACGCCAAATACTTCTTCTGCCCGTACCTCCCACTCGACTGCGGAAGCAATATCCCAACCTCAATAAGCGGCTTCACAACCTCAACAGACGGCGGCAACACTGTCGGCAAAAGCAGTGAAATCCCCAACCCTGACCTTACCTACGCATACCTCGTCGCCTACGGAGACCCATCTGTCGCCCCAACAGTCGACGGTAACTTCTTCTACGCATCACTAGCCATCAACCCTTTCAACAGAGCCTTCGGCAACGGAGTAATCATCTCAAAGTCAAACCCGGAGCTGTTCAACCCAGCCATATCCTGCAACACCCCAGCCTCCAACCCAACCAGCAACCCATGTTGGAAGACCGTCTTCATCTATGGAAGCGCTAGCTTCCCAGTCAGCAGCCTCGAAGACAAAGATCGGATATCCGTCGACCACAACCTCTCCTCCCCCTACTACGGGTCCGTCTACATCGGCTGGGACCACTTCTACAACACCGGACAGAGCGCCAGCTACCTAGCCCGATGCGACGACAACCTCGCCACCTGCACAATGCTCTCTGGCGGAAACCAGCCAGCCCTCTCAGGAACCGACCAGTTCGCATCATGGACAACACCCACCGTAGACAAGAACGGCAACATCCACGTCGCCTGGTGCAACTTCGGAACCTCCACAACCTTCGGCCCCGTCAACTGCAGAACAACCACTTCAACCCCCGGCGGAACAAACTTCACCACCCCCATCAACATACTCAGCTACATGGGCACCGGAACAGATCTCCCAACAGACACAGTCGTCCTCGGCTGGGCCACCGAACAGTACAGAACAGCCCCCGGACTAATCAGCATAACAGCAGACCCCAGCCCCAAGACCGACAACCTCTACTTCACAACCACCGTCTGCACAGCCGGACACTACTACGCCCCTACAAGACCAGCACCCCTACTAGCCCCAGACAACCCTGGAGACTGCGGACAATCAGCCATCATCCTCTCTAAGTCCACGGACAACGGCCAAACCTGGTCAAATCCCACGACGCTCTCACACCCAGCGGTCAACGACCAACCCTACGTCACAGTCGACACCCAGACCGGAACACTCCACATAGTCTACTACACGACACAGTACGATCCCTTCAACCACCGAATAGACGTAGTCACATCAACATCCAACAACGCCGGCCGAACCTTCACCCAGCAACGGCTAACCAGCGTCTCCAACGAGCCCGACTCTGACCCCAACATGTACAACTACCTCCAAGGAGGTTTCGGCGGATCTTTCGTCCTCCCCCAGTACGGAGACTATTTCGAAGCAACAGCCACTGGGGGAAACCTCCGGGTCCTGTTCACCGCCAACTACGCTTTAGAGGCAGGCACCTTCCAGACAGACCCCTTCCTCATATCAATCAAACAGAACAGCTAGTAACAGATCGAAACCTCGAATCGAAGGGAGCGCCGAACCCTCATTCCTCCCTTCTATGGGCGATGACGAAATCTTGATCTTCAAAAACTTACCTCTACTACAATTATCATTCCAGAGAAGTGCGGATGTTTTTCTTAAGAATGAGAGAGGAGACGCCAAACCCGTCAACAGACACATGGTCTGTCTCTTGGGCTCGCGTCTCTCATGAAGGGCGAAGGTCGTCGCATTCGAATCCTCTAAATCGTTTGCCTGGGACATAGGTTCCATCTGGAAGTAGTGTGCGACCAAGCCTTGACCCTCGAGGTTCCGAGGTACGCCTTGAGGGTATTATGGATGGATTCGTAGTCGGACTTCACTTTCAACAAGGCTGTCCGGGTCTGTATGGGCATGCTTGCAGAAGCGGTTAGAAAGTGGAGGTTGGGCTTGCTAGTGGACTTGACATTGTTAAGCCAGGTCTCCACAGACTTGTACTGCTTCCGGCTACTCACACATACGTTACGACGCGGCGCGTTAATGCGTATATCATCGGCGACATGTTTATCCGTGAAACTTCCTGGAGTAACCGAATCATTAACCCGTGAAATTTCACGTATTTTCGTTGTTTCCATTCGATTCATCGAGGAAAGCTGGGTCGCTCCGAGGCTATGGTTACTTGGACTATAGAGAGCGGTCCATCGTAGCATATGGGTCCTGGCATCAGGGTCCTGCCACGAAATGTCAGGTTCATTCTTACGCCAGCGGAGCGGCTCAAATGATTCCGAGATGCCCGGTTTGTCGGAGCGTTCGAAGAAAGCGTTCGGCGGTTCGGTCTATATCGGCGTAGCACCGACTGAGCTACACCTCCTCAACCGGTTTGTCAAAATCATCGAGGAAGTTGATCCCAAGATTCGCGTCTACAATCTGCTGCTGGAGCGCCGGATCAGCCCCGGTCTTCCAGGACTTACGCGTAAGACCCTTCTGGGCTTGACAAAGTTGACAGAGCGAACCCTCGACCGGACCCTTAGCTGGCTGACGGATCATCAGCTGATCGACAAGATCCGCGGGCGGGCAGAAACCTACTATTTTGCGATCTAAACTCTATCGGATAATGGGTCAAAACACCTGCCATTCTCAGGTGTCAGTTGCTAATGGCGGCGGTCTCAATTTGTCGGATGGTGTTATGCTTCTTGCGCGACCTCTGGGTTTCGGGGATAACAAACGAAAAACTTCCCTAAGACCATAACACTGACAAGGCGTACACTTGCCATAGTGCTATCCATCGCTGTCGTTGCAACCGTTGTCTCAGCCAGCCTACTAAGCAACTACGTGATTCCAAGCCGCGTCAACGTAACAACACTGCCCGGAATCTCGATCCTCTTGGCAAGCTTTCACGCCAAGAAGCATCGAGCTGGAATCACAGTGTTCTACGTGAACGCTGATGGATCGCGTGGCGCAGCAGTAACGAGCGTCGATTTTGGCGACGTTCAGCAGGGGCAGACCAAATCGCTACAGTCCATGACTATCGTGAACAGTCAAGGCAGTAGTACACAGTACCTCATCGACCAGGTCGCCGGCGGCAACCCATCCGGAATCTCGTCGCTAATGCTGCAGAACCTACCGTCCGGTGTCTCTGTAACGTGGAACTTTGCGAGCGTGTTCAGCCCACCGATCAATTGTGGATCTCCAGCACCGAACTATCCATGCGCGGGCATAGCGCCGGGATCTGGAACACAAGCCATCACGTTGACATTGACAGTATCGACCAGCGCGCTCGGCGGCGTCAGCGACTTCAGCATCGTCTTCAACACCTACTCAACCGTAAGCGGGTAGGCGTCGGTGACAGAGACCTCTCAAACCTCCCCCTTTTTTTCTGAACCGTTCAAGTGTGGAATCTGCCGTACCAGCTTTCCGACCTTCAGAGAACTGCTGGAACATGCTGAGGACCCAGCCAGCCATCATCCCGATACGGCTGAGTCTGGGGAAAGCTATGATGTCGAAATGACCGTTCCATGTTTCAAGTGCGGTGTAAACGCTGTGGGAGCAACTTGGATAGCGACAGGCACGCAAAACGGTATTCCTCTCAAAGTTCAGCTCGTAAGCGTATGCGGATCATGCTATGACCTCTTGAAGGAGAAAGTGCGGACGAGGAGCAGGCTCAGCGATGACAGGGTGAGCGTTCAGGCTTGACACATCACGGTGGCGGCGGCGATTGTCTGTGCGATCGGTGTTTAGCGAGAGATAAGCGAGAACGAGAGAATAGAGGAACTAAAGGTTCTCAAGGTTCTAAAGGCTAAGATTCGGAACTACTTTTTGACCATCTGCCTTCTTTCTTAGTACCGGCATTAGCTTCCAGAAACCGTAGATTATCACGACGAATGAGCCCAATATATCCAATCCCCCTAACAAGGGATTAACCTGATAGAGGTCAAAGGAGGTGTTGAAAACTGCGATTACAGCGAGCAATAATGTCGCGAAGATTAGGATTTTTGTCGATCGTTCCAATCCCATCGAGGACCTAAGCGTTTGTTCGGCTGTTGCTTGGAGCGATTTTACCGAGCTGTCCACCTGACCCATTGTTGATTGCAACGATTTGATCGAGTTGTCAAGCATTAGCAGCTCCAGCGAGATCAGCTCCTGTCGCCTTAAGTCAATTTCACGGGTGAGAGCTTCTATGGCTAACCTGTGACGTTTTGTTTCGATCAGTTCGTCCGCGAGTTGAGTTGAAGTTGGGTTCTCAAGGGCGTCTTGGTGCTTGTCTCTATCGCGTTCGAGTTCCAGTATAATGCCCAGTAGCTTGGCGATCTGTTCGTTGAGAGGATTGGACACGATAACCACTTGAGGTTCTAAAGGTAGTAAAGGTTCTAAAGGATTGTTTTCAATTAAGTCGATACTCAGCATCAGGATTGTACCGGCGCGTGTAGCCGAGCCCTTTCATCAGTCTGCCCAGCCTCTCACTGGTCATTGACAACCGCTGTTCTTCTAATAGGATTCTTACGAGTTCCTGGGCGCTGACCCAGACCCGTCCCTCCTTCCTTAGCGCGTCGACTACTGTACGCAGTAGCTGGTTCTCGTTACGTGCAACCTTTAGATCCTTTACTTCCTTTAGTTCCTCAATACCGTCGATGTAGTCTAAGCCGCAAGCTTCCTTGACCTCCTCTCTGAGATTGTCAATCCACATCCTGGTGAGAACCAGGCTGCAGAGCTGGAGGAAGGCTCGTGGCGTATCTGACAATTCTGTCAGACGATCAACTACCTCGGGTCTGAAGGGCGAAACGAATCCTGGTTCCCCGAAAGCCTTGATCCTATCGTTGTAGAGTTGAGTGAGAAACTTCTTGTCGGCTCTGGGAAAATCGATCCTCGGAAGACGCGCTATCGCGTCAAACCTTCGCAGGACGTTGTACTGTTCGTCGTTGCAGAGAAGTATGATGGTTGTCAGATGCGTCCGCATCCGGGTCCGGATTGCAGACACCCAATCTCTCACCTGTTTTCGGTCAAGATCATCGGGAAGATCCACTACTACCTGGGTCTTCGTCGGAAACACCTGTACAGTCTCTACTATCTCCTCGGTCTTGGTTTCACCGAATGCCTGAACCTTCTTCTCACCTACCTCAATGTCTCGGGTTTCCCAGTCGCTCTTGCTAAAGAGAACGGTCTCTCCCTTACTCCTCAGCTGAGCAGCAAGCCGGGACTTGCCTACACCCCGGTTACCAACAACAATACAGCTGACGCCGCCTCCGAGGAACGAGCCGATCCGGATGAGGAAGTCTCCCTCGATGCTGGGGACCGTAGGAACTGAAAGTTCGACTACTGCATCGCTATACTTGAACGGGTTTTCGCGTAGCTTGAAAGCCGGAAACCACAGACGGCTTGTCATTACTCGGAGAGGGTCTGCTCAACGCTCTTTTTTGCCGGTCTAACATGTAACGCATAGTTCCTTTGGCATCTCTGGCAGTGGACCTGGAAGTTGAACGTTCCGGGTTGAGCGGTGAGGGTGTCCACTGGTACAAGCTCACTACTCGCGCCATGACCGTCTCCGATGAGATTCACTATGTCGGTTACAGTCTCTTGAGGCATGGTGAGAACTTGGTGACATGCCGGACAGGTCCAGTTGTTGGTGACGGTCTGAGGCTCTGTCATCGCTTCAGCTCACGTCTACCGTTCTGGAAAACGAACCATCGGCACTTGCACGGCGCAAGATTACAACCTCGACCATCATTCTGGAAGACCTCGCGGTGCAAATAGAATTGGTGTCCGCAGAAGTAACAGATCGCCTCAAGCTCTTGTCTTAGAAGCGTAGTGGGACTCTCAGACGGTAGCGTATGGTCGCGCGATCCCGTCTGGAGAGTTACAGACATCAGTGTTGCCGGCTGCTCGGCGTTCTCGGTTGTCATGGGCGAGCATCAACAAATTCCTCAAGCTGGACGGGTGAGACGTATTCTCTACAGTGACAGTCTCTCACTTGACACTCAAGGTTGTTGAGGATCACGCCTCCGCTACTGTGGGGTCCAACGATCAGCTCGCGATGTTCACCGCGTAGATGGTGACAAGTCTCGCATGTGTAGCCTCGCATTCGAAGATCTATTTCGTCAAACACTTGAGAGCACCGCATTGAACACGGTAGCAGAGTCAGAGTTGTACTGATCCAACTTTGCAGTCTTTCCATTACGCCCAAAGGTGGTGGCGCTTACTGGGTCGTAGAACACGACATAGGCGGCTGGGATTAGCAGCGAACCCGGATTGGCTTCTTGTTGCAGACCCGTCGGTCGAGTTTGAACGAGGATCAGGTCAGGCATTGGCAAGCACCATGTTGAAGAACGTAGAAGCGTCCCCGTTGCCGCCATTCTCCTTTCCGGTCAAACCATTTCGCGAAAGGATTTCGCCAGTACCGTCGATGAAGATGATGCTGCCTGGAAACATCACCAAGGACCCTGGGCTCAGTTCTTCCGATATGCCGAGCGGTAACGTGTGATTGTAAACGAGGTCCACCATCACTCGGCTCCGTAGGCTATTTTTCCAAGCTTACCGATCTGGCTGTAGCATTCGCTGAACTCCGCGTGGAGCTTCTCGTAGTGCGATTCGAGCTCATCCAGCAGTTTCGGACATTCGCATCGAGTAGTACAGGTGTCATGGTGCTGAACCGTCTTTTCGTACAGATCGAATAGTTGCTGACGAGCAGTCTTCATCTTCGAGAGAAGCTCAAATCGTGTGTCTATGGCAAGCTTGGCTTCGCGACGTTTTGCACCAGTGTCTTTGTTCGGCAGGGAGAATCCAACGTAGCTTAGTCCGCGGAGCTTCTCCATGGATTGCTTGAACGAGTCCTGCGACGCACGAAGCTTCAGGACCCGATCTCTACTGATCGCCTCGGCGGCGAGGTCCGCCAGTATGGCTTGATCCAAATCTATCATGGGTTGGTCCCTGCGCCGGCGAGGAACTTGGTTGGGAGGCTGATCTTGCCGGCTTTTGCTTTCGCGATCTCATCAGCGGTCGCCGTTCTTCCATTGATCCGTGAATATGCTGTTCCGCAGACTCGACAGCGCGGCTCCTCCCTGTATTCGCCTGTGGTTAGATCGACAACTGGTACGATGATCTCTTCGAACTTGTGCCTCTTGACATCGCCAGATATGGGGTCCTCGTCGATTGTCCAGCAGAGATTTACCTGGCGGTTCGACTGTGCGGTAACATTTCTCGGTGTCAGGCTGAAACGAGCGTTCGCCTTGAGAAGATTACTCGTCGGCGAGCCGCAATCCGGACACAAACTTTCCTTGAGAGAAAATTGCATTCCACAGAACGCGCAGTGGCGACACGCGGCGTCAGTGATGCCGAGACCCTTCTGGTAGGGATGCGGGTGAGCCAGAGTAGGGTTCAACCGCCAAGAGTCATCGGATAGGTCGGGAGGCGTCCCGGCACGATTGTAGCTCATTGTTGCTTCTCCGTCTCCTTTGGTCCGAAAGGTCCGCGAAGATCCTTAAGGTCAACAACTTGCGCGGGCTTACCTTCGTAGCCACCAATGTCCGCCATCGCGAGTTCTTTCTTCAGACAATCCTGGGGCGTGTCCGCGATAACGACAAAAGTCAGAAGTCTAACAGTCGGTTTCCATTGGCTCATCTTTGTTGCCTCGCCCTGTCCATTTCTCGGAGAATCGCTCGTTGCTTTGCCGCCCAGCCACTACCTACGGCAACGAATTTACCCAGGTCGTGGGTAAATGCCAAAGGCGTAACATGCGCCTCGTTCACGTCTGCCTGGTTCAGGTAACCGTTCATCGCGTCTGGGGCTGACGGATTGTCTTCGACTCCCGTTCTCTGTCCGGTTGTCCGACGTTTCGAGGGTCCTGAGTATAGGTCCTGACCGACTCGGTCAGCGGACCCGTCAGCGCGATTATTGCGCCCTTCTCGATTCATTCCTCAGTCGACTCCGGCTTGAATCGGATTTTGATGCCAGCCGCTTGCGGCGTCAGATACCGAGAATCTACGTTTGGATCTTCCTGGCGAAAAATGCCTGGACCTGACTGGTCTGCTGACTTGGCTGGTCGCCAACGTCGCTCAGTTTCATCGACGGTCTCCCCCGTGATCTGGAGGGTGCTCCGTGGAGGGTCCACACGGTGCGTGTCCGAGTCGAACAGGATAACGTCTTTCAGATCTTTCTTGAAACGTTCAGTTGTCAACTTGTGTTCCCTATCCTGAATCTGTCTGGGTTCGAATAGATAGGCGTGGATTTGGGAAAGTTTAAGATCATGAAGCGGGATGAAAAATATCGTGTCGCAGGTTCCGGGTTACCGTAATTCAACACCAAGTGCTACCGGAACATTATTTCCTCGGCGCAATAGATAGGTGAGGCAGACGGATAGTTTACGATCTTGAAGCGGCGCGACAAGTATCCTGACAAGAGATCAATTCCAGTCATTCAGCAGATCTTTCGACCTCTTGTAGAAGCATACCTGAAAGGTCAAGGGCTAACCAAGGCTGAGTGGCTAAGTCGTGCAGGTTTCAAGACCAGGAAGGGATCGTTCTACAAACATTCGAAGATAGCGTTGGCATGTGGATATGTCGAGATGGCTGACTATTCCGGTCTCTTTGAGATACAACCGAGACCGGAATTGAGGGAGAAACCTCCAGCCTACGGCAACCGGGAGAAGTGGGCTGAGGCGCAATTCCGAAAAGGGAAACTCTTCAAGACGGAAGAGATCAAGAAGGATTTGAAGAATATTGTCAAGATGACCCGTCGCAAGAAAGACAGGATTCTGAAGATGACTCCGAAAGGGCTCAAATGGTATTATCGCTTCGACCGTGAATGGATGCGCAACAGGAACACTTCAAAGTCGCTGGTTGAAGCCTTGAAGGTCTTGTCGAATGGATGAAGAGTTAGAGTATCTCAAAGCTCTGCTGGCGTGGGCAATCAACAGGTATCACGCGAAGCCTCCCTATCCCGAATTAGTCTTGGCTAAGGGTCTCATAGATACCAAGACGGGAGAGACTATGCTGGGAACTTTTGGTTTGGAGACTGGTAAGCCGACAATCTGGATCAGCCAAGAAGCTCCCAATCGGCTGGAGGTAACGGTATCGCTATTCCACGAATTCCAGCACTTCCTCGACTGGAAGAACAACCCGAACCTCCACGAGTACACGAAAGGCAAGGTCCTACCCCGCGATCACCCTCTCGAACAAGCCCACGAAAAGACAGCGTACGAGGACGCGCAAGCCTTCCTACGCTTCATACAAAACAGACGTGAAAAATCGCCATAGAATCGTGCAGCCTGCGTGGGTTATCCCAGGATCCCGACGACGCCCTGAACGGGATCCGTACGACTTGAGATTGACCTTAAGAGTTCCAGAGTTTCCGAAAGTGTTCGAAGACCGTTGAACGTGAGAAGTGGCGCGACTAAAGGTGAGAAACGCGTGGTCGCGATCGGGGTCGGAGTAGCGGTTATCTCGTTCGGTCTCTTCACGGCGGCTGTCAATCAGTACATCACGAGTTTGGCTATAGCGCAAGTCAACATCGCCATGCCGATGATCATTCAGCTTGACAGTTTTCTCACTGCAGGCTGGATAGTCGGGTTCTTCTATTTCTGGGGTGAGTTGGAAAAGGCAATCACGGGTTCGAAGCAGGCGAGACTTGGATTGAGGTCAAAAGACCCCACCAGGCAATTCGATACAGCAGAGCGTGGCATGCTTCACAAAACCATGCAGAGACAGGAGAAAGAGTTGACACCTACTTTCGGGCTCTTCGCTGAGATAGTTCTTGGAGCGGTCATGTTCATTATCTCTGGCATCGCGGCAGTGTTTGCCGTTTTGACATACACGCTCATATTCGTTCAGTTATCGTTGGAATTCATGACTGGTGGTGTGCTTGTAATGATAATCACTTGGATTGCTTTACGCTACATTACTCAAAGGCTGAGGCAGCTTACCGACACGGCGATCGCAGAAGTCGGAGACTTGAATCGCGGGCTTTGGCGAAACCAGTGATTTTCCGCACTTTAGGCAGACGGTAGGGGCTGAAAGGTTGCGAGGTACGATGTTGTCAACGCCGCACTGGGGACAGTGGATAACGAAAATCATGGCTTCACCTTCCCAATGCCTTGCGTAGTTTTGCTGCATAGTCTGGATTTACTAAAGCTCTGAAGACAGGACGCCACAGCTCGAAGTAGCAAGTATGACAGACCGCGAAATTGGGGAGAAGGCGAGCATTCAGTTTCGAAAAGTAGGTGCCAGGCAGGGTCGTATGCCATTCTTGAGTCTTATTTGTCCCGCAGAAATTGCAAGTTCTGATCAATCATTCATTCACCTCCTTCAGGCGCACAAGTAGCTTCCCCGATGGTAGCACCGTGACAAACTCGTAGCCATGGTTGAGATGGTTCATAGCTTGAGCCTCACCTATGACCAGGACCTTCTTCTCATTTGACTTTGACGTTTCCAGCTTCTCTCTGGGAACCGCTTGGCGCGCCATTAGCTCCATCCATCCCTTCCGGTCTCGCCGGGTCCAGGTGGGATGCTTGACAAACTCAACCGCCGGGTCAATGTTCTTCCGCGCCAACTCGCTTTTCAGCTGTTCTTCTTCTTGGAGTTCTTGGATCTCTGGGTTGAACATCACGCTCAGGAACGGTTCAGCCTTGGCGTATTCCTTTCTGACGGTTTCCCTATCGAATTTGTCGTAAGCCGACCCGTAGGGCAATTCATGACCGAGCATGAAATCAAGTAGCTCTGAATCCGTGATTTTTGCGTCCTTCATCCGTCGCTTCCAGAATCTTCTGAACGCATGCGGATGAACCTCATTCTTCGATTTCACCTTACCGTTGATTGTCTTGCCTATCGAACGCTTGACCTGGAGACCTGCCTTCTGCGCAGCTTCGTTCACGATCTGACTAATCGCGTCGCGCGACAATGCATGTCCCCGCTCCCTTGCGGACAATCTCAGAAGTTTGCCGCTAACCCTCTCCGAGTAGTTGCGGAAGAGCCAGCTTTCATCGTCGATCGGCTCACCTGCCTCGCGTCGTTCGGATATCATCTGACGGAATAGGTCTGATGTCTCCTTGACTATGGCGAACCTGTAGCGAGAACTCGACTTGTTCACGTTGATGCCGCGCTCATCGATCAGCTCTCCTTTGACTTCGACAACAAGCGGATTCATGTGCTTCTCCAATTCCTGCCTTACATGACCATACTTCAATGCGGGCAGTACCCCTACACGCTGACCGTGACAAAGGGTCGAAATCAATGCCTTGTCCCGAGTTGTCGGGGCGAAGCTAATCATACGCGCGACTTCATGATTTTCGAGGATGCGATCAGTCTCGTACCTTGTCCTTCCGATGAAGGCTCTTGGGGTCTTGGACAGCTTGACGTTGTTCCATGTCAAGAACGACCTTACGGCGTTGTAGGCAAGCTGAAGCGTATAGGATGCAATACCTTGTGATTCGAGGTATCGGCGGTAAGCTTTGAGGGTATCATGGACGGACTCGTTGTCAGACCTTGCGTTTTCAACGAGGCTGTCCGGGTCAGTCTGGGCGTACTCGCAGAAGCGGTTTAGGAAGTGGAGGTAGGGCTTGCTGGTGCTCGGCTTGACATTGTTGAGCCACCTCTCAACCGTCTTGTACTGTCTCACATCTCTCCAGATATATCCCGGAGAACGTCCATCGTCCGCATGATTTGCATACGTTGGCGGGTCTTGTCGGGTCTTTAGATTTCCCGAATCTTTATTTGACCGCGGACGCTCCTGACTTGTAAATTCGAGGCGCAACCCAGAGAATGCCCAATTATTGCTTGGAATGCGGCGGAAACCTAAGCTACGATTCCGCAATCAAGCAATACGCGTGCAAGAGTTGCGGTCTAACCTTCACCCAGCAAGATCTTCTACAGGGTCGAGAGAAGATGCTCCAGAGCCAGGAGACGGTTGACGAGGAGAAGAAACGTCGCCAGAAAGACTATCTCAAATGGTGGCTTAGCTCAGACAAGAAGACAAAGTAAACGATTCTTCCCAAGAGAACTTTTCGCGACTCTTAGGCTAACCACTACGGCTCCCTTGATCTCTTCCTGAGTCCATGTTGAATCGAAGCAGAGACTTTATTCCCAAAGTCAGATTATGACTCATCTGAACAAATCCTGACCCTCTCCAAGAGCGAAAACATCCTCGAAGACATACTCGAAAAATGGAGGCGTGGATCCACTGGGCCTCTGCCTCAGTTGACTCCTCTCCAGCTTCTCAACGCTCTGGTTCTGGTTGAAAGAGAGGGACCTGTGGGACGGAGAGCGCTGTCCGAAACCCTCCAGCTAAACGATGGGATAGTTCGCGGACTATTGGAAAGGCTGGCAGCAAGCAAAATGGCCCTGGTAACTGTGAAAGGTGTCCAGCTTTCCAAGATGGGAAAGGAGAGCCTCCGGAAGCTTCTTCGTCAGCTATCCATCAAGAAGATTATTTCCATAGACCAATCTGACTTGGTGTCTGCCAATTCTGTCATGGGAGTGCACGCCACAAAGTTGTACAGACCAGGAATGACTGGAATTGTTCAGAGGGATGAAGCGATTAAGGCTGGAGCTGAAGGCTCGATCACAGTTGCAGTTCTAGGCAGGAAGCTTTTGATTCCGCCTGACAACAAGAGTATCGCAGAACTCGCTCCAAAAGAAAACGCCAGGCTCAGGAGCGAGCTAGAACCCACTGACAAGGATCTCATCATAATCGGCTTTGGAAAGGACCCGGGACGCGCCCTTGCAGGTGCACTTGCAGCGGTCCTCTCGCTCCAGAAAGCCTAGGAGAACCTAGAACTGATAGAAAGGCGGAAGTTGTTGAGGAAGGCCACGGCCGAGGTCATCTCGATCGGTAACGAACTTCTCATCGGACATACGCTTGACACTAACTCCCACTGGATTGCAAAACACCTTACTAGGTTAGGGTGGACCCTTAGGAGAGTCACACAACTACGCGACTCGTTGGATTCAATCAAGTCAGGTGTGCGAGGATCTCTCAAGAGAAACCCGAGTGTCCTGATCACCATTGGCGGCTTGGGTCCGACCCATGACGACATGACGTTGGCTGGGATAGCGCGAGCGGTCGACAAACCAATGAGATTGAACAAGGAAGCGTTGGAACTTGTGAGAGATCATTACCGAAGACTCGAAAGCAAGCCTAAACTTACCAAGTATCGGACTAAGATGGCTACTCTTCCACAGGGTTCCGTTCCCCTGCCGAACCCAGTTGGCACAGCTCCCGGAGTAAAGATGCGACAGTCAAGCACAACTCTGTTCTCTCTACCGGGTGTGCCTTCCGAGATGAAGGCGATATTCCGCGCCAGCATCATTCCTTACCTAGAATCATTCCATACGACTCGCCCCGAGGAAGTAGAGATCAAGATTACCGGAATCATTGAGTCGGCGCTCGCACCAATTCTTGATCAGGCGCGCAAGATCTATCCCAGATTATACTTCAAGTCTCATCCTAGAGGGAGAGAAACAGGAATCAGGCCTTTGATCCTGCTCCACATCTACAATGTCGAACCTGGGGCAGAGAAAGAAATCTCTGAGGCGTCAGCTCGCATCATGCTTCAGTTGGCTGGAATCCGAGCCCGATCAAGTCTCGTCATCAGGAAATGATCTCCAATCTCGCCGCAAAGTCTAGCCGGTGCCTCCGAAAGCTTACTCGGTGGCGACTTGGACGAGGTCTTCTGGTTGTCTATTGCTAGTCTGAGACAGGTTCATGATTCCACCCGTCAGACTCCGAGCTCCGACTCCGTTCTTCGTCAACACCTCGGCTACACGCAAAGATGTTCCTCCTGCCATGCAGACTAGGAGCGTCTTCGACTTGTCTTTCGGCAGAAGAGCGTTGATTCCGGCTGGAATCTTCTCGGTTGTTATCAGCGCCTGAACGTCTCGTGCGGTGGCTATCTTGACCTTGTCCTTGTCACAGCCCAACGCGTCCGCGACCAGCTTGATCCCTTCCTCTCTCGGAACAAACATCGCGTGGGTCCAGAGAACCTCTCCATAGCTTGGCTGCTTGGAGTTCGCTTCTTCCACGTTGACCTCAAGGGGGTCTGAGGTCTCGACCGGTACGTCAAGATCGGCTAGGTATTTTTGCAGTCCATCAGCGATCATCACTACGAAATTGTTGCCCGCACCGTAGTTGATCATCTGCAAGGCTGAGTAGAG
>WNGP01008616.1_pt1 | contig 15807 bp, 17 predicted proteins | sample 5407671 | NCBI WGS metagenome assembly WNGP01 (sample SAMN13153381, study PRJNA577476) | soil metagenome | isolation source: 40 cm soil or saprolite under Garry oak tree replicate 2 | place: USA:California | collected 2016-06-15 | reverse complement strand
AAACTCCTTTCAGGCGTCGGATCAATTGGCAGGGTGACTATCCTGCTCTCTGTAATATACACCCTGCCGGTCAAATTTGGAAGCATTGTTCGATGATAGGCAGGGCGATTTAAAAGTCCTCTTCTTCCCCACCCCACCCCTGGAAAGGGGAAAAGGTGGTCCCTGGAAGCCTCCCAGGCTTCCTTGCCCCACACCCCGCCAAGGGGCGGCCGCCCCTTGGATCCCTGCTTTGCTCAACTTTTAAATAGCCCTGGTAATCATGCAAGAAAGGGAGTTGAAACAATGAAGCGCTATCTTGGTCTTTTCGTGGCTCTCCTCAGCCTGTTCAGCCTGTTCAGCCTCACGATTTTTGCAGCCACTCCAGCAGCAGCGGCAGCTGATCCTTCCATTGTGAGGACGGCGAATGGTCTCGTCAAAGGCATTGTCACCAGCACCACCCGGCAATTTTTGGGTATTCCCTATGCCGCTCCACCCGTGGGCAACCTGCGTTGGAAAGCTCCTCAACCTCCCGCCTCCTGGTCGAAAATACGCGATGCGACTCACTTTGGCGGTATCTGCACTCAGGTGGGTACGCCTCTGACCGGCGTATCCCAGCCGGGAGTTGACGGGAGTGAGGATTGCCTGTATTTGAATGTCTATACACCTAATCCACCCAGGGGGCATCTGCCTGTGATGGTCTGGATTCATGGTGGCGGATTCGTCGGGGGAGCAGCCAACCTGTATGACCCGAGCGTCATTGCCGAAAAAGGCCCCGCGATTGTGGTGACGATCAACTACCGCCTTGGCCCTCTTGGCTTTCTGGCTCTTCCCGGCTTGAGCGCTGAAGATGCCAGGGGAACCTCTGGGAATTATGGTCTCGCGGATCAACAAGCGGCCTTGCGGTGGGTGAGAGCCAACATTGTCCGGTTCGGAGGCGATCCTGTCAACGTGACCATCTTCGGAGAGTCAGCAGGAGGTGCCAGCGTCTGCGATCAGATTGCCTCACCCTTGGCTGCCGGCTTGTTCCAAAGGGGCATTACCGAGAGTGGTCCCTGTGCAGGCCGCGCGCAAACGTTGGTTACCAGCCAGGCGAATGGAACAGCCTTTGCTAAGAGCCTTGGGTGTAGCACGGAGAGCGTCTCGTGCATGCGTTCCCTCCCGGCGAGCACGCTGGTCACTGCTGCAACCCTGAACCCGAACAGGCTTCCTCTCTCGTTTTCCCCCAACGTCGACGGGGTCATCCTGCCTCAATCGGTGGAAGATGCTCTCGCTTCGGGCCAGTACAATCATGTCCCGGTCCTGGAGGGCACCAATCTCAATGAAGATACCGTCTTCGTGCTCGCCCAGATCAGTGCGACCGGAGTACCCATCCCGCTGACCGCCGCTCAGTACACAGCGACGCTCCAGGCGACGTTTGGCTCTGCCGCCGCACAGGTGCTGGCACACTATCCGGTGACCAGTTCGGTCTCGCCGGACCAGGCGCTTGCCAATGCGGTCACGGATTCCCGGTTTGCCTGTCCAGCACATACGGCCGACACCCTGTTTTCGGCTGAGACGCCCACCTATGCCTATGAGTTCAGTGATCCCAACCCGTTCGAGCTGATCCAACTTCCCTTCACGCCTCCAGACTTCGCTCTCGGTGACGCACACGCGACCGAGCTCACGTATATCTTCCAGGGGAGGCTCGGTGGGGCGACGATTCCTCTGACTCCGGCGCAACTGGGACTGTCGAACCAGATGATTGACTACTGGACGACGTTTGCTGCCACTGGGGACCCAAACAGTTTCACCACGCCATCCTGGCCTCTGCATCATGCGGGGAGCGATCTGTTCCAGTCGCTCACTTCGGCAGGGAATGGCTCACATCCTATCTCCACTTTCGCAGTCGAGCATCAATGCTCCTTCTGGGCGACTCTGGGGATCTAAATGGTGTGTTGCTCTGTAACTATTCAGGGCGCCGCAACGCCTGCGGCGGCGCGTTTCTTTAATGGGTGCGGATTTGGCAGCCGTCGGCTGCCAAATCCGCACCCATGAGGAAAACCGTGGCGAAGTGCCGCAGGCGCTGAGGGGTCAAGAAGAGAGGAGACCTGGATAGTTACCCTTGTCCCCTTAATCCTTTAATTGCCCGGTCAATCTTCCTCTTCTGCCGATCCCAACTCTTTCCATAAAGCACGGACCGTCCGCGTGGTAACCTCGTAACCAAAGCCGCGCCTCTGTAAAAATGACCCGAGGCGGTTGCGAAACGTGGCATAGTCCATATCCGGGATGTTTACCAGCAACATGGCCTTTTTGCGACCAGCGCGCAGGGCGCGTTCCCCGTCCTGTTCATCGTCAACCAGCTCGTTGACAACTTCGCGGTCCACGCCTTTCATGCGCAGTTCGTTCTTGAGCGCTCTTGCTCCACGTGGACTGAATTGCTCGCGCGTGCCAATCCAGAACTCGGCAAAGCTGTGGTCATTGACGAAGTCGAGACGATCTAAGCGTGCCAGCGCGGCATCGATAATTTCGGGAGGAGTTTCTTTGCGGCGCAGGTAGCGCCGCACCTCTTCACGGCTGCGCGGGCGAAACGAGAGGTAGTTGAGGGCACGGTCTACGGCCCGCTGCTCTGCCTCTTCGCGGCGCAGCAGTTCCAGCTGGTCGGGCAGCAGTTCCTGCCCAAGCTGCAATTCCATCTGGAGCACGATAGTTGCGCTGACGCCGAGCAGGAAACGACCATCAACGTAAAGGTTGATGCGTTCGGGGTTATTGGCCTGTGGTTCAAGGGTGGTAATACGCATAGGGACACTATATCACTACCCGGGTGGATAGGCAATGCTGTGCTGCAAGGAAACAGGGCTTTCTCAAAAGTCTTTTTCCTCTTCCCCTCCCCACCCCAAAAAAAATAAAAGAGTGTGTTGCCGGTTGGGCGCGGTGGCGCCCAACCGGCAACACACTCTTTTAGTAATCTGGGGTGGGGGGCTCGCTGCCAAGCAGAGCGACTTTTGGAGGTTAAAAAGCGGGTTCGGCTGCAGTCTCAGGCTGCATTTCGCTTAAGGGTACCCGCTTCGTCTCGGTAATGTGATTGTCAGCATCCACAAAGACGAGACGCGGCTCTAACGAGCGAATTTCTTGCTCATCGTACTGCGCGTAACTAATGATGATCACAAGATCGCCTTCGGCGGCGAGACGAGCGGCCGCTCCATTCATGCAGATCACGCCGGAGCCGCGAGCACCTGCGAGAGCGTAAGTCTCAAAACGTGAGCCATTATTGATGTTCACCACCTGCACTTTTTCGTAGGGATAGATGTCGGCAGCTTCCAACAAATCTGCATCGATGGTAATACTGCCTACATAGTTCAGATTGGCCTGCGTCACAGTGGCCCGGTGAATCTTCCCTTTGCACATAGTGCGCTGCATGCACACAGTTCCTTTCAACTCAACACTACTACAAGTACGCACGAGCGCAACGATTTGGTTCGGTCTTAGACTAGATAACACGAGTTAGCCAGTCTCTATTCCGTGAAACGGCCTGGAGGGTAGGCAAGAAATATAATGCCACGGGGGGGGGATTCTATTTAGGAGTAGGCTTTTTGGGGAAAGCGATTATCGCTCCTGCGCGGATGACGAATTTTCTAAAGCAGCGAGCAGGCCCATGGCGTAGGCTTCGGGGGCACTCTGGGCATCGTAGAACTTGTCGCCCATCATCAGGCGATACTTACATTTCCAGCGGCGGGCGGGCCAGGGAGCCAGTTTAATCAGGGTATAGGTTTCGGTGTGTGCTTCCAAAGCCTCGCGGAGAGCCACTTCGTCGATGGCTGTAACACCGTGTTGGGCAAGTTGCCTATGAAGTTCTTCCGGTATCATCGCTCTGTCCATTAAGCACGGAACGCAGAGATGCGCTTGCCTCGCCTGGATTTAATTTTTCAAAATCGGTTCGTGGCAGCAGGCGTGGAATAAGTTCAAAAGGCCCTGTCCAGCTCTTCGCCTGCCCCTCCAGCCAGTCCAGGACCTCAAATGATTTTTTGCGCGACTGTTCGACTATAGGAAAACGCATCGCCGCGCGATCAAAGACCTCCTGATCTTTGGTATAGACGCTGTAGTCTGCGCGCACCACAACGTCGATATAGAGATCGGTATAGATGAGCTCTTTTGCCGTGTTGGTATAGTCGGAGCTGGGCAGTACAACGTCACAATACCCGCTGAAAAAGCTGCCAGACTGGTCATAGCCAACGTGAATTGTATACCAGGTATCCGGCCAGAAATAGGATAACTGGTGCTTTTCCGAAATCCACGACCCCGGCCGCCAGTCCATTTTCGTGCCTGCCGGGGTCCAGATAACAAAGTACTTATCACTTACCGGTAGGTGGTACCCGTGCCAACAGGCCCACTGGTCGCCATTCACCAGCATTTTCCGAATGTTGGCTTCGAGTAACATGCGTGACCTCTTTCTGTGAGCAACCAATCAATCCTATCTCTACGATTATAGACGAAGGAGGGGATATGGACAAGCGAGGTTGAACAATTTGACTGCAACTGACCGGTAAGACATAATGAAATGGCTCTTTCTAGGGAAAGAGTCATAAATGGTAGACCATGTTGAAGAGTTATGTCAACCTAAAGCGAAGAGTGTTGTGATATCTGAGAGGGACAGCACAGTTACAGCCCTCTCATGCAGTCAACGGAGATAGCTACAGCATGGCAGATGAACATGAAATGCATCACGAAGATCATTCCAACTGCGGACCAGGCTACGCTTCACCCGAAGAAGCGATGAAGGCCGACCCCGAAAAGGTGCTTTACAGTATCGCACTTTACGAAGGGACAGGGATCGCAGAACCCGATTACCTGGCGACAATCGATGTTGACCCAACATCTCCAACCTACTCCCAGGTGATCCAGCGAACACCGATGCCGAACGTCGGCGATGAGCTACACCATTTTGGCTGGAATGCATGTAGCTCGTGTCATGGAGATGAGAGCAAATCGCGCAGCTTTCTCATCATTCCAGGTAATCTGTCCAGCCGCGTTCACATTGTGGATGTTTCTGATGAACGAGCCCCAAAACTGCACAAGGTGATTGAACCTGAAGAGATCAAGGAAAAGGCGAACCTCAGTGCCCCTCACACCGTTCACTGCCTGCCCGATAGCAGCATTATGATCTCAATGCTCGGTGATCGTGAAGGCAACGGCCCTGGGGGCTTTCTGCTGCTCGACGAGGAGTTCAACGTTGCGGGTCGTTGGGAACAGAAAGCTGATGGCATGCGCTACAACTACGACTTCTGGTACCAGCCGCGCCATAATGTCATGGTAAGCAGTGAATGGGCAGCGCCTAATACCTATACGAAAGGCTTCGACCTGGATGATGTCGCTGCTGGGAAGTACGGACGTCAACTGCACTTCTGGGACTGGGAGAAACATGAAGTCGTCCAGAGTGTTGATCTAGGTGAGGAAGGGTTGATCCCGCTTGAGGTGCGCTTCCATCATAATCCCGACAGCGTCCACGGTTTCGTCGGGGCAGCGCTCAGCAGCAACATGTGGCACTGGCACAAGTCCGACGGGCACTGGCAGGTTGAAAAGGTCATCGATGTGCCTTCAGTTGAGGTAGAAGGCTGGCCCATTCCGGTGCCGTCGCTCATTACAGATTTCCTGGTCTCGATGGACGACAGGTATCTCTATCTCTCGAACTGGCTGCACGGCGACATTCGCCAGTACGACATCAGTGACCCCTCGCATCCCAAGCTCACCGGGCAAGTTTGGTGCGGCGGTCTACCTGGAAAAAGCGGCGGCATCCAGGGTCACAAACTAAACGGTGGCCCGCAGATGCTGCAACTTAGCCTTGATGGGAAGCGGCTGTACGTCACCAACTCGCTCTACAGCACGTGGGACAATCAGTTCTACCCTGATATTGCGAAAGCTGGTTCGTATCTCCTACAAATTGATTGTGACACACAGAACGGCGGATTGAAGATCAACGAGCATTTCTACGTTGATTTCGGCAAAGAACCCGCTGGCCCAGCCCGTGCCCACGAGATACGTTACCCTGGTGGCGACTGCACCTCCGATATCTGGGTGTAGTGCTAGAGCTGGGTTGATCTTCCCTGTATCCAACATCACCAGTCTGTTTGGGCAGCGTCCGATCATTCTCCTCTTTCTCACTCTTATACAGGATGAGAAAGAGGAGAAGTGTAGTGTCCCCCTGGAATGGAACCTGCCTTCACCCGATCTGGGGCTAGAGCGGCCGCCTAGCACAGAGCTGATAGGTCTCGTGCCAGGGGCGCAGCCGCTCGAAGGTGGCGCTGGCCGCGAGCACGTCCGCATCGGCGTAGCGCCGTCCGATGATCTGCATCCCGACGGGCAACCTCCCCTCGGCCAGTCCAGCTGGGATCGAAGCTGCCGGGTGACCGGAGAAGTTGATGAAGTAGGTCAGGCACCAGCCGATCAAGGGATCAACGGGTTCGCCATTGATCTGGGTGGGACCCATGGTGTTGCCATCGCTGGCGTTCTCGACCGGCAGACACGCCAGGGTTGGGGTGATCAAGAGATCGTAGCTGCCCAGGGTGTTTTGAATGGCATCGTAGACCTCGGTGCGGATCTCCTGATCGTGCCAGAGGTCAAGGGCTGACATCTGGCGGCCCTTGTCCAGCCAGTCCAGGTACTGGGGCGGGAAATCCTGCCGGTGGTCCGTGAGCAGGTCGAGCCCCTGCTGCTTGAACGTCTCGAAAGCTGCCAGATTAAGCGGCATGATCAGCCGGCACCACAGGTCGCTCAACTCACGCTGAGAGCGCTGGATTCCCACCCGCACCTCCTCGACGTGGGCTCCTGCCTCCTCAAAGGCCTTCACTGCTTGTCTCACGACGTCGGCAACCCGCTCGTCGACGGGAAAGACGTCAAAATTGGGGCTGTAGGCGATCTTGCAGCCGGAGATCGAGCGACGGATGGCAGAGAGAAAGTCCACCTGCTCGGCCAGACTAAAGGGATCACGCGGATCGTAGCCCGCCAGTGCCATCAGCCCCAGGGCGGCGTCTTCGACGGTTCGGGTGAGGGTGCCCTCAAAGATAAATGGCGTATCGCCACCAAAGGCGTTGGGCCGACTGATAAGGGGTACGCGCCCCGGTTCCCTCCGCAAGGGGAACCAGTCCATCGGCGACGGCGGCAGCGCTGCCTCCAGAGGAGCCGCCGGTGTTCCTGGAGATGTCGAAGGGATTGCGCGCTGGGCCAAAGAGGTAGTTGTCACAGGTACCCCGGAAGCCCATTACCGGGCTGTTCGTCTTGCCCAACAGAATCGCTCCGGCCTGTTCCATGCGCTCGGCATAGGTGCAGTACAAGTCGACGATGAGGTCCTTGAGGGCCCGGACGCCCCCAAACGTGCTTACCCAGCCAGGTTTGAAGTCAAACAAATCCTTCATCGCGGTCGGCACCCCATGCAGAGGTCCCAGCGTGGCTCCGGACATGATGGAAAATAGACGAAGGCATTCAGGCTAGGATTGCGCTGCTGGATGCGGGCGATGCAGGCCTCCACCACCTCCACAGGCGAGAGCTGACGGCGTCGAATACGCATCGCCAGCTCAGTTGCGGTCATGTATGCCAGTTCATCCGTAAGTGCCATGAGTTCCTCCTTTCCCTCGATACAGAGGGAGAAGCTACTGATCCAATGTCTCGACAGAACAGCATCGTTGCCCAATTCTATCATGCGAGACGCGGACAGTTCCACCCCAGATAACAGAGGCGAAGCAGATAGCCAGATGAGTGGCTTTCCCTCACGCGAGCCGGAGGCTATAATAGTTTATGTCAGGTGTGGAACAGTTACAAGCGTTACAAGTGTTACAAGTGATGCAAGTGTTACAAAGATTTGAGTGAGTATCCGTACTAAAGGTTCCGGAGGTTAGTAATTTATGTTCTGCCCACGTAGGCTTGATCCCCAGCAAAACGCAGCAAAACGCCCCGTAGAGTCCAGTTCATTGTTTCGTGATATGCATGCAGGCGAGATAGCGGCGATGCTCGCCCGTTTCCCGCAGCTTCTCTCTACAAAGAGCGCTGAACGGGTGTGGCTGGCTTTCGTTGATACTACCGACTCGTTGCTAGAGCGTTCATTAGCCGTGCATATAGCACAGGCACTGGCCGAGCGAAGTTGTAAGCATGTGTTATTACTTGAATTATGTAGTTCCGATCAGGCCATGGGACCGCGTTTTGCCAGGCAAGCAGACCAGGTGCGTCCAGGAGTCCGCGCGTGTGCACAAAATCATGAACTCCTGCAGAGGCACCAGGCTCCTACCGTGAATGACGACGGTCAACATTTTCCGGCGCTGGCGGCACTTAGCGATAACGACTTTGCTGACTATCAGGAGGAAGCAGAGCAGGCGACCTCGTGGACTGAAAATATATATGCAACTCTGATCGAACTGGCCACCTTCTATGACTACATCCTGTTCGTGACGACGCTGGCGACACCGGCTGCGCTGGTACAAGTCGCCGGAGAGCTGTGTCAGAGAGCCGTTACGCTGGTTTCGGCGGATGCAGAGACAATCCAGAGCGCTCGACTTGCTGCGTCCCTGGCGCATCCTTCTTTTTCAGGAAGCGGCCTGGGCCAGTGCTCGCTATTTATCGCAAACGTTCCCGAACGTCCCACGGTTGGCTTGCAGGACCGCTATGCCGCGCAACTGGGTATCGGCGCTGCGGGGACCCCGCTCGCCGGCACCCGGCTGACGCGCCTGCTTCCGGCTGACGCGCCTCTGCTTGAAACATGCTGGAAACAGCAAGCGACCCTGGGCAAGGTGATGCCGGGTACAGACCTCACGAAAGCCGTCGATTTCGTTGCTCGTCATATTGCTCACCAGACCGTTGGGGTTGCCTTTGGCGCGGGGGGAGCGCGCGGTTTTGCGCACATCGGTGTGCTGAAGCGTTTGCTCGAGTACGGCATACCGCTTGACTACGTCTCTGGCTGTAGTATCGGCAACATTCCAATAGGGATGTACCTGATGGGTAAATCTTTTGCCGAGATGGAAGAGGTCTTTCTAAGGTTCCAACGCAACATCGTAAAGTGGCGTTTCCCCCGCACCTCTATCTTCTCGAACAAAGGTGTGAAGCATCTATTCGAGGAAATTAGTGGCATGACTCACTTCGAGGATTTACCTGTGCCCTTTGCGATGGTTGCAGTTGACCTGGCAACTCGTGTAGGAGTCGTGCTCGATCGAGGCCCGATCTGGCAGGCAGGGCTGGCCAGCGTCTCCATGCCCGGTGTCTTTCCCCCTGTGCTGGTCGGAACACGTTTCTTGATAGATGCAGGCATGTACGACCCGGTGCCAGTCAGCGTTGTAAAAGAGATGGGAGCTGATATCCTGATTGCTTCGGCGCTGCGTGGGCAGAATCTAGCATATGCAGGCGCGACAAGCATGTTGGACGGGAAAGAGCATAATCAGAAGAAGCGTGCGCCGCGCTCACCGCATATTGTTGACTTATTACTCGGTTCCTATAGTATTGCGATGACAACCATAAGCATGCACAGTATGCGCGAGGCTGATGCCGTGATTCAACCAAAGCTGCACCGTGTTCCACTGTACCAGTTCTCGGGCGGGCATAAATTTGTAGCGGCCGGCTATGAGGCGGTCGAGGAAGCGTTGCCAGCCCTGCAAAAGCAACTACCCTGGTTAGCAACGTAATGCAAATGACTGGAGCATACTACTAGCTCGTAACTCTCTTCCACAGCCCGGGATAATCAATAACCAGTCCATCCTTATCGACCGGCAATTCCGCAGTAAACCCGCTTGCCAGGCCCTCATACCTGTATATCCCTCCTTGAGCGCTCGACTCTAAACAGGTATAGCGTTGCCTGGCAGGTTTGAGTTCCATTTCAGGTATGGTGACATAAACGACCAGTATTTCAGCCGATTGGCCAGGGCTGAGTGCAAGCCGGTGAATTGGGAGCGTATTGGTGAAAGGAGTGACGGAGATGTCCACATCAATACAATCATCGAGCGATGAGATAGGTTCGCCTGAAATTATTGTCCAATGGCCTTCTCCGTCCGAGCGTATCTTTATACTCTTGCTGCGGCTGCTCAAGAGTATCAGGCCCAATTCACGGACTTTCCAGTTCGTATCGCACACCATTTCGTACCATAAGCGATATGGCATGTGATCTTCGATCCCGATAATGATGCTGTCCGCGGCAATCCTGTCGTTACTTGGCGACAGGTGCAGGTGCTCCAGGCCTGGCTGGCTCCATGGCATCCACATGATGTTACGTTCCATGTTACAACCTTTCAGTAAGATAGCAGGATGCGAGAAAATTCCTTCAGAGAGCAAGCTCCACTGCTACGTCTTGCACCGTTGCGCAAGATGAGAGCCACCGTGTAGTGGCAGGGCTTATCCGCAAGGATAGCTCTCTACTACTATAACATAGAATACATGCTGCTGTGGATATCATTTAGCAAGGCGATTTAAAAGTCCTCTTTTTCCCCACCCCACCCCTGGAAAAAAGGGAAAAGGTGGGGACACCCCACACCCCGCCAAGGGGCTGCCGCCCCTTGGATCCCTGCTTTGCTCGACTTTTAAATAGCCCTGACCATTTAGGGACATGTGAAAAAACCTATACCTGGAAGCCACCCTCTACTTTCCTGCTGCCGGGCAGGTAATATCCACCTGGTGTATCTTCCCATTGAACTTAAAGCTGCATGTCCGGCCGTTAACGGTGGTGGTTCCTGTGCAACCCGCTATTACGGTCCCGTTAACCGAGCAATTAATCGGGGTGAAAATGGTTGTGTCAGTAATAGTTGCATCAACCGCCACGCCATTCTCATCTGTCTTCACACTGACAGGATCAGGTACGCCCAACCATTTCTTACAGTTGAGGCCATTAGCCTCAAAGGTTGTGACAAAACGCTGCGCCAGGAAGGTGAAGAGCGTATTTGCCACCGCCGGGTCTGCCGATGGAGCTGTTTTCGTCAGGCTAGCGTCGAGCAGCATGCGCTGTGGTGCGATAGCGAACAGATTTGTGCAATAGGTCTTTGTGCCGGCGGCGCTCAGGCTCTGCACCTTTGGCTGGTCTACTCCTATACGATAGGCGTTAAGCTTGTTCAGGTCAGGATGGCCGTTCAGCAAAACCATTGGATCGCGGGTGGGCACAAGTGCCACAGGCGCAGCCTGGTGGGCCGCTGCTTGCAGCTCATTGAGCGGTAAAGCAGTTGCCATCTGGCCTGGATCGGCCAGATCCGGTGCCATCCATGGCTTACAGCCCAGCGCTCCATCCAGTGCGATTGCAAGCAAACGATTGTCGCTGCCATTGTGCTGGACTTGTATGTTCCTGTTCTGTAAGACGATCATATTGGCTGCGGTCATCTGCGCCGTTTGTCCATTGCTCGTCACCAGGTAAGTTGTCGTCACATTATCGCTCTGGTCCTGGTCAACGACCGAGAAATCGCGTACTGTGGGGCAGGGAAGCCCATCCTTCGCTATCCCCAACGGCGGGGGAACGAGCTTGCCAGCCTGGATAGCTGCATTGGCAGCCTGGAAGAAGGCTCGTGCATTACAATAAGAGACCTGCCCAAAGATGGAATCACCGGTACCATTGACACAATGGCCGTTCCGCAGGCTATGGTCCGTGCTCTGCAAGGTTAAGGTATTGCTGTTGGCACCAAACCAGATAGCTACTACGCCTCGCGCGGGCAGCTTTGGCACTACGGGTGGTATAGCCGGCTGTGTATCGTGGTCAATCACCAGTGGGTCATAGACGCTGATTTGCCCGGTTGCTGGATCTATGATTGCTGCCTGTACGAAAGCTGCCTGGTTAGGATTTGATTCATTACATGGCCCGTTAGCCGGATTCGTGGCCATAAATTGATATGGTGTTGCCAGTCCTTGCGCCGTAAGCGGTTGCGCGGGCACTTTTATCGTACAATCCCCATTTACAGCCGCAGCCGCGTGCGATCCTGCTGCACGTGGCAACAGGAAGATTACCCCTCCTACAAGCGCTATCACGAGTGTCACAAGTACTCCAACGAGTACGAATGGCGAGAATCGCCTGCGATGCGCTGGTCGAGAGCCGAAAGAACTACGTTGTAGCTTTGGCATATATACCTACCTTTTCCTGCAAATCTGTAGATGTGCGAGCGCGAGAATCTCCACTGCAGTTACCTGACAACGCGCTCGTTGTACGCGATATAGAGGCAGTTACGGATGGAACACCGCAGACTGAAATGATATCTATTGATATTTTTTGAATAGTTATTACGGTTGAGATATTACCATAGCCTTTACAAGCTTTTTACATGCCTTGCTTGATTGTAGCAGTAAAGTACCAAGTTTTGGTTAAGATTTCTCAACCAAAGCCACTTTCTCCATGCGGCTATTTGGCTGCTTTGGACTTTCCAACCAATGGAAAGGGGTGTAGAATATACTAGTATGAAAGAAACAGGGTTATACCTTTGATATATACCGAAAGGACAATTCCATGCGAGCGATCATTAGCGTTGCTAATCGTGAGGGTCTTAAGGAGTTAGCACGTGCACTACAATCCCAGAACGCGACTATTTTCTCAACCACCGGCACTGCCGGCGCCTTGAAAACAGAGGGTATCGAAGTAGAGCCGGTCAGTGCATTGACTGGATTTCCTGAGATACTCGATGGCCGTGTCAAGACCCTACATCCTGCCATTTTCGCCGGTATTCTTGCACGCCGTGAGATTGAGGCCCATTTACATGATCTACAAGAACACGATATCGCACCTATCGATATGGTGGCCGTGAATCTCTACCCTTTCGCTGATACTATTGCTCGCCCGGACGCGACTTTTAGCGAAGCCCTGGAACAGATTGATATTGGTGGAGTTTCTTTAATCCGCGCTGCCGCCAAGAATTTCCAGGATGTGATTGTACTGGTGAGACCTCAAGATTACGCGCCTGTGATGCAGGAGTTGCAAGAAAAAGGAAGAGTAAGTTTTGACACCCGCCGCCGCCTCGCAGCCATTGCCTTCCAGCATACTGCCAGCTACGACAGCCTGATTGCGGAGTATTTGCGTGCCCAGACCGCCGAGCCGGAATACTTCCCTGAAACCCTTACCCTCTCTTTACAACGCATTCAGACCTTGCGCTATGGTGAAAATCCACACCAGCAAGCGGCTTTTTACCGCTGGTGTGGGATCTCCGGGACATCTCCGTACCCCTCAGTGGCCGATGCAGGGGTGCTACACGGTAAAGAACTCTCGTATAATAATTTGCTCGACCTGGATACCGCGCTCGCCGCGGTTAGCAGTTTCAGTGCTCCCGCGGTAGTGATTATCAAACATACGAATCCATGCGGCCTGGCCTGCGACGATACACTGCTAGAGGCTTATAAGAAAGCGCACGCCGGCGACACTATTTCAGCCTTTGGCGGGATCATCGGCTGCAACCGTCCTCTCGACGCGGCCACCGCGCACGAGATCAGCCAGTTGTTCTACGAAGCGATTATCGCTCCTGAATTTGCTCCCGATGCCCTTGCCATCTTGCGCCAGAAAAAGAATCTACGTTTACTGGCAACGCATTGTCCGCTGGAGACGAATAGTTTGAATGGCACGTACAAGCGCTCAACTACTGATCACCTGCTCGACGTGCGCAATATTAGCGGGGGATTACTCTTACAGACGCCTGATACACTGGGGGAACAAGAAGTGGCGTACCGGGTCGTGACTGAGCGCGAGCCGACGTTGGAGGAGGTGACAGACCTGATGTTTGCGTGGAAGGTCGTGCGACATGTCAAATCTAATGCGATTGTGCTGGCCCATAAGCTAGCGGTGGTAGGCGTTGGTGCGGGACAGATGAACAGACTGTCCAGTGTGCAACTTGCATTAGACAAAGCAGCAAACCGAGCGCGTGGCTCTGTGCTGGCTTCAGATGCTTTCTTCCCCTTTGCTGATGGCCTGGAGGCTGCGGCCAAGGCAGGCATTACGGCAGTGATCCAGCCCGGCGGCTCGATCCGTGATGAAGAGACCATTCGTACGGCGAATCACTTTGCCATTGCTATGATTTTCACAGGCCAGCGGCATTTCCGGCACTAAGACGACAGAAAAGGGCACTAGCCATTGTGCCCTTTTCCTCTCAAAGCGTTCCTGCCGGTTACCTTATTCCTCTACCTTGATATCGTCTGAAAAGTATCTTACCCACAGTACACAGACTGCCAGGCCGGTAATGAGGGTGAAGAAACCAACGGCCCCATCGTAGATCTTTCCTGCCGTATAGGCTGCTTCTGTTCCCTGTTGTGGTTGAAATGGGTAGAAGAAGACTACAGCCAGCCATGCAATAGTGAGCGAACAGGTCAGGCTCAGTTTGGTTATCTCGGCGCTCGAGCGGTAGAAAATATTATAGAAAACTATGACGAGAAGGCCTATAATGGCTATAGCTACCTTGAGGTTCAAAAGAAGGCCAGCGCCAAAATCGATCGCGAGTGTGGGGCGGGTAAATAAGAAGCCACAAACCCAAAGGATGGTAAGGATTATGCCTCCAAAAACTTTGCCCAGTCTAGCATTCACGGCACAATGCTCCTTTGTCGGGGTACCTTCACAGGTGCCCTAAACGATTTTGATGTGTTGGTTCGCGCTATCCTGTAGCGCGAGCCTGTTTGTATTGTAGTCCCAACAGGCAAAGAAATCAACCATTCTCTGCCTACTCAAAATAGGCGCGCGCAAAACGTGCTGCCCATTTAGCGTTGTTGAGGAGCAGAGCTTTATTCGCCTCGACGCTTTCGCCAGCGGTAGCCCTGGCTACATGCGCGAGTAGAAACGGTGTCGTGGCTGCACCACGGATACCCTCAGCGCGTGCCAGGCGCAGTGCCTCCTCGGTGGCAGCCTCCAGCGGGCCAGGTTCCATTGCGTACTCTTCAGGGATGGGGCATCCAACGACCAGGCCGTGCAGGTGACATTCCCATTGCGCGCGCGCGATGGCCGCGATGGTTAAGACATCATCAGCGCGATGGGTCAATCGCCTCCCACTAGAGCGCACGTAGAATGCGGGGAACTCATCTGTTTGCCAACCGATGACGGGTACGCCCTGTGTTTCCAGGTATTCTAATGTGAGGTCCAGGTCCAGGATTGACTTTGCCCCGGCGCAGGCGACAAGAACTGGTGTGCGACTCAGTTCAGTCAAGTCGGCGGAGATGTCCATACTTGTCTCAGCGCCCCGGTGCACTCCCCCGATGCCGCCTGTCGCGAAGAAGCGAATACCGGCCATACTGGCGCATAGCATCGTTCCCGCGACCGTGGTTGCCCCCAACTGTCCCGTAGCCAGTGCTACAGCCAGGTCGCGCCTGCTCACTTTCAGGACATGCTGTGCGGTACCCAGGTGCTCGATCTCGTCTTTAGACAGGCCAATTACGATCTTGCCGTTGCGTATGCCTATGGTGGCAGGTACAGCGCCCTCGTTGCGAATGGTTGCTTCCATGGCCTGCGCGACTTCGATATTGGCCGGGTAGGGCAGGCCATGAGCGATGACAGTCGATTCGAGTGCCACGACAGGGTGCTGTGCTTCCAAAGCCATCTGAACCTCGTCAGAGAGCTTGATGTAGGATGATAGTTGTTGCATTGTTCCTCAGGATGTGTAAAGATATATGTCCATCATCAAGAAGTATACATGGGCTGGCTTGAAAGGGCAAACTCTGGTGACCATTCTCGAGGCACAGGGTGATTTAAAAGTCCTCTTCTTCCCCTCCCCACCCCTGGATAGGGGAAAAGGTGGGGACACCCCACACCTTTCACTAGGAGGTTTTTTGGAAACGGAGGAATAGCCTAAAAAGGAGCAGGGGTGTAGAGACTGATTTTTGCTGCTAAGATAGCACAAACCATCGTAGCTATCAGAGCAGGAGAAAAATCATGTCTCACCCTGACCC
>WNGP01004556.1_pt1 | contig 15809 bp, 11 predicted proteins | sample 5407671 | NCBI WGS metagenome assembly WNGP01 (sample SAMN13153381, study PRJNA577476) | soil metagenome | isolation source: 40 cm soil or saprolite under Garry oak tree replicate 2 | place: USA:California | collected 2016-06-15 | reverse complement strand
TCCGCTTAAGAGGATGGACAGTGCCAGCAAAATCAGCATGGCACCGGGGTTCACACCATAACCCGGCACTAAGGGTTTGCTCAAATTGTAGTAGTAGACGGGGGAAAGGTGGCTGAGCCACCCGGTATTGGGGATGACCCGGTGGACCATATCCAGCACGATGAACACCAGCAGCAAGCCACCCGTCCATCCAGCCGCTGTGCCGCGTTCCCGGGTGAACTGGGAGAGCAACAGTGCGATGGCACCGAAGACGCCACAGATCAGCACGAGATTCAGGCCGAAGAGGAGCGCGTCACCCAGGCCAAAGTCCGCACTCACGCTCTTGCCGCCCGCAAAGGCCAGCAGCGCGATGAGCAGGCCCATCAAGAGCAGCGCTGTCCAGACGGCGGCCAGCTTTTCCAGCGCGACGCGCACGCGCCCACGCGGCAGCGAAAGCAGCACATCCAGCGAGCCACGCTCCTCTTCGCTACGCAGCAGGCGGCTGCACGCCATGAGCGGCCAGATGGCAATGAGCAAGATCGTAAAGCCAATTTTAAAGGTTGCGTAGCCGCCGGGGGTGCCAACTGCTATCGGTTCGGCAATCCAGGAGAAGGCGCCGGCCAGACTGACGAGTGAGGCGCGCGCCGCAGGCGTTGCCACCAGTGAGGGAAAGGAAACCAGGACCACATACACTAAAAGGCCCATACCCACACCCCAACCCAGAATGGCCACGCGGAAATCACGCAGGGTTTTGAGGTAGACGTTCCTAAACCACATGGCTCGCCTCCTTGATGGCCTGACCATCGCCCTCGTAGTAGCGCAGGAAGATGTCTTCCAGGCTGGGTTCGTGACTGGTCAGGGTGACGACGGAATGCTGCGCCGCCGCCTTGATCACCGCATCCGCCCCACCCTGCATCGTCAGGCGCAGCGTATGCCCACCGGCCAGCGCCTCCACCTGCTCCACACCGTCCAGCGTCTCGAAAGCCTCGGCCGGCACGACCTCGGCAAAGGTGATTATAACTTCGTGGCGCTTGATGTCTTTCAACTCGGCCACGCTGCCCACCCGCACCAGTTGCCCTTCACGAATGATGCCCACGCGAGTGCACGTTTGTTCGACCTCGCTCAAGATGTGCGAGGACAGAAAGACGGTGCGCCCCTCGTCGCGCACTTCCTTGACCATGCGGTCAAACTCCTGCTGGTTCAGCGGGTCCAGGCCGCTAGTTGGCTCATCCAGAATCAGCAGGCGCGGGCGGTGCATAAAGGCTTGAATGATCCCGATCTTGCGCTTGTTGCCGCTCGAATACTGGCGGAACTTGCGGCTGGGATCCAGATCGAATCGCTTGATGAGTTGCTTGAGATAGGCTTGATCGACGCCTCCGCGCAGGTGCCCGAAGTATTCCAGAATCTGCCCGCCGGTCAGGCCGGGGTCGAGCGAAAGCTCGCCTGGCAGATAGCCGATCAGCCGCTTGATCTCCACCGATTGCTGCCAGCAGTCCAGCCCGGCGATGCGCGCTGTGCCCGCGTCGGCGCGCAGCAGCGCCATGAGCAGGCGAATGGTGGTGGTTTTGCCCGCGCCGTTGGGGCCAAGAAAGCCAAACACCTCGCCCTCTTCCACACGGAAGGAGACGTTGGTAATGCCGCGCTTGCTGCCGTAGCTCTTGGTCAGACCTTCTACTTCGATGATTGCTGTCATGATGACCTTCCTCCTCTTATTCAGGCCATTATTCGGATTCCTTTACTTTGACTTTATCTAGATACTCGGTAAAGAGCTGTTTGCCTACATCGCTCTTGCTGGGGAGTTGCTCCGGCTCCAGCCAGCGGCGTATCAGGTCGCTGAGCGCCTCCGTCAGCTGCTCCATGGATGGCAGATGCTCCTGACCGATGATATCAGGCGAGTTGATCATGCCGACCTTCAGAGCGGTCAGCAGATAGGTGATGGTGGTAGCCGGAATATCTGCGCGAATCAGCCCGGCCTGTTGAAGCTGGTCAAAATAGGCATCGGCATCGCCTACGAGCTCATTGAGAAAGCCGGGATCATAGGCTCCGAGAAACCCGTTGAAGATGTCTGACTTGCCCTTGATGATGGCGGCCATGAGCGGATTGGACAGTGAGGCGAGCATGCCGTGGGTGGTGACGCGATGCAGCAACCCACCCTCTGGATCGGCAGCGATACGCCGCTTTACCTCTTCGCTATAGCGTTGTTGTTCGCGCCAGATGGCTGCGCGAAACAGTTCGTTTTTGTCCTTCCAGTGCAGATAGATGGTGCCCTTGCCAACGCCTGCCTCGCGAGCCACGTCATCAATGGTGGTCTTGCGATAGCCCCAGCGCACCAGTAGGGTGGTGGCGGCGTCCAGCAGGCGCTCCTCGCGAAGTTTTCGCTCGTCAGACGCTGACTGGCGTTCAGGCGGTTGGTCGGGCTGTGTGTTGTGGGTTAGCGCCCGCCGGGTAGGATGGTTGATGGTTGCCATATGCATCTTCCTTACTGTGACTGAGTGACCAGGTGACTAAACTGACTATACTAGTCATAGTATAGTCAGAAACAGGAAAGAAGTCAAGAAGCACTTCGTAATGCTTTCCGTAACGATTTTGAGACGGGTATGTGGTAAGATGAGAGGGAGAAAAGCTCAAAACAACACTCTCACGATGGTTGTTCTGCTCTTCTTGTCGTAGCAGAACAGACATGCACCTGGAACAGGAGAGCACCAATGAGCCATGTTGATACACCAGCAGAGACAGCCCAACATGCTGTCTCACCGCGTGTCCCTGACACCCGCTTGCATAGGTACGGACTTGTCCTTGTGCGACTCATGTGTTTATCCCTGTGTGTGTTGTCCGTGGGACTCCTTGTCGCCAGCATCCCGTCGTACTTGGCGTCTCTCCAAATGCCCTGCACGGGGACAGCCACTGCTTGCAATGCTGCTGGGCAGCTTGCACCCAGCGAGGTACGACGGCTTCAAGAGCTCGGCCTTTCAAGAGACTTCTTTGCTCTCTACATCATCGTTCTCACGAGTCTCTTGGCCCTTGGATATTGGTTGGTCGCGGCCTTGCTCTTCTGGCGCACGTCGGACAACCGTCTGGCGCTCCTGGCCGCCGTCACCCTGGGCACCTTTCCGCTTGCTTTCAATGATGACTTTATTCGCACGCTTTCCTCGCCCTGGTGGTTGCTGGCCCATTTCATCAGCTTTCTCAGCACTGTTTGCATCGTCCTCTTCTTTTACGTGTTTCCTAGCGGGCACTTTATCCCACGCTGGACGCGTTTTGCCCTGGTCCCCTCGCTCGCCTATTTGTGGTTCACCGAATTCTTCCCTTTTGCACCGTTCAATCCGTTCTTTCGCTTCCCGGTACTCAAAGCGGTGACGTTTCTCGGCGTGGTAGGTGGCCTGGTCATCATACAGCTCTACCGCTATCGGCGCGTGTCCACTCCAGTGCAGCGTCAACAGACGAAGTGGGTCGTCTATGGCGTATCAATAGGCTTGGGAGGCTTCCTGCTCTTGATCTCATTCAGTCGTTTCTTTCCCTCACTCTTGCCGGTGGGCTCGCTGGCAAACTTGATCGCTAACGCCGTCGGCATTGGCCTCATGCTTCTTCTCCCGCTCTCCGTGGGTTTGGCAGTCGTGCGGTCACGACTCTGGGAAATCGATACCATCATCAACCGCACGTTGGTCTATGGGACGCTCACAGCCACCTTGGCCTTGCTCTACCTTGGCCTCGTCTTCGCATCGCAATTCCTCTTGCGTGGGATGATCAATCAAGACTCTCCTCTCGCCATCGTCGCCTCCACGTTGGTGATCGCCGCTCTGTTCCAGCCGCTGCGGAGGGGCATCCAGGCCATCATTGACCGCCGCTTCTACCGTCGCAAGTATGATGCGGCCCGCACCCTGGCTGCTTTTAGTGCCACCTTGCGCAGTGAAGTTGACCTGCACGAGTTAAGCGAGCAGATCCAAGCAGTGGTTCAGGAGACGATGCAGCCAGCGCATATCTCGCTGTGGTTACACCGTCCTGAACCATCGCGGGAGCGGAACACTCGACTCCTTCCACGCTTCGAGGAGCAAGAGAGACACTCACCATGATGGGATGGCACAATAGTACAGCAGCTTTCAGAGAAAGGGTTAAACGAAAGTTGTGTAATGGGAAGGTGGTAAAAGGGCTTCTGCGGATAAATGAGAAAATAAGGAAACATTAAACCCGGCAGAGGGCCGGCGGCCCTCTGCTCTTTCTTATGCTAAGTATTTCTCCCGCAAAGGCAGGTTATTGCTGCGGCACCTCGGTGACGGTAGTCTGTCCTGGGGGAAGACCTAGACGTGCTCTGCGAGCAGCAAGCCGCTGTTGCATCGCAGATTGTGCCAGGACATCAGCAACGGGATCTGGCTGCGGCGTAAATCCTCCCATTTCCTGCTGTAAACGAGCATGGGCTACATCCGAACGGCTCTGGATACGGGCCGAAATGTCGTCGATAGATGCCGTTCCACCAAGCGCGCTGCTCACAGAATGAAGAGCGCGTGCAGCACGATCCTCTGCAGATGCCGAGGTATCTAAAGATTGAAGGGTACTTAGCTGGCGCATCATCGAGGTGTGCTTCGCATCAAGAGCACTCATGGCCTGCTCGTATTGGGCTTGAATAGCTTGAGATTTTTCAAGCTGGTTGTTGAGCGGGGTAAGGCTATTTTCCACTTCTTCAAGGCGCTGCTCGACTGTGGAAGCCAAATCTTCACGCGGCGGATTCAACTGCAGAAGTGCGTCGGCCTGCGTATTCAGGACGGCCTCCTGTTGATGAAGCTGGCCTATCTGCCGGTTCAGTCCAGCGATGGCACCAGCATTTTGCGCCTGCGCTTCACGTAAATCGGACATTGCTTGTTCAAGATCACGAATATGTTGCTGTACAACAGGAATTGAATGCGTATCAATTGCGGCATCGGCAACCTGGTGGAGCCAGGCCAAAGACAAAACTCGTGCTTTCTGACGCAGCGTTTCCATGGATTACTTCTCCTTTTTATTTATGTACGTTTTTGATTGTGGCTTCGCAATCGGGTGGGCAAAACCTTCATGCCAGCCATTCGAAGACGAAATGCCTACACCCCCCTTTCAGTGTCGAGTGCGTAGCCTGTTATCGACCTGCCCAGGTTGATTCTGAGGGGTAGCCCGGTTGGGAGATGCTCTGCTGCCCCTGGGCAAAACTTTGCCTTGTTAGCTGCTGAAAATCAATCTGTTCTTGCGGATTGCTCTCCAGGCTTTGAACCGCTGTTTGAACAGCATGCAGCAAGTACAGAGGTTCCTGCGCTTCATTATAAACCTGTTGATAGGCACCTTGCATCTGCGCATATTGTGCCGGCTGGAAGGTCTTACTACCAGGGTTTGTATCAGGATTCCCCAGCAGGTTACCTAAATGCTCCTGGACTCCCCTTGCTTTCCCCTCTGCGGTTTGAAATAACTCACGCAATTGCATTGCCGTGCCTTGAGGAATAAGCGCCAGCAGAACTTCGATGCGGGGCGACAGGTCTCCTATCTCCCTGTCCAACTGGCTAACCGCATTCACCGCCGCTTCCTTCGTACGTATTGCGTTCTCGCGAGCATTCGTTGCAACTGCGGCTGAGTGTCGTCGTCGAACGACCATAACTGCCAGGACGCCTCCTGCAACCAATACAACGAGAACCGCCAGCGTTACCCAGATCCAGGTGTAGTCAGGGCTAAGCTTCTTCTGAACCTGCTTGAGAAGGTCAATGGCGGCCTGGGCATAGTTGCCACTGTCAAATTCGGAGCGAATACTCAGAGTCATCTGCTGGAAATCAGCAGCAGTCATCTTTCCGCTAAAATTGCTTCCCAGGTGGAGAAATGGCTCCTGGCCCTTAGCCATGATGAGAATTATTGCATTTGGTCCTGTCCAGTTAGGGCATTTGGACACGATATAGCTATAGTAGGCCCTCAAACTGCTCCCCGTGAGTTTATCCTGGCTTACAGTGACCACACGGGTATCTGCCTGAAGGGAATCATTCATGGCCTTGGCCTGATTCAGTACATCTCCGATTCGACTTCCAAACAATTGGGCATCGTCGGAGACGGTGTCGCCGCATGAGCCTGCTGGAATGACTTGTTGCGCGTGCACAGTCTTCGTTTGCAGGCCAACAAACACAAGTCCCAACATTACAAAAAGTACCATGAAAAAGGGCAAACGCTTGAGAGTTGTCATTATCTGTTCTCCTCTATAACTACTCACTGCTCCAGGCAATGGGTCCTCCTCGTATCATCCTTTATTCTATCAGTTTTGGCAACCCCGATGTAGATCAGGTCTTCTCAAAAATCGGCACATGTGTGCCCTACCCCACCCCTGAGGGAGAGAAAGAGCGTGGGGGCAATACCCCTGTACAGGTGGGTCGCCTGCGGCGACCCCAAGTTGTAGTACACGTTTGTGTGTTTTGCGTGCGCTGGCGCGCACGCAAAACACACAAACGTGTACAAAAGGAATATCTGCGGCGTAGCCGCAACGAGTACGAGCGTATTACCCCCATCGTTTGAGGAGCCCCGCGATTTGGATAGCCATCTACAAAACAGAAAGCAGGTGATGTGCTAGAATTAAGAGTAGTATCAGAGGAGAAGAGAGACAGTTATGTCAAATCAAATAGTACGACTGGTCGGCACATTTACCGGTTCGGAGCGCAATGAATTGCTCTTCCACTACCCAGAAAGTGGTGAGTGGTGGCTTGGCTACTTCAGCAATAATCAACTCCACTGGCAACTTGCCAATAATTCATCAGGCTTTGGCAATGTCGCCGACGGTCGCCCTTTCTGGACAGGCAATTTCACAGGCTCAGGTCGGACAGATCTACTTTTCTTCTCTCCCGTGGACAAACATTGGTGGCTAGGATACTTCACCGGCACACAACTTCAGTGGAACCTGGCTAATAGTCCAGATCAGCCTGACTCTCGGTAGAATTTCAGATCGGCTGCCAGGTCAGACACGACCATTCGTCCTCGCTCTATAATGAGATCAGAGCCATCCGCTTGAAGAAGAGAAGTTAGAAGGTTACATCCAGGAGAAGCTTTTGACCGTGCACTATAGAGAGCAAATTACAGGCTAGTGAATGAAGGAGCAGTAGAGAATGAGTGCAGTAGAGACAGTGAAAGATTTTATGATTGCGTTGGAAGCAAAAGAGTTTGATAAAGCCGCCAGCTACCTATCCGATGATTTTATCTTCAGCGGCTGGACACCTCAGCCGCTGGATAAAGACGAGTTCATGACGGTCATGAGGGAATTGAAGGCGGGTCTACCGAACCTGTCGTATCATTTCCAGGCTGTAAAAGATGTGCACGACCTGGAGCAGGAGGATAGTGTAAAGGCTGCCATTCAAATGACCGGCACCCAGACGGATGGGTTTATCCTGCCTCCGTTGGGGCTTCCCCCAATTCCACAAATGGCGAGGTCGGTCTCTTTGCCTGAAGAGCAATGGAGTTATACATTGCAGGCCGGCAAGATTGTGCGGATAATGGTTCACCGGGTACCAGGTGGCGGCATCCAGGGTTTGCTCCAGCAGCTGGGCATTGATGTGCCCATTATCCAATAGTAACCGGTGTATCTCTGGCAGGCGCTTTACTTCCGTTATAATACTGGCGCCCGCGCCAATCTACACCTTTGTGGGTCAACACGCGCCAGGCCGATTGCGCCAGAATCCCTTCAAACAGAGTACCCGCTAAGGGATGGGTGAAGGCATAGTACCATGGGACGCGCAACTCTTTATCTAACCAGAGACGATAGGCAAGCGCCGAACCTAACTCTAATAAGGCTGCTGCTCTCATTTCGTTAACAGAAATTCCTTGCCTGTGCAGGCTTCTTCCTCTCAACCAGGCTATGAAGGGCAACAAGAAGGGTACGACCGAGATCATCGGTAAGCCGAGAAGCTGCAGCAGTACAAAGCCCAGGCCGCCACGGCTCCCCAGGTAGGCATTTTTGCGCCAGCCGCGCCATGTTTCTCCCAACCCGCTATACATGTGAACATGTACCAGGTCACGCCCATTGATCAAAAGCAGGCGAAAACCATTCTCCTTCACGACATAAGCGAGGTCGCGATCATCGATCAGCGTGTTGCGCAGGTCGGGACGCGCATAACCGCCCACCAGGTCATAGACGATACGGCGTAGAAGGATATATTGTCCATTGGCTATCGCTACAGGACTGAGAGGATCATTGACCAATCTTACAGGGTACTGCATACTGATACCCATGTAAGCCATGGGCATCAAGACCTTATTCCAGAAGCCGGGCAGCTCCTGTTCTGTTCCCAAGGTAAGGAGATCAATTCCCTCCTGCACCGCCTTGTTCACAGAAAAGCGCAGCGCTCCAGGAGCATGCCAGGTATCGGCATCGGTAAATAGCAGCCAATCTCCATGAGCCTCCTGCACTCCAGCATGCAAAGCGTGTGGCTTGCCAGCCCAGCCCTCGGGAAGCTCGCGCAGCCGTAGCACCCACAGCCGGTTACCGCGTGGGTGCGATCGTGCGATATCGTCAAGAATATCAGCCGTGCCATCGGTTGAGCCATCATCAACGACAATGACTTCGTAATTATCGTAATCTTGCTCTAATAACGAAGTAACGCAGCGACGGATGTTACGTTCCTCGTTGCGCGCGGGCACGATGATGGAAACCGCTCTTCCTGTTTTCGGTACGGCAGGCTTAAAGTCTGGCTTTACCTTGCGCTGTTCACCCGTGTTCTCTCCAGCGGGTCTGCTACGGAACCATAGAAGTATGTAAAAACCGATCACACCCACCACATGAGTCCACAGGAGTAGGCGAGACGAGGAGTACCACCGGTGTTTCATATTTTCTTTCACCCCCAAGTATATTTCCATAGCCATTATAGCAATTGGAGGCGGCAAAAACAAATATTGCGAGCAAGGTACAACTGATGTACAATCCGTAAAGGTAATTATTCAGGACTACTCGCCGCCTGCGGCGGCTCGCCCATTTATGTGTGAGTTGCAGACCTGGCAGCCGCAGGCTGCCAGGTCTGCAACTCACACATAGATTACGCACTGCCTCCGGCAGTGCGTAATCAAGAAGAGAGGTGACCTGAAGAGTTACCTGCAGGGGTTTATTTGTTCTGGTTGTTTACTGGGAATGGCAAGAGTATCATGCGGCAGGATTTGGACAAGGCAATAGCTGTCCCACAAGCGGGGTTCCCTCTCATGGGTAGATTTTTCGTGAAACTGTGTGGGAAGGCGTTCGCTCGCGTAGGGGCGGGAGTGGCGTGGATGTGGGGTGGGGGCCCTTGTGGCCGCCCGGCGGTGGAGGTACGGCCGGTTTCCTCTCCTCTGCAGCAAGGACTTGAAGCGCATGGCTCGCGAACTCAAACGCCGGTGGAGGCACAGCGGGTTTCCTGTCCTCCGCACCGGGTTTCCTGTCCCCCAGACAGGGCACCCACAAGGGGCCCCGCTCCACACCACTCCTCCCATGCCCCTACGCGATCGCTGTTGCGGTTCTCGCGATTTAGGCGCATTCTTTTAGCACTGGGTTTAAGTGTTTTTCTGCTATGCTGCTGGTTGACTCCTGTATCTCAGCAGCCGGCGGCGCTCGCGCATTCTTTTGTGATCGGGTCTGATCCTGTCGACGGATCGACGGTCAGCAGCCCACCGAGAGTTGTGCGCATCTTTTTTGATGCCCCTATCAGCCCTGCCAGCAATGTCTTCGTATATACACCCGATGAACGCATTGTGAATGCAGCCCGCAGCAGCATCTCTACTAGCAACCCACGCGAGCTGGATACACCCCTTATGCCACCTGATCAGTTACCACAGGGCAGCTATACGGTGCGGTGGACAGCTTTAGCCAGTGTTGATGGACACACGACCCACGGCGTCATTGGCTTTAATATTGGCCGATCCAGCGCAGGACTGCCCGGGGAGACCATTTTAGGGCCAAGTACCAGTAATATACTGCCAGGCCTTGATCTCATCGGGATACTGGCCGTTGCCTGGGAATGGCTCGAGCTGATGGCCCTGACATTCTGGGTAGGTATACTCGTTACAGAAGGACTCATTTTAAATAGGGTAGAGCTTAACGCCGACCTTTTTGTACGCACGAAAAAGCAGGCGCGCCCGCTACAATGGCTGTGTTTGAGCGCACTACTTGTTGGGGAGGTGATTACGCTTATACTTCGCACAGCGCAGCTTACCCAGCTTTTGCGTGGTGGGGGTATTGATTTAGCTGACATGGGCCAGATACTGACCCGGACGGATTATGGCTACCTGTGGTTTGTGCGCGTGGCCTTGATTCTAGCTGCTCTCGGCCTACTCTGGTGGACAACGCGCCAGCTGGATAGCCCTGGCGGAACGAGACAGGCAAGACAACCCGGCAAGCGTTTCAGGCAGATGCGAGAACAAGTCACCCAGGAACAAGGTTCTGCGAAAGCAGAAGCAATAGAAGAGGAGAGTACAACAGCCGTAGCAGCTCCATCGCAGCGCTATAGCGTGGTATGGCTGCTACTAGCCGGGCTTATCCTGTTTACACTGGCACTTTCAGGAGATACTGCGGCGTTGGCCCAGCCACATATCAGCGCTATTGTCCTGGACTGGCTGTATCTGAGCGCCCGCTGCATATGGCTGGGCAGCCTGGCCTACCTGGGATACGTCCTGCTGTCCCTCCTGACGGTTGGCGAGGCGGATCATAATGCCGGGATACTTACAAAGCTTTTGCGGCGCTTCCAGCCACTGATGCTGGGGGCGCTCGGGGTATTTCTAGTCAGTGGACTCTACCTGGCCGAGGGAAGCCTGAGCAATATCCGGCAATTGATTGACGATCCCTATGGGCGTACATTGCTGGTCGAATGCATACTTATCGCGATCATGATCTTGCTCAGCGCTTATGCACTGTTCATGCTACCTCCGAAGCTTGCAAGGCAGGCAGCATTATTGCCTGTCGTAGACGCAGAGATGCCGGCCAGGCGAGCGCGCCAGTCGGCATTGGAACAGACGATACGCAGGCTGAAACAGGCGCTGCGCGTTCAATCATGGCTGGGCGCGGGAATACTTTTCTGTGCGGCCTTGATGGCCTTCTTTGCCCCACCTATTGTCTTTCCTGCCATCAACTACGCACAAAACCAGGCCCCTACAACTCCCGCCACACAAATTATGCAGACAAAGCAGGTCGGAAATCTCTCCATCACCTTAGAAGTGTTGCCCGGTCGAGTAAATTATGCCAATACGGTCATTGTCACGATGAAGGATACTACCAGTGGCAAGCTCATAACGGATGCACAGGTACAGGTCTTCACCACTACATTTAGTCGAGATACAGCGTTTTTTATGGGCGGCGCCTGCGATATCACGTTGAAAATTCAGAGACCAAACCAGGCCCCTATACAGGCAACATTCACAGTAATTTTAAGCGATTCGTAACTCTTCAGGACTTCTCGCCGCCTGCGGCGGCTTCCCATTCATGTGTGAGATGCGTATTTTGCAGCCTGCGGCTGCAAAATACGCATCTCACACAAAACCCTGGGGACTGCCTACGGCAGTAAAGTATCCAAAAAGTCGGGGAAAGAGTATACTGATGTAGAAGCATAGTTCATTGCTAGAAGCTAAGAAATGTAGTGGCACCCCCTGGTGCCAGGTTCCGCAGTGAAACATGTCGCCACGAACGAATAGAGGTTCTCCGTCACCTGGAGGGAATATGCCTAGACACGATATCATCGTTGTTGGAGCCTCTGCTGGAGGAGTAGAAGCGCTTGTAACACTTGCTCGTTCATTGAAGCGCAATTTACAAGCAGCAGTCTTCGTAGTTCTCCACATACCAGCTCAAAGTCCGAGCCTTTTACCAGAAATCTTGAGCCGTGCCGGACCACTTAAGGCAGTTCAAGCTACAGATGACATGCAGATCGAGCAAGGTCATATTTACGTTGCTCCGCCAGATCATCATATGTTAATGGAACTGGGCAAGGTTTGTGTGGTACGTGGTCCAAAGGAGAACCGCCACCGGCCGGCTATTGACCCTTTATTCCGCTCGGCAGCTTTAGCATATGGCCCACGCGTGATAGGAGTCATTCTCACGGGCGCACTAGACGATGGAACCGCCGGACTTCTGGCTGTGAAGCGGCGTGGCGGTATAGCAATCGTACAGGACCCGAATGAAGCTCTTTATCCCAGTATGCCACTTAGTGCGTTAGAGAACGTGGACGTAGACTATACACTGCTGCTCGCCAGCATTGGCCCTCAACTGGGACAACTGGCTAACAAACGAGCTAAAGAGGAGGGAGGTTACCCTGTGTCCGAAGATATGGAAAAGGAAACGAAATTAGCGGAAATGGATCTGGCCTTAATGCATAACAACCGGTCTGTTGGGACGCCTTCGGCCTTCTCTTGCCCGGAATGCGGCGGTGTCCTGTGGGAAATCCAGGATGGAGATTTGCTGCGCTTTCGCTGCCGCGTGGGCCATGCTTTCTCTGTCGAGAGCGTGTTAGCGGAGCAATCCGACGCCCTGGAGGAAGGATTGTGGGTTGCACTGAAGACGCTACAGGAGAGCGCGGACCTTGCTCAGCGGTTGGCCCAGCAGGCGCACAGGCGTGGCCAGGAATGGTTAGCGAAGCGCTTCGATGAAAAGCAGCACACTGCTCTACATCGTGCTGCACTTATCAGGCGAGTATTGTTAAAGAATGAGCCGGACATCAAGATAGTGGCCGAGCTGGAGCAGCATTAAAATGCTTGACAAACGTGGGCCACAGGCATATAGTTGAGCGTAGCAGGGGCTTTATTCTCCTTTTAATGTAGACCAAATTCCCCGCTTAGTGTGCACATTGGGGACAGTTATGAATAGCTAGAAGGATAAGGGGAAGCGGGTGTCCAATGAGCGACATTGAAAATGTATCTTCCGGCACCGGTGACCTGGTCGTCGTCGGTTCCTCCGCGGGTGGTGTAGAAGCCCTCTCGATTTTGGTGAGTACCTTACCGGCAGACTTTCCAGCGCCAATTGTGCTTGCCCAACACCTTGATCCCAACCGGCCCAGCAGCCTGGACGGTATTCTCCAGCGGCGCACCCAGTTGTCCATTGACGTGGTAAATTCACGCACTCATCTTCAACCCGGAAAAATTTACGTGGTGCCAGCTAATCGCCACGTCACTATCGATGATAGTTACGTCGAGGTGCAGGGAGATCACAATAAACGCCCCAGACCCTCGGTGGATATGCTCTTCTCAAGCGCAGCTGAAGTGTATGGCGAACGCTTGATTGCCGTAATTTTAACGGGTTCCGGTTCCGATGGGGCAGCGGGAGCGGTAGATGTGAAGAATGCAGGTGGAACTGTAATTGTTCAGGACCCGCAGACTGCTCGCTACCCATCCATGCCCCTGGCCCTGCCTCCAACCCTGGTAGATTTTGAAGTGGCTATTGAACGCATCGGGCCATTGCTCTACGATCTCCTCAAAAAAGGTGAAAGTTTGCCACAGCCTGAGGAGAAGAGTGATGATGTGCTGCGGAGTATCCTTGAGCAGGTGAGCCGGCAGGCAAACATTGATTTCCGACCATACAAATCTACGACCATCCTCCGGCGCATAAGCCGTCGTATGGCGGTTACCCACTGTAGTACTATGCACGACTACCTGGACTACCTGAAAGCCAATCCGCAGGAAGTTGGCGAGCTGGTGAAAGCATTTCTCATTAACGTCACCCAATTCTTTCGTGATTCCGATGCCTTCACCTACCTCAAAAGTCAGATTCTACCAAAGCTCATTGCACGGGGTCTTGAACGCGATCATACCTTGCGTGTGTGGGCCGCGGGTTGTGCAACCGGCGAGGAAGCGTATTCGCTAGCTATGCTTATCACCGAACTGCTCGGGCCAGAGCTTTCCCAATGGAGCATCAAAATCTTTGCCACTGACGTGGACGAGGCGGCTATCAATTTTGCCCGGCGGGGTTTGTATTCAGAAAACCTGCTCAGGGACGTGCCAGCAGACTACAAAGACCGTTTCTTCGAGCGTGTTGATCACGGGTATCGTGTTTCAAAAATGCTGCGGCAAATGATCATATTCGGCCAACAGGACCTCAGCCGCAGTGCTCCTTTTCCTCGTATCGACCTGGTATTGTGCCGCAACGTGCTAATCTACTTTACACCCGAACTCCAGGAGTACGTACTCAACCAGTTTACCTTTTCTCTCTCTCCCGGTGGCTACCTGTTCCTGGGCAAAGCTGAAACCGTACGTCCTCTTCAGACATTTTATGAGCTTGTCAATAAGCACTGGAAGGTGTATCGCTGCCTGGGCAGTGCTTTGCCTGCGGCACGACGTCCAAATCTAGCTGATTTAAATGTGCCTCGTTTGGAAGGACATGCCAACAATCGCCTTAACCGGAGCGCCGAGAAAGAACCAGTTGAGCAAGACTCTCCCTCATTATCACCGGAGCTTGGGCAATTACGGCGCTTTAATGAATTGCTGCTCCGTTTCTCTCCTATTGGCATAGTAGTCATTGATCGTGCATACCATGTTTTAACAGCCAATGGAGCAGCAAGGCGGCTGCTAGGATTACGTGAAATCGCCCATGAGCAGGACTTTTTGCATTCCATACGTGGTATTCCATACTCCGAAGTGCGTGCTGCCATCGATGCCGTTTTTCGCGACCGTAACATGATCACCCTTCCGGAAGTTGAGCTTGAGATAGCGGTAGGAGGCAGTGGACGTTTCATTTCTCTCTCGATATCCCCTATGCATTTGGAAGCCGGTATGCCAGAGCTGGCATCAATTAGCATCATCGATGTCACAGAACAGGTCCAGGTCCGGCGACAGCTAGAGGCAGTTCAGACTGAACAGACTCAACTCATGAATGAGCTGAGTGCCGCCAATAAGCGTTTGAACGATGTCAACAAAGACCTGCTGGATGCCAATGAGGAGTTACAGGTTGCTAATGAAGAACTGATGCTGACTCACGAGGAATTACAAGCGAGCATCGAAGAGTTTGAAACGACCAATGAGGAGCTCCAGGCGACCAACGAAGAACTGGAAACCAACAACGAAGAACTGCAAGCCACCAATGAAGAGCTAGAGACCACCAACGATGAGTTGAGGGCACGCACCACTGAATTGCAAGAGCTGACCGGCATGCTCGAAAGTGAGCGCGTGCAACTTGCCGAGATGGTCGAACTTTCGCCCTTCTACATTATGGTCCTGCGTGGAACGAACTTGCTGGTTGAGGCCTTTAACCCACGCTACGCGGGGATACTCAGTGAGCAGGAAGTGAAAGGCCGACCACTTGAAGTAGTTTTTGAACTCTTCTGGGAAGCCGGCATACCGCTTGTACGCCTGGCTCACGAGGTCTACCAGCAAAATGAGACTCGCGTTACTTCCAGAATGCTCACACCTGTACCAGGGCCAGATGGTGAGCTTACAGCCAATTATTTCGTGTATACCCTTGTGCCTTCCCACGATGCCTCCGGGCAAGTATCAGGCGTAATTATTTATGCTGTCGACGAGACTGCACAACGCGCCCGGGAGATCGACGAGGAACGCCAGAGACTGAAACTAATTTTCGACCACTCATATAGAGTTGCCCTGGCCCTCTTTGATGCCGAAACGACTGAATTGATCATAGGCAGCCCACGCTACTTCCATACTACCAGGAGTATACATGGGTCGGATGGCAACAATCTGATAGGTTGCAAGTGGCAAGATTTGGCCTTCATCGTATCAGGTGATGAGGCAGACAGCTTCTGGAACAGGGCCATGGAGAGCCGCACATCAACGCGTTTACCGGAAGCGCATTGGAAACCGGCAGCAGACGAACAAGAAATAGTATGGGACTACAGCCTCATTCCCATCCTGGACATAGAGAAACAGGATACTATCCGTTACATGCTTGTATC
>WNGP01002338.1_pt1 | contig 15810 bp, 12 predicted proteins | sample 5407671 | NCBI WGS metagenome assembly WNGP01 (sample SAMN13153381, study PRJNA577476) | soil metagenome | isolation source: 40 cm soil or saprolite under Garry oak tree replicate 2 | place: USA:California | collected 2016-06-15 | reverse complement strand
AGTTCCAGTACCCCAGCGTGATGTAGGAATCGGCCAGCCCGGCATACGCCAGCGAGTAGCACGGGTCGAGCGCAATGGCTTGCTCGAAGTACTCGATGCACTTCGTCAACGCGCTGGCCGATTTTCTCCGCCACAAGTACCGGGCCTTCGTGTAGAGCGCGTACGCCTCGAGGTTGTCGGTGTGCGGCTCGACCAGGACGGCGCCGGCCCCGCTTCCCAGGTTCACCTTCAACGCATTCACGATGGCCCGAGCGATCTCGTCCTGAATCGCGAATACGTCCTTCATCTCCCGGTCGTACGTCTGGGACCAGAGGTGAAACCCGTCCGCGACGTTGATGAGCTGGGCCGTGACCCGCAGCGTCGTGTCGGCCCGGCGCACGCTCCCCTCCAAAACGGTACGCACGCGCAGCTTCTCGCCGATCGCCCGGATGTCCTCAGCAGCGCCCTTGAACGTGAATGAGGACGTGCGCGACGCAACGCGCAGCGAAGGGATGGCGCTCAACGCGTTCAGAATCTCCTCCGCCATGCCGTCGCAGAAGTACCCGTTCTCGGGATCGGCGCTGAGATTCACAAACGGCAACACCGCGATGGAGTGCTCAGGAGCCGGCGCGGCCTGGGCGCGCAGGGGTGTCGGCTCCTCGACTGTCACCGGGCCGGGCGTGCTCAGTGCGGCAACGAACTCCACGGCGCCGTCAAACCGATCCGCGGGCGCGTTCGCGAGCGCGCGCGTCACCGCCTGCTCGAGCCACTGGGGTACCGTGTCGCGGAATGTGCGGACGCGCGGCAGGGGCTCGAGCACCTGCCGGGCCAGAATCGCCTGCGCCGACCACCCGGTGAACGGTGGGCCTCCCGCGAGCATCTCGAACAGCACGCAGCCGAGGCTGTAGACATCGCTGCGGCCGTCGAGCTCGTCGACCCCGCTGGCCTGCTCCGGGCTCATGTATCCCGGGGTGCCGACCGCGATGCCCGTGCCTGTCATCCTGCCCTTGCCTGCCACGTTGATCGCGCGGGCGATGCCGAAGTCGCTCACGACCGCATGACCGGTTTGGAACAGGATGTTCTCCGGCTTGATATCGCGATGCACGATGTCGCGGTGATGAGCGTACTCCAGGGCATCCGCCACCTCGCGCGCGATACGCAGCGCGTCCTCGATCGGGAGTTGCCGCTCATGGATCAAACGGCCGCGCAGCGACTCCCCCTCGACGTAGGGCATGACGTAGTACGGGAGACCATCGGCTTCCCCGGAGTCGTGCAGTGGCAGGATGTGGGGATGGGTCAGCCGGGCGGCGATCTGGATCTCGCCGAGGAAGCGTTCCGTCCCGAGGCTCGCAGCCAGCTGGGGGCTGAGCACTTTGAGCGCCACCGGCCGGCGGTGTTTCACGTCCTCTGCCAGGTAGACAGTCGCCATGCCGCCGCGGCCGAGCTCTCGTGCGATCGTATAGCGCCCGGCCAGGCCTGCTTGGAGGCGGTCCAGCAGAGTGTCCATGGGGCAAGATACGGCGGGGGTCAGCGACGAGCGAGCCTATGGCGTCGATCACGCGGGCTCCGGAATCGAGTTCGCAACGCCGTCAAACCGAATTCGGCCGAGACCTGCCCCGGTCGAAGACCCGACACAGGATTAGTCCGTTGACTTCGCCCCGCCGCCAGTGCACACCTGAGTGGTCTTCGTGACGAGGGGGCGCCACGTGAAAAAGACCATCTTCGCCGCGCACACGCTTTTCGAGCAGCATTTTCCACTTGGGCGCGGCAAGTATTCCGTTGGACGGTTCGTCAGGCGCACGCTGGGATTCGCCGTCTATGAGGTGAACGGCGTCAAGCTCGAGCTCAATTCCGGGAGCTGGTTCGATCGCGAGTTGATCGCCGGCCGGGCGCACAATCCAATCGTCCTGGAAGTCCTGGTGGAGCGCTTGACGCGCGGTGGGACGTTTCTCGACGTCGGGGCGAATATCGGGTACTTCTCCCTTCTGGCGGCTCGGATGGAGGGCGTGCGCGTGTTTGCGTTCGAGCCCTCTCCGCGGGAGTTGACTCGCCTGTACCGTAACATCGTCTTGAACGGTCGAAGCGAAATCACCGTCCTGCCCTACGGACTGGCGGAAGACGACGGCGTCCGCTCCCTCAACCTGGCGCTGGAGTCCGACTACGGCATGAACTCGGTGATTGATCTTTCCGAGTTCACCAAGTGCGTCAGTCGCGTGGATTGTCGATTTGTCAGCCTGGGGAACATCCTGTCGGAGTCCCTCTTGCGGGACGTGCGCGTGTGCAAGATTGATGTGGAGGGCGCCGAAATGTCTGTCCTTAGGGGCATGCGACCGGTCATGCCGTTGCTCAGGCAAGCGGTGTTCGTGGTCGAGATCAGCCCCGATTTCCTGGCGAGGGCTGGGTGCACGCCGCGCGATATATACGAGTTCTTTGGCGCCTGGGGTTATGCCCCGAGAATCGGCCCGACGGGTACAGGCCACTATGATGACGTCTTTTTGCGAGCGGACCAACCTGCCTGAGGCTGAAAGCGCCCTGTCCTCTCGAATCGTAACGCGCCCTCCGGAACTCCCAGCTCCAGTGCCTTCGCTACGATCGCTAGGCTATCCGCACCGGAGAGCACACCGACGAGAATCCGGTTTTTGGCGTGATCGATGCCCCACGATTGGACACTCGGGGTTTCGAAGAAGAAGTCGTTTAGGGCGTCTCGCCAGCGAGCCAGTTCGAGAAATGTGTACGTGCCTTGCTTGAACACGATTCCCGCGTGTGGATGACGGGCCCGCGCGCTCGCCAACGGCTGGCCGAATATCAACGGCAAGGCACGCGTGGCGGCCGGGCCCTCACTCAGATCCTTGAGGTACACGGTCAAGTCGCCGGTCAGCGTGTCGAAGTACATCCCGCCGTGGCTCGGCACGACCCGCGCCAGTTCCTTGTACGCGCGCTCGCCCGGGTAGTCGGTCTGCTCGGGAATGGAGGCTGTCAGAGACGGTGAGGCTGTCCGACGAGTGCACGCGATCGCTTCCAGCGTCAGGGTGAGGAGTATCAGATGAGTTCTCGTCCCTACCCTCCCAGTCTAGGCTCCTTTGATGAACAGGCCCGGCAGGAATCGAACCTGCAACCCCCGGTTTTGGAGACCGGTGCTCTACCAATTGAGCTACGGACCTAGAACGGCAATCACAACTTAACCGGCCCTGGCGCTCAGGCTCAACTGCACCAGCTAAATTACAGCCGATGTCTACTCCCTTGCCCCCGCTCTCCGAGCTCTCGATCGACCGGGAGCGCGCTATTGCGCTGCTGACCCGCCACTTTGCCAACGACCAGCTGACCGAGGCGGACTTCGAAGCTCGGCTGCAGATCGCCTACTCGGCCGAATCAGTGCGGGACCTCGAGGCCATCACCGCCGACCTGGCGTCTCAGGTCTCACGCAGCCAGATCACGGCGTTCTTTTCCGCGCAAGAGCGCAAGCTCGCCGGTGCGCTGCCACGCGATCTCACGATCCGCTCGCGCCTGGGCTACGTGGCGCTCGACCTCACCGGCGCGACGTTCAAGAGCGGCGTCACTACCATCGACGCCAATGCGTTCATGGGATACGTGCAGATCCGGCTGCCTTCCGGCGTGCGCGTGGACACCGCGGGTCGCGCGCTCTTCGGATACTTCTCCCTCAAAGGCACATCGACGGATTCCGGCCCCGTCGTGCGCATCGTCGGCCGTCCGATCTTCGGGTTCGTGGAAGCGATCATCGGCGAGGACTCCTCGGACGAGGGTTAATCCTCGCGCCCAGCACTCGCCACAACCTCGTTGGGATCTGGACGATGATGCGAGGTGGCATTCAAAACTCGTCGACACGACGGCGTTCGCCGTTCGCCCCTACCGTCGCGAGACGGATCCACTGCGGGGTCAGGTTCCCGAAGCCCTCTTTCAGTTCCTGGGCGGTGGCATCATACATCAAGCGATACGCGGCGCCGGCCTCCCGCCTTTTATGAAAATCGACGGTCCCTACCGCCAACCGCCCAGCCGGACAGATTGCGAATATGGAGACGAGGCTCTTCCCGGTCGCCTGATGGAGCTCATTATAGAGGTACGCCAGCTTGAACGCGTTGCGCTCGATCACGCCCTGCCGCGCTTCCATCACCCGCGACAACCGGGCGATGATGGACCGGTGATTGACCGGCGCCCTGAACGTTGCGTTCAACGGCAGCACAAAGAGCAGGTCGCAGTGCTCAACCTGAGTCCCGAACAGCATCGGCAGGTTCTCGATCACCCCGCCGTCCTCGAACCACTCCGTCCCGAACCCGGAGGCTTTCATTCGCGTCAATGGAAAAACCGGCGGGATGTCCATCGACGCAAACACGGCGTCCTCAAGCTCCTGAAACGCGCCAGGTGGGTCGGCGCCGTCGAGCACGTGATATAACGAGGTGTCGAAAACAGGCACTCGAGCCCCGGTCTGCGGATCGATGCGCTCAAGCTCCGCCATGCCCCACGAGTTCGTGGTAAACTCGAGCACCGCCGCCTCCACGTTGGACCGCGTGAGGTAGAAGTTCAGCGGCGCCGGGGTCGGTGCATGACGTGAAGAAAGCAGCGTCGCCAGCCGGTCATGGATCGCGGGTGTGTCCCGAAAGATCTGTTGAAACGCGGTCCGCCACGGTGTCGAGCGGGCGATATGGTTTTGCATCATCGGTACGAACCAGTCGAAATCGAGAATCCGCTCGGGCCGGATCGCGCTCCACCATGCCTCGTGCGCGCTGGGTCCCCCGGTAGCCGGCGGCCGCACGAGCCCGGCGATCCAGAACATGGCGTTCCAAGACCCGATCGAGGTGCCGGCAACCATGCGCACCCGATCGATGGCGTCGTGCTCCTCGAGAAACTCCCAGATCGCGCGCATCGCGCCCGCTTGATACGCTCCTTTTGCGCCGCCGCCGGCGAGGATCAGGCCGATCCGCTGGTACGGCGCCAACAGGCCTGCCGTCCCTCCTCCACTGCGTCTCATGGCTGGCGGGTGCACGGTGTTCCGAGGCGCACCTCTGGTAAAGCGATACACGAGGGCCGCCAGGTTGTATGAGAGGACGGCGCCCACTACGAAGATTCCAACGAGGAACCACCCATAGGCTGTCGTCTTCGCCGGTGTGTCCAGCACAGGGTGGCTGAGCCCGAACCTGGCCAACGCCCGGTCGACGACCACGCCCCAGCCGAGCAGGAACAAAAGGAAGGGCAGAACCAGCCGCCACATGGCCAGCACGAGTCGGAGCACGCTGGATTGTCACCCTTCGGCGCAGACCCTGCTAGGGCCTATACCCACCTCTGGGCCACATTTGAATCCTTTGATTCATTTCGCGCCACCAAGCCGACTCCTAATAACGAACGGGAGGTACTCGCTCGCGTGGCGAATGTCATGCCCCGTCGATTCGGCCTCGTCTGCACTGGTCTTGTGGTGCTATTAGCCTTGGGTGCACGCCCCGCCGCGTCTCAAGAGAGTCCGTGCGACCAAGGGCTACTGGCTCTGGCTCGTGGTCCGCACGGGTACAGTCTTCACGGTGAGCGGTGCGAGGGGATCTATGTGCAGCCAGTGGCCGGGACCGTGCTCTGGGTGGCGTCCCTTACGCGGGCATTCGAGTCCTATGATCTGACGACGGGCGCTGATCTCGTCGTCGCGTGGGCCGCGCCCCAGGAGCGCGGAATTCGCATCCGCGCCCAAGGTATCAAGCACAACCTCTACTACCGCATGGACGCGGCACGTCCGGCGGCGGCCAATGTGTTTCATTGGCCCACCGATCTCCTGTCGGCACAGAACATCAGATCAGCGGACCTCGGCGTCCTGGCGTGGATGCGGTACCCCGTCGGAGGCGCCGAGCAGGACGTGCTCGTTCCGTTGCGCATCAGCCAGCGCGGCGCTGTGCCGGATACCGGTGCGTACGACCTCGTGCTCTTCCCGATGGTCGCGCTGCGGGAGGTCTATCTCAGTGTCACTGCTCTGGGACCGGACGGTCGTTCGCGGCGCATCATCACGGAGGGAGAGCCGCTCCGCTACGGCTACTACCCGCCCGAGCGGCCCGTACATGTCGTGCTCCGGAATCTGAGCGACGCCGGACTGTACTACATCGAGATCGGTGCCGAGCGCACGACCGGCAATCCGGTCACGCTCCGCCAGTGGATGTACCGGCCCCGTGGCTCCGACGGGCAGTGAGGCCAAGCAGCTGCGGGGGCTCCTCGCCTCGCAGATGCATGAAGCCACTGCGGACGCACTGCGAACGCAGGGCGAGGTGTCTTCGGAGCGGCTGGACTCGCTCGGGCGACTCGCTCGCCTCGTGGAGATGGTCGACGCCACCAGTCCCGCGTTTCACACGCGTTGGAGTGTGCGATTGGTGGCTCTCGTGACACTCGTCCTCGCAAGCCTGCTGCTGTTCGCCCGGGTGCCGAGCACTCAGATCGCGCTCGAGTTGAAAGTCTCCGAGCTCAGCTTCGTCGTTCCAACCGCGCAGCCGATCACCGAGGAATTGGCCGTCACGACGCTGGGTGTGGCCGGTCTGCGCTCCGTCGTCGTGCCCGGGGCTTCCGGTGGGCCGGGCCGCACCGACAACGCCACCGACCTCTATCTGACGACCGCGTCATCCGCCGGCCGCGGCACCGCGAGCCTCAGTCCGATCACGCTGCAGGCGGGCAGTCGCGTCACGCTGCGCAAGCTCGACGGGCGGAACCACTATCGGCTCGCCGTCCTCGGCGCCGGCTCCGAACTCGGCGTCTCGGTCAACGGGCCGGTCCGGATCGTCGTGCCACGGGAGGTGAACGAAGTACGCACGTTCTCCTTTCCTCGCCGCATCGGCGTCGAGCCCGACGCTCGGCAGGTGGCGTTCGAAATCGTCACCGCGGATACGGCGGACGCACCCAGCGCGCTGCTGTCCCCGCTCCCCGTGGACAGCCTGTTCCTGTTTCGCGTCGACCGGTTCGACCTCGCGGCTCAAACGCTGGTCCGTGAAGTATCGACCATCGACTCGGGCGTCGTGTACTTCGAATCGATCGATGGCAGCGCGCGGCCGCTCCGCGCAGGTGAAGGGCTCCACTTCACGGCCTCGCGCGGCGAAATCAGCGGCTGGCGCGTGGCCGACGACGGTCTGCTGCTCCGATTCGTGGGACGAGTGCGAGGGATGAGCGCCGGGTCGGGCGGGATCCGCCGCAGCCTCATGCCGACGGTGCTCGATTGGCTGCGCGCGCAACATGGCCTGTCGTTGTTGTGGGGCTCGACCGCGTATGTCGTGGGGCTGTTTATCACCGTGCTTGGCTGGTGGAAACAGCAACGATGATGCGGCGCGCGGTTGGCTGGGTGGGTTTGTGCTTGGTGCTGTGCGGCGGCGAGCGGGCAGCGGCGCAGGTCGGGAATGTGCCACATGAGGCGACGGCCCTGGTCGCGCATGTGGTGAGCCACTTCGCCGAGGGAACCGTGGAACGCTTCGGCGCTGGGATCATCATCGGCGCGGGTCCCGCCGATCTCTACATGGCGACCGCAAGCCATGTCGTCGTGGTCCGCGATACCGCGCGCTTGATCTGGGTGATGTTCGCGTCGGGCGATTCCCTGCTCGCGAAAGTCGTGCCCGGTGCGAGGACGAACCTCGATCTGGCGATCCTGCGTGTCTCGGCCGACGCGGGCCGGATTCTCCGTTTGATCCCGCCGTCGTGGGACTGGCTGGGCAACGTGCGCTCGTTGCACAGCGACGATCCCGTGAGCCCGGTCGGCTGTCCGCAGGGCGTGTGTTGGCAGGCGCCCACGCCACCTGACCGCGTCGTCGGCATCGACAGGCTCGGTGTGCTGTTCCAATCAGCGTTTGTGCAGGAGGGGAGCTCGGGCGGAGCGCTCTTCAACGCGTGGTGGGAGGTCGTCGGGATGGTGACGGACGTCGCGCCGCCGCGCGCGAACGCGATTCGCATTGACGAGGTGCTGGCGCAGGCGCGCGTGTGGGGGGTGCCGGTGGCCTTGAAGCGTGCATCGGTACCGCGTGCCGGATATCGGACCACACTTGCCGTTTCCTGGCTGGCACCAGTGAGCGCCAAAAGCTATCCGTACCCGGAGAGCCGGCTTGGGAGCGGCCGAGCGATGGTGGTTCGGCAGGTGCGGCCGGGCTGGGCCTGGCATGCCTCCTTGCTTCGCCTGGCACCGGACAATCTGGGAGTCAGAGCCGGGATGGTCGGCGGTCAGCTGATCGTGAGGCGCGGACGCTTCACCGTCGCGCCGTTTTTGGAGGCCGGGCTTGGTCGGGTCGAAGGTAGGTTCGACGCAGGCGGCTACTACGGCACGGGTAATCAGTACGTGCCGCTGTGGAGCCAGCGGAAGCAAGACGGCATCGGCGTGGGCGGTGGCCTCGATCTGTCGGCCGTCGTCGCTCCCCACGTGATCGTACAAGCGCTGGCGGGAACGTGGAGCTTCACTGTACCGGACAGCGTGCCCAAGGTCCCCTCGGTGTTCATCGGGGCTGGGCTGCGGTGGGCTCCGTGAGCGTGTCGCGGTCTGGCATTTGCGCGTGCGTGCTCTGCGCGATCGCGTGGGGCGCCGCCTGCAAGGACGAGTTCCCGAACGCACCGCCGGCCGCGCTTTCGATCGACGCGGCGAGGTGGCACGACACAGTAGCGGTGAGCGACGTCGACACCATCCAGATCAGAGTGACACTCGTCGGCGGTGGCGATGTCACCGGCGTCCAAGTCCACTGGGAGTCCACGGACCCGGCGAGGTTGGCGGTGACGCCGCTCGAACCGCTGGTGGGGCAGGAACAGGACTCGCTCATGCTCCAACTGCAAACGGTAATCACCGCGTATGCGCGGGACAGTGCCGTGTTCGTTCGCGCGATCGTCGATCGGCCGGGGTTCGAGCGCATGGTGTTCGCACGACAGATCACGGTGATGGAGCGGTGGGTCGCTGTGAGCGCGGGCTACACCCATTCGTGTGGCGTCACCATTGAAGGAGACGCGTTCTGCTGGGGCAGTGGTCTGATTGGCAATGGGTCAACCGCGGGGAGTGTCATCCCGGTGCCGGTGCTGGGACAGCTCACGTTCAATTCGATAGCTGCCGGCGACGCGCACACGTGCGGGACGGTGATCGATGGACGAGCTTACTGCTGGGGCACGAACCTGCTCGGCCAGATCGGAAACGGCCTACCCGATGATCAGCTGACTCCCGTTCCCGTCTCGCTCGGTCGGACCTTCCAAACACCCGCCGCCGGCACACTCATCACGCCTCCCTCGATCAATGCAGCGAAGGGCTATGTCTGCGGAGTGACAACAGATTCGACCGGGTTTTGTTGGGGCGACAACATCAGTTGGCAACTCGGTGACGCCGGATTGGTCGGCCCGCGTCCCATTCCGAGCTTTGATAATTGTGGACTGATCAATCCCCACATTTGTAGCCGGAGGCCGAGGCCAATCCAGGGCCGCAACCTCGACACGCTCGTGCTGTTGTCGATAGGGCCAGGAGCACAACACACCTGCGCAGTATTGGCGAGTCGCGATGCCCTGTGTTGGGGAAATGGCTCCCTGCCATTGGGAACCGACACTGCCCTGATCACTGACACCACGTCGCCCCGGCCGACAGTGGCGATACGAGGTGGGCTCAAATTCGCGAGTATCACCGCCGGACTCGCCCACACCTGCGGAATCACGTACCCGCAACGCCAGGCGTACTGCTGGGGATTTAACACGCGCGGTCAACTCGGGAGGCCGGGAACAGATAGCTCCACGCCGGTTCAGGTCTCGTCACCCCCCTCCGGCTACGTCGTCATTGACGCTGGAGAGCAAAGCACGTGTGGGATCGCCACTGACTCCATGGCGTATTGCTGGGGCTCGAACGAGTTTGCGCAGCTCGGCACGACGCAGGTCATTGCAACTTGCGGCGGCGTGAGCTGTAGCGCGATTCCTGTGAAGCTTCAACTCCCCGGCAACCCGAGGATCATTTCGGTGAGCGTCGGCCGGCGACACGGCTGCGCCGTGACGTTGCAAGGCGCGGCTTACTGCTGGGGAGAGGCGGCCGACGGAAAGTTGGGCACCGCGTCGCTAGCCGGCGTCGCGGGGTCCGTCAACCCGGTGCGGGTCTCCGAGCCGCGCTGACGCCAAGGCGAGACAAAGGAGGAGGTCATGGTTAACGGAGCGTTGCGACGCTTGCGAGGCGTCGGTTTCCTGGCCGGCACCCTCTTGGCTACTTCTGCAGCCAGCTCAATGGCACAAGGCATTCAGCAGACTCACAGCGCTTGGGGCGCCCACGCCGAGAGGCTCGTTCATTCCGGTGATGTTGTTACCGCGACAGAACTCCCGTTGGCGCCACGCTGCAACATCATGCTCGACGGATACGCTAATTCTGATTGGACCGTCAGTCCCTGCAGTTTTGTAATGAACAACTTCACCTTTGGCGGCTCGCCGAGCATTTCGCAGGGTGGGATCGCGGTGTCGCATTGGGCGCATCCGGGCACAGGGGCACCTTTCGACACGTTGTACCTCTACCTGGGCGTCACCGGCGACAATACGAACGATCTCGTTGACGACAATCTCGTCGTGATGCTTGACAAGAACCACGACGCGAGTGTCGGACCCAGCAATGAGAGGGGGATCAGGTTTGGGCGTAACAAGTCGGCCGATTTCGTAGGAGGTGCTCCAAGCAGCCCGGTGTCTCTTGGATCGCTCTGTGCGGCGCCGTGCCAGGCAGCACAGCGAGTCTATATCATCACGTTCGGTGGAGATTGGAGCGTGGAAGCCAAGCTCATCCCGTCGGATTTTGGCCTGAATTCGTTTGCAGGGACGGTTGGTCTCGTCATTGCATTGAGAGACAAGAATGCCGCTACGCCGGTCGTCTATTGGCCCAATGGGGCATCCGACGCGCCCACGTCATGGGCCGACCTCAAGCTTGGGAATCCCATCGATCTCATGCTTGTGCTCGATCTCTCGGGCAGTATGGGCGACCAAACCTGCAGTCCGCCTCCATGCGAATCGAAGCTGACAAAGCTGCAGGCAGCCACGGGCGTGCTGGTCGGCCTATTCAACGCCGTCGCTTCACCGGCCGATCAGATTGGCGTCAGGTATTTCTCGACGAATGCCTCGGCCTTCCCAGTGCCTCCGCCTGCACTCGTGTCAGTCTTGAGCAACTGGTTAGCAGTCAGATCGGACATCAACGGTCGAATGTACGGTGGTTGGACTGCGATGGGTGCTGGGCTGCAGTGGGCAATCAACGACCTGACGCTCCCTGATCGGACCCACGCCATCATCCTGTTCACCGACGGGATGCAAAACGTCGACCCCATGGTGCACGACGACGGCGCCGGGAAGCTGACAATCCAGAATGAGGGGCTTTCGCTCGTCTCAAACGTGGCACCGACAAGCCCCAATGCGACGGCGCTCAACACAACTCTTGGTATCCATGTCAATACCGTCGGCATGGGCGGGGCCACAGATAACTTCACCCAGCTTCTCGATGCAATCGCGATGAAGACCGTGGGGAAGTATGACGCGACCACCGACCCAAACCAGCTCCAATTGCTCTTCGTCACTCAGCTGACATATGCCCTTCGAACCCACAGCCCACAGTTGCTGGCATATCGGCTAGGCGCGATCTCCAACAGGACAGCCACTGAAGTATTTACGGCGAATAACGGCGCGAGGAAGATCGTCTTTGCCGTCACATGGCCCAGAGGAGATTCGCTGACGTTTCGAGTCGAGAAGGACAACGTGGACGTGACGATTGCCGGACAGATGGTTGCGACCGATCTGTATCGGATTCTCACGGTCCCCTTACCAACGAGGGTGCAGGCCACAGACATCAGTTCGGGCGGCGACTGGCGGCTGCTGATTCAAGGCTCCAGTGGCGTCCCCTATCAAGCAATGGCGATCATCGACGAACCGTTTCTGGAGTACGACGTCTCGTTCGAAGATCGTGACTACGCGGTCGGTGACTCGCTGCGTTTGAGAGCCCGTGTGACGTACGCCGGCCAGCCAGTTACAAACGCAAGAGTCACGGCGACCGTCCTCAAGCCGAAGCTTAGTATCGGCACCCTGCTCTCTCTCAACGCCACACCGACGCCCCTGCCCAACGTGAGGCCGGATACGACGCCCGCGCAGCTAAAACTCCAGCGTCTCCTGGCAGACCCGGCGGTACGGGTGCGTCTACAGCCGTCCGCGCAAGATGTTACCCTCACCGGGCGGGGCGACGGGACTTACACGGCCGCCGTCGCCGGCACCAGCATTGCGGGGCCCTATTCGGCGCATTTTCAGGTACAGGGGAGCCGCCCTGATATCGGGTCTTATCGGCGGGTGCAGACGGCATCCAAGATGGTGCGTTTTGGCAAGGCGGATGTCGCGGCGTCCGCAGTCGGCGTCACAACCATCGGTGTGACCCCCGACGGTCGGCGGCTCAGCCTTTACCTGCGCCCGACCGACGGCACGAACTACCTGGGTCCCGAGTACGGCCCTCGCATCAAGGTGTCCTTGAGTGCCGGCACTGTGGGGCCGGCAAGTGATCTCCTCGACGGCGGCTACACGTTCTCGTTAGTGGTTCCTCAAGGGACCGATCCGGTCATTAACGTGACCATCGTCGGGGAGCCCTTCTATCACGACCGTCTCTCAAAACTTGAATCACGGTCAAACGCCTTCAGCCTCCATGCCGGCATCACTCTCCCGCACGACAACTTCAAGAACGCCTACAAGAACGGCTTCGGGATCACCGCCGACTTCGAACATCGCCTGAGCAGCACGTTCCGCGTCGCGGCCCTGCTCGGCTATCATCGCTTCGAGACGGTGACGACGGGCGCGCACCTCGATCTCTCTCACGTCTCGGGCAGCCTGGAGACGTTCCTGACGCCAGGACCGCTCCTCGTGTTGATCGACGCCGGGGGTGGTGTCTACCGGCTCAATCCAGGTGCGACAAAGGCCGGAGCGCATGGCGGCGTCAGCCTCGAGTACGAAGTCTCGTCCAGCCTTTCACTCGGCGGCTCGTACCGGTTCCACAAAGTATTCACGAGTGGATCGACGACGACGTTCTCGAGCGTTCAGGCCGGTGGGCACGTCAGGTTCTAAGGCATGAGCGATCGAGCGCACAGACCGCTGGCCGGGGGGCTAGTATGGTGGTTCTGACACAGCCAAACCTATAGAGAGTCTCACATGCCAAACCCAAACGCGATAGTCGCCCTCATCACGCGAGTTGAGCCGCCCCTGGTGGAGTTCGAAGGCGAGCGAACGGCCCGGCTCGATCCCGCTGACCGTCGCTCGCGCGGCTTTGCCGAAATCCTCGAGGAGCTGCGCCGGATGCGCGCCCCCGCCTATGTCGAAGTGGAGGGCGATACCCGAGCCATTGCTCGTCTACTGATTCCGCTGGTGGCCAGGGTCGCGAACATCTTGCTCGGCGAGTCGTCGGACGCCCTGATCGACCTCGAGGTTTCCCACGCTCGGCATGTGCTCAAACGAGCGAACCCCGAGTTCGAGACAATGCTGCGAGCCCTGCGCGATGCGCTGGCCAACAGCGCATGGTTGACTGTCACCGAGACTGACGATCACGAAATCATCGATGTCAGGCCGTCGCGGCATCCACCCGAACCCGTGCGGGGCGAGCCGAAGGGTGTGCTCGCGGGTCTGTGGCGCTGGCTCAAGTGGCTACTGCGATGTCTAATGCATCGGTGCGTCAAACCCAAAAAAGCGGAGGAGATGTTCAATCTGGTGAGCGCCCAGTCGTGCAACCCGACAACCGTCCCACCACCCTGCATTCCGTTTCTCTACCCCGACGATGGCTGCTGGGCTCGGGCACATGAAATGTGTCGCTTGATGATCGCCGCCGGCGTAACACCCAGGAAGGTATGGATCTTCGGCAGTCTTCATGCGAACACCCGCAACAACCCGAACTGTCAGGTCTTCTGGGGGTGGCACGTCGCTCCGACGCTCTGCATCAAGCGTAAGCGGTTCGGGCCGATCGAGGAAACCGTGATCGATCCGTCCCTGTTTACCGGCCCGGTGTCGAAGCCAACGTGGAAGGGGGTGCAAGGAGATCCCAATGCGCAACTCAAAGCCAGCGACGCCTCAGCATACTTTCACGCGAGCCTTCCCTTCCAACCCAAGACCGATCCGACCTACACACAAACGGTCCAGGATCTGAACCTGTACCGCCTGAAGCTAAAAAACCGCTCCTTGCAATTCGGGCCGCCCCCCTATGCCAACTGTCCGTAATGCCCCCCGGTGGAAGCATTGCGCAACTTGCGCCGCTCGGCCGCCCAGCCCATCCCGATCGGCTCACCGTTTTTTGCAATAGCGTCTTCAGCGATGGAGCCAACCCAAACGGGACGATGCGTTTGCCGCTCTTGACTCCGCGACACCTCGACGTAAGCCGTTACACGGTGATCGGCATCACGACGCGTTCGCCCCCTGGGTGCTATCAAGCAGTGAGCATGCCGTATTCAAGTCGTAGTTCTCGTGATGCCAAAAAAGTAGAGGAAAACCATGGCATACCAGGCCGAAATCAGTCGCAAGAACCCCGGTTGTTTCGTGTTCTTGGTGGACCAGTCAGAGTCGATGGAAGACCCGTTTGGCGGCGGCGAGGCTGGCAGACGGAAGGCCGAGGAGCTCGCCACGATACTCAACAAGCTTATTCATAATCTGTGCATCCGTTGCTCCAAATCGGACTCTATTTACGACTACTTTCATGTCGGTGTGCTGGGCTACAGCGAAGACAGCTGTAAACCAGCGCTCGGCGGTGAACTGAGCGGGCGCGCTTTGGTCCCGATCAGTGAATTGGCCAATAAGCCGTTGCGCATCGAAGACAGGGTAAAGAAATCGGACGATGGCGCGGGCGGAGTGATGGACCAAACCGTCAAATTCCCAGTCTGGTTCGATCCATATGGGAAAGGCGGCACTCCGATGTGCGCCGCGCTCAAAGAGGCCACCAAGATTACCCAGACGTGGTGCCAGGAGCATCCGAACGGCTTTCCGCCGATCGTCATCAACATCACCGACGGCGAGGCAACGGATGGAGATCTTGTTGCCGAGGCGCGGAAATTAGCGGCGGTCAGCGGCGAAGACGGGTCGGTGTTGCTCTTCAACATCCATCTTTCGTCGACGGCCGGACCATCGATCGAATTACCGGGCAACGGCGACAAACTGCCGGATCAACATGCCAAACAGCTCTTTGAAGCCTCATCGACGCTCACACCGTTCATGGTGGCACGCGCGACAGAGCTGGGTATGCCGGCCGAGGAAAACTCGCGAGGATTCATCTTTAACGCGCAACCGTTGCACGTAATCCACTTTCTCGATATCGGTACGCGACCGGCTAATGTGCATCTGCGCTGAGTACCACTGCAGTGGGCACCTCCTGCGGTGAAGCTCGCCACGCGGCCAACGGGTGCGACATAAAGGTCTTCTGCTGCCCAAAGCTGGGCAACAGCCTTGAGGAGTACGAGGATGCCTGGGCGCATCGGCAAACTCGCACCCCAGTCGGCATCCGCGTGGCGGTGGCTGACGGCGCCACCGAAAGCAGTTTTGCCAAGTTCTGGGCCGTGCTGTTGGCCGAGAGCTATGTGCGCAGTGAGCTCGCCGGGACAGAGTTTTTTGCGCGGTTGAAGCCAGCGCGCCGCCTCTGGCGGCGAAGACTAGCGGGCCGACCTCTCCCCTGGTTCGCTAGCGAAAAGGCCGAGCAGGGTGCCTTTGCGGCTTTTCTCGGTGTCGAGATTGACGCTCACAAGAACCGTTGGACGGCGCTGGCCGTTGGTGACTGTTGCCTTATGCAGGTCGATGACGTCGGTAAAGGGATGCGTGCGGTCGAAACGTTTCCCTTGCAGAGATCTTCGCAATTCACGATGAGCCCTTATCTGATCGGCTCCAGGTCGGACG
>WNGP01002331.1_pt1 | contig 15831 bp, 18 predicted proteins | sample 5407671 | NCBI WGS metagenome assembly WNGP01 (sample SAMN13153381, study PRJNA577476) | soil metagenome | isolation source: 40 cm soil or saprolite under Garry oak tree replicate 2 | place: USA:California | collected 2016-06-15 | reverse complement strand
GACCGTATCGCTTCCATTTCTACAGTCGCGAATCAAACGAACCGCCGCACATTCACGTCGCCCGCGAGGATTTCGAGGTAAAATTCTGGCTACGTCCAATTTCAGTTGCTTTCAACTACGGATTCGCGTCCTCAGAGGTCAACGACATCCGGCGGTTGGTGGAACAGAATTGCGATTTCTTGCTTGAAGCTTATCGTCGCTTTCATGGCAACCGCTGAACTGGAGACGGAAGCGCCGCAGGCGGTGCGATGCTGGGTCGAAGGTGGACGCGTTTGGATCGAGCTCGCCGATGAACGAACGATCAGCTTTCCCGCAGCAAAGTTTCCGAGACTTGCAATAGCAAGCCCCGAAATGCTCAGACAAGTCAGCCTGCGCGTCAAAGGGAGAGCTCTGCGCTGGGAAGCACTCGACGAGGACATCTGGGTTGGCGATGTTTTGGCCGGCCGATTTCCGAAATAGTGCGATGCACTCGTCGGCTGTTCCGACAAGCGTTCGCACCCGCAATAGCTATGGGTTTACGGCTGCCCAAATGAGCAAGATCGCGCGAAATCTGCATCGCCGAGCGAGGGGCAAGGAATTGCGAGCAGCCATAGCAAAGAATTCCGCGGGTTCTGACAGAATTCGGCTTATCGCCATCGAAAATATGAAGGGCGCTTTCGGAAACGAAGGCGCCCTTCGCTTTTACAGTTCGCTGAATAACGCGCGCCAACTGGCGCCCGATTTCAGGCAACGGACGGCTTAAGGTTCGACTTTTTGCGCAGCAGCGGCAGAACTTTTTCCACCAGCGCGTCAGCGGTGATGCCGTGTTTCTTGCGCAGGATTGGAACGGCGCCGTGCTCAATGAATTGATCGGGCCACCCGATGCGCGCCACCGGCGTATTGATCATTTGCGAGTGCAGATGTTCCATGACGGCGCAGCCAAAACCGTTGTGCAGCACGTGGTCTTCGATCGTACAGACCACTTCAACGCTACGCGCGAAAAATTCGAGCGTGCCAGTGTCCATTGGTTTGATCCATCGTGGATTGATGAGTGCGACGGAAATTCCTTTCTCTTCAAGTTTGCGCGCCGCCTCCTGGGCAACTTCAAACATGTTGCCCAAACCGAAGATGGCCACATCGCGCCCATGTTGCACGACTTCCGCCTTGCCGATCTCGAGAAGTTTTGGCTCCGGTTTGATTTTTACGCCTGGCCCCGATCCTCGCGGATAACGAACGGCAATCGGACCGGAGTTGTAGTGCGCCATGGTCCATAGCATATCGACGAACTCGTCCTCATCCTTCGGCTGCATGTGTACCCAATTGGGGACGTGTCGCAGGTAACCGATATCGAACAAGCCGTGATGCGTCGGGCCATCGTCGCCGCTCAATCCAGCGCGGTCCATGCACAACTTCACGTTTAGGTTTTGGATGGCGATATCGTGAATCGCCATGTCATAAGCGCGCTGGAAGAAGGTGGAGTAAATCGCGAGGAACGGTTGCAATCCCTGCGTTGCCAGACCACAGGCAAAAAGCGTGGCGTGCTCCTCCGCAATACCGACATCGAAATAGCGGCCGGGATGGGCCTTAACGAAATGCGAAAGACCAGTCCCGCTTGGCATCGCCGCTGTAATGGCAACGAGCTTCTGATTCGTCTCCGCGAATTTCGCCAGCGTCTTGCCAAAAATCTCCGAATAAGTAGGCGTCGGAGTCGGCGCGGTCTCGCCGCTCTCGATCTTGTATTTGCCGAGACCATGGAACTTGTCCGGTTGCTTGAGAGCCGGTGCGTATCCTTTGCCTTTCTGGGTGAGAATGTGCAACAACACCGGCTCCTCCTGAGTTTTCAAAAATTCAAATGTGCGAATCAACAACGGAATATCGTGCCCATCGATTGGTCCGTAGTAACGCAAGCCAAGTTCCTCGAAAATGACACTCGGCACCAACAACCCCTTCACGCTTTCCTCCACTTTATGCGCGAAGTGAGCTACCGATTTTCCGGCAACCGAGCGGACGAAATGAGCCGCTTTCTCATGCAAATGCGCAAACGTCGGGCTCGTGACAATGCTGTTTAGATAATTTGCAATCGCCCCGACATTTTTGGCGATCGACCACTCATTGTCGTTCAGCACAACGATGAAACGCTTGGTGTGCGCTTTTACATTGTTGAGCGCTTCATAACTGATCCCGCACGTCAATGCTGCGTCGCCTGCTACCACGACGATATTCTCGTCGCCACCGCGGAGGTCGCGCCCCACCGCCATGCCTAGCGCAGCGGAGAGCGCCGTCCCCGCATGACCGGCACCGTAGCAATCGTGTTCACTCTCGGTGCGTAAAAGAAAGCCGTTAAGCCCGGCGAATTGGCGCATCGTATTAAAACGATCGAGCCGCCCGGTAAACATTTTGTGGACGTAACCTTGATGACTGACGTCCATAACGAACCGGTCGTGCGGCGTGTTGAAGACCCGGTGCAACGCAATCGTCAGTTCGACGACACCGAGATTTGGGCCCAGATGCCCCCCGGTTTGGGAAAGGACCCTGATCAGTTCCTCCCGCACCTCCTGTGCGAGCTGGGGCAGATCGTGTTCGCGCAGCGCCTTGATATCGGCGGGCAATCGAATCCCGTCGAGCAGGCGCGACGGTACGGCGGTTGCCTCGGAAGTCTGGACCGACTCAGAAGAGCTTGATTTCATCATTTGTGCTTTCGGATTCATCTACGGTTTCGGCCGGAGCAGCCGGTTCCGGTGTGGGCTCGAAATCCTTAACTATCGCCTTTCCTGCGCTGTTGCGAGCTATGATTTCGATCTTTTGCTCCGCCTTGGCAAGTCGTTCCTGGCAAACTTTCACCAGATTCATTCCTTCATCGTAACGCACGATGAGGTCTTCGAGCGGGAGTTTGCCGGATTCCATTTGCTCGACAATTTTTTCGAGCCGATCCATCGCGCCCTCAAAGTTAAGCTCTGCCTCGCGCGCCTTCGATTTGCTGCTCATGGGGAAAACGGAAGAATTAAGCACAGGTTAGGCAGGAAAAAAGGATGACTTATGCCCGGTGCCCGCCAGGAACGGAGCGAATTGCACGCGTTAACGCTTTCAGACGACGCACGAAATAGCATTCGCGTCAATTCAAAGCGCGGCCGAATATCCTTGCTCTTGCGTCCATGAAAAGAATGTCGGCGATTTCGCGTTCTTGGTGGCGTCGACCTAACGATATGAATCAAAATGAGCTATCGCCCGCGCCATCCTATTACGGGATGTGGGACGCGGTCGCGCGATTTGCGGCTGAAATCCGCGGCAGCGATTTCACGGCTGAGATGATCCGGCGCCGCGATGCATTCGGTAGCGAAGGAGTGATGGGAGCGATCGATTGCGCGACGCTTTACGGATTGACGCGTTGGGTCCGGCCGACGGTGGTCGTCGAGTCCGGCGGGTATATTGGAATGTCGTCCGCCTTTATCTTGAAAGCGCTCGCTGACGAAAAGCTCGCGACGGCCAAACTGTACAGCATTGAATTGAGCCAGGAATGCGAGCAAGGGGCTTTGATTCCAGATGAATTGCGATCCGCCTCCGCCGGTTTCGTGCCGATGCGCGGAAAAGTGGAAGATTTCCTCCAGGGCGATCGGCTCCCTTCGTCCATCGACATATTTCTTCACGACAGCTCGCATAGTTACCGCCACATGCTCTGGGAGTTTCGCCAATTTTGGCCGCGCCTGCGCGACGGCGGATTGCTGGTGTCGCACGACGTGCAGATGAACGCGGCGTTTCCCGAATTTGTGACCAAGACGTACGCCCACGATAAAAAGACCGGACGCCGCGACGCGCAGCGTACATCGCATCACGAATGGGGCCGCTGGGGTTATATCGGCTTCGCTATTAAGAAAAGCTGACGACAAATAATCTTGCGGCTCGCATTATAGAAGTCGTTTTCCTCTGGCCGATTCTTTCATCAGTTTTTCTAGCCGCTTGAACCGGGTTGCTTCTTGTTTTGCGCTCACGACCCACCACCCGATTGCTTTTCGATATGAGGGCGGCTGAGCGTAAAAGAACTCCCAGGCGGCTTTGTTTTGTCTCAGTTTTTTTTCATAGGGCGCGGCGAGCTTTTCGCTCCTTTGTTCGTAGGAATAAATTCCCGAGCGGTTTTCTTTCCGCGCATCAAACGCAGCCATGCCCGCAGGCTCCATCAAACCTTTATCGCTTAGCTCGTGTGCGCGCTTGATGTTGACTGCGCTCCAAATGCTACCCCGTCTCCGCGGGGTAAATCGACTCGTGTAGCGCAAATCGTCGACGCTTTTACGGATCCCGTCGATCCAGCCAAAACACAGCGCTTCGTCCACCGATTCCGGCCAAGTCATGCTCGGTCGCCCTGAGGCTTTCTTATAGTAGCCGACCCATAATTCTTGTGTAGTCCGATGATTGATCTTCAGCCATCTGCGAAAATCGCTTGGTGACTTGAAATATCTGACCTTCATCGCGGCAGATCACATTCAGTCCGAGCGAAAGGCCAGGAACTGCGTGGACTACGCAAGCGAGCAAGGCAGGCACCATGCACGGGGATGTTAGCCGATCTGCTTTTTGTAAGCTTCTGCGTCTTTCAATTGCTTGAGATCGTCGGCGTTGTCGAGCTTGAGAACGAAAATCCAGCCCTGGCCGTATGGTTCGCGGTTGATCAGCCCCGGGTCGGCTTCCAGCGGTTTGTTTACTTCCACCACGGTCCCTTTCACCGGCGCGTAGATGTCGCTCGCTGCTTTCACGGATTCAACGACTGCGATCGCTTCTTTTGCGTTTGCCTGTCGATCCATTTTTGGCAACTCGACGTAAACCACGTCAGTCAATTCGGACTGGGCGTGATCGGTAATGCCGACACGCACGTTGTCGCCTTCGCGTTTAATCCATTCGTGTGATTCGGTGTAGAGGAGGTCGTCAGGGACATTCATGGTTTTTTGTAGAGCGGTTTCTTTTCTATGGTAGCCGGAAATTTTCGTCCGCGAATTTCGATATCGATCCGGGCGCCGATTTTCGCGCGCGCCGTCGAGACATACGCCATGCCGACGCCCCAGTTCAAGCTCGGAGAAAGGGTGCCGCTGGTGACTTCGCCGATGCGTTCCCCGTTCTCGAAGACTGCGTAATGCGGTCGCGGGGGCGGTCCTTTCTCTTTCATTCGAAACGGCACCAGCTTTTCGCGCGGTCCGTTTTCTTTTGTTTCAACCAAAACGTCCCGTCCAATGAAATTTGGTTTTGTCAGATCGACGAAGAATCCGAGCCCAGCCTCGATCGGATTTCGTTCCGGTGACAGATCGGAACCGTTCAGCGGATAGCACATTTCCAGGCGCAACGTATCGCGCGCACCGAGACCGCACGGCTTAATTCCGAACGGCTTGCCTCTTTCGAGCGCGGCGTTCCAAAACCTCGCCGCATCGCTTGAGCGAAAGAAAACTTCAATCCCATCCTCGCCCGTGTAACCGGTACGCGCCACCGAGACAGTCGTCCCATCGAATGGAAAATCGGCAATCGAATTTCGCGGGGGAAGATCGGCATCGTTACCGAACAGCGTGTGAAAAAACTCTGCGATCCGCGGACCTTGAATGGCGAGTCCGCCAAAATCCGCGCTGCGATTCTTGAGCAGAACTGCGTTTGCGGATGGAAGATGGTCCTGCAGCCACGCGAAATCCTCGTCTGCTCGCGCCGCGTTCACTACGAGCAGAAATTCCCTGTGGCCAATTCGATAATCGATCAGGTCATCGACGATGCCGCCACGGTCGTTCAGGAGAAAGGTGTATTGACCCGTGCCAACGTCGAGCTTGCCGACGTTATTCGTGAGCATGGTGTTGAGCCATTCGCATGCGCCTGGCCCCTCCACGATCAATTGTCCCATGTGCGAAATATCGAAGACGCCGACATTGTTTCGCACGGCTTGATGTTCCTCGACGATGCTCGAGTATTGGACCGGCATGAGCCACCCGGCGAAGGGGACCATTCTCGCGCCGAGCCGAGCATGTTCTTCGTAAAGCGGCGTTTTCTTTGGTGACTCTTCGCTCACGCGCCAAACTAGACTGCACGAATAGCAGCGCAAGCGTTCGCATGATCAGTCATTGGGCTGGATTTCGACTCCTCACCTTCATCCTCTCCTCGGTTGAGCAGGAGAGGAAAGGATCCGAACGTCCAGATTTTTCACTAGCGGTGGCTCAAGATCCGCCTCGCCCTTTCCGAAAGGGAGAGGATTGAGGTGAGGGATTGTTGCGCTACTGTCGCCGAACGATGCCTCTACTCGACAAACTTGAACGGCGCTTCGGTTTTCTTGGCATTCCGGGGTTGATGCGCATTGTGGTTGCCTTTACTGGGCTCACTTTTTTGCTGGTTCGTTTGAACCCGGGTTTTGGTTTCATGCTTGACCTGGACCCGGCGCGGATCCGCCACGGCGAAATTTGGCGACTGATCACGTATATTTTTCTTCCGCAGACCAACAGTTTTTTATGGGTCTTCCTTCTCCTTTGGTTCCTCTGGTTCATCGGGGAGGGCCTTGAACAGGCGTGGGGAGCGTTTCGCCTCACGCTTTATTTCATCGTCGGAATGATCGGCACGACGGTGGCCGCATTTTTCTTCGGAGCGCGTTTTTCCAACTCAATGTTGTACGCGTCGTTGTTTTTCGCTTTCGCCCGGTTCTATCCCGATCAGGTGATCTATCTTTTCTTTATCTTGCCGGCGAAAATCAAATGGATCGCCTGGGTGTCAGCAGCGTTCTTATTGTTCGGTTTTGTTGTGAGCCCGAATTCCTATCGAATGGCGCTGGTTGCTGCCCTGGCCAATTATTTGATCTTTTTCGGACCAGAAATTATTCATGACGCTCGCCATCGCGGCGAAGTCTCAGCGCGAAGAAAACGTTACGCGCAGAGTTCTCGAAGCGAAGCCGAGCCGCTTCATAAATGCGCAGTGTGCGGCGCGACCGAATTGAGCGATCCGAACCTTGACTTTCGGGTGGCGCGCGATGGCGAGGAGTATTGCATGGCGCATTTGCCGAAAGCTGCAACGCCCGCGGGATAGAATCTTGCGGAGGCGCTCGCCGCGGCGAGCGCCCGGCAGCGTTTGACACAAACGCCGCTACGCCCCTTGACCAAAAATCCCTGGGTATGAAACTAAGCGCGATGACCGATAAAAACATCGCGCTGGTTCCCGAAGAGGGCTGGCATTGTCTGCATTTGTTTTACCAGATCGAGTATGGCCAATGGCAACTGCTGAGCCGTGAAGAACAAAATGCCACAAAAACAAATCTGTCATCGCTCGTGCAGGAGGTGCGCGCGATGGATTCGACCCAATTACTGACGCTTAGCATGGTCACGCCGAAAGCCGACGTCGGTTTCATGTTGATCACACCCGACCTGCATAATGCCAATAAGATTGAAAAACAGCTCTCGCTCTCGTTAGGCGCAGACGTGCTGACCCCGGTTTACAGTTATCTGTCGCTGACCGAGGAAAGCGAATACATCACGAGCGAAGACGAATACGCACAGACGCTGGAGTCCAACGTGCGGAACAATTCCGTAAAACTCGATGAAGCTCTGGCGACATTTCGCGAGCGAATGAAACACTACCGACAGGACCGCGTTTATCCCACGCTGCCCGACTGGCCGGTCGTTTGCTTTTATAACATGAGCAAACGCCGTGGCGAACAGCGGAATTGGTACGCGCTGCCGTACGATGAGCGTCGCAAACTGATGAAAGGACACGCCACAGTTGGCCGCGAGTTCGCTGGCAAAGTGAAACAGCTCATCACCGGGTCGACCGGCCTCGACGACGCGGAATGGGGCGTGACGTTGTTTGCGCGCGACACTTTTCAGATCAAAGCGATCGTTTACAAGATGCGTTTTGATCCCGTGAGCGCTGAGTACGCGGACTTCGGCGAGTTTTACATCGGCATTCAATTGCCACTCGACGAATTATTCCGGCGGCTGCAGCTGTAGCGGCGCTCCCGAATACAGATGCGACGATCTTAGACCGATACTACAATTGAGGTCGCTCTAGAGGATGGGTGACAGAGCGGTCTATTGTGCACGCCTGGAAAGCGTGTGTGCCGAAAGGCACCGGGGGTTCGAATCCCCCCCCATCCGCGGTTGCTTCGCGTTCTGCGCTTCGCAGGATTGGGAGCCCGATTGCGCTTAAATCGCGCGTTGTTCAGCAACCTGCAGCTCTTGTCGCAGCTTGACTACGCTGCCGTGTGGGAGAACTCCGCGAAAGTTTACGCTGGGATAAATCATGCAATCGCGGCCGATGACCGAGCCGGGATTGATCACCGCGTTACAGCCGATTTCGGTGTGGTCGCCAACGATTGCGCCGAATTTTCTGAGGCCGGTCGGAATGTGGCCATCGGGTGTTACGACCGCGATTTCGGCGTGATCGAGCTTTACGTTGGAGAGAATCACGCCTGCGCCCAGATGTGCGTGGTGACCAATAATCGAATCACCGACGTAATTGAAATGCGGCACCTGTACTTCATCGAATAGGATAGAGTTTTTAAATTCGCAGGAATTTCCCATGACTACGCCGTTGCCAACGATCACGTTTTCGCGCACGTAGCAGCCGCTGCGGACGTGGCAGTTCTCGCCGATCCATGCCGGGCCTTTCAACACCGCGCCCTGTTCGACGACCGTTCCTCTGCCAATAAAAACATGGTTGCTAATAAATGGCTTGCCCATTAGCTCGCCGAGGATTGCAGGCTTCAAACGAAATTGGAGGTAACTAGCGATTTGTTTGAGCGCGTCCCAGACGTAATTCTGGTTTTCGAACAACTTCGGATGAGCCGTGTGTTCGAGGTTAAGAAAGTCGGCGGGCGCAAACATGAGTCTATATGCGAAACGATGAGTGAATCATTCGCATCGCGCGAGCGCAAATTCCACGCCCGTTGCCCGCGCTCCCCAGATCACGCTGTACCACGTGGCGTGAGTTTTTGGCCGTCTTTCGTATCGCGCACGTCCCATCCTAGCGCGGAAATTCGATCGCGCAGTTCATCGCTTCGTTTCCAATCCTTTTCTCGTCGCGCGTTCTCGCGCTGTTCTTCCAGTTGCACCACTTCTTCGGGAACCGCAATCTTCGTTTCTGGTTCGAGATCGAGGACAGTGTTGATCCGTTTCCACCAGTTGAGCCATGCGTTTGCGGACGCAGCGTCGAGTTTGTTTTCATCCATCGCGCGGTTCGTTTCGCGAATCGATTCGAACAGGAACCCCAGCGCCGCGGAAATGTTTAGATCGTCATCCAGCGCTTCTTCAAATTTCTGCGTTGGACGTTGGACGTTGGACGCTGGACGCTCGACGTTTGCTTCCTGCGATTTCTGCTTGAGTCGCGTCAGCCATTCATCAATTCGAGCTAACGACTCTCGCGCCTCTTTCATTCCCTCCCAGGTAAAATTGAGTGGCACCCGATAATGCACGCGCAATAGCGCGTAACGAAGCTCGCGCCCGGTGTAACCTTTCGCCAGAACATCCGGCACGGTGTAAAAATTGCCTAACGACTTCGCCATTTTCTGGCCATCGACCAGCAAATGCGCGCAGTGCAGCCAGTAACGGACGAATTTCTTTCCCGTCACGCCTTCGGTCTGGGCGATTTCTGCTTCGTGATGCGGGAAAATGTTATCGACGCCACCACAATGGATGTCGATCTGATCACCTAACAGCGCCGTCGCCATCGCGCTGCATTCGATGTGCCAACCGGGTCGGCCCGGGTCCCATGGCGAATCCCATTTCACATCGCCGTCTTCTTCGTCCCACGCTTTCCAGAGCGCGAAATCGCCGATGTGTTCCTTGTCGTATTCGTCGTGCTTCACGCGTCCCGTTGATTGCAATTGCGTGAGGTCGAAGTGCGCGAGCTTGCCGTAATTAGAAAATTTGTTGATACGAAAATAAACCGATTTGTCGTCCGCTTGATAAGCGAGACCGCGCGCGATGAGCTCGCCGATCATCTCGATCATCCTGTCGATGTAACGCTGGTCGGTGGCAGCGGGGAATTCATTGGCGCGTTTGATCCGCAATGTTTCGGCGTCTTGAAAGAACGCCTTTTTGAATTGCTCCGTGAACTTTGTCAGCGGCACTTTGGCTTCGCGCGCGCCGCGGATCGTCTTGTCATCGACGTCGGTGATGTTCATCACCCGATGCACCTTGTAACCGCGCAGTTCCAAATGGCGCTGAAGCAAATCTTCGAAGATGTAAGCGCGAAAATTTCCGATGTGTGCGCGGCTGTAAACGGTCGGTCCACAGGTGTAAATACTGATCGCGCGCGCTGCCGGATCGCGCGGTTCGAATTCTTCGATCTTCCGCGAGTAAGTGTTAAAGAAACGCAACGCCATTAGTCGCCTTTTCGGCGCGCCCGGCGGTCGCGCCCTACCACTTCAACGCTAGCCACCGCCATTGCGGCAATGCCTTCGCTGCGCCCGATCGCCCCGAGCTTTTCATTTGTTGTCGCTTTGATGCTTACATCGGATTCGCTACCGTCGATGGCGCTCGCAATGTTCTTCCGCATTGCGGAAACATGCGGCGCGATCTTCGGTTCTTCAGCGATGATTGTTGCATCGATGTTGAGCACGCGGGCTTTCTTTTCTGTAAGCAACTTGCTCACGTGTTTCAAAATATCGATGCTGTTGATGCCGCGAATTGATTCGTCCGTGTTTGGGAAATGTTGGCCGATATCGCCGGCCCCGATCGCGCCCAGCAATGCGTCTGCAATGGCATGAGACAAGACGTCTGCGTCGGAATGTCCTTCCAATCCGCGCGAGTCCGCAATCTCGACGCCGCCAAGGATCAGCTTCCGTCCTTCAACAAGGCGATGCACGTCGTAGCCAATTCCGCATCGAACACTCGTGGCCATCAGAGTTTCAGATTAATAACGCCATTCGACGCAATGATGCTGTATTTGTCTTTCATGTCCTCGCGCGGGCGAAGATCGACAGTTCCACCGGCGTTTTCAACCAGGAGCCAGCCGGCTGCGATGTCCCAGAGGCTGATTCCCTGCTCAATGTAAGCGTCGAGTCGTCCGCAGGCGACATAAGCCAGGTCGAGCGCAGCGCTGCCGAGCACCCGGCATTTGCGCACGCGATGAATCATTTGCTGGAGCAATGGGAAATTTGTGTTGATCGTCTCGGCGGTTTTGGCGAGCCCAATGGAAACGACTGCTTCAGCGAGATCTGCGCGATCGCTTACGTGGAATGGATCGCCATTCAATTTTGGAACCTCGCCTTTTTGTCCTTTCCACATTTCCCGACGAATGGGGTCGTAGATAACACCAACCATGACCTCGTTGCGGAGACGCAATGCAATCGAGATGCAAAAATGTGGAATGCCATAGAAATAATTCACGGTGCCATCCAGCGGATCGACAACCCATTGGTGTTCGCTGGATTGATCGCCCACGATTCCTTCTTCACCGTAAAGCGCATGCTTGGGAAACTCTGTGAGAAGGAGCCTGCTAATTAACGCCTGTGCCTGAACGTCGATCTCCAACTTGATATCGTGCGCTGCGACGGCATTGACCCGCTGTGGTCGCCGGAAATTTTTCCGAAGCAACTTGCCTGCTGCGCGCGCGGCTTTTTCAGCCGCATCGAGATAGTGCTTCATATATTGTCATTTTGAGCGAAGCGAAGAATCCAGCTACTTCGACCTATTCGGTAGTCAAATTAGCGTGACAAATCTTAGTTGTCTTTACGGCCAAACCAGCATCCGCAATCAATTGAAGTAGCTGGATGTTTCGCTCCGCTCAACATGACAGAGCAAAAAAACCGGGAGGAAAATAAATTCTCCTCCCGGGTTGAAGTTAGGGTTGTGACTCCGAAAGCCTTCGGAGCCGTTGATCAAGCGTGGGGCGTTAATGCCTCTTTTTCTTCGCTGATTTTTTCTTTGCTGCTTTCTTTTTCTTCGCCATCGACTAATTCCCCCCTTTCATCCGCAACACGCGCGGAACTCTGTGAAGAGTTGGGAATGACTTCACTTAAACGAGTTCAGTTAATCATCACATTTTTTTTGTCAAACGTTTTTGTTGCGAAATCTAAAAATATTTTTACGAGCTCGCGCGCGATAATTTTTTTTGGCGCCCGAGAAATTTTCTCTCTTTCGCCGTTTCTAAACAAAATTATCACTTCATTCGCGTCGCTCTCCATTCCTGAATCTGCGCTGCTTACATCGTTTGCGACGATGATGTCGCAATTCTTTGCGCGCAGCTTCTTCGCGGCGTTTTCTTCCACGTGATCTGTTTCAGCCGCGAAACCGACGAGAACGAATTGCCGATCGTGCTGGTGGCCTAACGAATCGAGAATGTCGCGCGTGGGAATTAATCCGAGCGAGAACTTCGCGCCGCGCTTTTTGATTTTTGTGGACGAAACGTTTGCCGCCTTGTAATCGGCGACGGCGGCGCACAACACGCATATGTCGCATTCGTCTGCATATCGGTGGACCGCTTCGAACATTTCGTCGCTGGTCGAAACAGAAATCACCTTTGCATTGCCTGGCGGCTCGAGATTCACCGGACCTGAAATCACGATGATCTCGTGCGCTTCAGCGAGCGCCGCTTCAGCGATGGCGTAGCCCATTTTCCCGGATGAGCGATTCGAAATGTAACGAACCGGATCGATCGGCTCGCGCGTGGGCCCGGCCGTGATGAGAAATCTCACGCGATCAAATTATCCTGGCGCGCGAGCAGGAACTCCGCGCGGAATGCGATGTCGTTCACTTTCCAAAGTCTGCCTATGCCTTCGTAACCGCACGCAAGCATTCCTTCTTCTGGTCCGATAAACTCAACGCCGCGCGCTTTCAATTTTTCAACGTTGTCCACCGTAGCAGGATGTTCCCACATTTTTCCATTCATCGCCGGCGCGAGCAGAATTGGAGCGCGCGTTGCCAGTGCGATGGCTGCAAGCGGATGATCGGCCAGACCGTGCGCGAGTTCGGCGATGGTGTGCGCCGTCGCCGGCGCGATCAACAACAGGTTCGCGCGGTCGGCGAGCTCGATGTGACCGGGCCGCCAACTTTCCTTCTCGTCAAAGAAGCTGGTTGTTACGGGATTTTTTGAAAGCGTCTGCAACGTGAGGGGAGAAATAAATTCAGTTGCATCCCGTGTCATGACGACAAAAACTTCGTGGCCTTGTTTGACCAGCAAACTGGCGAGCTCGGCAGATTTGTACGCGGCGATCGAGCCGGTCACACCGAGCACGACCGATTTCGTACCCGGCCGAATGCGCACGACCTTGCGCGCGCTCGCCTTGTCGCGTTTCCTTTTGGACTCTCTGCCTTCTGCAATCATTTCTCGACCAAGCGCCGGCTCAAATAACTTTCCGCCTCCATGATTTGCCGGAACCGCTGCAAATCTTCCTCCACCGATCCACTGATAATAGTATAACGATAATCGCGCCAGTGTTCCATCTCCCGGGCGGCGGTGGCCAGACGCGAATCGATCTGCGCGGTGCTTTCCGTTCCGCGCTTTAGCAAGCGTTTTCGCAATTCCTCAAGATCGGGAGGCATGATGAAAACGTCGGCCAAAGCATCTCGGATCACCGGATCGCCGCAGTTGCGGATCACAGAAGCGCCTTGCGTATCGATGTCGATCAAAACATCCTTTCCGCTTTTTAAATTTGTGACGACCGGCTCACGCAATGTGCCGTAATAGTCTCCGTGCACGTGCGCATGTTCCAGAAAATCTTCTTTCTCAACTCGCTCCTGGAAATCTGGGTCGGAAAGAAATTGATAATCCTGGCCGTCAATCTCGCCGGCCCGCGGCGCCCGGGTCGTGCACGAGACGGAATAAAAAAGATTGGGGGTTCGACGAATTCTCTCCACGAGTGTGGTCTTCCCCGCGCCCGACGGAGCAGAAACCACAAAAAGAACTCCGCGACGGCTGAATTTTTTACTCAAGATTTTGGGCTTGCTCGCGAATCTTCTCCAGTTCCGCCTTGCATGCGATGACGCGCTGAGAGATCGCCGCATTATTTGCTTTTGCGCCGAGCGTGTTGAGCTCCCGAAACATTTCCTGGGTGATGAATTCCAAAGTGCGCCCCACCGGTTCTTTGCTGCGCAGGTGGTGCGCGAATTGAGTGAGATGACTTTCCAGACGGACTAGTTCCTCAGACACATCTGCGCGATCAGCAAAGAACGAGATCTCCTTCAGCAAACGTTCATCGTCACTCGCAATCGGCAGGCCGGCTTTCTGGATACGATCGAGAAGCACGGCACGATATCTCTTGACCACATCGGGATGGAATGTGCGGATTTCATTGAGTTTTCTGCGAATTGCTTTCAGGCGATGGATCAAGTCCTTGGCCAGATGTTTCCCTTCGCGTTCGCGCATTTTGATTAAATCGGCCAGGGCACCGCGTAATGCACGATCGACGGCCGGCCATGCTTCCTCCGGGTCGAGCGGCTGTTCAGGAAAACGCATCACCCCCGGAGCCTGCAGAATTGTGCTGATCGTGATTTCCCCTGGGGCGTTCAATTCCTTTTGCAATGCCCGCATCGCTTCGTGATAAGAGCGGGCCAACTCGGTGTCGAGCGCCAGATTGCGCGTGCCATTTGGGCCACCGTGAAGAGCGATGGTGACATTTGTCCGGCCGCGCGAGATATTTTCATTGATCGTCTGGCGAATTCGCGGTTCCAGCTCTCCGAGGTCGCGCGGCAAATTGATCACGATATCGCTCTGCTTTCGGTTCACCGAGTTCAGTTCGACGCTGAATTTTCTCCCGGCATCAACGACCTCTGCGCGGCCGTATCCAGTCATGCTTCTCATAGCTGATGCAAAAGCTTATCGCAGAGAAACGTTCAACGTTCAATGTCCAAGGTTGGTTGAAAGGGAAACGAACATAGCGCCGTTGAAAGGCAGCCTGGCATCCGTTATGCAGGCGTGTGAATTACTGGCAGCGGGAGCTGGTTGCGAGCGCCATCTTCGTGATCACCTACGTTCTCATCAGCGGCCGCCAACTCAAGGTTCTGCCGCTGAATCGTCCCGCTGCCGCGTTGTTAGGCGCGGTGCTGATGGTTGTCACCGGTGTGATGACTCCCGAGCGGGCGTACCGCGCAATCAACTACGATACGCTGGTGTTGCTGCTGGGTATGATGCTCATCTCGGCGTATCTTTATCTCGCGCATTTTTTCGAATACGCCGCGGAACTGGTGCTGAATTTCTCCCGAACTCCTGCGCGCCTTCTACTGTACATCACGCTCACGTCGGGAATTCTCTCCGCCCTGCTGGTGAACGACACGATTTGCCTGATGCTCACACCGCTTGTCGTGACGGTTATCCGGCGCGGGAAGCTTCCGCTGCTTCCGTTTCTCATCGCGCTCGCGACGAGCGCAAACATCGGCAGCGCGGCCACGCTGGTGGGGAACCCACAAAACATGATCATCGGACATTTCTCGCGCATTTCGTTTTCAGAATTTTCGCGCTCTCTCCTGCCGGCGGCTCTTGTTGGGCTGGCGATTAATTTTTTCATTTTGCGTTTTGGTTTTCGAAAAATGTTACGGGAGACGGCAATTGATCGTACCGAACATGCGGTTCCAAGACTCGAGCGCAGTTTGTTCGTGCTTGTTTGCGTTGTACTCGTGTCGACCTTTACCGGTTTCCTTGCCGGCCTGAACCTGGCGTGGACAGCGATGGCCGGTGCGGCACTTGTGATGGTGCTTGCGCGGCGCGACACGCACGATGTGCTGAAATTGGTCGACTGGCACTTACTCCTTTTCTTCGCGGCGCTATTCGTCGTAGTCGACGGCTTAAGCGATACCGGCCTGCCAGACGCGATTTACTCGCGATTGCAGCCGATCTTTGGATCAAGCACGCCGGCGCAAGCTTGGAACCTCACCTGGTTTTCCGTGGTGGGATCGAACGTTTTCTCAAACGTGCCGT
>WNGP01002326.1_pt1 | contig 15848 bp, 14 predicted proteins | sample 5407671 | NCBI WGS metagenome assembly WNGP01 (sample SAMN13153381, study PRJNA577476) | soil metagenome | isolation source: 40 cm soil or saprolite under Garry oak tree replicate 2 | place: USA:California | collected 2016-06-15 | reverse complement strand
CAGGTGCTGGTCAGCGATCTCGCGGCGCGACGTCGCGTCCACTTTCTCAAGGTTCGACTGCGCGGCACGCGCTCGAACCGCGACGGGCTGGGTGCGCAGGTCACCGTCGTGCTGCCCGACGGGCGTCGCATCCTGAAGGGGCTCGACGGAAAGTCGGGATACCTCTCCCAGAGCGACCTACCACTCTATTTCGGTCTCGCGGATGCCGACCACGTCGGGGCGATCGAAGTGCGCTGGCCTTCGGGTCGACGCCAGAGCGTGGTCGGCCCCCTCAAGGCCGGTCAGACCATCGAGGTCATCGAGCCATAAGCGTTCCGGCGAACCGCGGTCCCTCAGCTTCCGAAGTACCAGCGCACCAACGCCGTCGCGCTCGTCCCCAAGTCATGACCTTTCGTGTCCGAGACGACGGGGAACGCCGCACCGCTTTGCGTCCAGTGGGGCGTCCCGTTGTGGAGGTAGCTGAGCCCGGCCTCGCCGCCGATGCTCAGATGCGAAAATAAATGCTCCCCGCCGACCACCGCGTTGGCGTACCAGCTGGTCTGGGTCTCGGTGAGCGAGGAGCCTGACGCTCCGTCGGTGAGATTAGCGCGGGTCCACGCGAGCCCGACGCGTGGCCCGTAGTACAGGATGGTCGTCCCGTCACCCGGCCGTTGCGTCCCGAGGAAACCGACGCCCAGCAGCAGCACTCGGCTCGATCCGGACAGGTTGTTCGCGGGAGACGAGGGATCGCTCGCGACATCATCAAACGAGCCGGTGTGCCAGCCAATTTGCGGCTCCAGCCGGAAATGGCTACCGAGGTTCAGAGGGACAAAGAGGTTCAAGAAGCCGGCGAGCTGCCCGGCGGGACTCGCGATAATGAACGCCATGCCAACGCCGGTCTTCGGGGAGTACGCCTGGCTGTCGGCAGTGGCCCGGCAGAGACTTAGGATCCCCAGGGCAATTCCGATCGCTCGCATGATGGCCTCGCAGCGTAAGTGAAGGGGTGGGGAAAAGGATCACTTGCGGCCCTGTAGTCCCCTCCAGACCACCGGCCGAATGTCCCGCGAGCGCTCGGCGGCGAACTGCTGCGCGGTGCGGAGCAGCGTTTCGTACTCGGCCCGCCATTCCGCCGGCATGTTCGCGCGGAAATGCGTGGCCGTCAATACGGCACCTCGGGGAGCATCGGCCGCGCCGTGACCCACCGCCACCACGTCGCCCAGGAAGCAGGTGGAGCTCCCGGTGTCCATCACATTGGCCACGCGGCACTCGAAGTGCGCGTAGCAGTCGTCGAGCACCGGCACGCCCAGCGTGCCGGGCCGGTGCGGGACGTCCGCGAGCTTGTCGCGGGTGCGCCCGCTCACGAAGCCCAGGCGGTGGATCAACTCGAACTGGTCGTCGCGCAACAGGTGCAGCACGAAGCGGCCGGTCTCGAAGATCAGGTCGTGGCTGTAATTGAACTTGTGGATGTAGACCGACAGGCGCGGGATCGCGGGCACGATCGACGCGCGGACCGCACTGTCGGCCATCATGCCGTTACGCTGCTCGCCGCGCTGGGACGTGATCGCCACCACCGGGGAGGTCAAGTTGCGCAGCAGCTGGTAGATCTGGTCGGGCTGCAGGATTGGCATGGCCCATAATTACCGCCGCGCCGGAGCGGCGGGCAAGGCACGGTGCCCGCAGTCGGCCCGCCAATCATTTATACTACAGGATGACGTCGCTGCTGTCGCGTCTCCGCAACCACCTGGCCCGCGCCCGCCTGCTCGGGGAGCCCGGGATCGCCCTGGTGGCCGTGTCGGGCGGCGCCGACTCCGTAGCTCTGCTCGACCTGCTTCACACCCTCGCCCCCGAGCTCCGCCTCTCGCTCGTGGTGGCGCATGTCGATCACGGTATTCGATCGGACAGTGGGACGGTCGCACGGGCGGTCGGAGAGCTGGCGGAGCGCTACGAGCTGCCGTTCGAGGTCGGCGAGCTGAGCCTCGGTCCCGACGCCACGGAGACCGTCGCGCGACGGGCGCGCTACGCATGGCTCGGCGAGCTCCAGCGACGGCATGGGGCGCGCTACCTGGTGACCGCGCACCACCGGGACGACCAGGTCGAGACCATTCTGCTCCGGCTCCTGAAGGGCAGCGCGCCGGCGGGCCTCGCCGGCATCCCCGCACGTGGGCGCGGCGGTCTCGTGCGGCCGCTGCTCCCCTTCGCGAAAGCGCGGCTCGTGGCGCACGTCGCCGAGCTCGGCCTCCCTATCCACGAGGATCCTGCGAATCGCGACCCGCGACACCTCCGCAGCTGGGTGCGCACCATACTGCTGCCGCTCATCGCCGGGCGGCTGGGCGCGCGCGCGGGCGACGACGTGTTGCGCGCCGGCCGGTCGGCGGCGCGCGAGCGGCGCGCTTGGGATGGCGTCCTCGACCACCTGCCCGATCTCGGACTGCGCGTCGAGCCGCATCGCATCGAAGTTGCCCGGGGGGGGCTGGCCCGCTATGATGACGTCCTGTCGGCGGCGCTCTTGCGGGCCGCGGCGCGGCGCACCGGGTTGGTGCTGGGGGTGCGTCGCGCGCGCCAGCTGGTCGAGTTGGCGCGCCGCCCCTCGGGGCGGCGGCTCCCGCTCGGGGACGGTTGGATGGCGGAGGTCGCGTTCGATCGCGTCCGGGTGAGCCGCGCGGACCGGGACGTCGCGGTCGAAGTCGTCCCGACCGGTGAGCGAGGGAGCGCGGTGTTCGGCGAGTTTCGGGTGGCCTGGACGCCCGACCCGGCGCCGGTGCGGCTGCCGCGCACGGATTGGACGACGTGGATCGCGGGAGCGAACTGGGAAGTGCGGCCGCCCCGTCCGGGCGACCGGCTGGTCCCGCTCGGCGGCATCGGGCGGCGGCCGCTGCGGCGGATGCTGATGGATGCGCGAGTACCGCGCAGCGACCGGCCCGGCTACCCGGTGGTCGCGCGTGGCGAAACCATTCTGTGGGTGCCGGGAATCTGCCGGAGTGCTGACGATCTCCCGCGACCTGGAACCCGGGCGGTACGGGTGGATGTTACCAAGCACGGCGGGCCTCAAGCAGACGGGCGGACGTGAGCTCAAGCGGATCGTCTTCGACGAGGAGACGATCGCGCGCCGGGTTCGCGAGCTCGGCCAGGAGATCACCGCGGCCTACCCCGACGGTGACCTGCTGGTGCTCGGTCTCCTCAAGGGAAGCTTCATTTTCCTGAGCGATCTCGTGCGTCGCATCGACCGGCCGCTCCAGGTGGACTTCCTGGTGGCGGCGAGCTACGGCGCCGACACGATCTCGAGTGGCAACGTCCGGCTGCTGTACGATCCGGAGACGGAGCTGCGGGGTAAGCACATCCTCCTAGTCGAGGACATCGTCGATACGGGGAAGACCCTCAACCGATTGGTGGCGCTGCTGCGGGAGCGCGCGCCGCGGAGCCTGGAGATCTGTGCATTGTTGCATAAGCATCTGGCCGAGCATCTCGAGCTCGAGCCGGCGTTCGTCGGGTTCGACGCGCCGCGAATCTTCCTCGTGGGGTACGGGCTCGATCACGCCGAAAACTTCCGACACCTGCCGTATGTGGCGAGCCTGACCTGATGGCCAATCGCATCCCGCCGCCGCGCGAATTCAGCTGGGCCCGGACGCTCCGCACCCTCTCGTTCTGGGCGCTGCTGATCGTGGGCTCCATCGCGCTCGTCCAGTTCGCCGCGAACCGGCGGCAGGAGACGGTGGACATCTCGTACTCGCAGTTCACCGAGCAGCTCGACAAGGGCAACGTCGACACCGTCGAAATCACCGAGCGTCAGCAGGTGAAAGGCAGCCTCAAGACCCCCGTGCCGGTGCGCGGGCGCAACTTCGACCACTTCACCACGCTGTTGCCGTTCGAGTCGAGCGACGCCTGGGTCACCACGCTGCGCACCAGGGGAGTGGACGTGCGGGCGCGCGAAGAGAAGCAGTCGTTCGGCGTGTTCCTGTTCAGCTTCCTCCCCTATCTGCTGATCTTCGGTCTGTTGATCTTCATGCTGCGCCAGATGCAGCAGGGCGGGAACCGGGCGTTCGCGTTCGGGAAGTCGAAGGCGAAACTGCTCGCGGGCGACACGCCCAAGGTGACGTTCGCCGACGTCGCAGGCGCGGACGAAGCGAAGCAGGAGCTCGAAGAGATCATCGACTTCCTGAAGGACCCCCAGAAGTTCCAGCGCCTGGGCGGGCGGCTGCCCAAGGGCGCCTTGCTCGTGGGCCCGCCCGGAACGGGGAAGACGCTGCTCGCCAAGGCGGTGGCGGGCGAGGCGGGCCGGCCGTTCTTTTCGATGTCGGGGTCGGACTTCGTGGAGATGTTCGTAGGGGTGGGCGCCTCGCGGGTGCGCGACCTGTTCGAGCAGGGCAAGGCGCACGCGCCGTGCATCATCTTCATCGACGAGATCGACGCCGTCGGGCGACACCGCGGCGCCGGGCTCGGCGGCGGGCACGACGAGCGCGAGCAGACCCTGAACCAGCTGCTGGTCGAGATGGACGGCTTCGAGTCGAACGACGGGGTCATCCTGCTCGCGGCCACTAACCGGCCCGACATCCTCGACCCGGCGCTCCTGCGGCCGGGGCGCTTCGACCGCCAGATCGTGGTCGACATGCCGGACGTGAAAGGACGGGAGCAGATCCTGCGCGTGCACACGCGCAAGATCCCCCTCGGGGCGGGCGTCGATCTGGAGCGCATCGCGCGCGGCACGCCCGGCCTGGCCGGCGCCGAGCTCGCCAACGTGGTGAATGAGGCCGCGCTGCTCGCCGCCCGCCGCAACAAAGCGGTGGTCGACATGCAGGACCTCGAGGATGCGAAAGACAAGGTGATGCTCGGCCTCGAGCGCCGCAGTCGGGTCCTGTCGGACGAGGAGCGGCGCCTCATCGCCTACCACGAGGCAGGACACGCGCTGGTGTCGCTCAACGTCCCGGGCTCGGATCCCCTGCACAAGGTCACGATCATTCCGCGCGGCCGCGCGCTCGGGATCACGGCGTACCTCCCCGAGGAGGAGCTGCACAAGTACACGAAGCAGTCCATCCTGTCGCGCCTCGCCATGGCGTACGGCGGACGCGTCGCGGAAGAGCTCGTGTTCGGCCCGGAGAAGGTCACGACCGGCGCGTCGCAGGACATCCAGCACGCGACCGACATCGCGCGCCGCATGGTGACGCAATACGGCATGAGCGACACGATCGGGCCGATCGCGATCGGCGACCGGGAGGCGGAGATCTTCCTGGGCCGGGAAGTGGTCCAGCGGCGGGAGATCTCCGAGCGTACGGCGGAGCTGGTCGACACGGAAGTGAAGCGCATCCTGGGCGACGCGTACGAGCGCGCCAAGACGGTGCTGCTCGAGCACCGCGACGCGCTCGACCGCCTCGCCGCCGCGTTGCTCGAGCGCGAGACGCTGGACCGCGAAGTGGTCGAGATGGTCGTGGCCGGCAAGCCGTTGCCGCCGCTCCCGCCGCCGCCGGCGGCGCCCCCGGCGCCGACGGCCGAGGGGGCCGCTCGTGAGAAGACGCCGGCCGCGCGCGGTCCCGTCCTGGGCAGCCCGCCCCCCGAGCCCGCCGGCGCGTGAGCTCGGCCCCGGCCCCAAGGCAAGAAAAATCGGATTGAGGGCCATGGAAGCGAAGAACGCGGACCTCTCCGCGCTGCGGATTGACCGCGCCGCTGACCCGGTGGCCTCGGCCCCCGGCGCGCGGCGTTGGTTGGTGATCGGCCTGCCTGTCGCGGGCGTCGTCGTCCTGGCGGCTGTCCTGTTGGCGACCAGCGGGGCCCTCGGCTCCGCAGTCCCGGTTCGGCTCGCGCCCGCCACTATGGTGTCGCCGATGCGCTCCGGCTCGGTGCTCATCGCGAGCGGGTACGTCGTCGCCCAGCGCAAGGCCGCCGTGGCCTCCAAGGGCACTGGGCGACTCGTCTATCTGGGCGTGCTCGAGGGCGACCGCGTGCGAGCGGGACAGGTGATCGCCCGGATCGAAGACGCCGACATCAAGGCCCAGCTCGCGCAGGCCGAGGCCAACGTCCAGGTCAGTCGCGCGGAGCTGCACGACGCGCAACGATCGCTGGCGCGGGAGCGGTTGCTCACCGACAGCGGGGCCTCGTCTCAGGCGAGTGTGGACGCAGCGGAGGCTCGGCACGAACGGGTGAAGGCCAGCATCGCCGCCGCGGAGGCGGCGGTCGTCGCCGCGCAGGTAGCACTCGAGAATACGGTCATCCGCGCCCCCTTTGACGGCACGGTGCTGACGAAAAACGCCGACGTGGGCGAGGTCGTCGCGCCGCTCGCCGCGAGCGCCTTCTCCAAGAGCGCCGTGGTCACGATCGCCGACTTGCGCTCGCTCCAGGTCGAAGCCGACGTGGCCGAGTCGAACCTCGAGGCCGTCAGCCCCGGCCAGCCGTGCGAGATCGTGCTCGACGCGTACCCCGACGTTCGCTATCCGGGGTCCGTGGCCATGATCGTGCCCACGGCGGACCGCGCAAAGGCGACGGTGCAGGTGAAGGTCGCCTTCCGCTCCTATGACGCCCGGGTCCTGCCGGAGATGAGTGCCAAGGTGCACTTTCTCCCGCGCCCGTCGCGGGTGGGCGTTGACACTCAGCCTGTCCTCGTGGTCCCGGGCACTGCGGTGGCCGAGCGAAATGGCCGCAGCGTCGTTTTCGTCGTGGAGCGTGGCCGGGCGGTGGAGGTGCCGGTCCTCGTCGGCCGGCAGGTGGGGTCGTCGGTGGCCATTCGCGAGGGATTGCGTCCCGGCGTTCAGGTAGTCGACAGCGTCGGCGCCCGCCTGCGCGGCGGCGCCAAAGTCACCGTGCAGTAGAGGAGCGTATGCCCAATCCGATCGTCCAGGTTCGCGGGGTCTCGAAGTCCTATCGGCGCGACAGCATGGCGATTCCCGTGCTGCACGACATCTCGCTCGATGTCCCCGAGGGAGAATTCCTGGGACTGATGGGCCCCTCGGGGTCCGGCAAGACCACGCTGCTGAACCTGATCGCGGGGATCGATCGTCCCGACGCGGGGTCGGTGGCGGTCGCGGGCACGGACGTCACCAAACTGAGCGAGTCAGAGGCGGCCCGCTGGCGCGCCACCCACATCGGGTTCGTGTTCCAGTTCTACAACCTGCTGCCCGTGCTCACGGCCTTCGAGAACGTCGAGCTGCCGCTGCTGCTGGCGCCGCTCTCCAAGGCCGAGCGGAAGCAGCACGTCGAGACGGCGCTCACGCTGGTCGGCCTCGCCGACCGGATGCGCCACTATCCGCGCCAGCTCTCGGGCGGTCAGGAGCAGCGCGTGGCCATCGCGCGGGCCATCGCCAGCGATCCCACGATCCTCGTGGCCGACGAGCCGACGGGTGACCTCGACCGCAAGTCCGCCGAAGAGGTGCTCACGCTGCTCGAGCGGCTGAACAAGGAGTTCAAGAAGACCATCGTGATGGTGACACACGATCCGCACGCCGTCGAGCGGGCGCATACCGTGCGCCACCTCGACAAGGGCGAGCTGCAGTGAGGGGGCGGGCGTGAAACTGCTCAAGATCGTCCTCAAGAATCTGTTCCGGCATCGCCTGCGGACGGTGCTCACGATGCTGGGCATCGCGACGGCGGTGATGGCGTTCGGTCTGATCCGCACCATCGTGGGCGCGTGGAACGCCGGCGTCGCAGGGTCAGCGGCGAACCGCATGATCACGCGGCACAGCGTGTCGTTCATCTTCCCGGTCCCGCTGCCGTACCGCCAGCAAATCGCCCGGGTCTCGGGCGTCACGGCGGTCTCGTGGGCCAACTGGTTCGGCGGTGTGTACGGCGACCCCAACGACTTCAAGAATTTCTGGCCGCGCCTGGCGGTGGACCCGGAAACGTTCTTCGATCTGTACCCCGAGTTCCAGGTGCCGCCCGAGCAGCTCGCCGCGTTCAAGAAGGAGCGCAACGCCTGCGTCATCGGTCGCAAGCTGGCGCAGCAACATGGCTTCAAGCTTGGCGACGCGATCACGATGGAAGGCGACATCTTCCCCGGTCGCTGGGAGTGGGTGGTCCGGGGGATCTACACGGGTCGGGACCAGACGGTGGATGAGACCCAGATGTTCTTCCAGTGGATGTACCTGCGCGAGCAGGTGCAGCAACGGGAACCGGGCCGGCCCGTGGACGCCGGCTGGTACATCCTCCGGGTCGCGTCCCCGGACGCGATGCCGCGGGTCGCGACCGCCGTCGACGAGCAGTTCCTGAATTCGCGCGCGCCGACCAAGACCGAGAGCGAGAAGGCGTTCCAGCAGAGCTTCGTGGCGATGTCGAGCGCCATCATCACGTCGATGCAGGTGATCTCGGTCGTGATCGTGGGGATCATCCTGCTGGTACTCGCGAACACGATCGTGATGGCGGTGCGGGAGCGGACCCGCGAGTACGCCGTGCTCAAGACGCTGGGCTTCTCCGCGCGCCATCTCGTGGGCCTCATCTTCGGGGAGGCGCTGCTCATCGCCTTGTGCGGAGGCCTGCTCGGCCTGGCGCTCACGTTCCCCATGGTGGCGGGCTTCGGCAAGGCGCTCCCCACGTTCTTCCCGATCATCAATGTCGCGCCGTTGACGATCGCGCTGGCGCTCGGGGCGGCGCTCGTCGCCGGGGCGGTCGCAGCGCTGCTCCCCGCCGCCCGGGTGGTGCGCACGCCGATTGTGACCGGCCTGCGCACGGTGGGATAGAGGACGACCGATGCGCATTCCCTTCTCCTACATCTGGCGCAGCCTCTGGGCCCGCCGCCTCACGACCACCTTGACGCTGGGCGGCGTGGCGTTGGTCGTATTCGTGTTCGCCGGGGTCCTGATGCTCGCGCGGGGGCTCGAGGCGACCCTGGTAGACACCGGCTCGCCCGAAAACGCCATCGTGCTGCGGCGCTCGGCGGGGTCCGAGCTGGTGAGCCAGATCGACCGCGGCGCCGCCAGCGTGCTCGAGACGCAGCCCGAGGTAGCGCCGGCCAAGGACGGCCGCCCGCTCCTGTCGCGGGAAGGTGTGGTCGTGATCAACCTCTACAAGAAAACGACGAACGGGATGAGCAACGTCGTGGTGCGCGGGGTGTCGCCCCAGGCGTTCGAGCTGCGGCCGGGGTTTCGCGTCACGCAGGGCCGCCCCTTCCAGTTCGGCACCCACGAGATTGTCGTGGGCAAGAACATCGCGGACCGGTTTAAGGGCGTCGCAGTGGGCGCCGAGCTCTCGTTCGGCGGCGACCGCTGGACCGTGGTCGGGATCGCCGACGCTGGCGGTACGGGGTTCGACTCCGAGATCTGGGGGGACGCGGACCAGCTGATGCAAGCCTTCGGCCGCCCCGTGTATTCGTCCGTGACGTTTCGCCTGCGCGATCCGGGCGCATTCAACGCCGTCAAGGCGCGACTCCAGGCCGATCCGCGCTCCCAGTCTCTGGAGCTCAAGCGCGAGCAGGACTTCTACCGCGAGCAGTCGCAAGCGATGGCGAAGTTCATCAAGATCCTCGGCCTCGTCGTGACCACCATCTTCAGTGTCGGAGCGATGATCGGCGCGATGATCACGATGTACGCCGCGGTCGCGAGCCGGGTCGTCGAAGTGGGGACCCTGCGCGCCTTGGGGTTCCAGCGCCGTAGCGTGTTGACCGCGTTCCTGGTCGAGTCGGTGCTGCTCGCGACGGCCGGCGGAGCGGCGGGCGTCGGGCTCGCCTCGCTGCTGTCCTTCGCGCGGGTCTCGACCCTCAACTTCGGGAGCTTCTCGGAGATCGGCTTCGGGTTCGCGCTGTCGCCCGGCGTCATCACGAGCGCGCTGATCTTCGCCGTACTGATGGGCGTTGTTGGCGGCTTCCTGCCGGCGGTGCGGGCCGCGCGCCTGAACATCGTCAACGCGCTGCGGGCGTCGTAGTCGACGAGGCCGATGCGATCGCTGTGTCGGCGCGCCCCGCGGTGAAGGTGACCGCGCTCGCCGCGCACACCCCCGAAGCGGTGCGCGCGGCGCTCGCGGCCCGGGGCTGGGACGCCCAGCCCGCCTGGTTCGCCGCGACCGGCGTGCAGGCCCTCGTCGTCCTCCTCGATGAGGTCACCGAAGCGGAGCGCGAGGGCCTCGTGCGGTGGGGGGCGAAGGCCGGCGCCGACGTGCTCACCGGGGAGGGGTGGGCGTTGGTGGGGGCGCCCGCCAGCCGGCTGGCGCCGCTCGCGCGCCCCGACCGCCTGCCGCCCGGGCTCGAGCGCCTGGCGCCAGAGCTGGGCCATTTCCTCGCGAGCTACGCCGACCCGCCGCGCCGCTGGCAGATCGGCGGAGCCGCCTTGAACCTCGATCATCCCGTCCTCATCGGCATTGTGAACGTGACGCCGGACTCGTTCTCCGACGGCGGGCGCTTCGCGACGGTCGACCGCGCGGTGGCGCAGGCGGAGCGGCTCGTGGCCGACGGGTGCGAGCTGCTGGATGTGGGGGGGGAGTCGACGCGGCCCGGCGCCGCGCCGGTACCGGCGGAGGAAGAGGTCGGGCGGGTGGCGCCGGTGATCGAGCAGCTGGTGCGCCGGGGTTTGGGCCCCGTCTCGGTGGACACGCGCAAGGCTGCCGTGGCGCGCGCCGCACTCGCCGCCGGCGCCGCCGTCGTGAACGACGTGTCGGGGTTGGCGTTCGATGCGGCGCTCGCGGGGGTCGTGGGCGCCGCCCAGGCCGGGATGATCGTGATGCACATGCGCGGCACGCCGGACACCATGGAGTCGCTCGCCGTGTACCGGCACGTAGCGGCCGAGGTGGCGGCGGAGCTCGGCGCGGCCGCGGCGCGGGCGGAGTCGGGCGGCGTCGCGCGGGAGCGGATCGTCGTGGACCCGGGCTTCGGGTTCGCGAAGACCCCCGAGCAGAACTTCCGGCTGCTCGATGAGCTGGCAACGGTCGTCGGGTTGGGCTATCCTGTAGCCGTGGGACCGTCGCGCAAGCGTTTCCTCGGCGCCGCCACCGGGCGACCGGTCGAGGATCGCGATCGCGCGACGGCGGTGGCGTGCGCCCTCGCGTGGGAACGCGGCGCGCGCCTGTTCCGGGTCCACGACGCTGGCGTAGCGCGCGAGGCGCTGCGGGTAGCCGGCGCGACGACGAGCCCAAATTGAACCTCGAAGCCTACCAGTTCCTCATCCCCCGGTTCTGGCCGGACGTGGTCGAGATCATTCTCGTCGCGTTCGTGATCTATCGCTTCCTCCTGTTCCTCGTGGGGACGCGGGCGATGTCGATCGTCGTCGGGGTGATGATCCTGTCGGTCGCGTATTTCGGGGCGTTGCTCGCGAAGTTCACCATGATCAGCGCGCTGCTCTCGTACGTGTTCACCTTCGGCGCGTTCGCGGCCGTCGTCGTGTTCCAGCCGGAGCTGCGGAATGCACTGGCGCGGCTGGGCCAGTCCCGCTTGATGCGGCGCTTCTCGCAGAGCGAGCGCCAGTCGGTGGCCGAGGAGATCGCGGAGGCCATGGACCGACTGTCGCGCGCGGGCACGGGCGCCATCATCGCGGTGGAAGGCGACATCGGGCTCGAGGAGTTCATCTCGTCGGGCGTGCCGATGGAGGCCAAGGTCTCCGCCGATCTCCTGACAACCATCTTCACGCCCTATTCCCCGCTGCACGACGGCGCCGTGCTGGTGCGCGGCGATCGCATCATCGGCGCCGGGTGCGTGCTCCCCCTCACCCAGTTCAAGGTCGCCGACAAGTCGCTCGGTACCCGCCACCGCGCGGCGCTCGGTCTCTCCGAGGAGACCGATGCCACCGTGCTCGTGGTGTCGGAAGAAACCTCGACCATCTCCGTGGCGAGCCACGGGCTCTTGCACCGCCACCTCACGGCGCCCCAAGTGCGCGATCTCCTATCCGGGGCGATCTCGCACCTCGAAGGCGGCGAACGAGTTACCGCGCCCGCCAGCTGACCCCCCGATTGTTTCATGCTGGGCGCTGGGCTACTTTTTGCGGTTATGGATTTTGCAGCCCTGCCCGAGCGGGTGGCCCACGTACGGGCCGAGATCGCTCGGCGGCAGGCGACGGCAGGTCGGACCGAACCGGTCACGATCATCGCCGTCACCAAGGGCTTCGGGTTGGATGCGGTGGAGGCCGCGCTCACCGCCGGGCTCGCCGACGTAGGGGAGAATCGGGTGCAGGAGGCGCTCGAGAAGCTCGACACGCCCGCCGGCCGGCGTGCCACCTGGCATCTGGTCGGGCACCTGCAGCGCAACAAGGCGAAGCACGTGGCCGGCCGCTTCGCACTGATCCACTCGGTGGATTCGGCCGAGCTCGCGGAGGAGCTGGATAAGCGTGCGGGGGGGGCGGGGGGGGCGGCGCACGGCGCGAAGCAGCGCGTGCTGCTGCAGGTGAACGTGGCAGGGGAAGCGCAGAAAAGCGGCTGTGCACCCGCCGACGCGCCGAGGTTGGCGCACCACGTCGCGGCGCAACCCCATCTCGCGCTCGAGGGATTGATGACGATCGCGCCGTTCACCGACGACCAGGAGGTGCAGCGGCGTACGTTCCGCGGCCTGCGCGTGCTGCGGGACGCCTTGCAGGAGGAGGGCTTATGGCTGCCGACGCTCTCGATGGGGATGTCCGCCGACTTCGGCACAGCCGTGGAGGAGGGAGCAACGGTGATCCGCCTGGGAACCGTGCTGTTCGGCCCGCGGGGAGCGATGGCGACGTGAGCACCGACGCGTTCCACCTCACGCCGCACGACGTGCGGAAGCAGGAGTTCCGCCGCAGCCTGCGCGGCTACGAGCCGCTCGGTGTCGAGGACTTCCGCGTGCGCGTGGCCGACGAGCTCGAGCGGATCCTGCGCGAGAAGTCGGTGCTCGAGGAGCGGCTGGCGTCGTTCGGAGAGCAGCTGGGGGTGTACCGGGAGCGCGAGCGCGCGATGAACGAAGCGCTGGTCGCGGCGCAGCAGCTGCGTGAAGAGACGCGCGCGGCGGCGCAGCGCGAGGCTCAGGTCATCGTGCGCGAAGCTGAGGCGGAGGCGCTGCGGGTGGTCGAAGACGCGCGCGCCGCGCAGGGCGAGGTGCGGCGCCAGAGCGCGGACGTCGAACGCCAGTTCCAGGCCTACGTGGCGGGATTTCGCGCCCTGCTGGAGCGCCAGCTGGCCGAGCTGCGCGCACTGGACGGCCAGCGGGGCGGATGATCGACGCAGCGGTCCGTGCCGTGCGGGCGCGGACGAAGGTCGTGCCCGAGGTCGCGATCATCCTGGGCACCGGGCTCGGGGGGCTGGCGGACGAGGTGGCGGTGGAAACGCGGATCCCGTACGGCGAGATTCCGGGCTTTCCACTCTCCACCGTGGAGAGCCATGCTGGGGAGTTGCTCGTCGGGACGCTCTCCGGCCGGCGGGTGGTGGCGATGCGGGGGCGGTTTCACTGCTATGAGGGCTACACGCCGCAGCAAATCGGATTGCCGGTGCGGGTGCTCGCGCGGCTCGGCGCGCGGACCCTGATGGTCTCGAATGCGTGCGGCGGCATGCACCCCCTGTGGAGTCCCGGCGATCTCATGCTCATCGCTGATCACATCAACCTCCTGGGCGCGAACCCGCTCGTGGGGCCGAACGACGACCGCCTCGGCCCTCGGTTTCCGGACATGTCGGAGGCCTACGACGCCGGCCTCCGGGCGCTGGCGCGCGCCGTGGCGCTGGCGCGGGGCCTCACGCTGCGCGAGGGGGTCTACGTCGCCGTCACCGGACCGAATCTCGAGACCCGCGCGGAGTACCGCATGCTCCGCGCCCTCGGCGCCGACGTCGTCGGGATGAGTACCGTGCCGGAGGTCATCACGGCGGTGCACATGGGAATGAAAGTGCTCGGGATCTCGATCATCACGGACCAGTGCCTCCCGGACGCGCTCGCGCCGGCTTCCCTGGAGCAGATCATCGGCGTGGCGCGGGCCGCGGAGCCCGCGCTCACCGCGCTGGTGGGCGGTGTGCTGCAACGGCTCAACTGATGGCCTACCCGCCGTTCGATCCCAAGCTCTCGGCCGACGCGCTGGAGAAGCAGCTCCTCGCGGCGTGGAAGCACGAGCGCTTGTTCCAGAAGACGCAGGAAGGCGCTCGCTACGGGCCGCCGTTCGTGTTCTATGAGGGGCCGCCGACGGCCAACGGGCGCCCCGGCATCCATCACGTGTTCGCGCGTACCATCAAGGATCTGGTGTGCCGCTACCACACCATGCTGGGGCAGGGCGTGACGCGCATCGCCGGGTGGGACACTCACGGTCTCCCCGTCGAGATCGAGGTCGAGCGGATGCTTGGGATCTCGGGCAAGAAGCAGATCGAGGCGTACGGCGTCGAGAAATTCAACCGCCTGTGTCGCGAGAACGTCTTCAAGTACAAGGCCGACTGGGAAACGCTGTCGGAGCGGGTCGCTTACTGGCTGGATTACGAGCACCCCTACATCACCTACACCAACGAGTACATCGAGACGGTGTGGTGGCTGCTCAAGCGGCTGTACGAGAAGGCGCTCCTGTACCGGGGCCACAAGGTGCTGCCGTATTGCCCGCGCTGCGGCACGGCGCTCTCGTCGCACGAGCTCGCGCTTGGCTATGACGAGGTCCAGACGAACTCGGTGTTCGTCACGTTCCCGCTCGTCAGCGATCCCAACCGCCGGCTGGTCATCTGGACCACCACACCCTGGACCCTGCTCGCGAACGTGGCGGTCGCCGTGCACCCGGACTTGGAGTACGGGGAGTACGAGGCGAATGGCGTGCGCTACGTGGTGGCCACCGAGCGGGCACCCCACGTGCACGTGGCCGGCAAGCCGTTGGCCGGCGCGACTCGGGTCGCGGGCTACCGCGGCCGCGAGCTCGTGGGGCAGAAATACGTTCGGCCGTTCGAGGTCGTGCCATTGCCGCAGGAGGGTCAGCAGGCCATCGTCGTGGCCGGCGCCTTCGTGTCCGCCGAAGAGGGGACCGGACTGGTCCACATGGCCCCGGCATTTGGGGCCGACGACTACGCTGCGGCGCAACAAAACGGCCTGGCGTTCGTCAACCCCGTCGCCCCCGACGGCACGTTTCAGGACACGCGCTGGCCGGAGATCAACGGCAAGCTCGTGACCGACAAGGAGACGAACCGGTTGATCATCGAGCGGTTGAAGCACGAGGGGCGCTGGCTGGAGACGCTGCCGTACACGCACAAGTACCCGTTCTGCTGGCGATGCGATTCGGCGCTGATCTATTACGCCCGCAGCTCCTGGTTCATTCGGACCACGGCGGTGCGCAACCGCATGCTCGAGGTGAATGCGCAAGTCGCGTGGCACCCGCCCGAAATGGGCACCGGGCGGTTCGGGGAGTGGCTCGAGAACAACGTGGACTGGGCGTTGTCGCGCGACCGGTACTGGGGCACTCCCCTCAACGTATGGGAGTGCGATGCGGATGGGGAGCACCGCGAAGTGATCGGCTCCTACGCCGAGCTCGCGCAGCGTTGGGGGAAACGGCTGCCGCAGGACTTTGACCCTCACAAACCGGCCATCGATCAGTACACGTGGCGTTGTCAGGCGTGCGGCGGCGCGATGCGGCGGGTGCCGGAAGTAATCGACGCCTGGTTCGACTCGGGCGCTATGCCTTACGCCCAGTGGCACTATCCGTGCGAGCACCAGGCAGACTTCAAGGCGCATTTCCCGGCCGACTTCATCTGCGAAGGGGTGGATCAGACGCGCGGGTGGTTCTACTCGCTCCTGGCCATCGGGGTCACGGCGTTCGACGCGATCGTATACAAGAACGTGATCGTCAACGAGCTCGTGCTCGACGCGCAGGGCCAGAAGATGTCGAAGAGCCGCGGCAACGTGGTGAACCCCTGGGAGGTGATTGAAGAATACGGGGCGGACGCGGTGCGGCTCTACCTGCTCGGGCAGAGCCAGGTATGGCTGCCGAAGCGGTTCGACCGCCGCCAGGTACCCGACGTCACCGGAGGGTTCCTCAACGCCCTCCGCAGCACCTACGAATTCTTCC
>WNGP01002323.1_pt1 | contig 15860 bp, 7 predicted proteins | sample 5407671 | NCBI WGS metagenome assembly WNGP01 (sample SAMN13153381, study PRJNA577476) | soil metagenome | isolation source: 40 cm soil or saprolite under Garry oak tree replicate 2 | place: USA:California | collected 2016-06-15 | reverse complement strand
GATGATCATGCTGAGCATGAGCTTGAACTGGATGGCGAAGCCAGGCCTGGCTTCCGGAGTGGTGGCAGCATAGCGTCTGGCGATGGTCTCAAAATCCTCCGCCTCTCTCCCGGTGATGCGGCGAACCACATCCGTTGGCGCGTTGACAGCAAATGCATTCTTCTGGTAATCGATCACGTATTGCGAATACGCGGCCACGTTGTAAAGAGACAGACTGTCTCTTAGAATCTTTGACAGCATCCGCACCGGAGTATCGCGATAGGTGACCTTGCGCCCAAGGACCTTTCCGAGAATTGCCGCGATGTCTTGCGGAGAGAGGAGCTTTGGACCAGTGGGCCGATACGTCTTTCCGGCGTGTCCTTCTGGCCTGGCGAGAATCTCAGCCACCACATGGGCCATATCTTCGTTGGAAGGAGGCGCATTGAGGCCAGAACCATAGGGCAATCCCAACTGCCCAAATTGAGCGACGAACGGTAAGGCTTGCATATCGTTGTCCGCGAAAAACCCAGGGTTGATGAAGGTCACGGCGGTTCCAGGTAACAACTCAAACAACCTGTCAGCCAGCCAGGTCTCGCGAGTGGATGCGGAAGGGTGATTGGGCTGGGCGAGCCACTGGCTCATGGCGACGACGACTTCCAATGGTTGCTCAGCCGCGACCACCGTAAAAATGGCTGCCGCTTTGAGCGTCCCGGCCTCGTTGGGCACACAGAAGTAGGCACGCTTGGCCCCTGCCATCGCGGTTCTTATATCGTTGATGTCAGTCAGCGAGCCGACGACAATATCCGCCCCTTTCGCCTTGAGACGCTCGCTACGCTGATCTGCTTGATGCACAAAGGCTGTGACGGGAAAGCCTTCCTCTAAAAGCTGTAGCGCCACGGGCATGCCCGTTTTTCCGGCGGCGGTCAGCACCAGGATTCTTGGTTTCTGCATAGGATAGATCTCCTCTGTTTGATAACAAAAGTGTACATCTTGACATTACGCTGTTGATTTTTTGGCAATTCCTCTGCTAAGCTGAATCGCCTTTTCCGTTCTTCTTTTCCCGAGCTGCCAGAAGGTATATCCGTGCAATACAAGGGATCGAGGGACCCCAAAGGCCGGAATCAAAACAAATGGCAAGACCGCTATCAGTGCTGGATTGGTAAGATTCGCGAGCGCGATCGCATCGAGCAAATCAAGTGTGCCAAAAAGACACCAGATGAAGGCGATGAGTCGTGCACCTTTCCCGTTTTTGTAGAACCAATAGGCCACCACTGGAGCCGTGAGACCCGTCAGGGTATCACCAATGCCTGCCGGAAGAGCAAACAGACCTGGCAGCTGGCCTTGAGCATACCCAATGAGCCACATTCCCCCGAGCACCCGAAACACTTGAATGCCTATAATCCAGTGCATCGGCGTGATCGTCAGCAGTTTTCTGAACGTTGGTGAGAACATCAGGACAAAGCCCAAAAGGAGTGTCAGAACCAGCGCGAGAGGAATGCCAACTCCGCGGAAAAAGCCGGACCGCGCGAGGAGAGGGATAGCTGCAAACCACACCAGAAAGAGCAGTGCACCGAACATTTGGATAAACCGTTTTTGAAAGGCGGAAATGGTGGCCCGCTCAGCGAGCAGAGCGATACCGATCCACAAAAAGAGCGAGCTGCCAAATTGTCCCACCAGCAAGATCATTGTTTCCATCGTCGTGTTCATCGTCTGTCTCCTTTTCTTTTTCGGGGGATGAGGCCCGGCTTCTGCCATTGACAAGCGCTCGTGGGAAGTCGCATCTGATCGACACGGTCATATCTTCTCGGTCATCCTCAAACACCTGCATTGTACCGGCAGCCTCGAGGCGATTGTGGCGATTTCCAGTGCCGATACCGTCACCAATCAACCGTGTTCGATTTTCCTGGCTCTGCACTACGCGGCCAGATGTGACGCGATTTCATGCCAAAACGCTTGTCAATCTTGCACCGGAGCCTCACAGGCCTTCTTACTCATTGCTCTCGGGTGACGCGAGGGGAGCCGGTGGCACGACAACCTCGACCAGCCCTGTCGCCACATCATAGACCAGTCCAGAAACTAGCCAGTTCCCAGGCAGAGCAGGGGTCGCCTTGAGTGCAGCCACATCGACCGCCACCGCTGCGCGAGGGTCAGTAATCGCTTTGGCCAAGAGGCTTTCTTGGCCAATGTCAAAGTAGCTCGCCAGCATATCAGGGTCCTGATCGAGGCGAGTGATCCCGCATTGAGTGTGCTGAAGAACGATGAGGTGAAACTCGCCTGCAGGAGTGCCTCCTCCAACCTGGGCGATCCTCTTGAGCATCCCCATGGTCTCGAGCGTCGCTGGAGTGATGCGCCCACCAATATTGCGGATCACAATCGCCTCTCCGAGACCCAGGCCGAGCACGTGAGCCGGATCGACGCGCTGATCCACACAGCCAATGATCATGGCCCTTGGCATCAGGGGTACATCCTTCGAGAACTCATGGGAAGCGAAGCCCTGGTTCCGTTCTAGCAAGGTGTCAAAAGTTGTCATAGTGTTTTTCCTTTCCAGATACATTTCATGAATAGCGATGATCTCGCACGTTGTCATTCCGTGGAGGAGACGGTTGGCAACTGTTGCAGGAGAGGTTCCTCCTCATGCTCAGCCTGTTCTCACTGGTTCTGCCAGATGCAGGCGCCTGTCTGGTTGTCCCAGGTGAAAGGAGCCTGCTTATCACTCGATCTGACCTGACGACTCGGCGTTGAGTGATGAGCCGGGTCGTCTGTCTGCGGCCTCTTCAGCACCTTTCGCCTCGCTGGTCTCAAGCGAAAGCAGCACGAGACCGAGCCGAACGATCTGTAAGAGCAGCCCATGCAGCGCGGCCTGATCTGGTAATGATCCAGAGAGCAGGGTGGTGCCTGCCTCCTGCGGCTCAATGCGTAATCCTCCCAAGCGGTCAGACCAACTCGGGTCCAGGTGTCCTTGCACCCGAAGAACGTAGTGCATCTGTCTCCTCCCGCGGATCTCGTGTAGTTCGATCCTGGAGCAAGTATAGGAGGATGTGCGTCTTTCCACAGTCCTCAAAAGTGGAGAAAAAGTGTAGGTTTGCGAACAGACCGACTCGGTGTTGGGAGGAATCGGGTTAGAGCAGGGAGCGGGCACGCGCCTGGCTAATCGCTTGCGTGCGACTGGTAGCGTCCAGCTTGCCGAGCAGATTGCTGACGTGTTTTTTCACGGTGTCCAGGGAAATCACCAGCGTGTGAGCGATCTCCTGATTCGAGGCCCCGGCGGCCAGCAGGTGCAAGACCTCCTGCTCGCGCCGGGTGAGGGAAGCGCCCGGCGCGGATGGAATGACTGATGCTTGCCGGGCCGGGGAGGGTGCAGGCGCGAACGTGGGTGTCGCCATCAGGGATAGGCTTGCGCCTTGCCGCTCCTGCTCGAAGGCAGCCAACAGCTGTGAGATGTAGGCCGTCTTGGAGGAAGCCAACTCGTGCTGGTGGGAATGTGGGGGAAGGAACGCAAGAAGCGCCTGTCGCATCGGTTCGCCCTCATCCAGATACACGCGCAGGTAGCCCTCTGGTTCCGTTAACGCGAAGAGGCGCGCCGCGATCAGGCGGGCTTGTTCACTCTGGCCTGCATGGTGCAACGCTACCAGCGACTGGGGGAGATAGGTGATGGTGACCGCCATATTGGCCGGTCGATCCAGGTGCCCGTGAAAGCTGTCCAGCAGCTCCACCGCTTCCTGAAAGCGATGCTCTGCGAAATAGACCCGCATCACGACCGGGAAAGCATCGTACAAACTGCCTTCCCATGGCCCCTCTGGAAAGGCAACGCTCGCTGCCCACATGGACGCGGCCTCGAGCTGCCCTTGCGCCAGCCACCACTGCGCTTGCATCGCCGGCAGCCACCCTGGGGAGATGCCAAAGCGCTCGCGCTGCACCAGCTGTTCCACCTCGTGCAGCGCGAGCTCGGCCGCTGGACGATCTCTTTTGGCCAGTTCGACCTGGATCAGCTCGGCGTATCCCCACGCAAGCAGTTCGAGCTGCTGCCAGGCGGCGGCATGGTGCACAACCACCCGCAGCAGCACACGCGCCTCCTCCAACCGGTTCCACTGGTACCACACCTGCGCCAGAGCAATCTGGGCATAGCCTTTCAGCAGGGCAAATCCCTGCATGTGTTCGATCTGGGTGAGGGCTTCCTGGCTCTCCTCGGAGGCAAGGCGCAGTTGTCCGGCCCTCACCGCCGCGAGCGCCAGCCATTGCCTGACCCTGATGCTGGCAAAGCGGGAGGCCTCCTGGCTCACCCGCTCTTTGACCGAGAGCAGCCGTGGCACAAATTGTGCCCCCTCGCGTCGGGCCGTATAGTGGAAGGTGAAGCTGCCCCCCAGTGGGACCGTCTGCCAGATCGCCTCCTCGCCGTGCTCCTGCGCCTCCTCGATCACCTCTTGCATGCTCCTCAACCGCTCAACATCCCCGCTGGCTGTCGCTTCGAGCACGGCCATCAACCTGCGGAGCACGCGCAGACGCCACCGGAGCAGGGCCTGTTCAGCGGCGGAGGCCTCCCGCTCGACCTCGCCTGCCTCTGCGCCGGTGGCTGAGAGCTGGGAGCTGGTTTCGTCCGTCTGAGCCTGTAAGGCGGCTTCGACCCGCGCCATGAGTTGCCGCGCCTCCTGGTAGCGCCTTTCGCGCTGCTCGCGGGTCGTTTGCGCGACTGTATTGAGCAGGTAGAGCGCCGTGGTGAGCAGCAGGCGCGCATGGTCGCGCGCCAGCCGATCTGGCAGTGCCAGCACCCAGCGCGCTATCGTCGCCGCCTCTCCACGCAGCCAGAACTGCTCGACGGTCTGCTCCATGAGATTCGCCGCCGTGGAGTAGTCCGCGGCCTGGAGAGCATGGGTAATGGCCTCGGCCCACTCTCCCTGGGCCTCATAAAAGCGGGCGGCCCGGTGGTGCAAGACTGGTACTATTTCCGGGTGGGTGGTATGCAGAGCCGAGAGCAGGGCTTCGCGAAAGAGCTCATGCAGCCGGTAGCTGCGCCGCTCCTCGTCCAGGGACACCAGGAAGAGATTGGCTCGCTCCAGAAAGGCAAGCATCTGCTGGCTGACCCGTCGTTCCGGCGCGGCGGTCACCGCCTGGCACACCGAGGCTGACATTTGCGAGAGAACGGCGGTGTGCAGTAAAAAGTCGCGCACGCGCTCAGGCAGGCGCGAGAGGATCTCCTCCTGCACGTAGTCCAACAGAGAGCGCTGGCTGCCGGTAAACGCCTGCAGGAACGCCGCGCGATCCTTGCGCTTCTGCAGGGTGAGGGCCGCCAGGTGCAAGCCGGCGATCCAGCCCTCGGTCCGGCTCAAAAGCTGCCGCACCTCCTCTTCGGAGAGCGGCGGGGAGAGCACCTGGCCGAGATACTGGCTTGCCTCGACCTCCTGGAAGCGGAGATCATCTGCCCGGATCTCGGTCAGCTGTCCGCGCACCCGCCACCGTGCCAGCGGCAGGTCCGGGTCCACCCGGCTAGCGAGGAGCAGATGCATGTGAGCAGGCAGATGCTCCAGGAAGAAGCTCATCCCCTGGTGAATAGCTCGCTCTTCGATCAGCTGATAATCATCCAGAATGAGCACGATGGGGGCGGGAGGGGCGGAGCGTCCTTCCAGTTCCTGGAGCAACGCTGTGAGGATGGTGGAAAGCGGCGGCGGCTGGGGCGACTCGAGCAGCGCCACCGCGCTTTCCCCAAAGCCCGGCGCATACCCTCCACAGCGGCGCAGGGCCGCGATCAGCGCGACCCAGAAGCGGGTCGGGCTCGTGTCGAGCTCGTCCAGCGAGAGCCAGGCGACCTGCGCCTCGTGCCGGCGCGCCCAGGTGGAAAGCAGCGTGGTTTTGCCCCAGCCGGCCGGAGCAGCGAGCAGGGTCAGCGGGGTCAAGAGCGCCCCATCCAGTGCAACCAGTAAGCGCTCCCGCTCCACCAGCGCGTGCGGCAGACGCGGCGGAGCAAGCTTGCTGGAGAGCAGCAACGGCTGCCCGGCTGCTGATCGCATCGCCGACGCAGACGGCGAGGAGGGCGTGGACACATGAGCGAGGGCTTGGGCCGTCTCCTCTAAGCGGGCGAACGTCACCTGCGCCGATGATCCCAGATACCGCTTGTGGGTCCGTCTCTGGCTCGTATGATAGGCAGACCAATACGACCCTCCCCGTGGCCGGGCCTCCTGGTAGACATTGAGGCTGCCTGAGGAGCCGTGGAAGGCAAAGGAGGGTACTTCGCGCAGCCAGGTCAGCCAGGCGGCTTCTTCTGCTGGGCGAAACCGCTGTGTGAGCTGGCCCCGCGTGTACAGCTCATACAGGCGCTGTTCGGGGGACCAGATAAGCGCGTGAAGTGGGACTCTAGGCATATGGTCTTCCCGGTGTCTGTGTTGCTCCCAACGGCTCGTGCGTTCCTCCCAACACCAAGGAGGAGAGCAAAGAAGAGGCGCTTACTTCCAAAATGGACCCTCCCCCTCTCTTGCATCCCTTCTTGTTCTTCTTTTCGTTCTTCTCGCACCTTCTCTTGTCAAATTTCCGTCAGACCCCAAATGGACTACCCTTCTTTCTGAACAAGTTCCCATCCCCTTTCCTCTTCCATCCAACGGGTGACATTGCGCACTGGCCGCACCTTTCGCGGGGGATGGGGCGTGATCACCACCGATTGCCCTTTGAGCTTGGCTTTGCTCACCGAGCCGCATCTCGGGCACTGCACGACTTCCACCTTTGACTCCAGCCACCGAACCGCCTCAAGCTCGATCGACCCGGAGAACGAACAGAAAGCGGTTCCTGCCACGGGCCTCGCTGTTCCTACCGGATCCCGACGAGGAGAGGGCTCACCGACACGACTCTTCCGCTTACGCGTCTTCTGCTCGACCATCATGTCTTGAGGGGAAGTCTCAGATCGAGCTGTAGAAGCAGGATCAGGTGGCCTGGGGACAAACGTTGGCTGACTCGCCAGATTCGACAGGTAGCCGTTTTGCCTGTCTGCGTACTCGAACTCGGCTTCCCCACTTCTGGCATCCGCACGCATGCGCTCCCATTTGGCCTCCGGCAGCACCGACTTTTCTAGATGAGCGCGGGTCAATTCTGGGCTTGCTTCCCGCAACGCTCGGTACAGGGCTCGCACCAACCATTGCTTCAAAATCCCGATACAGCCGAGGCTGCCCTCAAAGAAATACCACCAGCGTTGCAGCAGGCTATCGTGATCCACGCTGAGAGGGATCTGCTTGAGTAACGAGGAGAACGCATTGCGAAACGCCTGGCAGTCGGTTTCGTTTTCGATGTGGTAGCGGGCAAAGTGGAATTCCGAGCCGCGCCGGGCCATTTGCCCATCGAGATTGCAGAAAGGCAACAAATCATACGTCCCGATCAAGATGTGCAAGACGCCGGTCTCGGTGGCCATGGACTTGATCCAATTGAGCTGGTCTTTGGGCTGTTTCCCGTCGCCGGACTGGATCAGATGCTGGGCTTCGTCCAGGATCACGGTACGCAGCGCTTGCCGGCGTAGTTCTTCCTCATAGGCATCGCGGACTTCTGGGTTGTCCGGGTAGGCGGTGGGCCGGCCCCGTGGTCTCTTCTTCTCGATCAGGTGCTCGGCGGTGGTGACATCCACGGTGATGTGTCGATCAATGGTGGTTTTGCCCAGCCTCGTCAGCCCTTGCTGGTAGAAGTCGGTGCGATGGAACAGCGCGCCATCCGGGGGACGCGTATTGATCAGGAGCGCCCGCCGAGCGCCCTGCCCATTTGATCCCGACTTCGGCGTATTCAACCGCCTGGTCAGCACCTCCGCCAGCTTCGACTTGCCCACACCGCTTGGGCCACAGACCACCACGAAGGCCACGTCTGCTGGTTCCCAGATCGTGTCCAGCACCTGCGTTTGCACCTGTACCAGTCGGGGATGCCACACCGCATAGGCTTTGAACTGGTCGAGGAGGACCTGGCGTTCGGGTGGTAAGGGCTCATCCAGCTCATCTGGTGGGTGAAGCGGTTCCTCCATCAGCGATACTCCGAATACGCTTGCAAGGTCGTCAGATCAACGGGGGCAAAGCGAGAAGGAAGCCGCTGGGCCGCCTCGCTCTCTTGTAGCAGGCCCTGCGTGACTGGCCCAGGCACCTCTCGTGTCTGCGGTCGGTTTTGCTCCAGGTGATATGCCACGACCTGATTCTCGATGTCTCGCTGGCGCTGGAGCAGCACGGCCTCGTGCGCCTCAATCTTGGCTAGAAACTCGGCCAGGTGTTTCGCATCGATCGGCGTCCTGACATGGCTGTGCTGATTCTGTGCTCGCAGCTCTGCGCTGGCCAGCGCGATTTCCCGTTCGGAATGCCCATGCAACTGCCCGTAATACGACGGGGTGATGCACTCGATCCAATGGTTGTGAACGTAGGCATAGACGTGGCTGATGTCAAAGGGATCATAGCGCAGCGGCACTTTGGTTCCCACGACCGAAGGAGAGGCCAAGAGGTCATTCCAGTACAACAGATAGTGGAACTGGATGCCGCGATTGCGGTACACCAGCGCGGTCTCTCGTGGCGAACCGGGAAGGGTTAGGATGCGAAACACCTCATCATAGGGAATGCGCCGGTGTTCTCGCGCTCCGCCCAGATCCAGTCCGCTCTCCCAGGCCTCGCGCGGGCTTTGCCCAAGCGCCGGATGCGTTTGCTGATCATAGACGTCGTAAGCCCACTCACAGAGGAAGTCGTACAGGTCGGGCAATTGCCACACCGCCTGCTGTTTGGGGTTGACGGCTTTGGTCATCTGGCGCGCCGTCTTGCTGGCCTGGGTATTGCCTACCAGATTGAAGACAAATTCTGTGTTGGTCGTCCCAAACAGGCGCTCGATGACCGAGCCATAGCGCGGTTTGGCCCAGGGACGATATTTCTTGTGGCAGGCATAGCTGTTGAGCAGGGCCTCGAAATAGCGGCTGCGGAACTCTTTGCCACCATCGACCACCAGCATCTGCGGGAGCCGGCCCAGCCTGCGCACGCAGATGCGCAGCACCATCATCACGGAGCGATAACTGGGGGGATCAAAGGTCAGATACACGGCCAGCAGGCGGCGAGAGTACGCATCCACCAGAAACGTGGCCCACGGTCTGCCCAGTGGCTTGCCCAGACTCGACAGCAGTTCGATATCGAGTTGCGTATGATCGATGTGGGCGATTTCCCACGGACGATCGCCATGCCGGGGAGTAGTCCGCTCCAATTCCCAATGCCAGGTACTCTCCTGATAGGCGGCCTTCGCTCCCTTGCGCTTCTCGGTGAGTGTTGGACCGCTCGCCTTCGCGAGATGCCGATAAAAGGTGCGCTCCGTGACCGGCTGGACCTGGTGTTCGAGGCAGGTGCGCTGGTAGGCGACAAAGACCTCGCGGGCTTTCTGTTGTTTGGGGCGAGCATACCACTGTGCAATCGCCTCAGCGAGGAAACGACGGCTTTCCTCGGCGGCTTTGGGCGTCCTGTTGCCACGGGCGGCGGTCCTCGGCAGGAGTCCGACGTAGCCATAACCATAGGCGGCCTCGGCATCACGAAAGCGGGCCAGCCAATCGCGAATGGTCCGTGTCGGCGTACCCGCGTACACTTCCCGCTGCTTGTTCTGATAGGCTTGGACCAGCCGGTAGCGCTGGTTGGCCACCTCAATGGCTTCGTGACCCGCTTCGGTGAGGAGTCGATGGACCTCTGCTGAGAGAGCCGTCGCCGGACTTTGCGATGTGTCTCTCACATGAATTGCATGGGTGTCAACCAGGTGCAGGAACACCGGGGTCTCCAATTGAATCAGCGTTCCCTCTTCTGGCAGCAGCGTTGTCGTCGTCTCACCCAGATTGAGCAAGGTCCACCGCTTGCCGTCCCAGCCGAGTGGCGCGTTGGCCTGCAACGTGGTAAGGTGTGCGCCTTCCATCCGTCCAAACGGCGCGCTACTCTGGTGGGCCCGCAGCAGCGCATGTGCTTCGGCAGTGGGCCGGTCCAGGTAAAGGGGCAAGTGCTGATGGTCTTTGAGCCAGGTCGTGTAAAGGTCCGCATACAGGCGATTGCGTGCAATGAGGGCGTACACATCATCCACACGCAGCTGCGGATGTTGTGCTCGCAAGGTGGAAAGGCGGATGCCTGGGGTGGCTTCCACGGCTTCCAGGATCTGTGTCAAGGCTTCGTAGGAAACCACGCACTCAAAAAAGTAGTCCTCGAGAAAGACGAGGTTCCGAATATACCCTGGATGCAACTCAGCCGAGGAGCGCACACGATATGAGAGCCCGAGGCTTTCGGCGGCGGCTTCCCCGGGAGGACAGCGCCACGTGCCACGGTCATCGCGCTCGTACCGCCCCGGATGGGTCACCATGAGTTCGAGCAACTTCTCCTCTGGCTTCCATTCTTCAAAAGAGGCTCCATCGGTGCGAAGAACGAGAAAATCCGGGGTATGCAGCGCCTGGGTCGGCCGACCGGACGGCCCCTGGTAATGGAGTTCCAGTTGATAAGGTTGATCAAAAAATTCCAGCACCTGGGCATCGTACTCCATGGTATAGATGGCCCACAATTCCACCGTATGACTCTCAAATTGGATGCTCACGCCCATTTTCCGGCTGGCGAACGTGCCACACACATTGAAGAGACGGCCCTGGACCCGGCGGGCAGGAGGAGAAGCACGAAGGTGAGTAAGGAAATCACGCGTGGCAGCGGGAAGCTGAAGCCGAGCATACCACTGCTCAAACGCGGAGGTTTTCATGCGCTGCTCCTTCTCGTCGGTCTGACACTTCCGCTCAAAGCATACCCAATTCTTGAGCCAAAAACAAGGTAGTGACACATTTCCTCGCCACATTGACGCAATTGCTCGCCCGAATCAGGCGTGAAAGCTCGTTTCGCGGTGCAAATTTTGGGGTTTTCTCTATACAACTTTTTCAGGCGGGTTTACGGGTCAATTGCGAGTTTGGGCAAGAATATGCGTCAGAAAAGAGTGGAATATCAGTTCTAATCAAGCTCAATGAACTGGCGATTTAATGCGTCAAAAGTGGCGAATTTATGGTCTTTCCAACAGGTACCTGAATAGAAGCCCGCTACTCCTCCACCAACTCCTGCTCAACAAACACATCGCTCTCCTCAATCATAGGCTCAACCACCAGGTTATGCATCGTATTCGCAACATAAGCTTCACCTGGCTTTGCTGTCGCAACCACAGCAATAGTCATTGACATTGCGCGGTCATTGAGCTTCTCTAATGCCTTCATGACCTCGAAGAAATCGGTCGGTCTGCAGTTCAAGCGCAAGTGGTAGCGTTGGCCACCTCGACCTGGAGTAACGGCCTTTGCTGGCGGGACGGTCGGTAACGTTGGGGCCAGTGGCTCATTCACTGCTGTTTTACTTCCTCCCTCACCATCTGCAGGAGAAGAATACGCAGGAGGAGACTGATGGCCTGGTTGTGTATCTGCAGCTATCGTTACCACTGGCTCAACCTTTGGTGGCGCAGGCGGCGTCAGCAACTGAGTTGCATAGGCTGCCGAGAGCAAAAACGCTCCCTCGCCCATATCGATTTCGTGGGCGGGGACATCCTTGCCAAACTGAATAGTAGTAGCGACAGGACCACCGAAGTGCAGGTTCCCCTGTTCGTCACTGCGAGCATTAGCAACATAAGCGAAGGTGCGGTTCTTAATGCCTACCACGATCGCCCGACGTACCACATGTTCATCCCAGATGTGGGCGAAACTGTAGTAGCTGAAAAAGCAGGAAACCAGTGCCGCGACGGCATAGTGCTGTCGCTCTAGCGGTTGCAGTTCATTGAGTTGGATCTGCGCCGCTATTTTGCTGGGCTGCACGCTGTCCCAAACAACGCGGTTGCGCAGCGCCTCTTTGATACGTGTGTGGAGCTGGGGGGCTGAACTGTAGCTTTGCACTGTCAGGGCGTCTAATGCGTAGGTTCGTCCGCGTTGCTCGCTGTTCTGGGGAGTATACACTACAGGGTAAAGCTGTGAAATAGCGCCCTTTAGTTCGTTCTCAGCGTTACGCTTGCGCTCAGCAAGCTCGGCTTCCTGTTGTGGCGACAGTTGGCGTTGTGTACTCTGGCTCTGCACAAGCTCTAGCGTCAGGATCAGGCGCACAGCATTGCGTGCCGCCTCAACCATGCGGCGATCAGGAATGGCAAGAGCCAGACCATTGCGGTAGCGGCGCTGACCGTTGCCACATTGCTCGATGTAGCGCTGCATCCCCTGTTCCTGTCTCTCTCGATCCGAGTGCGTGTCCAGCCATGAAGATGAGAGGTAGACAAGCTGAAATTCTGCTAAACGGTCACGAACGTCCTGCGTGTCATTTGGCCAGACAATAGCGCCGCGCTCGTTGCCAATGGCCTTGCTGCACTCAAGCCGGAAGCGCTCCTCAATCTCTTCACTACTGCGTCGCTGGTTCTCATCGATAATCATCTTATTGAGGTTGGGCTGCGTCTCAAAGCGGTAGCGTAACTCGCGCCGATGCAAATACAGCAAGCGTTCATTCAGATCATGCAGGGCGGTCTGTAAAATATTACGATTCAAACCTGGAGCAAGACAGACGCTGAGCAGTTCATGCTCGTAGACACCATACTCCTGCTGGCTTTTCCCTCCGAAGCTAAAGAGGAGAGCTGCAGTGGCAATCCGTGTACCTGGCAGGAATGCCTGGAGGTGGGGGCTTTCCTGGACGAGGAGAGCATCCACGGTGCGTGCTCCAGCATGAGGACCGAGCAGATCGGCCTGGAGAACGGCATCATACTGTGTCTGTTCGCCCACCTGCGCCAGGAAGGTTGAACGAACCTGCCCATCTGCTACGGGAATATCGCCTGGTCCCAGCAATGGTTGGGCCTGTACATTGCCAGCCCAGAGAGCATGGATGGAGGTTGCTAAAAATTGCAAGGCTCCGCGTGTCCGCTGATAGCTTGGCAGCGATCCCCAGCGCTCACGCATGAGATCGATCAAGGCAGGGTGAAAGGGATAGCTCTGCGCAATTCGTGACCGCAGCTGATCTGCCTGTTGTTGTGCCGCCTGTGCAGATACACCTCCCGCCATCAGAAATCCCCTGTAGACCTCGGCATAGGCACTGGCAACGTGCTGATGGTGGTTTTCATCACCGAGATTGGCGAACAGGCGCCGCTGGACGACACGCAGCACTTCATCGCCGCTCACTGGCTCGCGGATTGCATTGAGGCGCTGCACCAGTTTTCCCAGGATGCCCAGGAGTTCCAGATTGCCGCCTGCCTCCTGCACACTGGCTTGCAGTGAATAGACCATGGCAGCGCGTGGGGAAGTGGCAACAACTTCTGTGAGCCGTTGTAAAAACGCGATGGTCTGCCTTCCTAACGTCGATTCGCCCACCACCACACCCATAGCATTCTCAACATAAAGGAGCACTTCGTCCAATAAGAGAAGGGTTGGGGCATCTCCGATCAAGCGGGCTAAGACATCCCCGCCCGGAGCAACGCCAAGCCGATCCTGTTCCGCAACCTGGCCGTAGCCTTCTGGGCCTCCGATCTGCCAGGCCAGTTCTCCCCAGAGCGTGCGGCGGCGAGTGGAATGGGTGTTGGATATGTCAGCTGCTCCGATATCGACGCCAGAGATCACGGCAAGGCGTACAGAACCGGGATCCGGTAGGTCGCTCAGCCCTGATATATCCCCGAGTTGGTGACGCGAGCGCGCCAGGTGATAGAGTGAGAGCAAGGTATGGGTTTTACCGCCGCCAAAGGGGGTCCGCAACTGCAAGACACGATCGCCGCTTCTGCCAGCCAGGACGGCCAGGACATCTGTCAGAATGCGGCGGAGTTCAGCTGTAAGATAGGTCGCCTCGAAGAAGGCATGGGCATCGCGGTAGACCGGGCGCACACTGCTATCACCTTGCACCACTTTGCCCAGATTGGCCGCGTAGGTGTCCATGGAGAGCTCGCCCTGGACAATATCGATATGTGGAGTGACTACCCGGTTCCAGGGAAGCAGTTCTGCTCTGCTTGTATGTCGATGTGTTGTCATGACAGTAATCCTTTCCCCCTCAAAATGCTTTTTATTCCCACAATGTCCCGCTAGTCACTTCGGTGAAGAGGCCACGCCAACCCGCCAGAAGCCGATCCACAGCTTTCTGCTCCTCGGTGCGTTCCTGTTTGGTGTTGCCATCGCTGCCTGCCGGTGCCAGAGCATGACCCGCCAGGGCCTGGGCCACCATATGCAACTGCTCGATATGTGGATGCGTTTTCATCAAGAAGTCCTGCACTTCACTGGGCTTCTCTTCCTGGAGCCAGAGCAGGCGCTGCAAAACATCGATGAGCGGTGCTGTGTTACCGCTTACACTGAGCTTGCCAAGGTTCTCATCATCGCCTCTACTGCGGTAGTCGCGCAATTGGACGGTATCCTTTTCCTTCTTGGCTAGCCCCTTCTTGCCCTGCATTATGCCTCGCGGTCCATCAAGTTCAACTCCCATGCCGCGTGCCAATAGGTTCATATCATCGAACGGTGCGGCACTTTCGCCATAGAAGAACCTTCCGGTGACATAGAAACGGGTGATAGTGTCTACGGCAGCAACGCGTGCGCCCGTTTTCTCTTGCGCCTCTCCTGTATTGAGCAGTCTTTGCAGAACATGCAGCGCTACTTCTCGTTCCACTTCGCCCAGATAGGTTGCAGCATCTAACTCATCGCCATTGGGCATCTCCACCCGAGCAAATTGTGTATATGCCCTTAATCCTGCTCCGATGGTCGCGATGATGAGGTCTGCTCCGGTTACTCCAGCTTTGATAAGAGTATCGAGCCGTTCATTGATAATACTCATAAGCTGCGGTCGTACCTGACTTACGTAGTCTCCTGTCTCCTCATTCTCGCGGCGGCGGCCTACAAGGAAAATGCTGGATGCGAGGATTGCAATACCGGTACTTAAGCCTCGTTTTGGGCGTTCGGTATTTAATGGCCAAGCTTCAGTGATTACAAAGCCTGCATGTCGCATTGCCTCAATTAGAGTAGACCACCCCAGTGTTGTTTTGTGGGCGTATACACAAATAAGTGGCGCATTTGGCTTCAGTACTCTGCACGCCTCAGAAAAAGCTTGAGACATCATCGACTCATAGCTAAGTCTTGCCTTATCTTTGCTTTTGTTGTGTCGATATGGAGCCATTATTGCTTCTTGTTTCTTTGGAGTCAGGAATGTACTGAAACGTTCAGGATACAGGAAACCGATGCTACGCTTAAGCCAAACATAGAAAAAATCACTCAAATCGGCATAAGATATATTGTCATAATAAGGTGGGTCAGTGACAATAGCATCTAACGATGCTTCCTCAAATGGGACTCTAGTTGCGGAAGTACGTAATAATTTTGTGGTTGAAAATGGAATAGCTGCGCAATTCTCCATTACTTCAAGACTGCGAATCAAGCTGTCCAAAATATTGCCTGAACCATTACCAAAAGGATTGATCTCTACAAAATCCCATACCATAGGAAGCGAGTTATGTGAGAAAGTATGAGCGACTTTGTCGCCCGTATTAGCCCACATACAAACAGTACTATTAAAGTTTGCTAGACGATCTACCATCAGCCCCAAATAGGTGGTAATAGCTGCTGCTCGTTCAGTATCTATCTTCTCCTCGAGCATAGCAGAGTGTGCGTAATGTACCTCTGAAATGAGTGTGAGCAAAGTAATGAGTTGACGGGGCGTAAAGAGATCAGCGAAACGTATCAATCCATATTCAATTGTCCAGAAGTTCTTACTATCTTCCTTTGGAAGAAGCTCCTCAGGTAATGTAAGATGTTCTTGCTGACAAAGTTCTGCAAGCCGTTTTTGGACACCATCCCGTGTTGTGTGTAAAGGTAAGCAACTAACAAGCAAATAGAAATAGAAGACTGAGCCATCCGGTCCAAAGGATTTGACAGAACAGAGAAAGCGACCGAGGCTTACAAAAGCAATCAAGAGAGACCT
>WNGP01005482.1_pt1 | contig 15867 bp, 10 predicted proteins | sample 5407671 | NCBI WGS metagenome assembly WNGP01 (sample SAMN13153381, study PRJNA577476) | soil metagenome | isolation source: 40 cm soil or saprolite under Garry oak tree replicate 2 | place: USA:California | collected 2016-06-15 | reverse complement strand
TGGTCGATCCCAAGCGCCTGGAATTGGGAGTTTATGAAGGTGTGCCTCACCTGTACACGCCCATCATCACCGAGCCCAAACTGGCGGCGGTTGCGTTGCGCAATGCGGTGCGGGAAATGGAACGTCGGCTCAAACTGTTAGCTGAAAAGGGCGTGCGCAACATCGATCAATACAACAAATTGTTCGACGACGAAGGTACTCGCAGCCTGTTTGGTGAGGATTCGGAAGACCGTCCGCTCCCCTTCATCGTCATCATCATCGACGAGTTGGCGGATTTGATGATGCTGGATTCCGGCAACGTGGAAGAATCTGTAACCCGGCTGGCACAGATGGCGCGCGCCGTCGGGATTCACCTGGTGCTGGCAACGCAGCGGCCTTCGGTGGACGTAATTACCGGACTCATCAAAGCCAATTTCCCGGCACGCATGTCATTCCGGGTTGCTACCAAGGTGGACTCGCGCACCATTCTCGACGCCAACGGGGCGGAAGCCTTGCTGGGGCGCGGCGACATGCTCTATCTGCCTTCGGGCTCAGCCCGTGTGCATCGCCTGCACGCGCCCTTTGTGACAGAAAAGGAGATCGCGGCGGTCGTCGAGTTCTGGCGTTCTCAGGGCACGGCGGAATACGAAGAGAAGTTCCTGCAAGCGCCTAAGGAAGAGCGTGAAGCTAGCGAAGCAGGAGCCGGGAGTGAGGAAGACGGGGAAGATCACGATCCGCTTTACCAGTGCAGTGCGGTTGGTGGTGGAGTTTGGCAAGGCTTCCACTTCCCTGCTGCAACGCCGTTTGCGCATTGGCTACGGACGGGCTGCGCATCTGATCGATCTGATGGAGCGTGACGGTATCGTGGGAGCTGCGGACGGTCCCAAGCCACGAGAAGTGCTCAAGCGGCCCACTTGGCTCTCCGAGGTAGAGGAATCACTCCGTTAGGCTCGCGGAACTGCAGATAAGCGGAAAAGAATAGGGCGACCGAAAGGTCGCCCTTAGAGCTTCCGTAGTGAAAGCGTGCTCAGTTAGAACCGGAACAGGAGTCCGCTCGAAATCCGAGCATTGTTCTTGTCGGTCACACCGGAGAAACGGCTGATCAGCCAGTCGAACTGGACCAATCTGAACGCCAATTGCTTGCTTCCCATATCGACGCCGCCACCGGGCATCATCGCCAGACCGTTGGCACCGACAGTAGTCCCGCTAAGAGGATCCGTAGCCGAAGCATGGGCGCCTCCGATGAGGAAATGGGCAAAGGGCGAAAACTGACCTTTGTGTGTGGAGACGACCGGCCCACCGGTATAGGTAAGGAACTTTCCACCGGATGGAAATGCCCCGCCGAAATCGCCGCTCACACCCAGCCACTTGTTGATGTACATGGTGGCTTGGCCGTTAAAGCCGCTAGCATTGGTGCCACCGTCGAAACGGGTGTATTGATAACCGCCGAACACTTCTGGTTTAGGCGTTTCTTGCGTGAATCCCATTAAAGAAACCAGGCTAACAAACAAGGCAACGCCGATGAACTTTCGCATCATGTGACTCCTTTGATTTGAAATTGCACCTTTTCCCCCCAAACCGGCGTGTCGTGCCCAGGCTCCGCTACCGGACGATCGCTCGACCGTAGACAGAAGAGCTGGAGTCTGAAGGTGCTCGAGGGATAGTTCAAACCATATCGGGAAACGGGGCAAGTAACTGAAGCCGAAGACAGTTACGTCCTTTGGTAACCGGGTAATCCCGTGTTGGAACTGTGGGACTTATCACCAGGCTGGCTTGGGACTCAGGGAGACGCGGTCTTCAAACCGCGGATTGCAAGGCCGGCTAGCACTGCCACTGCCAGTAGCATGGCCGTCCACAAAAGGCTGCGGTGACGCTCGGACCAAGGGCGATCGTCGGGCCGCCCGTGGTAGGCCGCGTTATGCGTACCCGTCCCCAGCCTGGCCTTCACAGCGGCGGGATCAGCCTTGAAGAACTTTGCGTAGTCGTAGACGGGTGCGGCTAATTTCTGATCTCCATAGTAGAGGTTAAGGGCAGTTTCGCTCTGAGGCTCGAAGTAAAGCCGGCGCTCGATCGATTGCGGCTGCACTGAATCAAAGGTCAAAGCAGGGTCGTCGCCGTTATCGACCGTCACGGTGAGACGATCTGAATCCTGCCCGGGGATTACCTTCACCGCCAGCTCCTCGGAGGTTACCATCGTTCCGCCTCGGTTCATCCGTATGCGGGTGATGCCACCGCTGGCAACTTGCCCGCCGTGCTCATCCGTAACACTTACATTGCGTCGAAAATTGGTCTGACGCGGCGCCACTCGGAACAATATGCGCTCCAGCGGAACTCGGGATGGGATGTCACAGATAAGAATTGTGCTGTGCTCTTTCTGCTCACCGGGGTGGCATAAGCCAACGTCCGTCCAGGCTGATTGCTTTTCCTGCACGTTGTAGATGGTTGCTCCTTTCACTTGCTCGGGGCGAATGCCGGAGGAGAGCCGCACGTGCAAATATGGGAAACTCGAGGGCGGAAGTTTCAGCACAGAATTAGAGCCGAGATTTTCGCGCGAGAAGTCGTACAAAGTAAATGAACCCAACTTGGTTCCCCGGCCTTGGCCTCCGGCGTTCGTGCCTTCAACTGAGGCGGTGGTCACAAAATCCTTGGCATTGAGTTGGAGCCGGCTGTGGTCGTACTCAGCAATCTCCCCGGCGGCGACGTCGAATTCAGTATGGCCTTTGATCGCACCCAGATTGAGGACCTTTGCCGGCTGCTCTTCGCTGAAAATTCCTCCACGCTGCTCGATCAAGGAATAAGGGACTTGCATTCCACGTAGATCGTAAAGACGGATATCGGCAAGATCCCTGCGGGCGTGATTCCAAATGTCTTCGTCGATCACGATGTAGTTCTGCCGGCCGGCGGCGCCGGGCGTGACCGTGCGGCGGTTGGTGAAATAAGAAAGCGAAGGTTGGAATTCCTGCGGTGCCAGTACGAAACCTATCAGGAGAATCGCAGAAAGAGCCTTCATACGACGACCGATTCTCCTCTGGTCTTGCCGCCACTCAGCTTCAGCCAATCCCGCTGGTAAACGAAGGAAATTGCCAACAGCAGAATACCAAGCACGATGAAACTCAGAATGCGATATTGACGATCAAGCTGCGAAGTATCGTAAATGAATACCTTGACGGTTGTGACAGCAATCAGAAATAGAGCCAACCAGCGCACGAAGGCGGAGCGCCGCCAGAAACCTACCACCATTAACATCGCACCGTAAGCCATCCATACAGCAGAGTAGGTGAAATCGCGGACGATCTCAACCCGGTGAAATCTTGCCCACTGGGGTGGGTTCCAATAACCAGGCAGCGGCCGCACATTCGCCATTTGTCGTGCATAGTAATCGGCCACCTCGCGGCTGAGTGCGATCAATGCCAGCAGATTCAAGGCGACCACAGCAATTGCCGCCGCTTTCGCGCCTGTCTCGTCACCGCGTTTGAAACCCTGCCAAGCCATGATTGCGAGCGCAGCGATGGCAACTGCGTGAGTCGCCATTCGGGCATTGAAAATGAGCGTGGTGGAATAAAAATTGTCGATAAACAGCAGCCGTGCGACTGCCAAAACTACCGCTCCAATGGCGAAGGCGCTGAGAAAATCGGAGTGAATACGATCCCCCACCCAAAACAAGACGACAGCTTCCACCAGCCAGCCAATCGTGATCCAGTGGGCGTCCAAGCGGATGGGAATTGCGACGGTGATGAACCCGATGGCCAATGCCAGATGCAATAGTTGCAGAGTTTTTGCTGCGGCCGGATCCGGATACCGGAGGCGCATCTGTCGTCCCAGGAAAATGTAAACCGCAGCCAGGGCCAGCGCGAACCAGGCCACTGCGTTCCGATTGACGGCCTCATACATAGCGTACAACTGGAGAAAGTACACGCCCGCATTGATGAACACGAGCAGGAAGGTCAACTTGTCAGAGAAAGAAGTTCCGCGTAGCGCCGGCGTCCCGCCGGCAACCGGGGTAGCGTCTTCTGGCTGTCGGGCAATAATCGGCGCGATGGCGAAAATCGCGAAGAAAAGCGTGGCAAATCCTAAAGTAAGGCGAAGCTGAGTGCGATCGTAAAATGTCGAATACCAGCCGACATAAAGCAGCAGTGTGCCCAGGTAACTCAACCACAAGAGTCGCCGCCAGGGCTCGATTGCCAGCAGCGCCAAGGTAGCCAGGTCGAGCAGGACAACATATGAAAAAAGCTGCAGCACTTTGTTCTGGCCTGTAGAAAGGAGCGCGGGAGTGGCAAAGCCACCGGTAAGAGCGAAGACAGCCAGGATTTGGGCATTCTGAGTAATGGCCAGGGTGGCGGTTGCGGCAGTAACGATCAGCATGGCGAGGAAGGCCACTCCACTGGGAATCAAACTGTAAACGTGGAATGCCGCCCAGAGTGATAAGTAAAGAACGCCGATGCCTACACCTTTCAACGAGTAAGAAAATATGGTGTAACCACGGGAACGAAAGCGTTCGCTCCACACTACGACCGCGATGCCCGCTGATAGGCCTATGGTGACTCGACCGGCGGGACCAATCCAGTTGTTATCAAACGCGAATTTCAGGAAATAGGAGACCCCAATCAGCACCGCCGCAATGCCAATGCGATTGAGCCAATGCGAACCAATGCGGGATTCGAGATTTGTATCCTGCGTTGGGGCAAATGGCGATCCACGCCCCGGTTGGGTTTGTTGCTCCGCTCTGGGGGTCAAGCGTGCAGGCAGCACTGTTGGTGGGGGCGGAGACGGCGGAGCTTCCGGCTCCGCCGCGACTGAGGCCGATTCGATACCGGCGGCACGCTCGAGGCGGTACACCCGCGTCGTTAGTTCGCGGACGAGCAGCTGGAGTCTCTGGAGTTCGTTGTTGCTTTCGCTACTCAAGGGCGGAATCTAAGGGCCCACACGGATGTGAGGATCGGCTTCGCTGCCATCTTCAAAATGGAAATGTGCCTCGTAAGTGTGGTCCTGCGCCTCGGGGCGTGCCGGGCCAGAATTAATCTGGTATGTATGTTCAGGGTTCTCGCCTGGAAACTCGCGATAGAACGGATGCTCCGGCGCGGAATCCTTTTTCTCGTCGATGGGCACGAGCTTAGTGACTCTGAATTTCTTACCATAAGAAATCCAATGCACTGAATCCTGTTTTGAAATCGAAATATCGATTCCAGGATGGTCGTGAGGCTCTTCTCCCTCTCTGACCACGTAGACCTTTCGATCTCCGATCTCTCCAGGCATCTCATACAGCTTCGCAGCTTCCGCCATAAATCCTCCTTGCCGGCAAACGCCGACATCATACGTCATCTGGAACGAAGTAGTTGCTGAAATTTAGGCCGATCATGAAGATTATCGAATTCTGGAGCGGCGCGCATTTCACCCAGTGAATAGCCCTGCGCGGCCGCCTTTTCAAGCCAGGCTAAGGCCATATCCTTATCTCCAAGTTGATTATGGACAATGGCTCCCGTGAAAAGATATTCCGGATTTTCAGGACTGAGGACGAGCGCTTGTTTCAGCTGCTGCAAGGCTTGAACGCGATCGTTCAGCATTGCGTAATAACTCGCCATCAAGATATGGGGATCGCCGTCCCTGGGATTAATCTTCACAGCCTCTTCAGCCATGCGAATGGCGCGCTCATAAACCGATCGCGCCTGATCGCGTCTTCCCGGGGCCCAGTAATAAGCCCTCGCCAGGTTGCCGCAGGCAATGTAGTCGTGACTGTCAGAGGTGCAGGCGTGTTCAAAAGCGGAAACCGCTTCCTCAAAACGGCGAAGATCGAAGAAGGCGATTCCTAGATTTGAGTAAGCTTCCGAAGCCGGAGAAAGCTCGACAGCTCTTCGCAAAGATTCGATGGCTTTCTTGTAATCTCCCATCAAAATGTAGACACCTCCGAGATTCCGATATCCGTGAGGGTCGTCTGGGGCGAGTGCAATAGCCTGATTGAACTGGCGGGCGGCGTCGGCGTATCTGGCGTGATGGGCATAGAAGCTACCCAACCATTGATATCCTGCCCAATATTGCGGACGCATCTGAATTGCCAGCTGGTAGGTCTTCTCCGCCTCCGCAAGCTTGCCCAATTTTTCGTAGGCGGAGGCTAGCCCGCGATAAGCATCTTCACTAGTTGAGTCGAGTTGCGCGGCACGTTGGAATTGCTGCACCGCCTCTTCGTATCTGCCCCTGCTGGTGTAGACCGTCCCCAAACAGGTGTAGCCGTTGGCGAGATTGGCATCCAGAGCAACGCTCCGCTCGCAGGCCGTCATTGACTTGCTCAGCCATTCGGGCTCGTAGGTGGCGTCGTACTTGGCCCAATAGGCTTCTCCCAGGCCCGCGTAGGCCAGCGCGTACTTTGGATCTTGTTGCAAGGCATGAGTGAAGAGCGCAATGGCGTTGCTGACATTTTCTGCCTTATGGAAATCCTGCAGATATCCGCGACCACGTAAGTAGAAGTCGTACGCGGCGGGCTCTTGAGTCCCGTGTGAAACCAATGCCGCATGCTCATTTCCTTCTAACTGCAAGCCCAGCATGGTGACCACGTTTTCTACCACCTTGTCTTGCACCGCAAACACGTCGTCACTTTCAGCTGTAATGGCATCAGCGTGTAACTGTCGCATGGTTTTCGTATCTACCAGGCCGTAGGTTACACGCACTCGGCCACCAGATTCTTGCAGCGAACCCTCCAAAACCAGACTTACCCCAAAACCTTTGCGAGCCTGTTCCACAGTGGTAATGCTCTCAGCCCGAACTTCGCTGGCAGGCACAATTTCGAGAGGATACCTGCCGCTAAGTTGTGTGAGCTTGACGGATAGGATCTCCGTGAGCCCGTCGGAGAAAGCCTTGGTGCCTGCCTGATTACCGGTGGCGGTGAAAGGCAATACTGCCAAATGAATAGGCGGTGCAGACTGTTGGCCATTCAGCCAGCGGTCAATCTCCGTCCGCTTGAAGAGTCCCCCGACTAGGATCAATGTCGCTACCAACAAGGCAACGATCGAAGCATGTTTGATGTCGAGAATTTTTTTTGCCCACCAGTACATTTGAGCGCGCGGAACGGCCTTGCCCGCTTTTAGCAACTGCAAGTCTTCCTGCAACTCGCGCGCACTGGCATAGCGTTGCCGTGGATCTTTAGCCATGGCTTTGAAAACCAAAGCTTCAAGACCGTGGGGAATCTCGGGATTGAAGATACTAATGGCAGCGGGCGTTTCTGTGCGAATTCGATCGCTGGTTGCCACGAAACTGCTGGCTAGGAAGGGGTGATGGCCGGTCAACGCTTCATAAAAAACCACGCCCAGCGAGAACACATCCGCTCGTCCATCCGGCGCTTTTTCCAAAAGGACTTCTGGAGACATATAGGCGGGGGTACCCGCCATCGTTCCGGAGCGATCCACTGTGGAACTCTGGTCGGAGCGTGGCAGGTATTTGGCGACGCCAAAGTCCAGGATTTTCACCTGACCCGAGGCGGTGAGCATGATATTTTCTGGCTTAATGTCGCAGTGAACGATGCCGCGTTCGTGGGCCGCGGCCAATGCGTCCACGCACTGGGTGGCGATGTCGAAGAATTCTTGCAATGAGAGAGGCCTCCGCAGGCGCTGTCTGAGGTTTTCTCCCTCCACGTACTCCATGATCAGGAAGATCTCGTCCCGTTCCTCAACGACGTCATAAAGCGCAGCCACATGAGCATCGCTGAACCGGGAAGCGCGTTCGGCTTCTTCCAAAAAACGGCGACGATAACCTGAATCAGCCCGCAATTGGGGCGCGAGTCGCTTCAGTGCGACCTGTCGCTTGAGCTTCGTATCCTGGGCAAGGTAAACCTCGCCCATACCGCCTTTTCCCAACCGCTCGCCGACGCGAAAACGTCCTACCAGTGCCCCGGAGAGGAACTCCGAGCTTTGGGTCGAGGTGGTGGGCGCTGGCTGAAACTCTGCCATAGGGAACCCCAGGGAAGTCGGGAAGCGACGGCCAAGCGGTCACTTACGGTGTCGTAGCCGCATGCTGAGCCGAATCTTACTCCTGCACTGATAGGTGAGCAATTGTAGTGGTTCCGCGAACCTTGCTTCGCTAAAGCCGCAAATCAGCGCAGTTCCGTGACGAGCTATCGGCAGCGGTGTCAAAAGTTCGGCACATTTCTGTCGGCGCACAAATACTCGGAGTGGAATTTCGGCACTTTTCCGTGCGTTCATCGAGGATCTTAGCTCTTGCCTTCGGCCCCCAGCGTGCATGCTTCAGGTCTTTCTACGGCACCGGCCAGAAAATTCATTCAGGATTACCAGTGCTCCACAAATGTGCGAACCCGGCCTGCTCTAATCGGTTTCGTCGCCTGAATTTGGGAAAGCTCTTCCAGGTAGAGAAACCGTTTTTACCGGTTTCCGTGTCACGATGCTTGACAACAAAACGGAGAACAAGGTCTCCACGTCGAACTGAGCACTATTGGCTTTGCGATCCGTGCTCCCTGTTACTCACCCTGACGTTTGAGAAGGGAAGCGGGATGATCACTGTCCCGCTTCCCGCAGCTATCAGAAAAGTGGCTGCAGATTCTTGCCTTATAGAACTACGAGCAGCAACCGCACAAACGTGACCGCTTGCTGAACTGCGGCCAGCGAGGAAAGGTGGCACACATGCTGCAGATGAGAAAGCACCTTTGCGCAATTTGCGGGGACGAAAAATCGGCTGGCGGGCTGTGGTTCCTGCTGGCGGAGAATCGCTGGGAAGATAAACTGAAAATCCTACAGTGGGATCCTCAATTGGCCCGGCAAGACGGAATCCGCCGTGCCTGTAGCGCGGGCCATGTTCAGGAACTTGTCGTCCACTGGATGACGACTAGAAGCCTCAGCTATCCTTTTGCCCGAGTCTCCTCAGACGACAAACCCGCACCGGAATTCGAAGGGGCCTGGCCGGTACGGGCCGATATCGATACCCACGTCGCCCGCCAGATTGGCGAACTTGCCATCCATGGTGACAGTGTGAAACGCGTGCTCAGTGAGAGTCCGCAATATTTAAAAACTATACTCGACGCATTGATCGCGGCACCGCGACGCGAAAGTCGGACAAGCGAGCCAGATCCTGTGGCGGAGAACGAAGCTCAATTCGCCGCCTCACGGGAAATGTGAACTCTGAGCGCGGAGTCAGGAGGAATGACAGTACGTCAGAACGCCTACTCCCACTCAATGGTTCCCGGCGGCTTTGAGGTCACGTCGTAGACTACCCGGTTCACTCCCTTCACCTCATTCACGATCCGGCTGGAAATCGCTTTAAGTACCTCGTGGGATAGCGGCACCCAGTCTGCCGTCATTCCATCTTCCGAATGTACAGCGCGGATTGCGCAAGTGTAGGCGTAGGTACGCTGATCGCCCATCACTCCCACCGACATCACCGGCAAAAGTACGGCGAATGACTGCCAGATTTTCGTGTACAGCCCGGCTTGCTTGATTTCGTTGACCACAATGTCGTCACATTCACGCAGGATGGCTAGCCGCTCCGGGGTAACTTCGCCCAGAATTCGCACCGCTAATCCGGGTCCGGGGAAGGGCTGGCGTTGAAGGATTTCTTCGGGCATGCCGAGATCACGGCCGATTTTGCGTACTTCATCTTTAAACAGATCTTTGAGTGGCTCGATCAGTTTCAATTTCATCTTGTCGGGTAGTCCGCCGACGTTATGGTGGGTCTTGATGGTCTGAGATGGTCCGCGCACGGAACGTGATTCAATCACGTCTGGATAGAGAGTTCCCTGCACCAGCCACTCCACCTTTCCCTCCTTTTTCTCGATGGCGTGAGCTTGCTCATCAAATACCGCGATGAATTGGTTGCCGATGATCTTGCGTTTTTTCTCCGGATCGGTCACACCGGCCAGCTTGTTCAGAAAGCGTTCAATGGCATCCACAGCAATGACATGCAGACCGAGTTTGTCACGCAGGTTCTGTTGCACTTTGTCGAACTCGTTCTTGCGGAGCACGCCGTTATTGACGAAAACGCAAGTGAGTCGGGAAGGATTTTTGCCGTCGCGCAACGCCCGGTCCACCAGGATCGCGGCAACCGCTGAATCCACGCCGCCGGATAGCGCACAGATGGCGCGTCCGTCGCCCACAGTCTGCCGCACGTTGGCGACGGTAGCATCGATGAAGTGTTGGGGAGTCCACGTTGGCTTCCCGCCGCAAATGGCCAGGACAAAGTTACGCAGGATGTCGGTTCCGGATTGGGTGTGGTGCACCTCAGGATGAAACTGCACTGCCCACATCTTCCTCTCGGGGGCTTCGATGGCAGCCACGGCAGTCGATGAACTGGCAATCAAACGAAAACCGGCAGGAAGTTCTACTGCTTCGTCGCCGTGAGACATCCAGACAGAAAGTTTCTTCGGTAGTCCCTCAAAAAGTCGGGAGTGATCTGTGACTTCCACACTAGCGTGGCCGTACTCACGTTTTTCGGCAGCACGTACCTTTCCGCCCAACGCATGCACCATGAACTGCAGCCCATAACAAATACCGAGCACCGGCAATCCAAGCTGGAGCACCCGCGGATCAGCGGGAGGAGCATCGGCGTCATACACTGAGCACGGACCGCCAGAGAGAATGATGCCAACCGGCGAGTAGCTGCGGATTTCCTCAAGGCTGGCAGTACAAGGCAATACCACTGAAAAGACATTTTGTTCGCGGATGCGGCGTGCGATGAGCTGGGAATATTGCGCGCCAAAGTCGAGGACAACGATGGATTGGGTTTCCACGGATAAATGTCTCAAATCGGAAACAAAGTGTAAAGCGGAAAAGGTAATTGTCGAATGGCCATCGGATTACTGAATATCGCTGAGGATGAGTTCGTCCGGATCAATACCACTGCCGGATCGAGGAGTGAGCGAGGATTGCGAACCGCTATCGGTTAAAGGGGATTGAACTGTCTGGGACACCAAACTTTGTTCCGGAAAGCTAAGGACCGCGACATAAGCAGCGAGCCTTCCTACATATAGAAAATCCACGATCGCGAAATACAGCAAAGCTACCAGCAGCACGCCCCCCAGTATCACTCCCGCAGGCAGGACTCCGGAAAAAGCTAAAGGAATCGCTACGACCGAACTCGCCACCACAAAGACGACGACATGAGCCACCTCGAACCATGTTCCGGCCGCCAGTACAGGTCCAGTGCGCGCTCGGCAAAAATCCACTGCAGACGCGACGGCACCGAATGCGTCGCGCCCGTCGGCAACTACGAAGATTGCCGCCAGCGATAGAAACCAGTTCAGCATTGCCCAAGCCAGCCACACCAGCATTATCATGCTCAGAAAAATGAGGGTGGCGCTACCCGGTGAGGGATCAGCCGTAGACGATGCATCAGCCGTAGACGATGCAAAGCCCGCGAGCAGCAATCCTCCCACACAACTCACAAGGGCGGCGAGCGTGACTCCGACGCGAAAAAAGTTAAGACCCGCAAGCGAGCGAAACTGCTTCGCTCCTTCCCCGGCGGAGAAATTCGGCCGAGCGGATTGAATTTTGTCCTCTCCAAAATAGTCGACCAGTCCCTTAAGAGTGGCTCCTCGTCCAAATGATGCTGTTCCTATCCATGCCAGTGTCATCGCGAATATAAGTACAAGGCCGGCTGCTACGAGGCGTGGTCCGCTGCCGCTGAAAATATGAAGGATGGCATGAGAAATCAGAAAAGGCTGGTGGCTTCGCAAAAGCAACAAGTCGGCGTCCGAGACCGGCAAAGTATCCAGGTACTCCACAAACGAGAAAAACAACAGTATTCCGGCAGCGAACCCCAGGCTCCAGCGCCATGAAATCTCTGCCAGGCCTAACGACGGCCGCCGGAACATCACGCGAAACCCTTCCAAGGTTGGGGAATGAGAATTCATCTAGGGCTAGGATAGCGTAAGCTAGGCGGTCGTGCGGCGGCCGCACGCTCAAAGACTACTTGATCTGGAAATTTCGCGGATCGAGAGAAACATTATTCAACACTCGGGTGACAGCTACATCCCACTCCAACAACTTTGTGAATCCGTTTTGAAGTTCCTTGGTAAACCTGAGTTCGTAATGGAATGGCAGCGTCAAGCCATCCGAGTTCTGAAAATCGCCAAACCGCTCTTCGATGCGGTATCGAGTCTCCTGCTGTCGCGCACTCTCAACGTCGTTGGCTCCAATTCCTGCGTGGATTGATACCTGATATGTCGTCATTGCATGCCTGAAGGTTTCTGGTTCGAAGTATAAAAGGATTTCCAAGTCGGTTCCCTTTTTGGGGCGATAGCGAATAACCTGGAACTCGCGTCCTTCAAATTTCTTAATCCCCTGATAGGTAAGCTTGGCTTTTCGTTCTTGAACATCCAGTAGCGGCCAGGCCGTGACTAGCACCCCTCCTAACAATCCTTCGCGCAGGGGGGCGTCTTGGCCTTTTAAGAAATCCCCGAAGTCGGAGTACGTCTTGTCCGCATAGGTAGCCGCTACACTAGTCTTTTCGCCGTCCCAGATTAATTGCTCGCCGCTATACTGAGGAGCAGTGACCTTCAGCACTATGCGGGACTTTCGTCCTTCCGAAGCGAGCCCTGCCTTGCCGGCCAGTTGGCCCGACCCACCCACCAGAAGCTTGTATGTCGCCGTTCCCTCCACAACACGGGACTTGAGACCGGCTCGGACTTGCGCCGAACCCAAGGATTGAAGGTGCTTCGCAATCACATCCTCGGGCGTCAGGTCGCCCGCCCTGAGCGGGACTGGTGCAGCCAACAGAAAAGAAATCAAGACCCCAAATGTAGCCCGTTGGGCCGCCAACAACAGCATGCCTCACCTCGCAGATCGTTGCCGCGCAATTTACCTGCAGGTGCTGGGTTTGTAAATGAAAATCCTTGGCAATCAAAACTCAGCGGATCACGATGTTGATCAATTTCCCGGGCACGACAATGACCTTCACCACTTGCTTGCCCGCCATAGCCGCGCGACTTCCTTCGCCAGAGCCGGATCGTATTTCGGCCAAGGTGCTCGGAGCATGCTGGTCTTCTCACCTAACACTTCCCACAATTCATGGGCAAGATAAGGCGCAAATGGTGCCAGCAAGAGCGTCAGATCGCGCTGGACTTCCGCCAACAGTGAGACGGGAACACCCGACGCGGATGCGGCCGTCACTTCCATGCGATCATCGATGCCGTAAAGCTCGTTTACCAATTCCATGATGGCCGCAATGCATGTATTGAAATGCCAGCGCCCCTGGAAATCGTCGCTCACACGCTTGATGGTTTGGTGGAGCTTGCGTTGAATAGCGCGGGCTTCTGTCGACAAATTATCTGGAATTGGTTTACGCCACTCCGGATGTCCGGGCTGCGCGTGCCGCGCCACAAACCGATATACCCGTCCCAAGAATCGCTGTATCCCTTCAATCCCTTTATCCTGCCAGTCCAGGTCGCGATCCGGGGGCGCGGCAAACAAGCTGTAAAGACGCGCGGCATCGGCGCCGTAACGGGCCACCATCTCGTCCGGAGTAACTACGTTTCCAAGGCTCTTGGACATCTTGGCGCCGTCTTTGATCACCATGCCCTGCGTGAACAAGCGCTCGACCGGTTCATCGTTCTGTACCAGTCCCAGGTCGCGCATGCACTTGGTCCAGAAGCGCGAATAGATGAGGTGGAGAATGGCGTGCTCCACGCCGCCAATGTACTGGTCGATCGGGAACCAATAAGCAGCGATCTTGCTAGCGAAGGGAGCTTTGTCGTTGTGCGCATCGGTGTAGCGGTAGAAGTACCACGATGAGTCGACAAAAGTGTCCATGGTGTCGGTCTCACGCCGCGCCGGTCCGCCGCACTTCGGACAGATAGCGTTCACGAACTCCGGAACTCGACCAAGCGGTGAGCCTCCGGTCAACGTGATGTCCACGTTCTCGGGCAAGAGCACTGGCAAGTCTTTCTCCGGCACGGGGACAATCCCATCCTTCTCGCAGTACAGCATCGGGATGGGTGTGCCCCAATAACGCTGGCGAGAAATGCCCCAGTCTTTTATGCGATAAGTAACCGTCGCTTTGCCAAAACCATTTTTCTTCGCGTATTCTGACATCTTCTTAATTGCTTCTTCGCAGTTCAGGCCGCTAAACGGGCCGGAGTTCACCAAGGTGCCATTCAAGCTCGTGAATGGGAGCGGCGGCTCGGCGACGGTCTCTTCTGGATCCGCAGCTCGAGGGACGATCACAAGCCGGATCTCAAGGTTATATTTCTTGGCGAACTCATAGTCGCGCTCATCATGGGCCGGAACACTCATGATGGCCCCGGTGCCGTAGTCCATCACAATGTAATTCGCCACCCAGATTGGAAACCTTTCGCGGTTGTACGGATTGATCGCGTAGCGGCCGGTGTTCACTCCGTGCTTTTCGATTTCACCGATATCCCCCGCCTCCTTAGCTTTCCGCTGCTCGGCGATCAACTGATCCACTTTGACTTTCAAGCTGGGATCGCTCGCCGTGAGGTCGCTCATGAGCGGATGTTCCGGAGCGAGCTGCACCGAGGTTGCTCCGTAAATAGTGTCTACCCGCGTTGTGAAAACCGAAATCGTCGATCCGGCTGGCCCGGCAGCCCCCTCAAGTTGGAAATCTATCAGCGTGCCTTCGCTGCGGCCGATCCAGTTGCGCTGCATGGTGCGAACTTTTTCCGGCCAGCCATGTAACTTTTCCAGATCGCGGAGCAACTCTTCGGCATACTGCGTGATTCGCAAGAACCATTGCTCGAGTTCGCGCTGCTCGACGACGGTGTCTTCGTGACGCCAGCACCGGCCGCCAACTACCTGCTCATTCGCCAGCACAGTCGCGCACTGCGGACACCAGTTCACCTTGCTCTTCTTTCGATAGGCAAGCCCGCGTTCGTAGAACTTCAAGAAGAACCACTGATTCCACCTGTAATATTCCGGCAGGCAAGTTGTGACTTCACGCGCCCAGTCGTAGGCGAACCCCAAGCGCTTCATCTGCGCTTTCATATTTGCAATGTTGCGAAACGTCCACTCGCGTGGCGGAGTCTGGTTCGAGATGGCGGCGTTTTCCGCGGGCAATCCGAACGAATCCCAACCCATGGGATGAAGCACGTTATAGCCGTTCATCCACATGTAACGTGCTAGAGCGTCGCCGATTGCATAATTCCGCACATGCCCCATATGCAACGCGCCTGACGGGTAAGGCAACATTTCCAAAACGTAATACTTGGGTTTGGTCGAGTCCGGCTCGGCGGCATAGAGCGAATCAGCCTGCTGCCAGCGCTCAAACCACCTGGTCTCGATCCGCCGCGGGTCATAGCGCTCGTCGCGGGCAGGCACAACGTTTTGTTCTTGCGGCATAGATGGAATGGTTCGTTTAGGGGTAAACCCTAGATTTTACAACGAAGAATGGATAGCACGTGTGGCGCGGGCGTCCCCCCCGGCGAGGGTCATGGAGTAATAGTTAGCTTTCACTTTTTAACCAGAGCCTTCAATGCCGCGACATTTCTCTTGTCGTCCCCCGGCTCATCAATCGGTGTCTCCGCAATAAATGCCGCTTGCCCCAATCGTGGATCATTCAACAGCCGGCGAAACGCTTCCAGTCCAATGCTTCCCTTCCCGATGTGCTGGTGTCGATCCAGTTTCGACCCACGCGCTGCTTTGGCGTCATTGCAATGCCACACGGGAATATTTTTCAAACCAATGGTTGCTTCGAGCCGAGCGAGTGTTTCACGCATGCCAGCTTCACTCACGATGTCATAGCCGGCGACATGGGTATGACAGGTATCTATGCAAGCGGCAACCGGAATCACGCCTCGCAGCCGTTCGAGTACTTCTGCGACTTGTTCGAAGCTGGCTCCAAGCGAGTATTCCGCCCCGGCCGTGTTCTCAATCAGAATAGTGAGATTCCCTTTCACTAGATCGAGACCTTTGGTAGACGCCGCAATCGCGGCTGCGGTCCGCA
>WNGP01002319.1_pt1 | contig 15869 bp, 8 predicted proteins | sample 5407671 | NCBI WGS metagenome assembly WNGP01 (sample SAMN13153381, study PRJNA577476) | soil metagenome | isolation source: 40 cm soil or saprolite under Garry oak tree replicate 2 | place: USA:California | collected 2016-06-15 | reverse complement strand
TTTCAGATAGCCGTTGGTGCGCGCATAGATGGGCGATTCGACATAGGCTTGCATGGCGCCGGGGAGGACGAGGTCCTCCTGCGCCGATTCCACCGAGGCATGAATCACGGCCACGGTGGGAATCGCCAGTGTTTCCGTTTCCTTGGCGAGCGCTTGATATTGAGAGCGGCGCTGGAACAGCGTTACCGCCCCGAGGACTACCAGCACCATCACGATGACGAAAAGAATCGTGAAGACCCGGCTGCCCTTTCCGCGTGGTTGCTCCTGGTCTACAGGGTCCATCTGAACTCCGCCTTCCATCTTCACCCCATCGCCACTTTCAATTCCAGATAGAAAAATTTCAAGCCGATTCCGGCGAAAGCATCCCCTGCTGCGGCAATCTCCGCGCCCGGCGTCCATGGATCATGGAGAAAACGCAGGGCACAAAGAAGAGCGTGGCGAAGGTGGCAAAGATCAGCCCACCGATCACCGCGCGTCCAAGAGGCGCGTTTTGTTCGCCGCCTTCGCCGAGGCCCACGGCCATCGGCACCATTCCGATGATCATCGCGAGCGCGGTCATCAAGACAGGCCGGATGCGCACAAAACCGGCTTCGATAGCGGCATCGCGGGCGCTCTTGCCCTCGTCCAACTGCTCGCGCGCGAAGGAAACCATCAAGATACTGTTCGCCGTGGCCACGCCCATGCACATGATCGCGCCGGTCAGCGACGGGACGTTCAGCGTCGTATGCGTCAGCAGCAGCGTCCAGCAGATCCCGGCGAGCGCGCCGGGCAGTGCGGTAATGATAATGAAAGGATCGAGCCAAGACTGAAAATTGACGACGATCAGGAGATAGGCAAGCACGATCGCGCCGAGCAAGCCAAAGCCCAGGCCGGCGAAAGAACTCTTCATGGTCTGGACCTGGCCGCGAATGGCGATGTGGCTGCCCTTGGGCAAATCCTTCTCGATGGCCTGGACGCGCTTTTCCACTTCGTCGGCGACGCCGCCGAGGTCGCGGCCATCCACAGCCGCGTAAACGTTGATCATCGGCTGCGTGGTGTAGTGGGATATTTCCGCGGGCCGGGCGGTCGTCGAGGTTTTGACCAGGTTTCCCAGAATCTGAGGCCGCGAACCCGGCATGCTGCCGCTGATGGGAGTATTTTGCAGCGCCTGATAAGAATCCACGCGATACTGCGGCTCCTGCACGGCGACGGAGTACTCCACCCCGTTTTTCGGATCCAGCCAGAAGGCCGGCGCGGTCTGGAAGCTGGAGCTGAGCGAAACAAGAACGTTTTGAGCGACGTCGCGCGACTGCATGCCGACGGATTGAGCACGGGCCCGGTCGATTTCCATATAGAGTGTGGGGTTATCAAAGGCTTGCTGAACGTGCACATCCACAGCACCGGGAATGTGACGGAACTCGCTGGCGAGTTTTTCTCCGATTAAATAATTTCCGCGCTGGTTCATGCCGGTGACTTCCACGTCAATCGGCGCGGGCGTGCCGAAATTCAAGATTTGTGTGACGATGTCCGCCGGCTGAAAGAAGAACTGCACCCCGGGAAAAAGCCGCGGCAGCTTTTCGCGCAAATCGTTGATATAGGCACCGGTCGGCTTGCCGCGCCCTTCCTTCAACTGCACAAGAATTTCCGCGTCGGAACTCCCGATGGTGCCGGCGTTGCTGTAGGTGAGGTTAATGCCGCTGTAAGGCAAGCCGATATTGTCGAGGACGGTGGTGAGTTCGTCCTTCGGGATGGTTTCACGGATGACGCCGTTTACCTGGTCGGCGAGGCGCGCGGTTTCCTCGATGCGCAGACCGGTGCGTGCGCGCATGTGCAGGCGAATCTGCCCGGCGTCGACCTTCGGAAAGAAATCGCGGCCGAGGACGCCGACGAGCAAAACGGACAAAACGCAAAATGCCAGGAAACTCGCGGCGAAGAGCATTGGCGAATGCAGAGCGATACGCAGGGCACGCCGGTACCCTTCACGAAATTTTTCAAAACTCCGCTCAAAGCCCTGTTGATAGCGGCGGAAGAAGCCCATCTTTTCTCCGGCGTGTTCCTTGGCTTGATATTCGTCTTCCGTGCTCAGGAGATACATGGCCAAGGTTGGCACGATGGTGCGCGACCACATATAGGAGGCCAGCATGGCGAAGCTCACGGCTTCGGCGAGCGGAACGAACAGGAATTTAGCCACGCCGGACAGGAAAAACATGGGAATGAAAACGATACAAATGCACAGCGTGGAAACAAAAGCGGGCACGGCAATCTGCTGCGCGCCGTCGAGGATCGCCTGGACAGTTTCCTTGCCCATGGCCAGGTTGCGGTTGATGTTTTCGATTTCGACGGTGGCGTCGTCGACGAGGATGCCAACGGCAAGCGCCAGGCCACCCAGCGTCATGATATTGATGGTCTGGCCAAGGGCGCTGAGGCAGAGAATGCTAACGAGAATTGACAATGGAATTGAGACGGCAATGATGAGCGTGCTCTTCCAGTTTCCGAGGAAGAGCAGAATCATCACGGCAGTCAGGCAGGCCGCGATAATCGCTTCGCGAATGACGCCCTGGATGGAAGCGCGCACGTAGAGCGACTGGTCGAAAAAGGTCGAGATGTGCAGGCCTTCGGGAACCGAGGCTTTGTTGTAATCGAGCATCTGCTTGACCTTGTCGACGATGTCGATGGTTGAAGCTGTACCCGTCTTGTAGATGCTCATGAGCACGCCGCGCTGTCCATTGGACAGCACGATATTGGTCTGCGGGGAGAAGCCGTCGCGCACGTGAGCGACATCCTTCATGTAAATCGTCGCGCCATTGACGGTCTTGACCGGGAGATCGTTGAGTTCCTCGACGGTTTGCGGGCTGCCATTCATCTCCACGCCGTACTCAAGGGTGCCGAGCTTCGCAGTGCCCGTAGGGAGAATCAGGTTTTGCGCACTGACGGCGTTTACGATATCAACGGCAGAAAGCCCCTTGGCCTGGAGTGACGTTGGATTGATATCCACGCTGACGACGCGCTGCTTGCCGCCGTAGGGGAAGGGCGTGGCAGCGCCAGGCACGGTCGCGAGCTGCGTGCGGATAAAATAGTTGCCAAAATCAAAAAGCTGCTGTTCGCTGAGCGTATCGCTGGTCAAACCGATCTGGATGACCGGAACGGTCGACGCCGAATAAATGATGACCAATGGCGGCGTGGTTCCGGGCGGAAGGAATCGCAAGAAGGTTTGCGAAATGGCGGCAGTCTGGGCCAGCGCCGTCTGAATATTGGCGCCGGGTTGAAAGTAAACTTTGATGACGGCAATACCGTTAAGCGATTGTGACTCGATATGTTCAACGTCACTCACCAAGGTCGTGACGCCGCGCTCGACGTTGGAGGTGATGCGCTGCTCCATCTCCTGAGGTTCGAGACCAGAGTAGGTCCACACGAGACTGATGACCGGGATGTTGATATCAGGGAAAATATCGACAGGCGTGCGCAGGAGCACGACCGGTGTCAGCAGGATGATGGCGAGGGCCATCACCACAAACGTGTATGGCCTCCGCAGTGCTAGTCGGACAATCCACATAAGCTCTTAGTTCTCTCCGTCGCACCGGCCGCGCTCGATCCTTACCCCGGGCTGCTCAGCCATCGCCGATTCCAATTAGATTCCTGGGAGTGTTTGTTTGGGTACGGCCGGATCGGGCTGCGATCGATCGATCGCAGCCCGAAACCAGCTTCGTGAACATCCCCGATGCCCGGAGGGAAACTCATGCCCCACCACTCGAAATAGGATGTGACGCGGAGTAAGTCGCACGCCGTGTATCAGTTAGAAACATCGAAGGGTGTCGCTCCCCTTGTTTCCACACCCATTCGATGCCGACATTCTGACACAAGGCGCATAGCGGGCTCCATCCAAATTGGACGGCGATCCTAGACGATGGGTAGGGCCGGGGTGATCAAGTGTGCGTGATGCGAAAGGCGCTACTTGTGGGTCATGGTGAAGACACCATCCCAGCCGGAGGGAGGCTCATCGAAGAGATATTCCTGACAGCGCTTCCAATAGGCGCGGGATGGGCCGTCATCGGGCCACCTATCTAGAATGGTCTGGAAAGATTTCTGGGCGTCCTCCCATCGGCGTTTCCGGTAGAGCTCATGGGCCCGTTGGAAGAGGTCGAGCCGGTTGCGCACTTCGTCCGGGGTGCCGTAAATCGAGTTTTCGGCGGCGCAGCCGATGAGTTCGTAGATGGCAACCGGCTGGAGCTTGCCTTTTACGCGGATGAGATCGAGTTCGCGAAAGATGAAGCCGTCGTCCTTGGTGGCCGTATACGTGGTTTCGTTGACCAGGATGTGCGTGCCGTAGTCTTTATTTAGCCCTTCCAGACGCGAGGAGAGATTCACGGTGTCTCCGAGAGCTGTATAGCCGTAGCGGAGCGCGGAGCCCATGTTGCCGACGCTGGCCACGCCGGTGTTCAGACCGATGCCAATGTCGAGATGCGGCTTGCCTTCGGATTCCCATTTCTTTTGCATCTCACGGACGCGGTCCATCATCTTCAGTGCGGTGTGGCAGCCTCTGCTGGCATGACCGGGTTCTTCGAAGGGCGCACCCCAGAAGGCCATCACCGCGTCGCCGATGTATTTGTCGAGAGTGCCAAGGTGTTCGAAAACCAGCCCGGTCATGTCCGAAAGATACTGGTTCAGGAAATTCGCGAGATCCTGAGCGTCCAATTTTTCGGAAATGGTCGTGAAGCCGCGAATATCGCTGAACATGACGGTAATGTCGGTTTTCTTTGGTTCCACAAGACGTGGATTGACGAGCAGGCGGCGGATGACTTCGGGGCTGAGGTATTGGCCGAAAGCGGAGCGGACGCGGCGTTTTTCTTTTTCTTCGAACAGCGCTCGATATAGGGAGACGAGAAGCACATTGGAACTCAGCGTAAGCGCCGGCACCCCGAAGTTGAGCCACCAACCGTGCAGAAATGTAAAATAATCGACCGCAACCAAAGGGGCGATCAGGAACGCGCCGAACCACATCCAGCGTGGCGTAACAAGGGCCATCCAGATTCCCAGGGGAATGCCGAAGAAGAAAATGAGCAGAACGTCCGCCAGCGTTTGCTTCGCACCGCGATAAAGAAACGACTGGTGCAGAATGCAGTCGATCACGTTCGCATGGATTTCTACGCCGGGGTAGTCGAGCCCTCCGTAAGGCGTCGTTCGCAGATCGCCAATGCCTGTCGCTGTCGCGCCGACGAGCACGATCTTGCCGCCAAACATATCCGGAGATATTTTCTTTTCGACGACGTCGGCGAGCGAATAGTGAGAGTAGGTGTAACCGGGTCCGTGAAAGTTGACGACCACGCGGCCGAGGTCATCCGTGCGGACCTGCGCGGATTGGCCGAAAAGTATTCGGTACGCGCCCACCGGCCCATATTCCAAAACAACTTGTTCATTTGGCAGCCTGAAGTACGATCGCACCGTCTGCACGTCAAGAGAGGCGTAAATGTCCCAATCATTGAAATCCTTGGAGCGGCCGTAAGGAATGATCAGGTTGGCCTGGCGGACAACGCCGTCCACGTCCGGGTACACGTTAAAAAACCCGGTCGAGGAGGCTTCCTCGCTGAGCGCGCTGGTAAGGATTTCCAGGTTTGCTTCTGTGCCCTTGGGCAGGAGATTGTCCGGCTGAAATTTCTCCATGAGGCCGATGCGATCCTGCTTGCCGGTTTCTGGGCGGAGCGGGCGCACGCTCGGAAAAGAATAAAAGGCGATTTGATTGGCGTAGGTGTCGAGCGTCTTGTCATCCAAGCCGCGTAGATCTGCTTCGGTGTGAAGGAAGAAATTTCCAAGCACAACCGCCCCAAAGCGTTGGATAGCGGTAGCGAACTGCTTGTCCGCGTCGTACTGGGTGGCGAGCTTTTGAACTTCCGCGGACAGTAGCGGATCGATCGTTTCCCCGCGTTTTCGGCGGGCTTCCATCTCCGCCCACAACGCGCGGATCGGAGCCGCGCTCTGGTCCGGTTTGCTGAAGGTGACGTCAAAGGCCACGACTTTCGCGCCAGCTTCATGGAGTACGTCGAGCATGTTTGCAAAATGGGTTCTGGAAAAAGGCCACTTTCCGAGCACTTCTTGCGAATGTTGATCGATATCCACGATGACGATTCGCGGATCGATGGGCGTGGCGCTGCGCGGGCGGTAACGGAAACGCGTATCCAGCGAGTCGTATTCCAGGCGCTGGATAAAATTGAAAATAGGGGTAGTGCGTTCTCCGACGAAAGTAAAGTAGTACAGCACCAGCGCAAGAAGCGTGATGACAACACTGATGACGAACGAGACGCGGTGGCGCCACCACGTTAGAAGCAACTCGTAGAGGCCAAGAGCGCCCCGCCGTTGCCAGAATCCTTCTGACGGAGCTGCCATCGCGTATCGGATGCTACCCGCGGAAGACGAAGTTCAGCCGGACGCCGGAGACTTCGACGAGATCGCCGTCGTTCAGGCGCACGGGGCCGGCGATGGGAGTGCCGTTGATGTTGGGAGTCTTGTCGCCGGGACCGAGGTAGTAGCCGTCATCGCGCTGATTGATCTGCGCGGCCATCTGTGGTTTGAACCAGCCTTTGAGGCGAACGGTGGCCATGGCGGATTTTCCGATGACGGTGAGTTTGTTGGTCAGAACATACTCTTTCTGATCGGTCTGGCCGCTGAGAACGACAAGTGTCGGAACTTTCATGCGAGCCGAGGCAAACTGCATGGATTCGCCCATGGCGGCAGCCTGCTGGAGCATCTGGCGGCGTTCCTTGGTGTCCAGCATCATGGTTTCGTCGATGCGCGGCGCTGCGGTTTTGCGGCCGGAGTCCCAGGGCACCGGCGCATCGCCGCTGGTATCGACCTTGATTTTGTGTTTTCCGATATGGATGTTGTCGCCGTCGTGCAGAGTAGCGCGCTCGACACGGAGATCGTTCACAAAAGTGCCGTTGAGGCTGTCGAGATCTTCAATGACCATGCGGCCGGCCTCGAAATAGATTTTCGCGTGATAGTTGGATACGGCGAGGTTATCGACGGGCAAGTCGTTGTCCGGGGAGCGGCCAATGGTTATGGGCCGGCTGCCCACGGGAACCTCTTTCATGATTTTGTTGTCAAACATGAGGCTGAGCTTCGGCATCTCAATTTCCTCCAGTTCTGCCATTTGAACCTTGATTTTTGGGGGTCCCACGGCGCAACCACGAAAACCACCCCTTGGAATCCTTTTCGAGCCGCACAGTCAAAACCGTGATGTTGTCCGGGCCGCCGCGCTCATTGGCGAGGGCCACGAGTTTTTCCGCTGCCCGGGCAGGGTCGGTTTCCGCCTGGAGGGTTCCCGCGACTTCCGGCTCCGTGACCAAGCGCGTCAATCCGTCGGAGCAGAGCAGCAGAACATCCCGGGGGAAAAGTATGTGTTCCTCAGCGTCTACTTCGATAGCCGCTTGTGCGCCAAGCGCGCGCAGCAGAACGCTTTGCATGTTGCTTTCTTCGGCCTCGGCGACGGTCAAAATCCCGCGCCGCACTTGTTCGGCCACGAGAGAATGATCCCGGGTGAGCTGAAGCAAGCTGCCGCTGCGGAGTAAATAGGCGCGGCTGTCACCCACGTGAGCGATGCTGAGTTTTGCGCCATCGATCCACGCCGCCGTCAGAGTCGCACCCATGCCGCGATGATCAGGATTCTTTTCAGCGGCCTTGAAAATGGTCCTGTTGGCCAGATGGACGGCCGTAGCAAGGTGTTTTGTCCGGGCGCTCCAATAGGGTTGTACTGCACCGATGACCTGAGCTGCGGGATTGCTATCGGCGTCGCGGCAGTGTTTCACGACCGTCTCAACAGCCATGGCGCTGGCGATCTCGCCGTGGACTTCGCCCCCCATGCCGTCGGAAAGCACGAAGAGGTTGAGCGGCTGAACGATCTTGTAACAATCTTCGTTGTTTGTGCGCACCCGACCCACATCGGACACGCCGCCGCTTGCGATTCGCACACGAACTCCCATGCTGCCCTGAGATTACACCCCGGCCCACACCTGTACCTGGCAACTCCGTTCCCACGCTAACAGAGCCCCGAGACCGGCGAAAGGCTTTGAACCCTACTGATTACTCGCTCTTTCGCTACATGCGGGCGCGGAAGCGACGCGCGCTCTTCGGTTTATGGGTGATCGCCAGTGTTGGGCGGCACACATTGCGTGCCTACCGTACCGGCTTTCGTTATACTTTCGATCTGCCCGGAGCGCGTCGCCTCTGCGGCGCATTGTCCTTCTTCTATGGCTGGAATCAAAAAATCGCTGCCCAGGCGCGTCCCGAGAGCCCAAAGAAAGACGCTCAGCGCGACGAAAGCCACTCGTGAACTTGAAGAACTGAACCGTATAGGGATGGCTCTTTCCGAAACCCGGGATGTCGCGCAGTTGCTGGATCTGATCCTTAAGAAAGCCAGAGAAATCACCGCGGCGGATGCCGGCTCACTGTATCTCGTGGAGAAAGGCGGGGTATCCGCGGAGGTGGGGTTGCGTGCTTCGCTGCTACGGTTCAAGCTGACGCAAAACGACAGCGTACAGTTTCCTTTCAGCGAACACACGCTTCCGCTAACGGAAGATTCCATGGCGGGATATTGCGCGCTGCACGGCGAAGTGATCGAGCTTGCCGACGCGTATCGCATCCCAAAGGCGCGGCCGTTTCACTTCAATGCCACGTTCGATCAGCAGGCCGGCTACCGCACGCGCTCGCTGATCACGCTTCCGATGAAAAACGGGAAGGGCGAGGTCCTCGGCGTGCTGCAGTTGATCAATTGCAAGCGCAATGCCAAGGCGCGGCTGACCGATTCTGGCGGAGTGCGGCGCTGGGTGCATCCCTTTCCAGAGCGCGCCGTGAGGCTGGGGTTATCGCTGGCTTCGCAGGCGGCAGTGGCTTACGAGAATTCGAGGTTGTATCGAGACATAGAGAATCTGTTCGATGGATTTGTGAATGCCGCCGTGAAGGCCATCGAACAGCGCGACCCGACGACGTCCGGTCATTCGCAGCGAGTTTGCGAAATGACCGTGGCATTGGCCGAAGCGGTGGACCGCGAGCCGCGCGGTCCTTACGGGGATCTGCGGTTTTCCCGGGAACAGATGAAAGAACTGCGCTATGCCGCTTTGCTGCATGACTTCGGCAAGGTGGGAGTCCGCGAAGAAGTGCTGGTGAAGGCGAAAAAACTCTATCCGCTGCATTTTGTGCGCGTGCTGGACCGCTTCGACTACATCCGGCGGGACTTTGAGGCGCGAATCGCGGAGCAGAAAGTGGAAGCGCTGCTTTCGCCGTCCCGGAAACATGCCGCAGAGCGCCTGCGCATGCTCGACGAGGAATCGCGCCGGTTGCGCGGCGAACTGGATCGATTCGCGGAATTCATCGCCAAGGCCAACGAGCCAACGCTTCTTCCCTCCGGGGACTTCGAAGTGCTGAACGAGATTGCGCAGAAAACGTATCGCGATCCGCGCGGGAAGGAGCGTCCCTACCTTTCGTCCGAGGAAGTGCGGTTTCTTTCGATTCCCCGCGGCAGTCTGGATGCCGATGAGCGCCGTCAGATCGAATCGCACGTGGTGCACGGTTTCAATTTTCTGGCGCAGATTCCCTGGACACCGGAATACCAGGCCATCCCGGCGATTGCCCGCGCCCACCATGAAAAGGTCAACGGCAAGGGTTACCCGTTCGGCCTGAACTCCGGACAGATCCCGGTGCAAGCCAAAATGATGACGATTTGCGACATTTTCGACGCGCTCTCCGCGTCGGACCGTCCTTACAAGCGCGCGGTTCCCACCGACCGCGCGCTGGACATTTTGAAACTCTGCGTGCGCGACGAAGAGATCGACACTGAACTCTTCCGCATTTTTCTGGACGCTCAGGTTTACCGGCTAGCCGGGAAATCGTCTTAGTCTTCATCGCGCATTACTCATTGGCTCTATACCGGCATCAAGAAACCAAGGGGCGACGGCATCCTCTAAACTAGGGAGAGGTGGGTTTGCCTTGCTGGCTTATCTTCTTGGACCAATCCTGGCGTTGTTCCCGCGAAGGTGGCGAAAATTGCTGCCCGCCGGTTCCGCCATGGAGTGCCGCAGGGCGGCGGTCCTCAGCGGGTTTGGGGAAGCAGTGATCGCACTCATCGCCCTGATATACTGGTATTCGCATTACATGACGCTGATGGTGGATCATGGCTTAGACGCGGCCATTACCGGGAAATTGCCCCCGGGAGTGACGGATCACGAGATCGGCTTTACTGCGCTGGTGATTTGGGCGACGCATCCGCTGACTTGGCTGCTTGCCTATGCCGGAGTCGAGGGGAGCGTGCGGTTGGTAGGAGCGGCATTCACGGAGACGAATCTGGGAATTTTTCCTCTGTTCGTTCTGGACAAGGTGATCGGGATGATCACCGAGGCAAGGAGGAAGCATCGGCAACAAAGTATGGCGCGCAGGAAAATTTTTCCTCGTATGTCGGGGCTATTCGAGAGAAGGCGATGGTCAGGGGACTTCCAGAGGTCCCGGGTGAACTATGCTTTAGCGGAAGCGCGCCCGATGAATTCCTTGAAGTTCGCGCGTGCCGGAGAAAGGCAGATTGGAACCCGCCGCGCACGGTGCGCTACCAGGATACCTTTTACAGGTTGGAAGCGTGTTCCGTAAGGAGCGCGTCGCGGCCGTTTCGCTACACGCTGCGGAAATTGACGGCGGGGGTCATGGGGCGGACCGTGCTGGTCTATTCGCCCGAGGAAACGCCTGTCCTTGCAAAGAGATGAAGTGCGTGATGTTCCGCGGATCGCGCGTGCTTCGCTTTCATCGGCATGAGATTCTCGACTACAATTCCACGCATGTCTTGGCACCGCCGCGTCCTAGCGCTCAGCAGTCTGCGCCGGCGGCATCCGGAGCGCGGATGCTGCTGCTGCCGCGGCGAATAGTTTCGGGCGAGCGCGCCACGCTCGCAGTGCTGGACATGAACGGGCGGCTGACTCCCGGAGTTACGGTGAATTTTTCGAACGGGGACCGGCTCACGACCGATGCGACGGGCAGGGCCCTTTTCGTGGCGCCGCTGAATCCCGGCGTGATTTATGGTTCGATTGCGGGCCGCACGGGGCGAGTCGCCACCGCCATTCTCGCGCCCGGCGAAGCGGCATCCACTTCGATCGAAGTCTCATCCGCGCCGCAATTCGCTTCGGAAATCGCGGAACTTTTCGGTGGCAATCCGCTGCGAGCCTCAAGCAGCGGAGGCGCGGAGAATCTTGCTCGGTTTGAAATCGTGGGGCGGAAGAACGGCAGCTTTCTGATATCGATCCGGCTGGTGCCCTTCCTTGGGCGTCGCTAGGGGCGTTCTGCGGAGGAACCCGGGAACCGGGATCAAGCGCCTTTCTTGATGCTGGCTTCGCGGGGAAGTGCGAGCGTGCCCCGGGGATCTTCGAAAGGGAGCTCAGGAACACCCGCGCCGAGCATGGTTTCGAGAGTGTTCTGGGCCCTCTCGAAGAGTTTGTCGGACTCGCTGTAACTTTGCTGGGCGTTCTTCAAATGGGTGCCCAGAGTTTCGAACTTGTCCGCGAATTTTTCCAGTTGCTTTTCCATTCCGGAAAGGCTTTCCAGCAGGCGTTTGGCATTTTCTTCCATGTGCATACCGCGAAGGCCCATGGCGATAACGCAGAGATGGGCGTAGAGGGTATTGGGCGACACGACGATGACTTTTTTATCGCGGCAGTAGGCATCCAGGGTTTGTCCCTTGCTGTCTTCGGTCATGAGGAGTTCGTAGTAGACGCTTTCCGAAGGGACGAACATCAACGCGACATCGAGCGTGCCTTCCTCGGGCACGATGTATTTCTTGGTGATGGCATCGGCATGGCCCTTCACCGCGGTGGCGAAGGCCCGGCGCGCTTCGTCGCCCTCGGCGCTGATCCTGCGATAGGCATCGAGAGGGAACTTCGAGTCGATGGCCATCAATTTTTTGTCGCGCAGCTTGATCACCACGTCCGCGGCTTCTCCGCTGGAAAAGCGGTATTGCGTTGCGTACTGGGCAGTGGGAAGGGAGTCTTCGAGCAAGCGCTCCAGCGTCACTTCGCCCAGAGAGCCACGCGACTTGGCGCCGCCCAAAATGCCTTCGAGGGTCTGCGCGGTCTGGGACATCTGTTTCCCGGCTAGCTGCACTTCGCCGAGCTGCCGCTGAATTTGGCTGATCTGATCGCGGGTGTTCTTGAGTTCGTCGGCCATCTTGGTTTGCGCATCGGAAGTCATCTGGCCGGTAATCTGGGCGGAGTTCTTGATGGCGTCCTGCAAGGTGGGGGTGACGCCATCGAGGCGCTGTGCGACACTCTTGGCGATGGTTTCTAGTTGACCGGTGCTGGAGGCCTGCGACGTTGCAATCGTTTGCAGGTCGCGGCGCAATTCGTTCATCTGGGATTCGAGAGCCTCGGCCTTGTGGCGTCCTTGCGAAGTCTCGAGCACAAGCCAGAGCACCAGGACCGCCACGAGAATCACGACTCCAATCGAGACTGCGCTCATTCTTTCTCCAATTCGCCGACGGGAAACGGTCTTCTTACTCTAGCAGAGGTCGAAGGTTCAAAGTTGAAAGTTGAAATGGAGGAAAAGAGGAGCGGCCAACGCCGGGAAACGCAGCACCGCGGTGCTCGAAAGAAAGAGGGTCCCGGGGCGGGGACCCTCGCGAGGTTGGGGAACCGGGCAGGCGCCGAAGAGTTTGGTTACCAGCTCACCTTGAGAGCGAACTGGAACTGGCGCGCGTCGTAAGAAGCCGTTGGCTGGCCCGCGCTGCAAGTCGCTCCCGCACTCGGATCGCAAACCTGGTTGACCGCGGCAATGTTGGTGCGATTGAAGAGGTTGAAGGAGTCGCCGATGAGATCGAGCTTGAAACGTTCGCCGAGGGGAATGCGCTTGGAGAGGCGCATGTCCCACTGAAAGAAGTTGGGTGATGTGAAACGGTTGCGGCCAAGACTGCCATCGCAGCCGGCCGGCGGAGAAACGCCCGGCACGGTAAAGGGTTTCCCGCTGTTGTCCAAGCATATATTCGCGACACCGAAAGTCACGCCGGGGATAAAGGGTGAAGTTGTGGCGCCGCCAACCGAAGGTCGGGCCTGAGACGCGCCCAAGTCCAGGCGCGTATCCGTGGCGGTGATGACGTTGAAGGGACGGCCGGAAGAAAACTCGATGATCGGTGAAAGCGTAAAGCCGCCCACGAAATGTTTAAAGAATCCATCGCCGGATTTGGAGCTGCCGGATTGCATGACGGCGCTGGTCACCCAGCGGTGGCGCTGGTCGTTCACGGAATTGGACCGTTCCAGGTTGGGGAAGCGGCTGTCCTGAGGCTCGAGGGGGGATTGCAAGTCGGTCGAGTCATCAATGGCGTGGGACCAGGTGTAGCTGGAGAGCAGCTCGAAGCCCTTCGAGAAACGCTTCGAGAGGTTGAAAGTCAGAGCGTTGTACCAGGAGTTGCCATTGGAGAGTTGCGCGTCGACGCTGTTGAAGGGAACGGGAACGCCGAAGCCTCCCGGGTAATTTGCGCACTTCGCGAGCGCGACCTGTCCTGCGTAGCCTGCGGGAATGCCACTAGAGAAGCAAGGCAGGGGTACGGCGCCAGTGGGAATACCGGGTATCAGCGCCGCAAAGGATGGGTTGGGCCCGGACGGCCGGAAGAAGTTGAAGAACGCCGGTGTGCCGATGAAGCCAACACTTGGCGATGAACAATTCGTTGAGCCAGGATGACCTTGTCCAAGGACTCCGGGAATCATCACGAAGATACTCGATGCCGAACCCGTGCTGAGACAAGAGAACGCCGCGGCATTGGAAGGAACAACGACGGTCAGCGGATTGCTGACGCTGAGCCCTGATGCAGCCGCGTTGAAGGCATTCTGAGCCAGCAGTTTAGGATCCGTGGAATTGATGTCCTGAGGGCGGTTCAAGTGCAAACCACGAGTCCACTGGTAGCCCAGGCTGAATTTCCAGGAGCCTGCGAGTTCGCGTTCAATCGTGAGATTGGCCTGTTCCGCGTATCCGTATTTGAAGTTCTTGGCCAGCGGCAGCGTGAACGGCAGAATCGGAAGCGGGAGTCCTGCCGTCAAGTAGTTTTGGTTGGCAAAGAGCGAACCGGCAGCGAAAGGATCGAAACGTTGTTGATTTGGCAAGTAGCCGAGCGTCAGTGCGGTAGGAAATGCCGGATAGATGGAGCTGGCGTTAAGCGCACCCTGGAAAATGGAAGAACCATTCAGATTCGCCGGAGAATCCAGCCCATTTCCGCAAACTGCGGGGGCCGGTGGCGGAAGAAGGCCGCAAGCTGACGGCGTGCCGCCGGTAGAAATCAATTGCACGGAGCGTCCGCCGTCTGCAGTCACCGAGTCGAAGGCGGTGGCGAGCAAGGGATGATCGTAGAAGAGACCGAAACCGGCGCGAATGACGGTCTTGCCGTTACCGGCGGGATCCCAAGCCAATCCAAAGCGCGGGGCAACATTCTTATAGTTGCGGGGGATGCCTTCGACGACCCCGAGGGCTTGTTCCGCGGCGGCGTTGACCGCGGTTGCAGGTGCGAAGAGCGGGCTGATTTCCACGTCGTATCGTACGCCGTAGTTCAGGCTCAGCTTGCGGTTCACGCGCCAACTGTCCTGCAAAAAGAAACCAAAAGGAAGGTTGTCAAAGGGCTGGTTGGAATTGCCGATTCCCTGGATGAACGTGGTTGGAATTCCGAGACCGTAGGATTGAAGGCCGGTCGTGCCCGGAACACTGGAACCAAAAAGGGCGAGCCCGCCAAAATTGAAGAGGCCTCCAAAATCGAGTTCGAAGATTTGCTTCTTTGCCGACCGGAGCTGAATGACGTTACCGTCACCGCCCATCTTGAAGGTGTGCTTGCCGCGGACGAGGGTGACGTTGTCCGTGAATTCGAACCGCCGCTCGATGCGATCGACAGTGGAGTAGGGTTCCCTGCCGAAATAGGCAAACCCGGGCATATTGACGGCGATCCGATCGCCACCCGGAAGTTGCGAGAAGCCGAAGTGCAGACCGCGGCGAGCGACCTGCATACGGAATTCATTGAAGGTCGTGTCGCTGGCGAAGGTGTCGTGTTGAAACGTGAAGTTCAGGTCGCGTGACTGGTTCAAGCCTGTGCGCGAACCGGCATTCTGACCGAAGACCTGATTCTGAGATGTGGCTTCGACGCCGGTCACGAGCGACGGAGAAACGCCGACACGAAGAAAAGAAGCATTGTGATTGCTCCAGCGCTGGTCGAGGCGCGCGGACCAGAGACTGGTCTTTTCCATGACCGGGAAATTCCCACGCAGGGAATTCATCCCTACGAAGGAGAGCGGCAGTTCCGCAAAGCCAATGCCGACACCTGGCGGGTTGCCTGATTTGGGGAGGCACACGACATTGTTCAGTTGCGTTCCCAGCGGACAAGCCATAGGGACAGGGAAGATCTTGGAATCCAACACACCCGGGATGCTTGGATACCCAAGCACCGACGTCAGTGGGACCGGGGTTCCGTCGAAGTTCTTGTTGATGTCACCATTTACCGCTACGTTGGATCCGGCTGCAGTGAGACCCACTGCCTGCTCGAGCTGGGCAGCCACAGGATTCGAACAGGAAGCTCCGTTTCCTGAGGCTTGGGTGAGGGCGCCCTGGTAAAAAGCCAGCTGGGCGCCCGTCAAGCTGAGGGGAACGGGGATGCACGGCACGAGTCCCTTAGTGAGTCCGAAATTTCCGATGCCAATACTTGAAAAGCCGGCCTCTTCGCGCTGCGTGTATTCGTAGGAGAAAAAGAAAAAAGTCTTGTCTCTCTTGAGCGGGCCGCCGAAGGTGAGGCCGCTCTGCGTGCGCGTGTAGGCCTGTTTGGTGGGCTGGAGAACGCCGTTCGAATCGACCGCGCCGGAAAAAGCATTGCGTGCCTGGAAGGACTTGTTGCGGAAGAAGCCGAA
>WNGP01008910.1_pt1 | contig 15874 bp, 18 predicted proteins | sample 5407671 | NCBI WGS metagenome assembly WNGP01 (sample SAMN13153381, study PRJNA577476) | soil metagenome | isolation source: 40 cm soil or saprolite under Garry oak tree replicate 2 | place: USA:California | collected 2016-06-15 | reverse complement strand
AGTGGCCCTTCGTGCCGCGCTTCATGCCGCTGACCTCGCCTTTCACGAGCATTGCGGTGAGAGGGCGCAGCTCGCGCCTTATCTCGTTGGCGAGCTCGGTGACGGTGAACGGGCGCTGGGCTTCTTCGGGCCGGAGCATGCCCGTTAGCTTAGTTCCGATAGGGGTGAGGCCCGGAAAGGAACCCGGCGCACGCACAAGGAGTTTGTGCGGCGCCGGCGAGTGGGGTGGTCCGGAGTCTATTGCAGAGGGATCTCTTGAGGTGACTGGAAAAAGCCTGGAGACCAAACAAGGATCAACTTGCCGTTAGGATCCCCTGCCGCCTCGAAACAAAGGGGTTTGGGACCAAGCGAGGCTCCAGCGGCCAGATCGACTGCCTGCCACGTATCGCAGCCGGCGGCATCCGAAAAAGCAATGTCGTGTTCTTGACCAAGCGGATCGCGGAGCTTGAAGTCGAACGGGTTCGCGTTCTGCTTGTCAGACGATCCGTTATGCATTGTCACTTGCATCGTCACGATGTGATTGCCGGCCTCGGGAGATATGAAAGCTCCTTTAGGGGCATTCCGATTGATGCTGCTGATGGTTACCGTGAATCCGTCAGCGTTGGCACAGGGCTTCGGCGAGCAAGAATTCGAGTGTGACGCGGTGCCGCCAGTGCTCTTTCCGATTGATCCAGCTAAAGCAATAATGCCAACAATGCCGAGCACGATAAGGACTGCGCAGCCGATCGCTACGTTCCGAAGTCCGTGCCCGCCGCCTTTGCCCTGCTGCGGTCCTGGCCGACCGGGGGCGTTCGGAATCCACTGGGTGCCGTTCCAGATGTAGGCACCGTCAGGCGATATGGTTCCCGCGCTAGTCGGCGGTCCGGGTGGGGCTTGACTCATGCGTTCACTCTCCAAGACAGCTGGCTGATACGCCGGCAAATATAGCGGCGTATAGCCATTCATTTAACAATTAGCTGGTGGAGCCTTAATTCGAGCGGCGCCGGCTAGCCGGATTCATGCCCGGTAGTCAAGGTCAAGAGCCTCCGGGAGGTGGAATCCGGAGATCCGCATCCGGCTATTCATTGCGTAGAGCGACTTACAGATAGGGGCCGGCCGGGTGCACGTCGTCGGTCGGGGTCCCCGCAGCGAGTTGTTTCGGGGCGGCGTTGTCCGAGTATGACCAGATGCCGCCTCGACCCGGAAACCACACACCCGCCGGATCGGAGAAGATCGCGATAGGGCCCGGGAGGTAATCGCCGAGGCGGATCGGCCCAGGATTGGAAAGCGGCTCTGAAGAGCCTGGACCTGCGAGCCCCGAGAGCTTGTTCTGGTTGACCCCCTGGATGTACAGCCTGTGAGTGAGGTCCACGCCAAGCGGCCAGACGAGGTCGTTCGCAGGTCCCTCGAACCAGTGAGTCACCTGCCACGTCGACAGGTCGAGGTGAAGCACTGAAAAGAAATCGTCGTTGCCCTGGACCCGAACGTCGATGCCCCATGCAGCGCCATCGCTGATTAGCACCCAACCGTACTGCTACATGTGGCGACCGCTTCCCGTCACCACATTGGCGTTCCGCCGGCTGGATCGAGTCGGTAGAGCTTCTCGAAGGCCCTGCCTGAGATTGATCGCATGGACGACGTAGATCGCATCCGCTGCAAAAGCGATCGGGATGCAAACTTGAGCGCCGCTGTAAACGGTGCGATCCGCGCGCGTCGCGATGTCGACGACGACGTGGACTTCCGACAAATAAGGACTGCCCTTCCGTACACGTAGCGCGAGCTATCGGGAGAGAGCTGGCTGCGGTCGACGCCCATCCATGTGTTCGACGCGACATCGATTGCCGCGCCGAAGACACCTGGCAGCTATGGAGGAGCAGTGACTGGGCTGACCGTCCCGTCGGGCACGCTCACGAATTCCGTACGAATCTCGATGCCGGAAGCGGTGCTGGCCTCCCCAGTAAACAGGCAACTTGCACGCCGCTAGGGGCTGGGCACCGTCGAGGCAGGCGGCGAGGGCGACCGGCTGGGGGCTCTTGCAGTACCGGATGCCGTGCGCGCCGTGACTACGAAGGCAGCCGACACAGCGATCCCACGCATGCATCGAGAACGCCTGTGGGCGGCATTGGCTACCCGGAGTCGGCGGGTCAGACCGGGCGCGAGAAATGGAAAGCCGAGATCCGCATGCGCTTCCCGGAGTCGAGGTGAAACGCGTCCAGGTGGAGACGCTTCGCTTCGTCGATCATCCAGTCCATCAGCTGCCCGGCGTACCCCTTGCCGCGGTGGTCGAATCGGGTGCCGAGGTCGTCGCAGTACAGTGCGTGACCCCACGCCAGCATGTGGAAGACGCGGAACCCCGCTACGGCGACTGCGTACGTGTCCTCCTTGACGAAGAACCCGATCAGCCGGTAGCCCTCGGGCCTCAGGTCGTTGTCTACGTGCTCCGCGAAAACCGACTCCGGCCCGATATTGGGCCTGAGCTCGAGCATTGCCTTGTAAACGAGATGGGTCGCCCCGGACTGAATCTCCTGAATCACCCGCCGATCTGGGACATGTTCTTGGCCGGCTTGATGAACCCTGGCTGGTTGATCAGATGGCCCTCTTCCTTGCGCCAGACCGCCGTCTCGATGACGCGGCCGAGGTGGTCGTCCGACGCGCCCGACCGGATGAGCTCACGCAGCGGCGTCTCCTGCAGCGAAAACAGGCACGTGCGCAGGCCGCCCTCAGCAGTGAGCCTGATGCGGTTGCACGTGGTGCAGAACGCCTGGCTCACGGACGAGATGAAGCCCACACCTCCCGGCGCCCCGTCGGCGAACTTGAAACGGGTTGCTGGACCTGGCCGCGTATCGACCACGGGCTGGAGTGGAAACAGGTCTTCGATCTGCTCCTGGATGCGCCGGCTGGGCACGACCTGGTCGACGGTCCAGATGTTGTCGCCGTCGAGCGGCATGAACTCGATGAAGCGCACCTCGTAACCCTCGTCGCGCGCGAGGCGGGCGAAGTCGACGACCTCGTCGTCGTTCTGCCCTGACATCACGACCATGTTCAGCTTGATCGGCCAGAGTCCGGCTTCTCGCGAGGCCTTGATGCCGTCCATGACGCGGACGAACGCATCGCTGCGCGCGATCTCGTGGAACCGGTCCATGTGCAGCGTATCGAGGGAGATGTTGATCCGCTTGAGGCCCGCGTCACGGAGCAGCTGGGCCTTTTCGCGCAGCAGCACGCCGTTGGTGGTCATGGTGATGTCGAGCGTTGGGTCGATCTCGTTGATCATGCCCACCAGCTCCTCGACCTTGACGCGCACCAACGGCTCGCCGCCGGTGATGCGGATGGTGCGAACGCCGTACCGCTCGACGAAGAGGCGCGCCAGCCGGGTGATCTCCTCGAAGCGGAGCAAATCATCGCGCTTCAGCCACTTCAGGCCCTCCGCGGGCATGCAGTAGATGCAGCGGAAGTTGCAGCGATCGGTGATGGAGATCCGAAGGTCGTCGGCGATCCGCCCATAGGAGTCCCTGAGCTTGGCGGTCCCCACATGGCCGATCATAGACGCCGTGGGTTACGAGCACATTCAGGTTGATGTCGAGCCCCCCATCGCCACGATCACGCTGAACCGCCCCAAGGTCCTCAACGCGCTCAGCCCCGAGCTCGTCGGTGAGGTCAACGCGGCCCTCCGCGAGCTCGACGCCGACGACCGGGTCCGAGCCGTGGTCCTGACCGGCGGGTCAAGGGTTTTTGCGGCAGGCGCCGACATCGGAGACATGGCCGAGCGCACCGCCGTCGAGCAGCTCCATCGTGACCAGACCGGCCGCTGGGCCGGCATCGCCGCCTTTACAAAGCCTCTGATCGCGGCCGTCAACGGCTACGCGCTGGGCGGTGGATGTGAGCTCGCGCTGATGTGCGACATGATCATCGCCGGGGATTCCGCGCGCTTCGGCCAGCCCGAGATCAACCTCGGCATCATTCCTGGCGCCGGCGGAACGCAGCGGTGGCCGCGCACGGCGGGCAAATACGCGGCCATGGAAACCGTCCTCACGGGGGCGCCCGTCACGGCCGAGCGCGCGCGGGAGCTGGGCATCGTCAACAAGGTCGTGCCTGCCGAGATGACGATCGAGGTTGCGAAGCGCGTCGCGCGACAGCTCGCGCAGAAGGCGCCGCTGGCATTGAGGATGGCGAAGGAGGCCGTGCTCAAGGCATTCGAGGCGCCGCTCGCGGAAGGGCTTGCGGCCGAGCGCAAGAGCTTCTACTTCCTGTTCTCGACCGAAGATCAGAAGGAAGGCATGCGCGCCTTCCTCGAGAAACGAAAGGCAGTATTCAAAGGAAGGTAGTGATGGCAACCGAGGTCGAGGTTCACGTCAACGTCCACGTCCACGATGGCGTGGGGCTGATTCAGCTCAACCGGCCCGAGAAGATGAACGCGATCGGCGCGCTGACGCGCCAACAGCTGGGTGAGGCGATCAAGCAGGCGGAGCGCGACGATGCCGTCCGCGTGCTGGTCCTCACCGGTTCTGGGCGTGCGTTCTGCTCCGGCGCGGATGTCACCGAGATGGTGCAAGGCGCGGGAATGCGGACGCCGGAGGACGTCGGCAACGTGCTGCGCAACGAGTACATGCCGATGCTCACACGCCTGCGCACCATGCCGAAGCCAGTGATCGCGGCGATGAACGGCCCGGCGGTCGGCATCGGTGCGAGCTACGCGCTGGCCTGCGACATCCGCATCGCAACGCCAGAGGCCTATCTGCTCGAGGCGTTCGTCAACATCGGCCTCGCGCCCGATGGTGGCGTGAGCTGGCTCCTGCCTCGCCTGGCCGGGACGGGCATCGCGTATGAGATGTTCTTCACGGGCAAGCCGCTGTCGGCTGCCGACGCGCATCGTCTGGGCGTCATCAACCGGGTGGTGCCGGCCGAGCGCCTCGAGGCCGAGGTCCGCGACCTGGCCGCACAGCTAGTCGCGCAGCCGCGCCAGGCCATGGCCGCGGCCAAACGTGCTGTGACCCACGCCCTCGAGTCGAGCTTCGAGGAGGCGCTGGAGTTCGAGTCGTATCTGCAGGAGGCGCAAGCGTCGAGCCCTGAGTTTGCGGAGGGCGTCCAGGCCTTCCTCGCGCGGCGCAAGAAGTCTTAATGACTACTCACGCCCTTCTCCCCAGCCCTCTCCCCGAAGGCGAGAGGGGATAAGTGCAGCTTCACGAGGCGGTCATCGTCGCGACCGCGCGCACGCCTATGGGCAGGTACGGCGGCCAGCTGAAGGACGTGCGCCCCGACGACCTCGCGGCGATCGTGCTGAAAGAGGCGTGCGACCGCGCCCACGTCAAGCCGGCGGAGGTCGAGGACGTCATCCTCGGCTGCGCCAACGGCGCCGGCGAGGACAACCGCAACGTTGCGCGCATGGCGCTGCTGCTCGCGGGCTTTCCAGTCGAGGTCCCGGGCCAGACCGTCAACCGCCTTTGCGGATCCGGTATGCAGGCGACGATCGCAGGGGTTCGCGAGATCCAGGCCGGCGCGGCGGACATCGTCGTCACGGGCGGCGTCGAGAGCATGACCCGCGCTCCGTGGGTGATGCCGAAGCCGGATGGAGCGTTTCCGCGGGGCCCGCAGACGGTGTACGACACAGCCCTGGGCTGGCGCCTCGTCAACCCGAAGATGGCGGAAATGTACGGGACGCTGCAGATGGGGGAGACCGCCGAGCGCGTGGCCCAGAAGTACGAGGTATCGCGCGAGGACCAGGACGCATTCGCCCTTCGCAGCCATCAGCGCGCGGTTGCCGCGCAGAAATCCGGGCGCCTGACGGAGGAAATCGTTCCAGTAATGGTGCCGCAGCGCAAAGGTGAGCCGGTGCGACTGACCGACGACGAAGGCCCGCGCGCGGACACATCCGCCGAGGCGCTGGCAAAGCTCAAGCCGGCGTTCGCAGCCAATGGTTCGGTCACGGCAGGCAACTCGTCGCCCTTGAACGACGGCGCGACAGCCCTGGTGTTGATGTCCGAGTCGAAAGCACGTGAGCGCAACCTGCAGCCGCTCGCGCGCTTCGTCGCTTCGGCACCGGCGGGCGTGCACCCCGATTACATGGGCATCGGCCCGGTGCCTTCATCGATGAAGGCGCTGGAAAAAGCCGGGCTCCAGGTGTCGGACATAGGCATCGTCGAGCTCAACGAGGCCTTCGCGGCGCAGTCGCTCGCCTGCGTCCGCCTGCTCGGGCTGGACGAAGAGAAAGTGAACCTCAACGGCGGGGCGATCGCCCTCGGTCACCCACTTGGGAGCAGCGGCGCGCGCCTGGTGAGCACGCTCGTCCGCGAGATGGCCCACCGCGACGCGGAATACGGCCTGGCCACGATGTGCATCGGTGTCGGGCAGGGCATCGCGTCGATCTGGCGTCGAGGCTAGTCGCCATCGCTGAACGCGACCCACAAGCGGTGCGCTCGATGTTCGATCGCATCGCCCGCCGGTACGACCTCGTCAACACCGTGCTGTCGGCCGGGACGGATGGGGGCTGGCGCCGCAGCGCCGCGAGGCTGACCGAGCTCAAGGCGGGCGGCTCCGCGCTCGACGTCGCCTGCGGCTCGGGCAAGCTCACCGCGCTGCTGGCTCGAATGGCCGGGCCCAGCGGCCATGTGGTCGGGCTCGACTTCAGCAGGCAGATGCTCGAGGTCGCCCGCAGTGAGCACCCCGGAATCGAATTCCTGGACGGCGATGCACTCAACCTCCCGTTCGAAGATGCCGGCTTCGACGCGAGCACCATCGCCTTTGGCCTTCGCAACCTCGCCGACCCCGTGCGTGGTCTGCGCGAGATGCTTCGCGTCGTCAGGGCAGGCGGGCGCGCCGTGGTCCTGGAGTTCGTGCGGCCGCCCAACGGGCCCGTGGGCTCCGCCTATCGCGTTTACCTGCGCACCCTGCTGCCGGCCATCGGAGGCGTGCTGTCCGGCCAACCCACGGCCTATCGATATCTCAGCGACACCGTCGACTCCTACCGCAACGCGGACGAGCTTCGAGCGCTGGCGGAGGTCGCAGGCTGGAAGGGGGTTCGCTACAAAAGCGTGGCGGCCGGAACGGTGGGGTTGCTGTCAGGCAGTCCGGTCGACCGCTGACCGCGCGAGGCCGACAAGGGTGGGGCGCAGGCCGTCGAGCTCGACCGCTTCGATCTCGCACACGGCCTGTTCGACCAGGCCTCGGGCTTCGTCGCCGACGCGACGCAACGCGTCGCTCCTGGTGACCAGCTCCGCCACGCGGTCGACCTCGTCGTCTCGGAGCGAGCCGGCGAGCAAAGTTCGCACCTCGGTTCCAACCGAACGATCCTCCGCCGCGTAGATGAGCGGGAGCGACAGCGCGCGCTGCCGGATGTCGAGGCCGATCGGCTTTCCCGAGTCAGGGCTGAAATCGACCATGTCGTCGGCCATCTGAAAGGCGATACCGAGCAGCTCGCCATAACGGCGCAGGGCCTCGACGATGTCCGCCGGCGCGTCTGACAGGAGCGCTCCCGACACGCACGCCGCCGCGAAGAGCGCTGCGGTCTTGCCGCGCACGACGCGCAAGTAGGAATCGTGGTCTCCGGGAAAAGCGCCCCGCAGAGCAACGTCGTCGATCTGCGACGCGCAGATCGCCTCCAGCGCCTCGGCCATCGTCGTCGCAACACTTGGGCTGCCGAGCTCGGCGATCAATCGCGTCGCCCGCCGATGGGTCGACTCGTCGACGTAGTCGTCGTGGACGAGGGTGGCGTTGTGGAGCAGCTCCACGGCCGCCGCGAGAGAGGCGGCGCGCAGCGGCTCTTGCCTGGGACCGATTCGCGAGGTGAGCTGTACCAGCTTTGGCCGCAGGCGTTTGCCGCCCGCTTCCATGAGGCGGCGCATGGGCAGCGCCACCGCGTCGGGGTCGACCAAGAGCTGCCGGGTGATCTCCACTTCCACGAGGTCCGCGAGTTTGGAGTCGTTTCTGACGGTTGAGGCCCCCCAACCCCTTCCCTCCCCGCGAGCGGGGAGGGCGAAGGCCTCATCGAGAGCCGGCTCGACAGCGAAGTCGCCTTCCAGCTGCATTGCCAGCTGCCGGTGACGCGGGCCGTCTAGCTCGACCGCGAACACCGACTGCCACCGCCCCGTCACCAGCTCTCCTTCTTCGACGAGCAGCGTGAGGAATCCGGTGAGCAGCAGCTGGCGGCAATGGGCGTGGCCGTTCACCGACTCGTCGACAGCGACCTCGACACGTCGCGTGAAGTCGTCGTGCTCGTACCCGGCTTCGCCGGGCGCGAGACGCTCGAGCAGGTGCTGAAAGTCGCGGAGCAGCAGGGGCTCGTTCTCGTTGATGGCCAGGCCGACTGTGGTGTGCAGCGACTGCAGATGGACCCGTCCCGTACGGAGGCCCGTCTTTCGCACCTCATCGCGGACGCGGTGGGTGAGGTCGACGAACTCGGTGGCGTGCGAAGTGTCGAACCGCAGGCGCCCCGAGATCATCGGGCGGCCGTGAGTGCGTGAACGAGAAGCTCGCGCACAGGTCGGGCCGGCTGGCCCGAGGCTGCGGCGGCCGAGAGCGTTTCGATGGCCTGGGCGAATGCCACCTGAAGGGACTGGCCGGCGGCGTCGGCGAGCAGGCGGGACGCCCGCGCCAGGCAGAGGTCGCCCATCAAGAGGGTGGGCGGCGGCGCCGCGCGGCCCCCGAGGCCCTGCAAACGAAGGCCCACCTCGATCAGTGCCGCGGCCAGCGCCAGCTTGGGCTGGGCATCGGGCCTGTGATCGACCACCGCGTCGAGGTAGGAGCGGTACGAATCCGAAAGGCCGTCCGCCCAGAGGCTTTCCAGCCTTTCCAGCTCGCGATCGAGAAGCTGGACGGTCATATGGGCTCGACCAGCGTGCCCGCAAGCTGGCGGAAGGCCGAGAGTGCACGAACGCAGGATTCGTCGTCGCGCGTGACCACGTAGTAAAGGCCGAAGCCGAGCACCGTGTTCAGCACCAGAGGGACCAGAACCTCGCGGGGAACGGTCAAGCGGATGCGGCCGTCGGCTTCGAGACGGTCGAGCTGCTCCTGGATGACCTCGCGATAGCGGGTGAACAGCTCTGGCAGGTAGGCGCGTAGGCGCTCGGTGCGCGGCGCCTGGACGAGGAGGTCGAAGGCCGCCAGCTGGATGTCTCCGAGGCGCCGGAGCGAGTCCCAGAGCGATTCGACCCCGATCTCCAGGACCTCGAGGGGATCGGTCAGCTGGTTGAGCGCAGTTCGCAGCTCGTTGACGGAGCGTGCCGTCAGGTAGCGCCATGCCTCGACGAGAAGCTCAGACTTGGTCGGGAACCAGTACTGGAGGTTGCCGATCGCGACGCCGGCCCGCGAGGCGATCGAGCGGACTGTGGTGCCCGAGTAACCGTTTTCGAGGAGTGATTCGGCGGCAGCGTGGATGATCTGGTCTCGGGTGCTCTCCAAAGCAGTCGCCCCGGTCATACGTATGTACTACTCTAGCGCGTTTCAGAATTCGATCCGCCCGACCCTCCCTCCCCACGAGCGGGGAGGGAGACAGGCTAGAGAGTCTCGACGCACTATCCTTCAAGACCGGGTGAGGAGCATCGAACTTGTCTTTCCGACTGGGGTTTGTGGGGTGATGCGCACCGACGACGCCGACGCCGCGTTCCAGGCGTGCCTGGCGGCCATCGAGGGCGGCATCGGCACCATCGAGATCACGACCACCGTGCCTTCCTGGTACGAGATCATCCGCGGCCTGATCGGAAGCACCCTCGGGAAGGTGCCGGTTGGTGTGGGCACGGTGTGGGATCCGGGCGCAGTCAGCGAGGCCAAAGAGGCGGGCGCAGACTTCGTGGTCACGCCGGTGGTGCTTCCCGAGGTGGCCGAGGCCTGCCGCAAGGAAGACCTCCTGTGCGTTCTCGGCGCCCTCAGCCCGACGGAGATCTACCACGCAAGGCTGGCTGGCGCCCACCTGGTGAAGGTGTTTCCCGTCGCGCCGGTCGGCGGCCCAGATTACATACGCGCGCTGCAAGGGCCGATGGGCGGGGTGCCGCTATGGGCGTCAGGCGGCGTCGAGATCGACCAGATCCCCGCGTACCTGCGACTTGGCGTCAAAGCGGTCGGGCTCACGGGAGCGCTCTTTTCACAGGACGCGCTGGCGCGGCGGGACATGGACTCGATTCGAGAGAAGGCGACTCGTGCCGCTCAGGCTGCGGCGACGGTGGTGGCGGGAGCGGTCGGCGCCGACTAGGCCTCCGCTAGCAACCCAAGCGCGCCTTGCACATCGTCGCGGTGATGTCTGAATACAGGTTCGTGACCTGCCCGCCCGTCATGATCAGGGCGATCACGACAACGAGGACGACGAGGGCGAGGATAAGTGCGTATTCAACGAGACCCTGGCCCGACTGGCCAGGGGAACGGGTCAGCACCCGACGTGGTAGTTACACATGGTCGCGCTGATGTTGGAGAACAGATTTATGAGCTGGCCGCCTGTGGCGATCAGCGCGACGATCACGATGAGTGCAATGAGGGCCAGGATGAGCGCGTACTCAACCATGCCCTGTCCAGATTGCCGGCGCGGGGTGCGTATCACTCTGGGTGCTGACCTAGAAGCTTAACCGCCGAGTACCCCGTACTGGTCGCCGGCCTTGCGAAGTGCCTGCTCCACCACCACCCTCACCATGCGCTTCCGCCAGAAGTGGCTGAGATCGGCATTGTCGAGTGGTTTTGCCGGCTTCGCGGCCATCTCAGCCGCCGCCCGCACCGTTTCTTCATCCATTCGCTTGCCGATCATGAACTCGCCGGCTTCGGCGGCCTCGAGCGGGTGGGAGGCGACGGCCGACAGGACGATGTGGCAGCTGGTTACAGTCGGGCCGTCCAGCCTCAACGCGACAGCGGCGCCCGCGATCGGGAAGTCGATCGAACCTCGGCGGCGGAGCTTGACGTAGGAGGTCTTCGTTCCGTCGGGAGGCGGCAGGCGCAGCGCGGTGACCACCTCGAAAGGCTGCTTGGCGAGATAGTCGATGCCGTCATCGCGATAAAGCGCCGCCACTGGAAGGTCGCGATCTTCCTCAGGCCCGGCGAGTGTGACCAGCGCACCAAGCGCGATCGCCACCGGCGCGGTGTCGGAGGACGAGACCGCCCAGCATCGCGAGCTGCTCGGAGCGACCAGGCAGATGTCTCCGTCCTTCTTAATGCAGAAACCCGCAGCCTTCCGCCACTCGTATGTCATGTCGTAGTAGTTGCAGCGAGTGTCGACGCAGAGGTTGCCGCCGATCGTGCCGGCGTTGCGCAGCGGTGGCGAAGAGACGAGGCCTGCTGCGTCTGCGTAACCCGCGTACGCGCCGCGCAGCTCCTTATGCGCGGATGCATCCGCGAGCGTCACTCCCGCGTCGATAGCCGTTTCATCGGCACCACGGCGCACCTCGCGCGGAAGAAAGTCGAGGCCGATCAACGCCTCGATCTCGAACTGCCTTCGTTTCAGTTTTGGAAACAGGTCGGTGCCGCCGGCGACGAACATCGCACGCGAGCCGAGCTCCGAAGCCATGTGCGCCGCCTCTCGCGCCGTCTTCGGGCGCAGGTATCTAAATCGAGGCAGGCGCAGCACGATCCAGCTCCTTGGGTGGCGGCTCGACCTTGATGGTGTCGGGATAGGGGACGTCGGGAAATCCCGGTGGTCCGTATCGAGGTGGCTCGCCCTTGTCTTTGCGGCGCAGAGCCTCCACGATCTTCTCGGGCGTGACCGGAACTTCGTCGATCCACACGCCCAACGCGTCGAACACTGCGGCGCTCACGGCCGGAATGACCGGCAGCAGCGGACCCTGGCCCGCCTCCTTGGCGCCGTACGGCCCTTCGGGGTCGTCGGTCTCGACGATGAAGGTCTTCACGTCCGGCATGTCAAGGAATGTCGGCGATTTGTACTCGAGCATCGAAGGCCACTTGTGCAGGCCTTTGCGGAACGCCTGCTCTTCCATGAGCGCCTCGCCCAGTCCCATGTACACGCTGCCCTCGACCTGTCCCTCGACGAGCAGCGGGTTGATGGCACGGCCGACGTCGTGCGCGATCCACACCTTCTTTATGTGGACGAGGCCAGTGCGGCGATCCGCGTCGAGGTCCACGACGCACGCCGAGTAGCTGTACGCCGGGCTGGGTCCCACTCCAGAGCCCTTGTACGGGCCTGCGATCTTGGGCGGCGTGTAGCTGCCTGCTGTGGCGAGGGTGCCGAATCGAGCTTCAGCGAGGATGCTCGCCTCCTCGAAGCTGAAATCGCCGATGCGGCCGCCATCCACGCCCACCGAGTCCGGTGGGCTCTGCATCTTGGCCGCTGCCGCCTCGACCAGGAGCCCACGCATCTTGCGGGCCGCCTCGAGCGCCGCGTTGCCCGCCATGAACGTGACGCGCGACGAGTACGAGCCAAGGTCGATCGGCGTGGTATCCGTGTCGGCGGTGACCAGGCGGACATCCCTTGGCTGGAGACCGAGCTCCTCCGCGACGACCGCCGCGAGCACCGAATCGGAGCCCTGGCCGATGTCCATCGCGCCGCAGTAGGCGGTCACGCCGCCGCGGTCGACCTTGATCTGGACCTCGGAATGCGGCATGTCGTTCCAGTAGATCGCGGTGCCTGCGCCGGATAGATAGGACGAGATGGCGAAGCCCATGCCATGCCCGGGTCGGTGCTCGCGGGTGCGATAGCCCGAGGCTTCCATCACGCGAGCAGTGCATTCCTCCAGGCCGCATGACGTGACCCGCAGCCAGTTCACCGTCCGCGTCATCGGCTTGACGAAGTTGCGCTGTTTCATCTCCACCGGGTCGATGCCGAGCTCGTGCGCGATCTTCTCCAGGTGCAGCTCGATCGCGAATCGGGGCTGCGGCGTGCCGTGCCCGCGCTTCGGCCCGCATGGGGGTTTGTTGGTGAACACGCGGCAGCCCTCGAATCGATACGCGGGAATGTCGTATGTCACCGTCTGAAGCGCGCCGGTATAGAAGGTGGACGCGACCCCGTACGAACCGTAGGCGCCGCCGTCGAGCGCGCTCTTGAAGTGCATGGCGGTGATACGCCCATCGCTGGTGACGCCGGTGCGCACCCACATCAGCACCGGGTGCCGGCCGCGGTGCGCGTAGAAAACCTCCTCGCGCGTGAGGGTGCACTTCACCGGGCGCCCGGTGATCATCGCGAGCTTGGCCACGACTATCTCGTGCGCGAACGGGTCCGTCTTGCCGCCGAACCCGCCGCCGTGCGCCGCGCCGATGACGCGGATGCGGTTCATCGGAAGCTCGAGGACCTTCGAGAGCGCGCGATGCACGTAGTGGACGACCTGCGTCGACGACCACAGGGTCACCTTGCCGTCCACGTACGTCGCGATGGCGCTGTGCTGCTCCATCGGCAGATGCGTGTTGCCCTGGAAGAAGAAGACGTCTTCGCGAACGTGATCGGCGCGCGCGAAACCTCCCTCGACGTCGCCGAACTCGAGGGCGACCAGCTTGTGGATGTTGTTGGGGCCGCCGTAGTCCTGGATGCGTTCGCCCTTCGGTTGCAGCAGTGCAGCGTCGATGGACATCACCGGCTCGAGGACCTCGTAATCGACGACGATCGCGTCGCAGGCGGCCGCCGCGACCTCTTCATCGGTGGCTGCGACGGCAGCGATTGGATCCCCGACATAGCGCACCTTCTCGTGCTCGAGGGCGCGCTCGTCCTGCGTCACTGGAAGGATGCCGAATTTCACCGGCAGGTCGGCGCCAGTGATCACGGCTTGCACGCCAGGGATTCGCCGCGCCGCCGAGGTATCGATCGATCGGATGCGCGCGTGGGGGTGGGGGCTGCGAAGGATGCGGCAGTGCAGGGTGCGGGGGAGGAGCATGTCGTCGGCGTACATGGCTTGACCGGTGACCCTCGACACAGCATCGACCTTGGGCAAGGGTTTGCCGATAACGCTGAACTGGTGGTTAGCACTCATGAGGCATTCGCCCTCCCCGCGGGCGAGGAGGGAAGGGGTGGGGACCCGGTGCTATTCATGCGACCCGCAGCAAGTTCAATGGCTTCGATGATCTTCTGATAACCGGTGCAGCGACAGAGGTTGCCGGCGAGAGCCTCACGAATGTCGTCGCTCGAAGGCCTCTTGTTGGAGTCGAGCAGAGAGCTGGCGGCGAGCAGCATGCCTGGGGTGCAGTACCCGCACTGTGCAGCTCCCAGCTCGGCGAACGCCTGCTGCAGCGGATGCAGCTCGGACCCGCGGGCAAGGCCTTCGATCGTCGTGATGGCGCGGCCTTCGAGCTGGATCGGGAGCAGAAGGCAGCTGAGCTCCGGCCTGCCGTCGACGAGCACGGTGCACGTCCCGCACTCACCCAGCTCGCACCCATGCTTCGTGCCGGTCAGGTGCATGTCCTCACGCAGGACCTCGAGCAGCGTCTTGTGCACGGGTAGCAGCTGCTCGATGCGCTCGCCGTTGACGTCGAGCGCTAGGACGCGACGATCGACCGGTCTCTCGACTTCGTTCTTCAATCCGAGTCGAGCATAGCCCTGAGCGCTTTCGCGCACGCCCAGAGGTCGGGCGCGACCACATCCGCGCGGCTCGTCGCCGGCACGGGGTCGTCCGGACAGACGAGGATCGTCCGCATCCCCAGCGCCACCGCGGGCAGAACGTCGTTCTCCTCCCGGTTGCCGATGACGACACACCGATCAGGTGGGCAGCCGGCCCAACGCATTGCCATCTCGAAGACCGCCGGGTGAGGCTTCAGATGCCCAGCGTCGACAGAGGTGAAGATGGCGTCGATGTGCTGAGCCAGCCCAAGCAGCCGGAAATCGTCCCAGTAGCTTTCGGCGTCGCGCCAGTACGTGTTGCTTGCGATTGCCGTGCGCATACCTAGCGCGTGTATTTCCGCCAGCAGCTCGTGAGCTCCGGGTAGGGCCTTCATTCGATCTGAGATGGGGATCGACATCGCTCGTCGGAGACGCACCACGGTCTGCGGGTCTGCGGGCAAGCCCTGGCGGGCCAGGGACCTGGCGATCAAGACCTCGGCCCCGACCACGATCTCCATCTCGGTCGAGATGCTTCGGGCCTCGTCCCCGGGACGGCTGCTGCTGATCAGATCGTCCGCCAGGGCCTCCGCCGCGGCATGCTCCAGCGCGGGCATGGCGGCGGCGATTCTTTCCCGGCGGCCGAGTGCGTCGGTTTCTCGAAATGGCCAGGAGTTTGGCCACAGCGTTCCGCCGACGTCGATCAGTGCAGCACGAAGACGTCTCACCTCGCTCCCCACCACGTGGGGAGCTCCCCGCCGCGGAGCGCCGGGGAGTGGGGAGATCCAACCAGGTAATCCACCGCCACTATCATCGGTCCATGCTCAGATGGCTCACAGCCGGGGAATCGCACGGCCCGCAGCTCACGGTCGTGATCGAAGGCCTGCCCTCCGGCCTGGCCATCTCCGAGGACGACCTGCGCAAAGACCTCGCCCGGCGGCAGGGCGGCCACGGCCGCGGAGGCCGGCAGAAGATCGAAACCGATTTCGCCCGCATCGTCAGCGGCGTGCGGGGTGGGTTCACCATCGGAAGCCCGGTCACGTTGGTGCTCGAGAACAAGGACCACGTCAACTGGACCGCGGAGATGACCGCCTCGACGGAGGGCTACGCGCCGAAGCCCGTCACCCGCCTGCGGCCCGGCCACGCCGACCTGGCGGGCGCGCTCAAGTACGGCCACACCGACGTGCGCAACGTGCTGGAGCGATCCTCTGCCCGGGAGACCGCCACCCGAGTTGCCGCAGGCGGCGTTGCCCGCAAGCTGCTCGGGCACTTCGGGGTCGAGATCCTGAGCTTCACCCAATCGATCGGGCGGACCGACATCGGGTTCGATGGCGTCAACCCCGACACGGTCACCGTCGAGGAGATCGAAGCGTCGCCGGTGCGATGCCCTGACCCCGCGGCATCGCGGCGCATGGTCGCCGACATCGACGAGGTGGGCGAGAGGGGCGACACGCT
>WNGP01005184.1_pt1 | contig 15875 bp, 11 predicted proteins | sample 5407671 | NCBI WGS metagenome assembly WNGP01 (sample SAMN13153381, study PRJNA577476) | soil metagenome | isolation source: 40 cm soil or saprolite under Garry oak tree replicate 2 | place: USA:California | collected 2016-06-15 | reverse complement strand
CAGGATGGCGCGTCGTGCCCGGGTCCCAACGTCCCGCCTGTAGCATCGGCTGTGAATGGGTGAAAAAGAATCTCAAAGATTCTGATAACGGGAGGAAACGGGTTCATCGGCAGCCACCTCGCCGAAAAACTTCTAGCTAAAGGAGACTCGGTTGCACTCCTCGATCTAAAATTCAACACGAACACCCGGTTCCTGTGGGGCCAGGAGGACCCCTTCAACTGCTGGCTGACCAATCAAGTAGGAACCATCAACGTTCTCGAAGCCTGCAACAAAGCCGCATCAAACCCTGTCCTCCTAGAAGCATCCAGCCGCGAAGTCTACGGAGAACCCCTCTACCTACCAGTGAACGAAGGCCACCCGAAACGGCCAAAGTCAGTCTACGGGTTAACGAAGCTAAGCGCGGAAAGAGCTTGCCTCTCCTACTCGAGTTCATCCGGCCTCGACCCTTCTGTCAATCACGTAATAATGCGCTTCTCAAACGTATACGGGAGCGAGAGAGATCTCCCGGAGAGAGTGATACCCAAATTCATGAACAAAGCTCTACGGGGAGAAGACATCACTCTGTACGGAGGCGAGCAGATCCTGGATTTCACGTTCATCGATGACACTATTTCTGGAATAATGAAACTTGCCTCTGCAAGCCTCGAAGGCGATGGTAGCATGTTCGGGGAAGATTTTCATTTCGTAACGGGGAGAGGCGTTTCAGTCTCCGAGCTTGCCAGAATGATTGTTGACCTTGTCGGCTCGCGGTCCAAGATTATCCATGGGGCAGCCAACAGCTTTGAAGTCCGTAAGTTCATCGGAGATTTGACAAAGGCTCGGAAAGTGCTGGGTTACGAGCCGAAGACTAGGCTTGAGGACGGGCTGAAGAGGCTGAGCGAACGAATGGTGCCCATCATTATTGCCAAGTGACGAGTTTTCGCTAGCACAGGATCCCTGGCTGACACTTGACAACATTTCGGTGTGAAGATGGAACAGGTAGTAGAGCGGCGTTCTAGCGAACCTCTTCTGGACATGGAGCGTCCAGTAGTCAGAGGCAAGTTTCTCTATGTCGGTGAAGAAAAGTTCTGGGTTAGAGGCGTCAGCTATGGAACTTTCTTAGTGGACGAGGAAGGAAACGAACAGCTAGCTCCTGAAGCCGTCGAAAGAGACTTTTCGCGTATTGCAGAGAACGGTTTCAATGTTGTGCGAGTCCACCTGTGCCCTCCCCGTTGGCTTCTAGACACTGCCCAGAGGAACGAATGAGGCGATGGGTCCGTAGCTGTGCAGGGCATCCTGCTGTATTCTGCTACAGTGTGGGTAACGAAATCTCCTCTTCAATAGTCCGCTGGACTGGCAGGCGTAGAGTAGAAGAGTTTGTCAAACGTCTATACCGTGTGGCGAAGGAAGAGGACCCAGATGCTCTCGTTACATACGTAAACTACCCCTCGACCGAGTACTTGCAATTGCCTTTCCTAGACTTTCTGTGCTTCAACGTCTACCTCGAATCAGAACAGGCTTTCGAGAATTACATCGCCCGATTGCACAGCTTGAGCCGGGATAGGCCTGTTCTTCTCAGCGAGATCGGATTGGACAGCCTCCGTAATGGTGAGGAGAACCAGGCAGAGACATTGGACTGGCAGATACGCACAATCTTCCGGCAGGGTTGCTGTGGGGTCGTTGTCTTTGCATGGACAGACGAGTGGTACCACGGAAAGTACCCTGTTGAAGACTGGAAGTTCGGGCTGACGACTCGGGATCGAACACCGAAGCTGGCTCTTCGAGCCGTGAAGAGGGCGTTCTTAGAATCTCCCTTTCCATCGGATAACATCACTTGGCCGAGAATCTCGGTCGTGGTCTGCAGTTTCAATGGAGCATCTACCATACGTGAGACTCTGGAGGGTTTGCAGAACCTTGACTACCCTGATTTTGAAGTCATCGTCGTCAACGATGGATCAACCGACTCGACCCGCGAGATCGTGTCAACTTATCCGGTTAGACTAATCAATACACAGAATCGCGGACTCAGCCAAGCTCGTAATACGGGTATCAAAGCGGCCACTGGAGAGGTCGTGGCCTTCATCGATGATGATGCCTATCCTGACATTCACTGGCTAAGGTTTCTTGCGTTAGCTCTGATGGACGAGAAATATGTCGGGGTTGGTGGGCCGAACCTTTCGCCATCGAACGATGGCTGGAAGGCCGAGGCTATCGCCAATGCGCCAGGGCCCAACCCGGTTCTTCTCTCGGACAGGATCGCGGAGCATCTGCCAGGCTGCAACATGGCTTTCAGAAGAGAAGCACTGGAGGCGATTGACGGATTTGATCCCATCTTCCGAGTAGCTGGGGATGACGTGGACCTTTGCTGGCGGCTCCGAGGCCAAGGAGGGGTGATAGGCTTCGCGTCAACAGCAGTGGTCTGGCATCACAGACGCAAATCGATCCAAAAATACTGGAAACAGCAGTTCGGCTATGGCAGGGCCGAAGCCCTCTTGGAGAGAAAATGGCCTGACAAGTACAATTCGTTCGGACAATTGAATTGGCTCGGGCGCATCTACGGTAAAGGCGTCTCGCTCGACTTCTCCTCTGTTGGTGGGCGCGTCTATCAAGGCGTCTGGGGAACCGCACCCTTCCAGTCTCTCTATGCGTCTTCAAGCTCCATCTGGTCGCTGACCCTCATGCCAGAGTGGTACCTGATTATCGGTCTGCCTTTACTGATGTTCAGCCTGTCTTTCAATTGGGGTCCTTGGCTCATCTTCAGCGCGTTGTCGGCCATAGTAATCGCCCTTCCCGCCGTCGAAGCTGGCATGAACGCGAAACGCGCGAGGCTTAGCCCTGACGCCAAGACTCGCCGGGAAAAGCTCAGATTCCGCGCCACAGTATTCTTCTTGCACCTCGTGCAACCGCTTGCACGACTCTCAGGAAGACTGAGCAGTGGGCTAACTCCGTGGCGCAGGCGAGGTATCAGAACCAAGTACACGTTCCCGCCATTCACGATGACCCTGTGGCGTGACCGGTGGGAAGCACCTGAGGCTACCATGAGAGGATTGTATGAAGGGCTTCGAGAGGCTGGTGCGAGCGTTAGAGTTGGTGGCGATTACGACTCCTGGGATCTCGAGGTTAGGGGAGGTTTGTTCGGTAGGACCCGGCTATTACTAGCTACAGAAGAGCACGCCCCTGGAAAGCAGTTCTTGCGTTACAGGATTACTGCAAATTATTCACGGATTGCACTTGTATCGATTATCGTCTTCGCCGGAATGTCGATCGCTGCGGGCTTGTCCCGAGCCTGGCTACCAAGTATCGCATCGGGACTTCTGGCCTGCCTAGTCGTCGCTAATGCCGTTATCGACACTGGATTCGCTGCCGGGATGCTCCGAGAGCTCTTGGCGCGTATCGGCGCAACCTGATCCCGAAATGGGGCAATGGCTGATTTCCATTTGTTTCGACGCGAACGTCTCGCCGACATGATCACTGTTCCCTTTTCTGAGGATGAACACGGGCTTAATGACTTGAGCGATCGAGTCTCTAGCTGTCTTCATTTTTCTCTCAGCACCACCGGCTTGAGGCGCAACCAGCTTGACCTTCAAGGCAATTTTTACGATCGATTCTACGATGAATCGGAGTGAACCTGATGATGATTGACCTCATCAGCTTCACGCTCATTTCTTCAGCGTCATTTGCTTTGACAATGGGAGTGGGTTGGAGTCTCGTAAAGCTCTCTGAACTGTTAAGATCGCCCTCGAACGCGAGACCTTATTCAACAGATCTCCCCGCCAAGCTAGGCGAGATACATCGAGGTCGTGGGATGTTCGGACGTGTTTTGGCGGATCTTCGGCCGTACTCGTGGCAAATCATCATCGTCCTGATGGTTTCCCTGTCCGCGATACCGATCACCCTGATCACTCCTTTACCCATCAAGCTAATGGTAGACAGCGTTCTCGGCTCCCAGCCAATATCCGGCGATCTCTCACTCCTCGCCCCAGGTGGCTCACAGCCCTCCAAGGACTATGTTCTCTTGCTAGCCATCGGCATACTCGTCGGAAGCACTGTTCTGACCTATCTGCAAAACCTGCTCAACACCTGGTTTAGCACCAAAGTTGGAAACCGGATGACACTCGATGTGCGAGCTCGCTTGTTCCGACAGATGCAACGACTTTCCATCGCCTATCACGATACAAAGGGCACAGCAGACTCGGCATATCGTACGTTGAACGACGCTCCCATGCTCAAGTCGTTCGGGATCGACAGCCTGGTCCCCCTCTTCACCTCTATACTCATGCTCGGAGCCATGATTGTTGTAACTCTGTACTTGGACTGGGAACTCGCTCTGATAGCGCTGCTCGTATCGCCGTTCATGTTCCTTCTCACCCTCATTTTTCGGCCGAGGCTACGCAGAGGATGGCGGAAGTTCAAGACATCAGAAAGTGCTGCGATGGCCGTGGCTCAAGAGGCCCTTGGAGCTTCGAGAGTAGTCAAGGCATTCGGCCAGGAGGAGCAGAAGAACGAACAGCTGGTTTCACACTACAATGATAGTCTTGCTGCGCAGCTCAAGGTCTATTTTGACGGCGCAGTCTATAACCTGCTCGTTGGGATAGTGACTGCCGCTGGTTTGGCAGCAGTTCTCTACATAGGCATCCATCATGTAGAGTCGAACCCCCCCACGCTGACCCTCGGAAACCTGTTAGTGGTGAACTACTATATCACGCAACTATACACTCCCCTAAGGAACGTAGGGCAGAAGATACTTGACATTCAAATGTCCCTCACCGGAATAGAGAGATATCACGCGGTTCTAGACGAAAAGCCCGACGTGCCAGAAACCCCGAACGCGCTTCCATTAGCAAGAGCGAAAGGCAAGATAACTTTCCAGAACGTGTCATTCGAGTACACTAAAAGCCGTCCCGTACTTCACGACCTTTCATTCGAACTGCTCCCGGGAAGCTGCCTGGGGGTGGTTGGTCCAACTGGTTCCGGCAAGACCACTCTGTCAAGTCTTGTCCTGCGCTTCTTCGATCCAACCCAGGGGGCAATCACGCTAGACGACGTGGATCTAAGGAACTACAAGCTGGCAGACCTCCGAAACCAGTTTGCAGTCGTTCACCAGGACACAGTACTATTTTCGACTACAATAACTGAGAACATTCGCTTCGCGAGGCCCGATGCGACAATGAACGAGGTTGTTGCCGCCGCGAGAGCGGCGAATGCGCACGATTTCATTGCGACCCTGCCCGATGGGTACAACACCCTCGTGGGTGAGCGGGGAATGAAATTGTCTGGTGGAGAGCGCCAGCGCATATCACTGGCCAGAGCGTTTCTCAAAAATGCGCCCATCCTCATACTCGATGAGCCAACCAGCGCGTTAGACGTGCACACTGAATCAGCGGTTCTCGAGACTATCCAACAACTCATGAGAACCAGGACAACGCTGATGATTGGTCATCGCGCCAGCTCTCTAAGGAACTGCAACATGATCATGATGATGGAGGATGGAAGGGTAACTAAGATGACCGCTGAAGTCGAGTCCGTCTTGTCCGCCATGGTAGCGGTTGGCGTTCGTCGATGAGCAATGGACCAACCGCGGCTACTATGTGAGCTAAAGTATGTCGAGTTTCAAGTTTCCTGACTCTGAAAGACTTCAGGCCGGGCTGGCTACAGCGCTTCGCCGCGATGGGTCAGCTAAAGCAGATTTGACTGTGCTCGAACGAAAGGCCAACCCCTACAACAGTACTTTTCCGACTGAGATCGTAACTTGTAGAAACCAGCACAATGACGGCGTCCTCCAACTCTTCGTAAAGTACGGGAAGGGAACATTCGACAGCGTCTACGGCCATCGAGGAGATCTTTCCTACGAGGCGAAAGTCTATCGTGAAGTACTCCAACCATTGCACACTTCGGCTCCCAATTTCTACGGGGTCTACAGAGACAAATTGGCAAATATTGACTGGCTCATCATCGAGTATCTACCCGCGGGGCATAGAGCGAGTTGGTCCCGCGATCCACGCGCGATGATCCTGTCCGCTAAATGGATAGGCAAATTCCACGCCGCAAATGAGAGACGCTTATCGAACAGCAGGCTGAGATTCCTTCACGATTACGATCGCGACTATTACACGGGCTGGGCACGCCGGACTATGAGATTCATCGACCATTCTCAACGATTGAAAACCCGTTTCCCTTGGATAATATTGCTCTGCGAAGAATTCCAAGACCAGTTGCCGAGCCTACTCGAAGCACCTAGAACAATTATCCACGGCGAATGTTTCGGGTCCAACATCATATATGCGAACAGCATCAGCCGACCAATAGACTGGCAATCCGCTGCCATTGCCCCCGGAGAAATTGATCTCGCTTCGTTAACGCTCGCGTGGCCGGGACGCTTTGTAAAAAAAATGGAAAGAGAGTATCAGGAATCGCGATGGCCAATGGGCGCTCCCGACAGCTTCGCAGAAACACTCGAGGCCGCAAGATTCTACATGTGCCTCCGATGGTTAGGCGATCCACCTTTAATGTCCACTTGGTTTAGGCCAAGCAAGAGGCTCGTAATTCCTAAGGACCCTAGGCGAATTATCGCGGAACTTTATCGCGTCGGCACTAGACTGGAACTCGTTTAGAAGACTCAGAATTTCACTGGTTCGTTGAAAGCTAGGAACCCCTCGTCAACTATTACTGTGTGTCTAGGAGCCGCTATACAATGATCTGCGGCTCACCGTCTTCAAAGCGCGTCCCTTAAGAAGAGCGCAGACTTACTCTGCGCAAGGGCTTTGATCTGCGGAATTCTGTTCGACTACGGAAACACGCTTGTCCGTATCAAAAATGAGCAAGCCGTCCTGAAAGAGGTTCTGGCAGAGCTTGGTCACGAAATAGACGACAGCGATGCCTCCAAGGGAATCGGAGCATTCAAAGAATACTGGCACAAGAACTACGAAGGATTTCGAAGAGGGCAACGCTGGACTGAAGAGATCAGAGTCCGTTGTGTTGAGACCGCTCTTTCAACGATCGGCTTCAGAAGTGGCAACGACAGACTTGCTAGTGATGTCTCTGGGCGGTGGGCTTCTCACGAGAGGGAGGGGCTCTATGACGACGTGCGCCCCGCTCTAGAGATGCTAAACGCGATGCGCCTCAGGCTGGGCGTACTAAGTCAGAATAGGATGACTGGAAGCCAACTCAAGAATGACCTTGAGGCGCTCGCCATTTCTAGATACTTTACAGTTGTGCTTACTTCGGAAGACATTGAATGTGACAAGCCTGATACGAGATTTTTCAGCATCGGGTCCAAGATGATCGGGTTAGAGAACACTGAATTATGGTACGTCGGAAACAGGTATCATGAAGATGTTCTAGGGGCCCGAAACGCAGGGATCACGCCCGTGTTGGTTGAAAGGCGGCCAAGACATAAAACGCGAGACTGTATTTCAGTTGCCAGCTTACTTTCGCTACCATCATTGTTGAAAGAGTGATCAAGATCCACCACGGATCTGAATCTAGATCCGAGTTCACAGTCGACAAGGGGCGGGCGTGTGTGAACTGACGATGTGGAAGGATTGCTACGATCTGGCATCCACAAACCGTGCCCGATAGGATTCCGACTCCTATGCCAACGCGATAAAGCCGAATTGCCTATTAGACGGGCTGCAGTCCATTACTTTGGAAGATTGTTCAATCGGTTCGTGATCTTGTGTTGACGCAAAGTACCACTGTCCGTGACGGCTCACAGTACACCGCGATCCTGGCCAAGCAAGAATTCAGGGCTGAGCTCGAAAGGCTCTTCCCCACCGAAGTAGGTCAGAGGACGCCGGACGAAGTCCGGTTCCAAATCCTACGCTTTCACACAAACCGCTCAGTTTTCAATGTCAGTATCACAACAAACAACGGATGGCAGAGTCTCATCGCGAAGGTGTTCGCCATCGACCGGCCGGACACTCTCCACTCGATGCAGAGGATACACCAAGCTGGCTTTGGTCCAACAGCCCAGTTCGCGGTTCCCAGACCGATTGCATACTTATCATCGTTGAGAATCCTCTTAGAAGAGAAGGTCGAAGGGAAGCCTGTCAAGACCATCTTGCTGGAGGATGATAAATCTGAGCAGATGCGGGCCGTCCGAAGATGTGGAGAGTGGCTGGCCAGGTTCCACACGAAGGCTCCAAGATTCGGCAACCGGGTCGAGTGCAAGCCTTTCTTGGAACACGTTCGCGGATGGGCGGACATGGTGAGCGGGTTCGGGAAGCCCTTCACCGCTAAATGCGAGTTGTTAATGAAGAAATTGGAGGCCATGGTCCCGATTGAAGGGACCTTCGAATATTGTCAGGGACATGGAAGCTACATCCCCAGTCACGTCCTTTTGAGTAATGAACGCACCGTGACAATCGACTTCGATGAGCTTGAACTTGTAGACCCAGCCCGCGACCTCGCATGGTTCCTAATCGCTCTTGAACGGTTCGAGCTGAAATATCGTAGACCCCCAGACTTTTACGAACGCCTCTCCGGGCCGTTCCTTGAAGCATATCTAAAAGAGGCAAATAAGAACACGCTGCGTCACTTGGCTTTCTACAAAGCAGCGGAATATCTCCACCGGGCGCGGCATGATTTGTACAAGAGGATTCCCCCTGTCCCGGAGTGGGCCGAGAAGATGCTCGATCAGGCCCTAATCGGATTTGTGAGCTAGGATGTCTAACCGTATCTCCCCCAGGCTACTGGTCGAGCCTTGACATGAACCCAGCTTGGCCGGTCTGAGCGTTTCGTTAAAGTGTCATTTATGCCAGCGCCTTCGCCTCCAGTCAACATGGGTACGGAATGGTTGCTGGCGGAATCCAAGCTTCTAGCTACGAACGGTTAGGTCAATTGTTTCTTCGCTTCTTTTCGACCGAGTGCCTGTAAGAGAGACTCTGCGACTCCCAGTACAGCTCAGGTGAGCCGATGTCCAGTCGAACGTCGTTCTCCTCTAGCTCGACTGCCCGTACTTCGAGTCCCCACTCAACCATTTTTTGTATGCCGTCCGTAAGTTGAATCTCGCCTCCGACACCGGACTGAGTAACCTCTAACGCTTTCAGAATAACCGGATGGAAGGCGTAGACAGGCCAGATTGCCAATTTGGACGCTGGCTGCAGAGGTTTCTCAACAACTCTTGTCACATGAACGATACCAGCACCTTCTCTGGTCCCTTCTACTACGCCGTAGCGGCGTGGATCCTCGACTTGATGTACAAGAAAGGCGGCGTCAGCTTTCATCATATCACTGACCTCCTTGAGTCGCATCAAGTGTTTAGAGTTCTCAGAGAAAATGTAGCTGTCTCCTGCATGAACTAGGAAGCTATCTCCTCCAATGAACGGTTTAGCCTTGAGGACCGCATCCCCGAATCCCCGTGGTTCAGGCTGATTTATCCATACAAGAGTGGATTCTTCGACCATCTCATAGAATGCTTGCAAGTCTTCAGAGGGCCCGCTCTTATCGTTCTTCCGTAGCATCGATACATAGGAAGAGTCCGGAGTGAAGTGATCCTCTATCGCTCTCTTCTCCTTACCGACAATGAAACAGAATTCTCGAAATCCAGCATGGTGTAATTGCTCAAACACTAGCTGGACAATCGGTTTGAGACATAGCTCCCCGTCCTTGGTCACAGAGAAGACCGGCAGCATCTCCTTTGGCTGTTCCTTTGTGGCTGACAAGAGTCTGGTGCCCAGGCCTGCCGCCGGAATGACCACCTTTCTTAACAATCAAGGATCAGCCAGATTCAATGTTCGTCGCACTATCCTAGGACATTCCAATATATTTCAATATAGGCACCCAAGCATGGACTATCCATATGAAACGAGAATCCGAATCGGCTTCCTTTATCGGTCTGGGATATGTTGGGCTCTGCACCGCCGCTGTCCTAGCATCAAGAGGTATGAAGATAATCGGGGTAGACATCGATGGCGAGAAGATCGCGAAGCTCGCGAAGGGGGAGACCCCATTACACGAGCCGCGCCTTGCCTCAATGCTCAAATCCGCAATTAAGAACAGGAGGATCCATTTCACAACTGACATAGATAGGGTCGTCGAGGCAGATGTCACTTTCATTACGGTGGGAACTCCCAGCAATCAAGATGGATCCATCAGCCTAACGTTTGTGAAGAAAGCCGTGGAAGATGTAGGATCTGCGATCAGAGGCGTTGATGCGTACCATCTTGTCGTCGTCAAGAGCACTGTCATTCCGGGCACGACGACTGGCCTCGTTCGACCCGTGTTGGAATCTTCGAGCAGGAAATCCTGCGGCCCGAAACTGGGTCTGTGTTCAAATCCGGAATTTCTCGCGGAGGGCTCTGCAATAACGAACACCCTTCACCCGGACAAGATCGTAATTGGAGCAAACGATGAAAAATCCGGGAACAAGCTAGTGAAGCTTTACCAGCGAATCTACAAAGAAAGGAAGATTCCCACTATAATCACGAATCCGACGACAGCAGAGACCATCAAGTATGCGAGCAACGCATTCCTCGCCACTCGAGTCAGCACAATCAATACCATCGCCAACGTCTGCCAACGTCTGCCCTCAGGAGATGTCGAGACCGTTGCGAAGGCGATAGGCTTAGACCCTCGGATCGGGTCTCTCTACCTCAAAGCAGGACCCGGCTACGGAGGTTCCTGCTTCCACAAGGACCTCCAAGCCTTCATCGCGTTGAGCCGAGGCCTAGACTACGACCCAGTCCTCCTCACCGCAGTCGAAGAGGTCAACCAACGCCAAGCAAATGAAATCGTAAAACTCTCGCGCAGCCTGTTAGGATCATTGGAGAATCGTCGAATCGCCGTGCTTGTGCTAGCCTTCAAGAAGGACACGGACGATGTTAGGGAAGCAGCTTCACTCCGCGTCATCGAGGAACTTGTGAACAACTCCGCTTCTGTCTCTGCCTACGATCCCATGGCGATTGAAAGCGCGCGGAAAGTTCTACCTCAACAAGTGGAGCTTGCGAGAGACTCCAGATCCTGTCTCAAGGGAGCAGAATGTTGTATCCTGATGACCGAATGGGACGAATTTCGCCAACTTAAGCCCAGAGCCTTCAAGACGCTAATGAGGACTCCAAACATTGTTGACGCTCGTAGAATCCGGCGCCCGGGCGATTTCCAAGGATTCAACTACCTGGCGGTCGGCCTAGGGGCCACTATGCCGCCGATACCTGTCGTTGCAGCGCCTTCGAAATAGAACAGAAGGAGAACTTCTAGTTGTGTCCGCTAGTCCTTCCGCGCCGTCGGCCTGGGTCCCGATATGGCTGAGAGGGCTTCTCGGAAAGTATAGAATCAGCATCCTTGACGGAAATGTCTGGTTTTTTCTTGGGCCGATTCGTGGTCTTGGGGACGCGTCTCGGATGGACTTCTGGTTTTTCGGAAATGTCCGTGGAACTAGGACTCCCTGCCTTATTCATCTCAGTCAGTTCCGTCTCTCTAGTCTTGGATTGTTTCTTGTTCCGGGGTCGAGTCTCTCTCTTCTCGTCTGCCACAATTGCCCGCCCTGTACTGTTGGTCTCAGGCTTGTTTCGGACTTCCTCGTGTAGAAGGTTCCATTTGTGACGCAGCTCGGAATAACTCTCGTCAGCCAGCTTGATGAATTCGCGTGCGACTGCAATATTCTTTTCTAGGTCTCTGAGGCGAGAGTCTAGCTCATTCGCTATTTCTGTGCCTGATAGGTTGTTGAGCAAGGTGCTCTCTTTTTCCTGTACTTTAGACATTCGCGATCAAGGAGCAATCGCATGCGAACAGTCTAAACCTGATGTTCCCTATCAAAGGACTGAAGAGTAGCAGACGCTTGGAAGGTCAAACCTCAATTGGCTCAAGGTAACAACATCATTTTGCTTTGCTTTTTCCAAATTGCCCTGATGGCGCTGGGGTCCAGGACAACTGACACTGTCTCTTATCCGCATCTTCCGAGGAGCCCCGAATTCTATTTGCGAGGCGTCGTACTTGCAATTGGGAATCTGTAACGCTTGAGTCGAGCTAGGAGCGACCCTAGAGAGGAGGTCCAGAGGGTAAGATTCGAGGCAGGATTCATCGGCCTCAGAGAGACACCAAACTCTCGAAGGAGCTTCGATTACTCGTTCCAGATATGAAAGAGGTGGAGAAGGCATACGTCGAAATGACGAGCGGCTACAAAGACTTCATCAGAGACGTGGTGAAAACATCGCGTCTGCGCCAAGCGACACGGAAGGAAACCTCATCGACCGTGGAACCTTCGCGCACTGATCTACGACCAAGTCGGCTTGACTTGTCAAGAGTACTTCAACCTCGAAGTTCAACAAGCGAGCGCCTTCATTCTGTGGTAGCCGTATTAGAGTTCCGACATACACGGACTGTTATGACGACTATCGCCAGAGAGCGTCGATTCTGACTCTGAGCTTTTTGAAGGTAACGCCTTTTCCGTTGGATATTTCAAACTGGGTTTCAGTCGGTCTGATCTGACGACCAGCAACCTTCCTAACCATCAAGAATCGTGCCAGGGAATTTCCTCTCTTTACTAGTTTCAAGTCGATGAGCCCATCCGCAATAGATTCCAGTTTAGACTCAGTCTCGACAGGCAGTGACCCTTTCGTCCCCGTCATGATGAACAAGCCCCCATCACTTTTCACCTTAGCGCCTAATACTCGGAGGAAGGTGACTGCTTGGTTTGCGGAGGGCGAATTGAAAATTGGTGTAAATGAGTCTAGGAGAATCGTCATCGGCCCCCTCGCCGGGTCCATCATTATAGTGAACTGGATGCTGACCTCGGTGAAGTCTACAGCATCCCGTATTAGCCCCCCCTTTCCGAGCAACGCAGAATAGCAGTCTAAGAACTTCAAACTCCCATCATTCAAATATGGTGCGACGTCCCACCCCATGCCTTCCATCGCCTGCTGAATCTCTGACGGAAATGCATCGTAGGTTAGGATGCAGCATGCTTTGCCAGACTTCAACTGGTTATAGATGAGCTGCAATGCCAAAGTCGTGGTCCCAGAGCCTGACTCTCCCCTAATCATTAGAGAGCTTGGAAATGGAAATGGGCCCCCTGTCAGTTTGTACAACTCCTCAAACGGTTCATCTGTACTGTTGAACTTGCGAAGGAACAATGCAGCTGTACCACCCGACCCCAGAACCGCTGCCAGTGCAATGTAGTAGTAGAGCGGGATCGATTGAACGGGTGGCACGGTGACCGCTGCAAAGGTCGAGCCATCACCAGTATTGCCGTAGGCGTCTGAGACTTTCACGTGGACCAGCCATACCCCCGTCGGACCATCCTGACCTACGACAGTACTTCCAACCCATCTATCCTGGGTTTGCACGTAAGAGAGCGAGATCGGGCTTCCCAACGGCGCTCCACTACCGGACAATGACAAGTATGCCGTAACGTTCCCGGAGGTGTAATGGCTTCCGTCTGGATTTGTGATCTCGGCTCCGATGACGATTAGGTCGCCCATTGTGTAAGTCTTGTTCAGCAAAGTTACCGTTACCGAGAGCGAGGCCGCCTGCACGTCGAACCCTTTGACCGACCCTACAATGGGTCCCCCATTCCCGTACCCATCATTGAAACTGTACGGGTCGATCCTCGCCGCCCAAGTTCCAACAGGCCCCGACAGCGGGATCCTGTAGCTAGCTGCAAACGTAGAGAGTGAAGAATTGGAGTAAGCGGTTACGGTTTGTGCATTCGATGAACCGGGCTGAATGATAACCAACTGACCTGTGCCAGATGTTACCGGGACTCCGCTTAGATATGTTGCGGCGATCTGAAAACGTTCAGTCTCCGTTCTCTGGAGTGAATTATAGGTCACACCAATCTGCGTGATGGTGATATTTGTCGGGAACATCGTGAATAATTGTACGTCTGCCGGATTCTTGTTGGTCGTCGCTCCTTTGAGAGATACTGAGTAGCTTCCCGTAGAGGCACTGGGAGAGGATTGCCAGAGATAAGACAAAACCCCGTTACTGTCGGCGGTGCCAGAAACCGGAAAACCGGTTATTGATGACGGGCCATAGAGAAGGTTGACAGCTACTGCTTCTCCAGCTCTGAAGCCTATGGCTTGTATAGAGACTTTGGACGTGCGCTGATAGGTGGACGAGTCCGTGAGGCCTACGAGGAACCAAGCTTTGGCAACACCGAGCTTATTGGCGGGAGACGTCTCATCCACATTTGCAGTGTAGTTTCCAACATACTTCGTCGTTGCGCCAGGGAAGCTCTTTGGATATGTCTCGCTCAAAGCGAAAGAAGTACTGAAGAACGAGTTGGTATTGTTGGTTGCAGTCGTCACGGTTCCAGACGGATCCGTTACGGTCCATGTGAAAGCATACGCTGTGAAGGTTGTTGCGTTGGTTACGGTTAGGGTCAGGGTGACGCCGCTAATACCGCCTTCTTGGATCCTGCTTGGAGACGGTGAGAGAACATAACTCTCCCCATTAGCCCCGCGGACGGGGCTGGCTAGACTAGTGACTAGTATCATGGATACGACAAGAATCAGAATAGGGAAGCGGGATCTCAGGCTTGTAAACCCCCTCGTTCCTATTGCGGCGCTTCGGCGCTCCTCACGCTATGCCCTGAATCAAGAAGAGAAGCAGTCGGCTTAAGACTCTCGTAACTGTAATGATATCGACAGGGTATAGAACTGTCAGTTTAACAGTCGAATCGGCCATTGAAGAATAAATTGACCGAAGTCAACCTCGAACTTCCACTCAATAGGCAAGAGGGGCAGAGCCATTCTCGACGGTAACTCCACGGAATACTTCCAGCAACTAGCCTTCTTTCTGACGGCCACGAGGCTTATCTGCAATTGACCTTGCTGAAGACAAATTATCGGGAGAGCACCACGTCCAGTGCCTGCTAGAATAGCAACGAAAATAGTCTGCACCATCGGTCCAGCCTCAAGCTCCCCCACTGTTCAAGCTCACATGATACGGGGCGGGATGAATGTTGCAAGGATCAACTTCTCACACGGAACCTACGAAGAACACCTGAAGAACATCAAATCGATTCGGAGCGTGAGCCATGGTCTTCGCCGTCCGGTAGCCATCCTTCAGGACCTGCCGGGACCAAAGCTCAGAGTTGGAAAACTCGCCGCAGAGCCCATGCACTTGCGAAGACTCGACACTGTAACGATGACAAGCAAACCCTCCAAGGCCAAGGGCAAGATCCCAGTCGCGTATCCTGACCTGCCTAGGACTGTCGGGAAGGGGGATACGATCTATCTCGCTGATGGATCCATCAGGCTAGAGGTCCTACGTACCACGAGAGACGAAGTAGAAGCACGAGTTCTGGTCGGAGGAGATCTAATCTCAGGCAAGGGCCTGAACCTTCCCAAACTGCGAACACGGGTGCCTGCGATCACGCGGGAAGATCGAGAACACTTGCACTTCGGGTTTGAGAATAATATCGACATGGTCGCCGTATCATTTGTCCAGAGAGCCGACGATATACGAACGGCCCGGAAGGTAGCGAGTGAGAAGGGACGAGAAATTTTCGTCGTTGCGAAGATCGAGAAGAAAGAGGCAGTTGAGAATCTGGAGGAAATTGTCAAGGAAGCAGACGGGGTCATGGTTGCACGGGGAGACCTAGGAGTGGAACTGAGCCTAGAGCGGATCCCAATTGTTCAGAAGAGGATCATTTTCGAAGCGAACCGGCAGGCAAAACCTGTGATTACAGCCACTCAGATGCTCGAGTCTATGATCTCGGCGCCCACGCCGACTCGGGCGGAGGTGACCGATGTTGCCAACGCAATCCTTGACGGCTCGGACGCGCTGATGCTGTCGGAGGAGACAGCTATCGGAAGCTATCCGGTCGACGCGGTCAAGACTCTTCAGAAGGTTGCGCAGGAAACTGAACGATATCTGCCCAAGCAGATTACCCAGCAGAGACGCGAATGGCATGAGAATAGTCAGGAGGACGCAATCGCCTTCGCCGCCTGCGA
>WNGP01002317.1_pt1 | contig 15892 bp, 10 predicted proteins | sample 5407671 | NCBI WGS metagenome assembly WNGP01 (sample SAMN13153381, study PRJNA577476) | soil metagenome | isolation source: 40 cm soil or saprolite under Garry oak tree replicate 2 | place: USA:California | collected 2016-06-15 | reverse complement strand
GCTCGGTCTCACCCTGCTGGAGTCGATGGCGGTGGGCACCCCGGTGATCTGCACGCGCGTGGGTGGCATGCCGGAATACGTCGTCGACGGCGTGACCGGATTCATCGTGCCGCCGAATGATCCTCCCGCGATGCGCGAGCGGCTGTTACGGCTGCTGGACGACCCCGAGCTTATGGGCACGATGGGTGACGCCGGCCGGCGTCACGTGCAGACCTTCTCCTGGCCGACGGTGGCGGACGCGGTCGCGGCGAGCTATCAGCAGATCCTCGCGGCCCCGCGCTCACTCGACCCAGCCACCGGATAAGAAGAAGGTGGCGAGCGCCGCCTGCAGCATGAACCCGGCGCTCACGATGAGCAGGTCGAGCGCGGGCCAGCGGCGCATCCAGCGCGAGACCAGCAGGAACGCGGGGATGGCAACGAGCAACACGCGTCCGACCGAGCTGAGCGCGTCGGGCAGAATCACATTGGGCGCCGCAAGGCAGACGTAGATCAGCCCCGCCAGGTAGAGCGTGAAGGCGACCGGCTGGCGGCGGGCGCCGACCACGGTCAGCACGAGGACGATAAGCAGCGCGCCGAGATCCAGCAGGATCAGCACATTCCAGTACGTGCCGAACGGAACCTTGACCAGGTCGCCGAAGGCGTGCCGCAACGTCAGCCACACCGGTTCTGCCTGACGGTTCCAGTGGGCGTGGGCTTGCAAAAACAGCAAGGGCCGCCCGAAGCGGTAGTTGAGGTAGGCCGCGTAACACGCCAGCCCGAAGGGCAGGGCGCCAAGCACCATGATCGCGCGCGGCCAGGCCCGCCACGCGAGCAGCCGCTTCGGGCCGAGCTCGCGCCAGCGATCGCGATCCCACCAGGCATGCTGGCGGCCGAACTCCCACACGATGGGGAGAAAAAGAATGATCGCGGTGGATCGGGTCAACGCGGCCAGAAAAGCCGCCAGTGCGGTCAACCCCCAGCGTCCCTGCCGGGCGAAGAGCAAGGCGAGGGCGGCCGCCGCCAGCAAGAGCGCATCGGAGTACGGCGCCCCCAGGTAGAAGGCCAGCGGATAGGCGGCCAGCACGCGCAACGCAAACGGCACACCACTTTCCCTCCCCTTCTGGGGAAGGGAAGGGTTGGGGCCCGGGTCCTCTTCGCGCGCGGCGAGGAGCGCCACGCCGATGAAGCCGATCAGCGCCGCCAGGTTGCTGATGATGAGGCCGACCAGGATCAGATAGCGCGGCCCGGTGACGGCGATGCCCAGGTGGATGAGCAGCGGGTAGAGGGGAAAGAACGCCGCCTCGTCCGGGGCGGTGTACCCCTGTTGCGCGATTTGCGCGAACCACCCCGCATCCCAGCGCTGCCAGCTGCCGATCAGCGTGCCAAGGTCCCACTGCCCGCTGACGAACCCGGGAGGGATCCGAATGTTGCCGAAGCCATTGAAGATCACCGTGACGTAGGTGAGGAGGGCCAGGGCCACCCGCGTCGCCAGCCACATCGCGGTGGCTTGCAGGGCGATCGGCCGCCAGGCCGGTGTCGACATCATGCCCCACTCGCGAGTATCGACCGGTAGAGCGCGAGCGTCTGCGCGTGGGAGCCCTGGATGTCAAAACTCTCGATCACCCGCTGCCGTGCCTGGCGGCCGAGCCGGGCGCGGAGGTCAGGGTCCAGCAGCAGCCGCCGAATGGCGACGGCCAGCGCGTCGGGCTCGTGGGCCTCGACCAGAGTTCCGAACACCGGGTTGGGGACCAGCTCGTCGGTGCCGCTGACGCGGGTGGCGACGACGGCGCAGCCGCTGGCCATCGCCTCCATCAGGGCGGTGGCCGGGCCACCCTCGAAGTGGCTCGGCAAGACGAACAGGTCCGCGGATTGCAGCCACTGCTCCACCTCGGTTGGCGGCAGATTGCCGGCGAGCAGCACGATGCCGTCGAGCCCGGAGCGCGTTACGCCCCTGGACAGCTCGGACCTCAACTCGCCCTCGCCGATCACGACGAATCGTGCGGATGTCAGGCCATCTTTCAGCTGCGCCGCCGCCGCGACGAGATCCTCCAGACCTTTCTGGGGGCTGAGCCGAGCGACGCAACAGACCAGGCTCGCATCCGGCGGAAGTGACGCGAAGCCCGCGAACAGCTGGCGGCGCATGCGCGAGCGCTCTTCCGGGCTCGCCGGAGCGAAGCGACGCGGATCCGTCCCGACGTAGATGACGGAGACCCGCTCCGGTTTAACGCCGTAGACGCCGATCAGCACATGCTTGGCATACGCCGATACGGCGATGTGCCGGTCGACCACGCGCAGGAGCCGGCGAACCACGAAAAACCAGAGCCCCCGCCGCCGTTCGCCGAGCGGAATTCCGCGGATGTCCAACGCCAGGTGGTGGGTGGCGATCAGGCGACGGCCCATGACCCAGGCCACAAGCGCCGCCAGCCATTGATATTTCCCGACCGCATGCGCGATGTGCAGGTGCACGAGCCGGGCGCCACCAAGGATGCGTATCATGCGCCCGATGTCGCGAGGCCGCCTCAGCTCCAGCCGGTAGACGGCAACGCCCATGGCGGCGATCCGCGCCGCCCAGGCATCGAGCACGGGGTCCGGTCGGCAAATGAGCTCGAGCCGGTACGCCGGCGCGAGCTGCCCCACCAGGTAGCCGGCCGATCGCTCGAGGTTGAGCTCGGCGCCGCCCACCTCGCGGGAATGGGAGACGAGGACGATCCGGCCACCCCTATGGCCCCCTCCCCGACCCTCCCCCGCCGGCGACGGATTAATGGCGACCGCCCCCTCCCCGACCCTCCCCCGCCAGCGGGGGAGGGAGATTTTCCCCTGCGGGCCTCGATCGCCGAGGAGGGAGGTGAAAGGGGATTCGCGCCAGGTCCTCCCGCGTGATCGCGGAGAGCAGGAAGGCAATCCCCAGGTAGACGATCGGCAGGACCACCAGCGCGAGGACAAGTGTGAGCCGGCTCTGGATGAACGGTCGCGCCGCAAAGTAGGCGAGCCCGGCCGTGAGCGCGGCCGCGGCGAGCGGCCGGACGAAGGTGCGCCGAAGCAGTTCCGTCAGACTGACATGGAAGAGTGTGCGGCTCGCGTAGACGATAAAGACCACCGTCTGCGTCGCGCTGTTGATAAAGAGCGCCATGGCCGCGCCCGTGATCCCGAATCGCGGCACCAGCAGCAGCACGAGCGGAATGTGAATCAGCGCCGACGCCACAGCGAAACTATTGTTGATCTCCGGCCGGCCCATGGCCTCGCAAAACGTCACCGGGATGATCGCCACGGACTGGATCAGGAGCGCGGCGACCAACCAGCGGAGGGCCGGCGAACCGGCCTGCGCCACCTGGACCCCCTGCACGCCGCCGATCCAGAATCGCAGGGTCGGCTCGGCCAGGACGAAGAGCAAGAGCAGCATCGGCGTTGCCGCCAGCGCGAGCAGCCGGCTGCCGTCGAAGAAGAGGGCGCGCAGCCGAGGGCCATCGTCCCGCAGCGTGCTCGCCCGCGGAAAGAACGGTGCAGCCAGCTCGCCCAGCAAGGAGAGCAGCTTCTGGCCGGCGCTCGCCGGGATCGAGTAAATCCCTGCCGAGCTGACGCCGAGGATAGCGCCCACCGCGAACTGGTCGAAGCGGAAGGTGAAGATGCCGCCGACCGTCCCCGCAAACTTGAAGGCGGCAAAGCGCGCCAGCCGGCGAAGCGCGTCTGGGTCGACGCGGGGCGTGAAGCGAACGCCCGGAAGCAGCGACCGGCTCACGAGGTAGAAAATCAACAGCCCGATGACGGCGCCGGCGACGTTGATCAGCACGAAGCCTTCGAGCACGCCTCCCAGCAGCGCGTAGACGATCAGCGCCGCCGTCGTAAGCAATGACAGGCCCACGATCCGGATGGCGACGAGGTCATAGCGCTGTAGCGCGTACGGCACGGCATTGAAGACGGCCAGCCACATGTTGAAGGCGAAGCCGGCGGTACTCAGCCAGAGCGCGGTGCGGGCGGGAGCCTGCAACGCGACGGGGACGTGCAGCAGGTCGTGCACCGCCCAGGGCACCAGCAGCGCAAACACGGCAGCGCCCGCGACACCGATGGCGAGATAGAGCGTCAGCGCCGTTCCCACCAGGCGCGCCGCCTCATCCACCCGTTGCTGGTGCCAGGCGCGGCTGAGCAGCGTGATCAGCGCCGGCGTGAGACCGAAGTCGAGCAGTGCGAGCAGGCCGCCCACCGTGACGGCCAGGATGTAGATTCCGAAGGCCGCGGTCCCCAACCGGTGCAGGATGACCGGCGTGCTGATAATGGTCAGCACGATCAGGGCGCCCCGTGCGCCGACGTTGAAGGCCACGTTCCCCAGCAGAGGCAAGGGCCGGCCGCGTGCCAGGGTGGTCACCCGCTACTGACGGATCGCGCGCAGATAGAGGGAGGCGCCGATGGTCCCCGGGTTCTCTTGCTCTCGCAGGGCTCGCTCGTAGGGCCCGGCCAGGTACGGCATGAAGAGCTTGTACCAGAATCCGGGCGGAACGACGCGCCGTAGCTTGCGCGACCCGATCAAGGAGTAGAGCGGCCGGCCCAGGATGCGGGCGTCGAGGCGGGTATCCCAGCGGTCCCAGAATGCCGCCGCGGCGGGCGGCAGGTAATACGAACGCTCGACCGTCTTCAAGCCGGCATCGGCCATCATCTGGATCCATTCCTCGACAACCCGGTAGTGCAGATGGATGATGCGCCGGTCCGTGCGGCGCATGTAGCCCTGCGCCGCCACCTCATCGCCACGCCGCCGCGCGCGGATCACGCCGTCGAGCAGGTCGTGGAAATAGATGCTCGGGGTGGTGAAGAGCAGCACGCCGCCCGGCTTGAGAACGCGGCCGAACTCGCGAACCACCGCGGTGTCGTCGTCGACGTGCTCGATGACGCTATTACAGACAACCGTCTGAAACGAGGCGGGCTTGAACGGCAGTGCCTGGGCATCGCCGACCATCAGCGTGCGGTAGGCGCGCTTGGTGTCGAGCGTGGGCACCGGCTGGATATCGACGCCGACGTCGATCGGTGGCCGGTCGCCGAGCCAGGTCGCCGCGAAGGCGCCGTCGTGCCCGCCGATGTCCAGGCTCGGACCCGGCAGCGGTGCGTCGCCGAGGGCGCGGGCCTCGATCGCTCGCCAGAAGGCGAGGAGTGGGGCATAGTAGAACCGCTTGAGAAAGGCCTCCAACCAACGGCGCTCGGACGTGCGTCCAGAGCGGTCATTGGCCACGTTGCCATCGTACTGGTCGGTGTGGGCGGTGACCGCCATGGTCCTGCTCGCCTACGCGCTGTTCGTCGGCCTCGCGTTGCGTCACGAGAGCCCGGAAGCCTACATCCACCTCGGGCAGGCGCTCGTCAAGAAGAGCCAGGCTTCGCCGGCGATCAGCAGCCGGGCCGCCTCATACCACTATGACGGCCAGATCGGCTTCGATGGACAGTACGCCTACTTCCTCGCGGTCGACCCTGTCAACGCGCGCGACTACATGGACAGCCCCGCCTATCGCTACACGCGCGTGCTGTATCCCCTGACGGCGAGGCTGCTGGCGCTCGGCCGCGCCGACCTGGTGCCGTGGACCCTGATCCTCGTCAACCTGGCCATGATCGCCGCCGGCACCGCGGCGCTGGCGGCGTGGCTGCGCCGCCACGGCGCGTCCGCCTGGTATGCGGCAGTCTATGGCTTCTATCCGGGCGTCTTCATCACCCTGATGCGCGACACCACGGAGGTGATGGCCTACGGGTTGGTGGCGGTGGCGGTTTTTCTCTTCGATGCGGGCGGCCCCCACCCTGCCCTCCCCCAGAGCGGGACAGAATTGAACAATCTCCCTCCCCCGCTTGCGGGGGAGGGTCAGGGAGGGGGCATCATTCCCGCGGCGATTTTCTTCGCGCTGGCGATCCTCGCGCGCGAGACGGCCGCCATCTTCGCGATCGGCTACACGCTGGCGCTGCTGGCGGCCCCCACCCCGACCCTCCCCCGCGAGCGCGGGGGTGAGCTGCTGCGGCGGTTACAACGCAACTGGAGGCGGGCGGCGGTGTTCGTCGCGATCTGGGCGGTGCCGATCGCGGCGTGGAAGGTCTTCCTGCGGTTCTGGCTGGGCTCGTTCGGCCTCGATGCGCACATCGAGCACGTGCCCTTTCTCGGCATCGCCTCCTGGTTTCCATGGAACGCCGGGCAGGTCGACGAGGTGCGCATCGTGGTAATCCCCGGGGTTCTCTGCGGCATCGTGGCGGCGTGGGCGATCATCCGCGGGATCCGCCGCGTCGAGACCTGGCTGCTGCTGGCAAATGTGGTGATCCTGATCGTGCTGCTCGAGCGGCCGGCCTTCAACGATATTTCGTCGTCGGGACGGATCACGATCGGGGTGGTGCTCGCGGCGATCCTGTGCGTGCCCTATTTGGCCGGCCGGCTGCGGACGTGGATCTGGGCGGCAGCGGCGCTTTGGCTCATCCCGATGCTGTTCTGGTTCGCGATCCCCACCGCCCGCGGCGTGCTATCGATGCTCAAGCATCAGCTGCTCGGCTGAGGCCGCTCAGGAGGCGAGGAAGGACCGCGGCGCCCGCTGCGCGAACCAGAATTGCGATTCCTTGACCGCCTCGACTTCGAGCACGCCGCCCGTGTTGCCGGCGGGGGCGCTGGCGGTCACACTGAGCGGCACGGTGTGACCCGGGAGGAGATCGGCCGCCAGGCCGAATCGTTGATCCGTCAACCAGACGGTGTAGGGCAGACCCGCGTTGCCGGCGAAGTGCACGCCGAGGCGGACCGGGTTCGGGCCGCCGCTGGGCCAGGCCTGGTTGCCCGCGTTGAGCACCGTCACGGTGAAGGTCTGCGTCTGCCCCGGCGTCCAGGTGACGGGCACCCGGCTCAGGTCGTATCCGGCCATCCAGGTGGCGGCCGCATTGGTCACCGCCGCCGGGCCACGCGGCACGAACCAAAACTGCTGCTCCTTGACCATCTGGGCCTCGAGGATGGCGGCGTCCAACGTGGGCGGGGCGGCCAGTGTCGCTGACAGCGTGACCGACTGGCCGGGCTGCAGGTCCGCGGGAAGCGAGACCCGCTGGTCGCTGAGCCACGCGGAGTAGGGCACCCCGGGCGCGCCGGCGAAGTGCAGGCCAAGGCGGACCGGGTTGTTGCCACCGGCGGGCCAGGCCTGGTTGCCGGTATTGGTCACCGTGAGCGAGACCGTCTGCGCCTGACCGGCCACCCAGTTCCGCGGGACGCCAGTGAGGTCATAACCCGCGAGCCAGCCGGGGCTGCCGGTCTCGATCGACGCCGCCCCCGCCGGAACGAACCAGAACTGCTGCTCCTTGACCATCTGCGCTTCGAGCACGCTGGCTCCAGCCGCGGGGGAGGTCAGCGCGGCACTGACGGTGACGCTCTGGCCGGGCGGCAGGTCGGCCGGAAGCGTCACGCGCTGATCGGTGAGCCAGCCGGCGTAGGGCTGACCGGGCCCGGCGGCGAAGTGCAGCCCGAGGTGCACCGGATTGCTGCCACCGGCAGGCCAGGTCTGGTTGCCGGTATTGGTCACGGCCACCGCGACCGTCTGCGTCTGGCCGGCCGTCCATTGGTGCGGCACCTGGCTGAGGTCGTAGGACGCGTCCCACGCGGGCGCCGCATCGGTCACCGACATGGGACCGGTCTGGAAAAACCAGAACTGCTGCTCCCTGACCATCTGCGCCTCCAGGACGGCGGCCGCCCTGGAGGCCGGCGCCGTCACCGTCACATTGATGGTCGCCGACTGGCCCGGAGCGAGGTCGTTCGGCAGCGCGAATCGCTGGTCGGTGAGCCAGGCGGCCGAACCGGCGCGATCCGCCGGCGCGAAATGGAGGCCGAGGCGCACGGGATACGGTCCAGCGGACGGCCAGGTCTGGTTGCCGCTGTTGGTCACGGTGACCGTGAAGTTCTGGGTCTGCCCGTCGGTCCAGGTCCGCGGAATGGCGCTCGCGTCGTATCCCGCCATCCAGATCGGCCCTTGCATGGTGACGGGGACGATCGCCCATTGCTTGAACCAGAGCTGCTGCTCCTTGACCATCTGCGCCTGCAGCACACCGGCATTGGTACCGGACGGCGCGCTGACGGAGGCCGTGAGCGTCACGCTCTGGCCGGGTGGAACGTCAGCCGGGAGGGCGATGCGCTGGTCGGTCAGCCAGCCGGTCGAGCCGGGCACCATGAAATGCAGCCCCAGGCGCACCGGATTGTTGCCGCCGGCGGGCCAGGTGGAGTTGCCAACGTTGGTCAGCCCGATCGTGATGGTGCGAGTCTGGTTGACGGCCCAGCTCAGCGGCACGGCACTCGTATCGAAGGTCGCGGCCCAGGAGGCCCGCAGCTTGGCCCCGAGCGCCCGCCAGAGGTCGGGACTGGTGCCGTCGTAGCCGAGCGCCCACATGCCGGTGCCCTGGAGGTCGCTGCTGTTGACGAGGTCGTACTTCGCCATCAGCGAGGTCGCGTCGTCGTAGTAGAGCTCCCGCCAGCTGTTGTGGTTGCCGGCGCACGGGTCACCGCTGGCCGGACTCCACCAGGAAGCCCAGGGTGAGCTCGCCGTCGTGTCCCAGTTGCGGCTCAGCTGCAGGGCACAGGAAAAGTCATCGGCGATCCCGGCGTAGGTGTCGGCCACGGCGCCGCCGCTGGTCGTGGCATACGGCAGGTTGCCGCTGGTCGAATACTTATAACCAAAGTAGGGGACGCCCAGGATCACCTTCGACGCGGTCGCCTTGGCGATGTACTGGCGGACCGAAGTGGTGTCGTTATAGGTCCAGCCGTTGAGCGGCGCATTGGGCGCGGCATGCCCGGAGAGGTTGCCGAAGCCCATGTCGTAGGCCATCACGAACAGGCTGTCGACCGATGGGGCGAGCTGCGTGATGTTCATGAAGCCACCATCCCAGCTCGCCGAACCCGAGTAGGTGTCGACGGAGACGACCGAGCCGGGGATCGCCGCATGCACCTGATTGCTGAGGTTGGCAACGAACGCGCTGAACTGCGATTGCAGATTGGGATAGCTGCTGCTGGACGAGCCCTCGAAGTCGATGTTGACGCCGTCAAGATTTCTCGAGCGGATCGATTGAATCGTCCAGTTGATCGCGTTCTGGCTCGCGTTCGGATTGCTGACAATCGCGTTGATCGTGGCGTTGTCGAAGGCCTTGATCACGAGAACAACGCGGTCGCTGCTGGCGTGCGCCCGGTTGATGACGTTGACCAGGTCCTGGCTCATCCAGCCCTTGAAGCCGTTGTTCGTTGCGCTGGTGCTGAACGAACCGTCGCTCTGGACGTCGAGCCCGAAATAGGCGATCGTGCTGAGCAGCGAATAGTCCCAATTGCCGTTGCCGCTCAGCGCCCAGTAGGGCGCGAAGCCGAAGACTTCTCGCGCCAGCTTGGGATTGCTCGGAAGCAGGGCCCCGGCTCTCGGATTTGCCACCCGGCTCTGGGTGACGGTCAGGTTGGAGGCGTTGAGCCTCAACGGCGAGGCGGTGGTCGTCGCGGGCGCGAGCGTCAGAGGCTGGCCGGCGTGGCGCGCCTCCTCACGGGCGTGGGGCCCAGTCCGCGGATCACCGACCGCCCCCGTGACATTTCCTCCCCCTCCGGCGGAGGGTGCGAGGGGGGCCGCCTTGGCTGCAACCCCCGATACGAGGAGGGCGACTGTCAGGGCCAGGCTTGCGCTCGCCAGTGCCGAATGCTTCCTTGACCGTGCCATCGGCTGGGCACCCACCATGCATTGGCTGCTCCCCACAAACAAGCGCCGCCGCTAACACTATTTGCCTGAGGCTTGCCTCCCCCTCTGGGGGAGGGCAGGGTGGGGGCAGGCCATATACCCGGCCCACGCCACCGCCATCAGCACCCAGAACTCGAAGCTGAGATCGTTCTTGAAGTAGGGGACATCCACCACGCCGTGGACGACCATCGAGACCAGCGCCAGCAGCACGCCCAGTTCGAACGGGCGCCAGTCGACCTCCCCTCTCTTCCATCCGCGCCAGGTCATCCGAAACCCCTGGATCAGCAGCACCACGAACGCGACGACACCGAGGACGCCCGTGGCGACCCAGAAGTTCAAGAGCAGATTGTGCGGGTAGATGACCTGCGACAGCCCATTGGGCCAGGGGGACATGTCGTGGGCATAGCCCGAGAGGCCCGTACCGAAAACCAGGTGCTCGCGCATCATCTGTAGGGTCGCCTGCCAGAGGTGGATGCGGCCCGCCAGCGTGTTCCTCGGATCGGTGGTGCTGAGCTCGTGCCCCAACCGGCTGGCGATGATCGGCACGCGGATGGCGATGACGACGAGCGCCGCGAGGGCAGCGAGCAACCACCAGCGACGCGTGTGCGAGAGCGCCAGGCCGATGGCGACCGCGAGCATGGCGACGTAGCCGCCCCGCGAGAAGCTCAGCACCACGCCCATGCCGGCAATGGCGACAAAGAGCGCGGCGAGCCGCCGCTGCAGGTTGGACGTGCTGTGGAGCAGCACGGCGCCGGCGACGGCGATGAGCGGCACCAGGAAGAGCGCGACGGCGTTGGAGGTCTGGTAGACCGCGACCGGCGCGTCCTGCGCCGTGTCGAAGCCACGGATCCGCAGTGCATCGATGACGATGGCGATGTTGAGCAGGGCGGCCACGATGCCACCAGCGCCGAGTCCGGCCACCAGCAGGAAGGCGTGCCGGCTGCGGCGGACCACGTTCACTAGCACCAGGAAGAACAGCAGGGGCTCGATGAAATACGCGCGGAAGAGGCCGAGCGCCGCGCGGCGATCGGGCGCGACGATGACGGAGATCGCCCCAGCAATCACGAGCAGGATCGTCGCGACGAAGAACCATGACCTGAAAATGTCTGACCTGAAGATTTCCCTCCCCCGCTCGCGGGGGAGGGCAGGGTGGGTTCGGTAGCTCTCCCAGGCGAAGACGAGGACGGTCAGCAGGATCCCGAACTCGAGCAGGTTGGGGTAGAAGCCAATGTGCCAGCCGACCGTATACGCCGGAGCCAGGGCGCACGCCAGTACTGCCAGCGGAAGGGTGAGCCGGTAGCCGACCGTGTCCGCCGTCACCTGGCGGAGTTCGCTACTTTGCGTCTTGCGCTCGGGTCGGCTCAGGTTTCGCCGAGGTGGACAGGCTGGGCTGACTGGTGTCGGCTTCCGGGATCTGGAACGGCGTCTGGCTCCGAATGCGGACCTTCTTGATGCGCGTTCCCTGGACGGCCTCGACCCGCAGTTCGGCGTCCCCCAGTTTCAGCGTCGCGCCGACTTTCGGGGCCGCACCAAGCTGGTTCAGGACATAGCCGCCGATGGTGTCGTAGTCGTCGGCAGCAATGTTGAGTTTCAACAACTCGTTGACGTCGTCCACGCTCACGCGCCCGTCGAGCACAACCTCATTGGGCGAGATGAACTGAATCTCGTCTTCCTCGCCGATGTCGTACTCGTCCTGGATCGGCCCGACGATCTCTTCGAGAATATCTTCGATCGTGACCGCGCCGGCCGTGCCACCATACTCGTCGACGACGATCGCCATGTGAACGCGATTCTTGCGCAGGTCGCGCAGCACGTCCTGGACCTTGTTCGATTCCGGCGTGAAGTAGGGCTTGCGGGCGATCTCGCGGAGTGACTTTTTCTCGCCGCGGACGACGGCACGCAGCAAGTCTTTCGCGTAGAGCACGCCGACGATGTGATCCAGGTTGCCCTCGTACACGGGAATCCTGGTATGGCCATGCTTGGTCACCAGCTCGACCGCCTTCTCGACCGGCTCATTCACCTCGATCGCGACCAGGTCGGTTCTCGGCACCATGAGCTCGCGGACGCGCATATCGCCCATCTCGAAGATGCCGTGGATCATCTCGCGTTCTTCTTCCTCGAGGACGCCCTCTTCTTCGCCGACGGAGACGAGCATCTTGAGCTCTTCCTCCGTCACGAACGGCCCGCGCACCTGGGCCTTGCCGCCCATCATGCGGAGGAGGAGGCGGGTCACCGCCGTGAGGACGAACACGACCGGTCGCATCACGTAGGTCGCCCAGGCGACCAGCCGAGCCATGCGGAGCGCGACGCGCTCGGCGCGCTGCAGGGCCAGCGTTTTGGGCGTGATCTCGCAGGCGACGAGCACGATCAGCGACAGCACCAGGCTGACCGCCCACTCGGCCACCCGCGCCTGGTAGAGATGCAAGGCGAGCAGCGTCGCCGTCGACGAGGCGACGATGATCGCCACGGTGTTCACGATCAGGATCGTCGACAGGTAGGCATTCGGATCTCGATGCAGGCGCTCGATCACGATCGCCTGCGGGACGTTCTGCTCGACGAGCTGGCGCAGTCGCACGCGCGAGATCGACGTCAGCGAGGTCTCGGCCGAGGCAGCCAGCGCCGCCAGGACGAGCGAAATCACGATGACGACGAGCTCAGCGAGGGTTGTTGCGTCCACGGGATGTACCGGCTACTTGAAGAGCTCGCTGACGGAACGATCCTCGTGCACCCGCAGGATCGCCTCAGCGAGCAATGGCGCGATCGATAGGATTTTTATCTTGGGATGCTGCTTCGCCGGTGGCAGCGGAATCGAGTCCGTGATCACGATCTCCTCGATCGGCGAGTTGACCAGCTTCTCGACGGCATCCCCGGCCAGCACGCCGTGGGTGGCGAGCACCCGGACGCTGGTCGCGCCCTCGGCGCGCAGCGCGTTCGAAACGCCGACCAGCGTGCCACCGGTCGAGATCAGGTCATCGACGACCACCGCGTCCAGGCCGTCGACGTCACCGACCACGCGCTGCTCGCTGACGACGTCGTCCTTGGGGCGGCGCTTGTAGACGAAGGCGATCGGTAGATCGAGCAGCCGCGCGACGTCGCCGACACGCTTGGCGCCGCCCACGTCGGGCGAGACGATCACGGCGTTGGGTAAATGCAGCTTACGGATGTATTCGACCAGGAGTTTTTCGGCCGTCAGGTGATCGACCGGGATGTCAAAGAAACCCTGGATGGCGTCGGCGTGGAGGTCCAGCGCGATGACGCGGTTCGCCCCGGCCAGGGTGATGATGTCGGCCATCAGTTTGGCACTGATGGGGTCGCGGGCCTGCGTCTTTTTTTCCTTGCGGGCGTATCCGTAGTAGGGGATGACCGCCGTGATCCGCCCGGCCGAGGCGCGCCGAAGGGCATCAAGGATGATGAACAGCTGCATGTAATTTTCCGAGACCGGCTCGGAGGTCGGCTGGATGAGAAAGACATCGGCGCCGCGCACGCTGTGCGCGATCTTGACGTCGATCTCGCCGTCGGCGAAGCGCGTGATCCGCATCTCGTCGAGGGGCTCGTGTAGCGCGTCGGCGATCTTGCGGGCAAGTTCCGGGTTGGCGTCGCCAGAGAGAAGCTTGAGCGCGCCCGGCTGCTTGGGCGCACCCTCGGGTGCCTGCGGCCGCATATCGACTCGCTCGCCGACCCTGGGCTGCGCTATCTCGAGTCCTCCCCTTTTCGGCGTCCCCGCCGCCGCTCTGTCCAGCCCGCAACGATCTTCTGCTCTGAGCGTTCGATCGCCAGGCTCCCCGCCGGCACGTCCGCTGTGATCACCGACCCCGCCGCCGTGTACGCGTCATCGCCAACCCTGACCGGCGCTACCAGAATCGTATCGCTCCCGACCTGTGCCCGGTCGCCGATCTCCGTCCGATGCTTGTCGACGCCGTCAAAATTCGCCGTGACGGTTCCGGCGCCGATGTTGGCGTTGGCGCCGACATCGGTGTCGAGCACCGCACTGAAGTGCGCGATCGCCGCCCCCGCGCCGATGTGCGAGTTCTTGATCTCGGCGTGGGTGCCGACCCGGACGCCGTCATCCAGCACGCTGCCGGGGCGCAGCCGGCTGAACGGCCCAACCTGAACGTTTTGCGCCAGCGTCGATTGATCGACATGCGCCCGTTCGATCCGGCACGCCTCGCCGATGATCGAGTCGCGGATCTGCGCGAACGGCCCGATAATGCAGTCCTCGCCGATGGTCGATTCGCCGGAGATCACACTGAACGGCAGGACCACGGTGTCGCGGCCGATGTGCACGTCGGCGTCGATAAACGTGGTCGCCGGGTCGGTGATGGTGACGCCGCCGGTCATCAATCCGTCGAGGATTCGCTGGCGCATCACTCGTTCGGCCTCGGCCAGTTGACGGCGATCGTTGATGCCGAGGATCTCGTTGCGGTCCTCGACGGGCAGCGTGTGCACCTTGCCTTTGATCAGGCGCACGACGTCGGTCAGGTAATACTCCCCGGCACGGTTCTTATTTTCAAGCTGATGCAACGCCGGCCAGAGCTCCCGGCCGCTGAAGACGTAGACACCGGAATTGACTTCGCGAATGTCTTTCTGGTCCGCCGTCGCGTCTTTTTCTTCGACGATATCCCGCACGGCGCCGTTGCGCGCGCGGACGATGCGGCCATAGCCGCGCGGATTTTCCAGGTCGGCGGTCAGGATGGTGACGGCGGCACGGGATTTTTGGTGTTCCGCGAGCAGCGCGCTCAGGGTCTCGCCGCGCAGCAGCGGCGCGTCCGCATAGAGTACGACGACCGGACCCGGTGTCCGGTGGGCGGCCGTGATTTGCGCCAGCGCGTGGCCGGTACCAAGCGGGTTGGCCTGGGAGACAGTTTGGCCCTCGCCGTTGAGCACGGCCTGGACGCCATCCTGCGTGGGGTTTGTCACCACCAGGGTGCGCGCCGGATCGAGCGCGCGGGCCGCCGCCATCGACCAGAGAAGCATCGGCCGGCCGGCCACCGGGTGAAGGACCTTGGGAATCCGTGAGTTCATGCGAACGCCCTTGCCGGCGGCCAGGACAACTACTGTTACGCGCGGCTCCGACGAAACGGGCCGTTTGGACCCCGCGGACGCGTTGGCGCGCATGGGAGGAATTGCCGCCGATTATACCTTGCGATTTAGAGGCACCTCTGCCCGTCAGGCGGCGAGGTCGTCGCGCTCGACCGGGGATTCCGGCCGAGCCGTCTCCGGCGCCAGCCGACCGCGGAGCTGGGGACTGAACCGGTCCAGCCGCCGGCCGAGCTTATAGCCGTATCGCTGCGCAACGTCCTCGATCGCCAGGTAAGGCAGCCGGCCCCAGGCCAGGCCCTTCAACAGGTACCAGGCGGCGCGCTTCACGAAGTGCCGCGAATCCGGCCAGAGCGTGCCACCCTGGTCCCCGTAGTGCTGGTCCGTGTAGCCCGTCAGGAGGGCCCGGCGATACTCGGCCTTCAAGCTCGGAAGCACGTCCCTGATGACCATGGCATCGGGCGCATAGGCGATCGTATAGCTGGCCAGGACGACCTGCCGCGCCCATACCCGGTCGGCCCCAATCGGGAGGTGCTCGTTGAAGTGAATGCCGCGCCAGACCGAGCGGCGCACGGCGGCACTGTCGATGGAGAAGGGCAGTGACTTGTACGCGATCGTGTCACCAACCCGGATCCGCCGGCGGTGCGGTTCTGCGCAGTACCGCTGAGCGAGCCGGAATCCCGCCATGGGATCGCCGTCGATCGACACCTGCTGTCGGCCGTAGACGCCGCCCACTGACGGGTCATCGAAGGGCACGGTCAGCCGCCTCAACCAGTCGCCGTTCCCGGGAACCGCGTCCTGGGCGAGAAACACGACGACCTCGCCGCGAACCTGCTCCATCGCCCGGTTCCAGCTGCGCGGGCCGAGGGGCTCGGCAATCTCGACGAAGCGGGCGATGGGGAACTGGCTGACGATGTGCCGGGTGCCGTCCGTCGAGCCCGAATCCGCGCACACGATCTCGAGCGGCGTGCATCCCTGGCCCATGATCCGATGCAGGACCGTCCCGAATGCCCGTCCCGCGTTGAGCGTGGGGATCACGATCGAGATCGAAGGCGGCGGGCCGGCCATCAGCAAATGCAACGAGGATCTCCCTCCCCCGCCTGCGGGTAGCATGACGCCATGCACGCCGTCCCCGGGCTGGCTTGCCCGGGCTGCCGCAGCGATCTCCGGCAGGATGGCGACGCGAGTCT
>WNGP01003066.1_pt1 | contig 15893 bp, 15 predicted proteins | sample 5407671 | NCBI WGS metagenome assembly WNGP01 (sample SAMN13153381, study PRJNA577476) | soil metagenome | isolation source: 40 cm soil or saprolite under Garry oak tree replicate 2 | place: USA:California | collected 2016-06-15 | reverse complement strand
TTCGCGCAACCACCTCCAGGTTTCCTGCGCCGTGGCCTGAACTGGTAAAGTTGCTCTGGATGAGAGCGATGGCCGCGTAGGTATCGCTTGAGCCGAAGGGCCGTGGCCCATTCCAGGGGAGACTGGGATCATCATTCGCCCGCCAGAAGTGGGCAAGGCCGCCCGATGACCTCGGCACCACCATCTCAAAATTTCCTCTACTGCCAAACCTGCCCTGGGTCATGAAGCTGCTGTTTTTTGTCGGGAGGTGTACCTGCGTGAAGGTATCATAGTCCGCCGGAGCAACTACGGTAGGATGCTTTGCGTCCTTCACTATCTGCTGGTTTTCAGGTGGCGCCCAGGGGCGGACCGACTTGACGTTCTGGATGATGCCGGTCGCGGCGGTCTGAGCAGTGTTGCCCGGTCCGGCCCAGGGTTCGAGAGAGCTGAGAATCCCCCACCAAGGCGCCAGGCTGTTCACATCGTTGTCGCCGGGTTGCGGCACACCGGGCGGATCAATCGTGGTGCGGTCGCCACCCTTGGTGTTCTCGAAGCCGTTCTGGTTCGTCGATTGCGCCTTATAGAGTTGCGCCGGATCGAGCCGCTCCGGATGCATCTGGTCGCGCTGCCACATGGCAAAGAGGCGATCGATATTGCAGTGCATCTGGAAGACGAATGGATCGCGGAACGACGTGTGCGGATTGAGCAGATCGCCGCCGATGTAACCGTGCCCTTGGCCGTGGAGGTTGACGCCGAATCCCTCCATCTGGTTGTCGAAGGCCACGAAGTCAGGCGAGCTGAGCAGCGTTTGCTCATCTGTAGGATTGACGAGGCTGGCATTGACGCCAACTTGGCGGGTGACGGTCTGCGGCGGGTGGGCCGGATTGCCCGTGTTATCACGAAACGGGCCGGGACCGCCATAGAAGCCTGCAGTTCTCCACGGATCGCCGATCTCGATCTCGCTACTGCCAGGTCCGATGGCATTGCCCATGAAATCGGGGGTGAACAGGTTAATGAATCCACCTTCGCCGTCCGGCAGGTGTTGCGGATCCTGCGTCCAGTTCCAATAGTGCAGGGACAGCATCGGGTCAATCTCTCGCAGCATGGCCTCGAAGCGGTTCATGAGTTCTCGGTGCCATGGTAGGAAGGCGGGGCAGAAATGGACGTGCGTGGAATCGTGGATCTCATCCTGCTTGAACCAGTAGCTGACGCCACCGGGGATTGGGTCATTTTTGCTGCCGGGAAAAAGCCTCTGGTTTAGCGCCAGGATCGCGTCGCGCAGCCGGTTTCTTTCGGCCTGGGAAACTGTGGCAATGTTTCTCCGGATTCCATCTCCAATGGGCATGGTAAGTTCCTCCTTTATGCTCGCTATTCTTGTTCAACTGCAACGCTGATAGACCCTAGTCCTTGTCCAGTAGTCCAGCCTCTTCCATTCGTTGCTTGTTTCATGTAGGCGCTACAGGGCTGACAAAGTCAGTAGGCAAACGCATACGCAACCACAGTTGATGCGTTGATTGAAAGTCACCATACGTGTACGCGTTCCAATATTCACAAGGTACTCTATTTGCCCTGCTTCTTTTCCTAAAGGATTAACGTTAAGAGATGCAATTTTTAGAAGATGGAGAGAACGCTGCCAACACCTCAACCGTTCAGACTTCGCAGGTCTTGCAGCAAAGGGAATCCCACCTGGGCCGCGAATGCATGTGTGCCTGAGCAGGCCGTCTCAGCAATAGCAAGCATCACACCTATTCCATAAACGATGAGATTGTCAGCCTGTGCATCAGCCGCACCTGCAAAATCATTTATCGCACCAAGCGGGCCAACCAGAACGAGGAAGATGAGCAGTCTCCTCATCTCGAAATGACACTGTATCCGCCAGCTGATCAGAGCTGTGCTCGCTCCGAAATGAAGGAGACGATCAGATGAAGTAGGGAGCTAGTCGGTTACCTCAGCTATCGGCCCCGAATGGAGTTTCTAAACCGGTCGCTACTCCCCTTCGACTTGTAAACTCGTCCGAATTCGGCATGTTTCCAACTCCCCCTTCCCTTCCCGAACTACACAGGACTGTTTCCGCATGCCGCACACGGCGTAGTCTGGTGATTGAGAATGGTGAACAATCTCTTCTCTGTCAAAATAGATCCAACAGGCAAATGCCTGCTACTTTGCACTTCATAGCGGCTTGTGATAGTGGGTCTTTATATGTGCGTTGCCGGTCAGACCGGGCGAACGATCCCCTTTTTCCCAGATGTTTCCCGTCTTTTTTCGTTTTTTACCCAGATGCGATCCGAACGCTTTGGCTATACTACTGGTGACCGTGATCCTCGGCTTCCTCGGATCACGCGGCTCAGGCTTCGATTGGAATGCTGGACGAGTGCGCGAGAGAAAACTATGCCAGTGCTCAGACTCATACTTGACCCCGAAGGTGCAGCGTTCGATGTGGATGATGCGATGCTCATTGGTAACTGTGCTACCCAGCTTGCCTCTCACCTCGGCTATCCGACAGTGGATAGCTCCGGCATGCCTGTTATCTATCAGCTTTGTCTCACCGCCTCAGGAAGCTTGCTCCCCAACGATCGGCGGTTTCGCGACCTCCCGCTTACCTCGGGGACACGCTTCACGCTCGTGTCACCAGCAGCCGGTGCTCCGACAAGGCCTGTCCACGCACTCGGTCTTCCAGCCGCCACCCAGCCCAAACCACGCCCTCGCGGCCGCTGGAGTCGTCGAGCGTTCCTTACAACAGGAACCCTTGGCGCGTTTGCGCTGAGTGGCCTGGGAACGGGCCTGACCGTGGCGCTGGCACAGCGGTACCTGGGCAGGAGGCGACCTGCCGCTGCTCCTCTCGTTTCGCCCACAGCGTCCTCGACGACTGCCCCGCGCATCGTCTCTGTGACCCCGGCGTTGACCTTTGCCAGCCACCAGCAGACCGTCCGCGTCGTCGCCTGGTCGCCTGATGGACAGTACCTCGCCTCCGGAGGAGACGATGGCCTGCTCCTGCTATGGGGAACCGATGGATCTGTCCGCCAGCGCGTGGCCAACCCAGCAGCCGTTACCGCTCTGGCCTGGTCACCTGAAAGTGAACGACTGGTGACGGGGGTGGCCAACCAGGTGACCTTCCTTACAGCGCTGACAGGAACAGTCCTGGCCAGCTTCCCGCATGACCATCTCGCGACCGTGACAAGCCTTGCCTGGAGCACGCTCAACCAGCAGCAGGTGGTCTCTGGTGCGCTGGATCAGCGCGCTATCGTCTGGCAAACCACGCAGTATCAGCCCCAGACCATCTTTACCCGCCATACGGCTCCCATTGAATCTGTCTCGTGGGCGGCCGATGGTCAAACCATCGCCTCCTCTTCGCACGGTGGCGTTGTGCGTGTGTGGACCACCGAAAGCGGGCGAGAAGTCCACCCACTCTACCAGGACGCTCGCTTGCCTATGCGCGCTGCAGCCTTCGCCCCCACCGGCACGCGGCTCGCGGTTGGCGGCGATGATGGTGTAATCCGTCTCTGGAATGGGTTTGTATGCCAGAACGCTGGGGTGATCAACGACGGTACGATTTGCCTGGATGTCCCGAAGCGGTTGCAGTCCTCGCACAACCCTATCCGCTCGCTGGCCTGGTCGCCTGATGCCCGATATCTGGCAAGTGGCAGCGATGACGGCTCCTTTTCAATCTGGGATCCTGCCCAGGCCCAGAATCCGTTACTCACGATGCCTGTCCAGCCGGGGAGCGCCGTACACAGTCTTGTCTGGTCGCCCGGGGGCCTTCAACTTGCGGCAGCATCGGGGAAGACGGTCATGGTGTGGAACCTGCATACTGCTGACAGGTAAGGATCACATGCAGAAAACGAGGGGCGACGACCGCAAGAGCCGCCCCTCTTCTGGTTCCTTCCTGATCTGGCCGTCTTCAACTCCCCGGTACCGTGCTCACCCCGATACTGGCAAGCAATTGCAGCTCGTTGTGAATTTGGGTGAACCCTCCCTGAACGCTGCCCGTTGCCGGGTCAGGCTGTCCAACGAAGGCATCGTTGGCATTCGTCTCCATATCGTTCAGCAGCGAGAGGGCCTCTTGCCCAAGGAGCACCGTATCACTCATCTTTGCGAGCAGGGACGCGTCACCATGTACCTTCCACAGGAGCGCTGTCACCGCGATCAGCAAGGCATCTATCCTGGTGGCCAGCCGCTTTTGATCCGCCGTCACGCTTGGGGAGTGCGTATATCCCAGCAGGTGGAGATCGATGTGCGCCAGGTACCCCGGCGGATTTTGCCCCTGCTCAAATTCCAGCAGGCCGATGCGCCCCGCCTTGGCATCAACGAGCAACGGCGTAGCGGGGGGAACATCACGCTCGACGAAAGCCGCGCCATCCAGGTAATCGAGCACCCGGTCGATCTGGCGGCGCATCAGCGCCAGCGAGGCCTGCCCACCGGCCCAGTCGTCGCGCGCTGCGCTGGACCACTCCAGGATCTTGCCAGCATTGCGGTAGAGCCAGATAGCGAGGCCACCCGACAAGCCGATGCGTTCAAGCGTAGGGTCTTTCGCCAGCAGATGCCGCAGGTGTGAAAGCAGACTATAATGGTTCGCGTCGCCCGGCGTGGGCGTATCCGGAATACTCCCGGAGTAGCGCCAGGTGGCAGGGTCAAGCGAGGGAATGATGGGCTCCTCGTTGGCCGCCTGCTCGGTCACCAGGAAACGGCTGTACGTTGCCAGCAAATTTGTGTGATTGGGGGAGGTATAGGTAAGTTGTGCCGAGCCCCTGAGAATCTGAAGCGTGCCCAGGAAGACCGGCTGCTGTTCATTGTGCGATGTATCTGGCAGCAGCCAGGCGTCGTCGCTCTTCCCAGGAGCTGGAGGCGTGAGGCTGCCCAGATCGAGATGCACGACATCATTGAGGCCTTCTGAACTGGTTGGATCCAGTTGCCCACTACTCGTGAAGAGGACACGCCCAACGATGCTGGCCCCCGTCACCGGGTGAGATGCGGTGGTCAGCGTGGCAGGCTGTGCCAGCAAGATAGGCAGCAGGAGCGCACTTGCCGCCACGAGGAGCAAGACCACCACGGCAATGAGCGTGAGCTGTTTTCTTCGTGGTTGTCGCCTGAAGGAAGGCGGGGGAGAAACGCCTGCGGGAAGCTGCGTCTCGGGAGGGAGCCACAACTCCTCTCCTTGCTGTTCGCGACCATTCTCTTCGCTCGCCGCCAACCGCTCGTCTAGCTCATCTGGGAAAGAGAAATTATTCTGCATGGTACCTTTCCTTTTGCTTGTACCGTTGGAATACCTCTGAAGAAGTTTGCTGCTCACGTTGCATGGACGAAGAAGCGGTGAAGGCCCGTTCAGGTTCATCGGCTGAATGGGTCCACTTGCACCTGCAGTGTCCTGAACCTCCAAGGTGCCAACAGCGAACAGAGCCGCTCTCCAGGAGTGACAGTAGGAAGAAGCTGAGAGGGCGATGAGCGTCTATCTCATTACCCTTCAGAGGAGAGCAGACGCACGCAAAAAAGCATGGAAGTGGTGTTCTGAATGCATCTAGCTTGTTTGCATGGCATGTGGGTATACCGCTGCGCCTCAGTATATGTGTAATCAGACAGAACGATGGTGCAAACGGCGTCTTGCTCTACCAGGGCATGTACAATGCCGGTAATGAAGCTCATATGTAGCGACAAGCGATTGGCCGATGGCTACTGTAGCACAAGGGCCAGGCGTTTGTCAATCGCAGGTGAGTCGCTCCTGAACGTTCTGCGGTCCAAAACGTTTCGATGCAAGGACCTCCCGCGCCTTCACGGTCAGCAGAATACAGAAAGGCAGTTTGGACCACAGAAGCCGGTTGTGGAACGTCAGGCCGGTTGAATGACAGTTGGTAAGCTCCCTCGCGCTGGATTCAGCGCGTAGGTGCTGACCAGCCAGCCCGTGCCTCCCATGGGAGCGTTGGTCCCCTGGGTGCCAGGGGTTATGCGCAGCAGTAAGACGATCATGTGGTGGATGCGCGGCCCGTTGGTAGCCGGGTCGAGTTCCAGTCCCTCGGCTCGCTGACCTGTCTGCTGGTTGAGCTGGGACTGCCAGAGTTGGAAGGAAGCATCGACCCAGGCAAACTGCTGCTGACCTTGAACCTGGAACTGGACCAAGCGCGGCTGAGCATTCACCACCTCCCGAATCAGTTGCTGCCGCTGGACCCGGTCGAACAGCACATCGTTAATCGCGCGGACATCGTTCTGGAAAAACCGCGCACTGGCATTTGGCGTCAGGAGAAACACCGCAGCCGTGAACGTGCCGCCATGCTGCGCCTGCGTCCCCGCGTTTCTGTAATCCAGGCTCATCTCGCGGTCGGTGAAGGTCCAGGCGGTGCGTTCGGCTTCCAGCGCATCACCCGTCGAAAGACCGGCTCCCGTCCACCCGAGTTGCTGCAACGTTTGCGCCGAGGGAACCCAGTCAATCTGAGGTGTTGCCTGCGGGGTAGCAGTGGTCATGGTCGGAGTGGGGGTCTTCTGTACAGTGCGCGTTGGCCTGGCCGTTGGCGCTGTACGTGTCACCGGTGGTCCCTGTGTGGGATTCTTTGCGGTAGTAGTCAGGTGAGTTGCTGGTTGTGCGAAGACCGATAGCGCGAGGAACCCCACTGCTAGCACAATGAGGGTGCTGATCAGGGCAACCTTGAGGATGGGAAACCGCCGTGGCGTTGTGCGACCTTGCGCTGGCCCGCCTGTCTGGTTGGAACTTGCCCGGGGTGGCTGTGGATTCACCGCGGGCATCGGCCCGGACTGCTGGAACGGGACGACGAACTGCGCACTCCATCCCGCTGCTTCATCCTCTAGGAGGACATCTTCTGGGAAGTCATCGTGTTCATCCGGTGTCGATGTATGCATTGTTGAGGCGGCTGGCACGGCATCAGAGGGCTGCCGGTCCTCGGAGCCACTGGGCTGGCTGCCATCAGGTGGGAGTTGTGTCTGGTCCATTTTGCAATGTCTCCTTCCTTTACTTCGTATAAGTTCTTGCGGTCGCTTGATGTGAAGGAGCGCGGCTCACATGAGCCGCGCCAGCGAGCAGTGGTGCCACTTGCGTTCGTGTGTTTGCAAGCTCGCTACATTCCTCACCACAAGTCTATCTAATCTGGGTCTGGAAATAACGGGAGAAGGTGGATCGCACCTGGGAACAAGAGGGGCCATACCTGGAAGCAAGACAGGCCGTACTTACTGAAACTTCTCCATTCGGTGGTCAAGAGCCGGGAACGCAAGTTGCTCCACCAGCTAGCAAAGCAGAGATGATATGAGGAAAGTAAGAGCACATGACTACCCAAGGTCAGCAGCAAGAGGGAGGGAGGGATGATCCTTTTGCCTCCTTGTCTCCCTACGAGTTTGTGCTCCTCACGACCTTTCGCAAAAGTGGCGTGGGCGTTCCCACCGCCATGTGGTTCGCCCACGAGCAGGGGAAGCTCTACATGGTCACCGGTCGCACGACCGGCAAGCTCAAGCGCATTCACAGCACTAGCCGTGTCCTGCTGGCTCCCCGCGATCTGATGGGCAACGTGCTTGGGCCACAGATCGCAGCTCATGCGCGCGAACTGCCGGTTGCTCAGCATGCGTATGCCAATGCCCTCTTCGCCCAGAAATACGGGGAGCAGTACGAGATGGACTCCTCAGAAGTAGAGGATGAGGACGAAGAAACCTTTCTTGAGCTGGTGAGTAGACCTCATTCACTGAGAGAAGAGGAGGCATGAGGAACTTTTCTCCACTCTTCATCGGTCGTGTGAGACATCCCGTAGCATACTCAGACCTGGCGTAGAGCGATTTCCCACCAGCATTTCTCGGGTTGCCAACGGGTGATGAGATGCCAGAGCATACTTGCTCAGTGTTTGCTCACCTGCACCTGTTTATTGTCGTTTCATAGAGCGAGAGAAGAAGCCCTACTGCCTGCTGGAGCCAATTGATGAGCATCGTCAGGCTCATGCTTGCTCTTGATACTCCCTTAGCTCCTCTACTCCTGCCACCTCACATCGCTCTTTTCTACCCATTGCTCTGAGCGGCCTCTAGAAGTGTGGCAAGTATCTCGTTCCAGGGAACCATGAGTGGTGATGGGTAGCGTTCTGGCTCGTGCAGGACATGAACGCCGCACTCACGCAACAAGGCAATACTCCTGGAGAAGACCGGGTGGCGAACCAGGTCCATCTTGAGGCATGGGACGGTAACGATCGGCGGTGATCCACGTCCAAGCGCTTCACACAAGATACTGGTCACCAGCGTATCGCCGATGCCCTGCGCCCATTTGTTAATGGTGTTAAAGGTTGCCGGCATGACCAGCACCGCATCGGCTTTGGGAAGTGGGTCTGCCTCCCCTGGAAGCTTGTAGTCCGTCCGGACGATATGCCCCGACAGTTCGGCGAGGGCCTCGGTATTCATCCAGCGCGAGGCTTGAGGCGTGGCGATGACACACACATCCCATCCCGCCGCTTGAAGTAGCGGCACCACCTCTTGCGTTTGTTGCGCCGGAGGTGCCGCGCACACGATCAGATAGAGGATTGGGGATCGGGGAGATGCCAGTTCACTCATCAATGTCCTTCTTTACGTAGCGATACGTCTCGATGTTGTTTCCAGTTGCCTCTCCAGGTCTTTGACGTCCTGCGTGTCCTTCCACGCCTCCAATTCGTTCCGTACCTGGCGCACACGCTCCAGCACGCTCAGGGATTTGGTTTGCGTGGTGATGGCCAGCGCCTGGATGGCATAGTGGCACGCAGTTTGCACGTTTCCCTGTTGCGCGTAAGCGATCCCCATATCGGTGAAGAGCGTGGACTGTCTGCGAATGGCCTGCGCATCGAGGAGGGCCAGCGCTTGTTGGAGCGCGGGTAGGGCGTGGTCCGGTTGACGCAGCAGCACAAAGCACGCGCCTTCATACCCGGCCAAACGAGAGGGGTTGAAGCCAGTGGCGTAGCGGTCTTCTCCCAAAGTTGCCTCTGAGGCGAGCGTTCTGGCGACAGTCAGCGCGGCGTCACAAGCATCGGAATCGCCGAGGTGTGCGTACACTTCGGCCTTGACGGCTGCGAGCCAGCACGCTACCCTGGGGCTCTGGACGGTCAACTGCTGCGCCTCCTGCAAGAGGGGCAGCGCCTCGCGGGATTGATTCCAGTAGATCAGCAACAGGCTCATCCGTCCCAGACCAACCGCCCATAACTCGTGGTTGAAGGCCGCTTGCGCTGCCTTGAGCGAAAAGGTGTAGTAGGACCAGGCCAGCGTATATTCGTGCAGGTCAAACAAGGTTTTCCCCAGGATTTGCGCGATTTCCCCGGCAAGCGAACAGAGGCGCTGGACGGCATCACGCGCCTGCATCTGTTTGAGCAGTTGGATGATGGTCCGGAAGTGCTCTACCAGGTTCCCCAGCAGATCGAGGGAGGTGTTGGCACACAGCCGCCAGAAACTATCGGTTATGCGCTCCAGTTCGTCAATGGCCGTAGTGACGAGGGGAAGAGACGATCGTTCCCCTTCGCCGATAGGCCAGCGGGCATAGGGGGAGAGCACCAGCACGGTGCTCGCGAGCATGAGCAGGTCGTGCAGCATCTGCCGATGTGTTTTCACCAGGTCCAGAGTGTTCTCCTGATTTGAGGCAAATGAAGCGGAAACGGTGGAAGCGGGAAGGACAACATCCACAGCCTGCGTGTGGGGAAGCGTTGTCGCTCTCTGCAAGCCTCCTGGGAAAAGGTCGGGAGGCTGCACCTGTACGACAGGAACGATCTGCTGGTGTGTCCGAATTGCTTGCTGCAACTGCTCATAATACGTTCTCACATGAGCTGCTGGCTGTTTCCCTACGGCTCCCAGCAGGTGGTTGGCTCGCTGATAAAGCACGCAAGCTTCCTCGACGCATCCCTGCCGCTCCAGGAGCAAGAGTAAGCGATAGAGCGCGTCCTGGTCCGTGGGGAAACGGATGATATGCTGCTCTAAGACCTCTTCCGCCAGGCTGACCTGACCGCGCTGCAGATACAGATCGGCCAGGTGGCGCACCATGCGACCACGGGCCATGCGCAGCGCCTGCTGCCACTGTTTGATCCAGCGATGCCGCATCCACTCGCTTCCCTGATCGTCGACCAAAAACTCGCCGCGCAGCAAGACCTTGGCCTGTTGCCAGAGCGCGAGCGCTTCGTCAGGGGTCGTCGCTCGCCCGGCCTGGGAGATCAGGTCCTCTCCGCTCGCTGATTGCAGGACCTTGCGCAGCACCTTGCTGGCAGAACGCAGAGATTCACGTGCTTTGTCCTCATCGGTCTCTGGCCACAGGATGCCTGCGAGCTGGCTCCTGGAAGCCTGCCGTCCAGGCGCGCACAGTAAGAGCTTCAAGAGCGTACGGGCCGAAGTACGGCTCTTCCACAGGTCTTCAGTCGTACACGGGGGAACCTGCCAATCAAGATGAAAGGCGCCGAAGGTGTACACTCGCACAAGTGGAGCCTGGGTATCGACGCTCCTCGACAGATCCACCTTGTTGTTCGTTTGTCTGCTGACCGGCCTGTTTGCCATACTCCTCCGCACAAAAAAAGAAGATCTTCTGTCGCACTCGCCTTTTCCGCATTATAACACAACCCATCCCGGCCTCGACCAGCGGCGTCCCACTCCCGTCCCGTCTTCCGTCCAGCGTCTTGCGCCTTGCGCCCATTGCTGTCACAGCACCGCCTCTTTGGGGGTGGTATGCTCATCAGGAATGAATGATTGAGGAGAGGAAGCAACGCCGGTGCTAGCTCATGAAGAACTAACCAGCAACACGTATGACGACATCCGCTTCCAGCGCGTTCTCGCCCAGGAGATCGGCGAACTACTGCCTGCGAAACTGCTGGCGGAATGCGACCTGTCTCGCGCTCGGTCGGTCCTTGAAATCGGCTGCGGGACCGGGGAATGGCTGCGCGCTGTGGTACGGCAGTATCCGGGTCTCCAGGGTATCGGTATCGACGAAGACGAACTTCAGGTGAAGGTCTCCAATGCCCTGGCCTCTCGAGATGGCCTGGCACAAGTCGCGTTTCTCGCGCACGCGATCAACGACCTTCCCCCCACGCTCTTTCCGGAGGGAAGCTTCGACCTCGTCCATCTCAGCTTCCTCAGTCGGTACATCCTGACGGTGGACTACTCCGCACTCGCGCGGACGTGCGCAGCCCTGTGCCGTCCAGGAGGCATCATGTGCTGGACAGAGGCCGAATTGCCGATCACCACCAGCGCGGCATTCGAGCGCCTGACCGAACTCGTCTGCAAAGCCTTGCAAAGGGCCGGGCAAAGCTTCATCCCCGAGCGTATGTGGGAATGGACAGAGCTTGTTGCTGCGCGCTCAGGAAAGCCAGGGCTTGATCGCTCCTCGTACAAGCGCCGTCAACTGGGCATCACACCCATGCTGGGCCGTTGGCTACGCGATGTGGGCTGTGGTGCGCCACGTGAGAGGCCCCTGTACAGTATCTGGGGGATAGACGAGCGCGTGATCCACCAAACAGCGTACGCGATTGAAGTATCAGCGGGGCAGCCAGCCCACGAGGGGTTCGTACGCCAGGCGAGACACTTTGCGCACCAGGTAAAGCCATTCCTGCTGCGCACCGGGGTGATCGAGGGGAGGGAACAGGCCGCCTTGTGCGATCAGCTCGCAACAGAACTGACCAGCCATGCGTTCTGCGGACTGTCCTTCCTCCTGCGGGCCTGGGCGCCACGCCCTTGACTCCGGTTGGCAGGTATGTGATTGAGCCGGACACATGTGGACGACAAGGGAGCTGTATGTTTGTCTGAGATGCTCCGCCAGTCATCTTGTGTAGAGAAGAGAGGAATGATGCTGGAATTTCAAACACAGGCAAGAGCCTTTGGCGCATCTGCCGTGTTCCGCGTGGTCGCGGGCCAACTCGCCACCTCGCTTGCCAGCCAACTCCCTCGCAGAGAACGTTGGGTCCTTCTGCTCATCGATGGGAGACGCTCTGTCGCTGACCTGGCCCGTCTAACTCGGCGCAGCGAACTCGATATCGCCTACACACTTGCCAGATTCCTCCAATGGAGTTACATTGAGCCAGTGAACACGATAGAGTACACCATCAGCCAATTCGAAGCCGGATACAGCCCTGCTTAACGTTGCTACCAGGGCGCTACTTAACATACCATTTCAACATATCTTTTACAGGGTGAGAAATTCAACACAAGACTCCCATTCAGGCAAGCCAACAAATCGAGGAGAGGAAACCCCTCGAGTGAGGTTATTCCTTCGCTCAGTTACTCCATCCGTGTGAACCAGAGATCTGATTGATCTCCGGGAAATCTTACCTGGCGATTGCTCCGGCGTAAAAACACAAACAGTTTCGCTTTCCGAATCCGCTTCATGACCTGCTCTTCGCGGCTTGGAGAGTTCAACTGGTGGAGGCCCGCGAGGTGGTTGCATACCCTTTCTCCTTCCTCTGCTCGTTCCTTTGAGCGTTTCTACAGAGAAGCATCAGCGGAGGCCAAAGAGCCAGAACGCGGTGACCGTCACCGCCACGGCAAGGGCTGCCCCCGTGACGGCCTGAAGCGGGGTGTGCGCCTCCAGCTTCCAGCGTGCCCAGGCGATCAGCACCACCAGGGGAGAGAGCGCCAGAAACACCGGGCCAGCCAGCAGGCAACAGACCGTCACCGCGCCTGCTGCCGAGTCGATGTGCAGGCTGATCTTGTATTTGGCCACCTGCGTGATCAGCGTGGCCAACGTGAAAGAGACGATGACCGCTACAAGCGTCGCCACAAGCGGACGCGAAGCGGAAAGCAAGAGCAGCCCGGCCAGCATGCCACCCAGAGCCATCAGGCCAACCAGCAGCGGAACTAGACGCTCTGAGCGGCGACTAACGTGGAGATCGGTCAACTTCCCCGTTTTGACTCCCCACCAGATCAACCCAAAAAGCACGAGCAGACCCACCCCGATGACCGTGAGCCACTGGAGACCCTCTGTCACGGTGGAGGCGGTCGAAAGAGAGACGTAGCCGAACACCCCAAGGCCGACGACCAACGGACTGCTGATCTGGCTCAGCCCATAGGCGAAGCGATCACCAGGGGTGCTCAACGATGCAAGTCCCTTTTCGGCCCGCTCGCGCGGATCAATCACAGGCGCCATAGGTGTATCCTGCAGGTGTTGCTGATCACGGCTGGTTGCAGACATCGGTGCGCGTCGCAGCCCGCTCTGATGCGGATTGCAATTCTACGAGTTCGCGGGCAAAAGTCTGGCGCATCGCAGCCAGACGGGGATCGGCGCTTCTCTGGGAAGCATCCTGCCACGATTGCCACGCTTTCACCGCTCCCGCCAGATGTCCTGGCTCACTCATCAATTGAGCAGCAATCGCAGCCAGCTCGGCACAGGTCTTGCGACGGCTTAGAACCGCTGAATTGGTATCGTTACGCGGCTGAGCAAGTACCTGCCAGCCAGCAACAAGATCAGCCAGCGTCACGTCATGAGGAAGAAGAGTGCGCAGATGCCGATGCATACCTGCAGTGTGCTGCGCCCGACCCTCAGGCTGCATTTGCAGCTTGACTGCCTCAAGAAATTGATCAAACGATGTAGGCTGAGACGAATGGCCATCGAGAGCCGAATCCTTCGCTTGGAAGGCGTGGTTTTTCTGCCATCGGGAGTGCCAGGATTTGGACTCCCCCCGAGGCGAGGTGTGAAATGGATCATTCATCATAATGCTCCTTTCCTCACGAGAGGAATAAGTGAAGAGTAACAACAAACCGCGTTTTTGGAATCACGCGAGAGTTCCAGGGCCTGCGTATTGACCCCAGAGCGCTCAAAGGCTTCCGCCGCCAAGTGCGTTCATGAGTTCCTTTGCAAACTCGGTGGGGGAGGCCATGAAGCCAAGGTGTCCGCCAGGCAACTCGACGAGATTGAGTCCCAACTGCCTCGCCAGTACCTTGTTCGGTTGGGACGTCATCTGGTCCTCCTGGGAGTCGCGCCCGCAAGCTGGCACGAGCTGCCTGGCATGCGCAGCGAGGGCATCGAGATCAAGCTCCACTCGCGGATACTGGCGCAACTCATGCTCCATCCAGTACGCAGCGTTCGCCATGGTGGACTCGTTCGCGTGCTTTGTCATAGCACGCTCGATCACCTGACGGTCTACGCTTCCAACAACCCTGCTCGCAAACTGGTGCATGGCTTTAGGAATCCCATCCTTGCGGTAGGTGTCGTAGACCCCGTCGAAAAAGGCCCACCATTTCGCCGCATCGGGCAGCAGGAAAACGACCGGCGGCTCATGGGCAACCATCGTCTGGACCCACTCGGGAGAATGGGTGAGGACTTCGAGTGCGACAATTGCGCCCGAACTGTTGCCAAAGACGATCGCCGGTTTGTCCGTCAAGTGCTCGATTAAGCGCCGGACATCATCGGTATCGGTAGCTAATCGGTGCTCATAGTCCTGAGGTTCGTCGAGTTGACTCCGAGAAAAACCACGGCGGTCGTAGGTGACTACCTGGTACTGTGCCGAAAGGTGGTGTGCGAGCGGATGGAAGACCTCTCCCACGCCAACTGCCCCTGGGATCAGGATCAGGAGTGGCCCAGAGCCGCTCACCTCATAAAACAACTGCGCACCGGGAACCTTGAGGGTACTCATATGTTTTTCCTTCCTTTCATTTGAAGGGTTTTGCATGGACACCATTGTCTTCGCGTTCCTGCGTGATCCCTTGTACCGTGTCGGTCGCTGTATCTCCGGCGGTGACATCTTTCCGCTGCTCGTCTTGCTTCCGCTGCCCGTATGGGGTTATACCCCGTGGCTTGTACACCGACAGCACAGTGAGTACGAGCAACACCACCAGGGCAGCACTGGAGGCAATCACCATTTGGAGCTGCGCCCCGTGGAGATCGGCACCCAGCGCTGCCGTTTTCGCCGCGGCACCTGCCAGGAGATCAATTGGCTGTGTGTGGACCAGCAAGATGAGGGTGATAAGGATGGTGATCACGAGTTTCAGCAGAACCCAGTAGTAGCGGAACAAGCCCCACCTGGTAAAGAGTGACGAGACAACTCCGGTGAGCAGCGAGGCGAAGGCCAACGGGACGATGACGAACCAGGTGGTCAAACCCATCACGAGATAGGCTGCTCGCACCAACTCGCGATCCTGGCTGGTCATCCCGGCGAGGGCGAGAGCCAGGAAGGCAGCCACCGCGCCGAACCAGCCAATCGAGGAAGTGATATGCGCGGTGAGGGTGACCTTGCGCAGGCCGGGTGGCATAATCATAGCGGTTGTCCCCCGTGTTCGATGAGAGACAGGTGCATGTGCTCACCAAAACCATGGCCGGTAAGGTGTAGGATGACAAACAGCAGGACCAGGATGATGATGAGAACCACAGCCACCTTCACCCAGCCTGGAGTGTTGGTGGTCCGTCGGCGCGCGGGCATGGGCGCGTCCGCATCATGCCTGCGCCGTAAGAAGACATTTCTCATGGAACTATCCTTCTCTTTCTTTTCATGATCTCTTCAGGCTCGCGTCCGGCTTAGCTTTTGTATGCACGGACAAAGCCGGCTCCAGGGAAAGCAGAGAAGCGTGAGGGCCGCATCTCCTCCGTTTCTAGATGTTCGAAACCGGCCTCCTTGACGAGGGCAGCCAGATCTTGAAGGCCGCTCCCCCCGGCGTGAAAGCGCGTAGCTTGGCCCGCTCGTTCCTGCTTGCGCTTGAAATCGGCAATGACCAGGCGCCCCCCTGGTTTGAGCACCCGGGCGATTTCCGAGAGTCCCTGACGTTTAAGGCCACCAGGCAAATGATGCATCATTAAGGTCGAGAGCACCACATCGAACGTCTGATCGGGGAAGGGGAGCTGCTCGATCAACCCGATCTGGAACTCGATGGGCACGTCGCACCGAGCCGCTTTCGCGCGGGCGCGGGCGATCTGCTGAGTCCCCGGGTCAACGCCTGCCACGCGGCCCGTTGTGCCAACGCGGCGTGCCACTTCCATCGCCAGCGTTCCCGTGCCGCAGCCCACATCTAGCACTGCA
>WNGP01002976.1_pt1 | contig 15908 bp, 15 predicted proteins | sample 5407671 | NCBI WGS metagenome assembly WNGP01 (sample SAMN13153381, study PRJNA577476) | soil metagenome | isolation source: 40 cm soil or saprolite under Garry oak tree replicate 2 | place: USA:California | collected 2016-06-15 | reverse complement strand
TGGGACGGAACGCCCGCAGCGTTGCCAGCGAGGGAAGTCGAAGCGCACGCATGGTATTACCTCACGGGGGAGCCGTAAGTTAGACACAATCCAGCCGTTTTCCGTTCCACGCTAGATGGCCTACGAGCCGCCGAGCCGCCGCGCGACATCCCGACTCCACGCCGCCTGTTGGTCCGCCAGGAGCCCATGGTTCGTCTCGGCATCGTAACGGCGCTGCTCGGCCTTCTCCTCCTGGGCGAGCCGCTGCGCCAAACCGTTCAACTCCGCATCGGCCTTTGCGCAGGGGCGAGAGAGATCTCTGAATACGCGCCACATCCGGCGGGCGTGCACCTCGGCCAGGTCGAAATGCGTCTGCTCGTGGCGCAGGACGCTCCGGCGTTGCGCGCTGTCGTTCAAGACGATTGCCTTAACCCAGGAATCCCGCGGCCGAAATCCGGCGATCACCCGAAACTCGAACACATCACCTTTGCATTTCCAAGCAGAGTACAGTGTGTACGAGGTCTTCGCGCCCTCCGAGCCCTCTGAGGGCGGGGACCCCTGGAAGTCGTCCCAGGCGAGTCGCCGCCGTGTGGACCATGCGAACGCCTGGTCTGCGGCCAGATCGTCGCGCAGCATCTCATCCAGCGCACTCGACGCTGCGGTGGGCGGTGACGCCCGCCGCGGCGGACTCGGGGCGGGACCCCGAGCAGGAGGGGCCGCATGGCTGGCGCACCCAAGAACCACGACGAGCACGACCGCAACAGCGAGTCTCACTGCAGGGCCACAATTCTGCCTCGCGGCGGAATCCCCGCCTCCAGCTCCAGAATCCCGACGCTCGGCGGAATCCCGAACCGGGGCGCCCCCGCCCCACCTGGATTCATCACCGTCACCGTCTTGTCGACAAGCTCGAGCAGCGGCCGGTGGCTATGCCCAAAGACGATGATCTCGGCGTGCGGAAAAGCCTCATGCAGCTTGACGGGATCGGGGCTGCCGAACTGATCGCCGTGCGTCACGACAATGGGGAAGCCGTCCAGCTCGATCTCGGCAACCTGCGGGAGCTGGGCCCGCAAGTCGAGCCCATCGGTATTGCCGAAGACCGCCGTGACCGGCGCGAGGGCGCTCAACTCGATTAACAGATCGCTGCGCCCCACGTCGCCACCGTGCAGGATGTGATCGACTTCCTTGAAGATCTCGAATACCTGCGGCCGCAGCATGCCGTGTGTGTCCGAGATGACGCCCAGTCTCACGGCGCTTGCGACGCCGTCACATAGAAGTTCTCGTCCACCATTAACTCGCCTGCCCGCGGTGAGGCTTCGAACGTTTGCCACGCCTCGGTGGGACGCAGCAGCCGCGTCCCGACTCCAGGAATGTTGACGCGGATCGGCATATCGAACCCGGGAACGACGTTCGCCCAGTGATACGAGAGCGTACTGCCCTGCACCCGGTATTCGAACACGGGGATTTTCGTCGTGCTGAGATACTGTGCGAACACTTTGCTGAGATCGATTCCCGCTCCTCCGCTGATGTAGTCTTGGACCTGCTTGCCCGTCACGGTTTGATGATAGAAAGTCTTGTTCAGCCCGCGCAGGATGTCACGCCACTTCGCATCGTCATCGATGATCGCGCGGATCGTGTGCAGCATGTTCCCGCCTTTGGGATACATGTCGCCTGAGCCTTGCGCGTTCACGCCAAACGCGGGCACGACGGGCCGGTCGTTCCGGACTCCGCGGCGCGCGCCGATCATGCACGATGATGAAGTCCCACTGCAACCCGAGTCCGGTGTACGACAGATCTCGGCCCAGATAACCGTTCAGGAAATGATTGCCGTAGGCGACGCCGCTCTGGTGCTCCATGCCGAGGTGCGGCGTCTCGATCAGCTTGTAGCCGTCGGCGTACCACGGGTACGGCCCGAACCAGTGTTCAAAGCAGCGCAGCATCGGGATGACCTGCTGGAACTGCCGGCGCGCGGTGTCGGCGTGATATGCGAGTGGCCAGAAGTCGAGGGTGAGCTTTCCCGCCTCACCGTCGAGGGTGTCGCCGAAGTGTGTGTACTGCCCGGCATTGATCTCGACGTTGTAGGTGTTGATCGGGCTCGTGACGAACCACTCGTACGTGGTGGTGCCGTCGCGGTTTTTCGTGGTGCTGCGCAGCCGGCCGTTCGAGACGTCGATCATCGGGTCCGGCACCGTGATCGCGATGCGCTGGCTGTCGGGCTCGTCGGCCAGGTAGTCCTTGGTCGGCCACCAGACGCTCGCGCCGAGGCCCTCGTTGGCGGTGGCGATCCAGCGATTGCCGAGGCTGTCGGTGGGGAACGTGAATCCGCCGTCCCAGGGCAGCCGCCGGCCGACGCGGGGCTTGCCGTGATACCACACGGTGACCGTCCGTGTCGTGCCCGGGCGCTGCTGCGCTGGCAGGGTGACGAAGAAGGCGTTGCCATCGCGGCGGTAGGTGAGCTTGCGGCGATCCTGTACCATGCTGTCCACCACGAGCGGCTGCTGCAGATCGATTTGCATTTCGCGGGCGGGCTGCAGCACGCGATACGTGATACCGTTCCAACCCGCGATGCTGGAATCCTGCGGGTTCACGCGCGTGTGCAGGTCGTAGAACTGTACGTCCCACCAGGCCCGCGCGGGTCCGTTCGAGCCGCGCAACGTGTCGGCGTGGGTGTAGTGGGTGGTGTCCTGCGCTCCCGCGAGCGCAATCGGTAACCCAGCGAGAGCGACGATCAAGCAAGCACGGCGCACGAGCGGCTCCAGGAATCGGTGCTGCGGAAACTGCGCGCGCGCTGCGCGCCTCGCAACCGTCAGGCCTCGCGCTGGCTCCGCCTGATCCACATGAGCAGTCCCGTAATGACCTGGAACACGAGTCCGAGACTTGCGAGGGACGCGACGATCTTTCCCGGGATCCCCCCGAGGTCGCCCGTATGAATCGCGCGATTGACGATCACCATGCGCGCACCCGCCGGCGCGGTGCGCGAGCCCTGGGCGAACAGCACCCGACCTGTGTACGAGTCGATCAGCACCTGACTCCGCCCGCCGGGCGTGCGGTCCTCGGGGTAACGCGCGCGGATGAAGTACGCCTCATCGCGCGCCGGCACGTCCGCCTCGAACGGCGCCGCGCCGGGCAATGCCGCGCGCGCGATTGCGAACGCGCTGTCGGGTCCAATCTGCACCGCGTTCGCGGCCGGAATTGGGACGTGCGGATTGGGGCGAGGCACCGGCTCCGAGCCGGTCATCGTGTAAAACAGTCTGGTACTCGTGTGCTCGAATCCGATCGCGATACCGGTAGCACACAGCGCGAGCAGCACAATCAGCGAGACCACTCCGATGGTGTTGTGCAGGTCGAACCAGCTGCGGCGGGCCGCACTCCCGCGCCAGCTGATGCGAACGCGTTTCAGCGGCCACCACAGATACAGACCCGAGAGCAGCATCACGAACAGCACCAGCGCCGCGCCCGTGACCACCTTTCCACCGAGGTCGCCGAGGCCGCGGAACAACAGGTGCGTGTGCAATTGATGGATGACGTTGAGAAAGACCGGGCCGCCGAACCGTAGCTGCCCGAGGATGGCACCCGAGTAGGGATTCACGTAGACGAGACCGCGCGACAAACCGACCTGATCCGACAGTCCCGGTCTCGTCGCCACCTGATAGGCACTGATGGTGTCGTCGGGAAATGCCAGCTGCACGGCAGCGCCGATCCGGGCGAGCGTGAGCGGGCGAGCACCGGCCGGCGCCGCGACATACCACAGGTGTGGATGGAGCGCATACTCGATCTCGGGCTCGAACGCCATGATGGAGCCCGTGATGCCCAACAGAGAGATGAAGACACCGGCAATCAAGCCAAGCCAGAGATGCGTAGCGAAAAGGATGGTTCGCAACCGCACGCGCTACTCCAGGAGGTTTCGAAAGGGAGATGCCGCCTGCACTGCGAACGTCGCGCTAGACCTGCACGAACACGCGCTCGCCCTTGAACTTCTTGCCGCGCGGATCCCAGGGAAAGAAGATCACGACGCGAAACTCGACTGGGGCGCCGGTTGCGGCGCGCGAAAGCCACTTCCCCTTCTGCGTGCCGGTGACCGTCGCCTCTTCACACACACCCTGCGGGCCGATCACGATCTGCTGCAGATCGAAATGGATGTCGGGAATTGCCCCGAGCAGCTCCATGTAGAACCGCGTGGCACCGGCGTGCCCTTCCCAGCGGGCGCCAGCCTCACCGACAACCTCGTAGACGCAGTCCGGGGTCAGCGTGGCGATCAGTCCCGCGATCTCGCGCTTGTCCTCGGCAATCGAATGCGACTTCCACAGCTCGCGGATCTCGCGATACAGCTCGGGCGTCACGTCGCGTGACAGGAGCTCGCGAACGTCCATCGCTACCCCTGCCACGGTTTGATCAGTTGGATCTGGAGCCCCATGTGGTCGACGACGCGCTGCACGACGAAGTCCACGAGCTGACTGATTTCCTTCGGCCGCTGGTAGAAACCCGGAGCCGCCGGAAGTATGGTCGCGCCGGCCTCGGCCGCGAGCGTCAGGTTGCGGAGGTGAACGAGCGACAGCGGCGTTTCCCGCGGCACAAGCACGAGCCTGCGCCGCTCCTTGAGCGTCACGTCCGCCGCGCGCTCGATCAGCGAGCGGCTCGTCCCCTGCGCGATCGCGGCCATCGTGCCCATCGAGCACGGGCACACGACCATGCCGAGCGTCTGTACCGATCCTGACGCAGGCTGGGCGCCGCGGTCGGTGTCATTGAACAAGCGCACGCAGCCCCAATCGCCGCCCGTCGCCTGCTTCAACGCCCCCTCGTCTTTGATCCCGCATTCTTCGCCAAGGAGACGCCAACCGTGCGCGGAGATCAGCAACCAGGTCAGCACATGATTCGTGGCGAGCACCTCGAGCAGCCGCACGGCGTACGGCGCACCGGAGGCGCCGGTGATCGCGAAAACGACGGGTGGGGAAGAGTCTGACACGGCCCGAATAATACCCTCTGGCTAGAGGCGTCGCGCGGCGTTAATTCGGACCTATCACTCCATCTCGTCGAGGCATCTGATGCAGTCACGCATGCGATTGACCTTCGCCGTCGCTGCTCTCGTCCCCAGCGTCGCTCTTGCCCAGGCGCCTGCTACCAGCGCCACGGCACTCACGCCGCCCGTGGCGGCGGTGCGGCCGCACCGCTTCGACGAGCACGGCAACGTGCGGGTCGATCCCTATTACTGGCTCAAGGATCGGAATAACCCGGAGGTCATCAAATACCTCGAGGACGAGAACGCCTACACCAAGGCCGTCATGGCGCACACGCAGGCGCTTCAGGAACGGCTCTACGAGGAGCTGAAGGGACGCGTCCTGCAGAACGACCAGTCGGTCCCGTTTCGCGAACGCAACTCCTTCTACTATACCCGCCTCGTCGAGGGCAAGAATTACCCGATTTACGCCCGCAAGCGCGGCTCGCTGAGCGCCCCCGAAGAGATCATGATCGATGCCAACGTACTCGCGGAAGGGAAGGCGACGTTCCTCATCCGGGCGTGGGAGGTCAGCTCGGCGGAGGATCTGCTCGCGTTCGCGGCGGACACCACGGGTGGCCGGGTCAGCTCGATCCGATTCAAGAATCTGCGCACCGGCGAAATGCTTTCCGACATCGTGCCGCGTGCCATCGGCGGCATCGCCTGGGCCGAGGACAACCGCACGCTGTTCTACACGAAACCCGATTCCATCAGCGTGCGGCCCTATCAGGTCTACCGTCACCGGCTCGGCACCCCCGCGGCAACCGACCAGATGGTCTACGAAGACAAGGATGAGACGTATTACGTTGGCGTGTTCAAGACCAAGTCCCGCGCGTACATCATGATTCAATCGTCACAGACGATGGCGACCGAGTACAGCTACATCCGGGCCGACCAGCCCGACGCGCCGTTCAAGGTCCTCATCCCCCGCGAGCGCGGTCACGAGTACTCCGCCAACCATTTCGGCGACTACTTCTACATCCTGTCCAACGACCACGCGAAGAACTTCCGCCTGATGCGTACGCCGGTCGCAAAGCCGGGGCGCGACAACTGGCAGGAAGTCATTCCGCACCGCGCCGACGTGCTGCTCGAGGACTTCGAATTCTTCCGCGACTATCTCGTCTTGACCGAGCGGAAGGACGGCCTCGTGCAGCTGCGGGTGCGCCCCTGGAGCGGCACCAACGAGTACTACCTCGACTTCGGCGAGCCGGCGTATCTCGCATATGTCAGCACCAACCTCGAGTTCGACACACCCGTACTGCGCTACGGATACACGTCGCTGACGACCCCGTCATCGACCTACGACTACGACATGCGCACCCGGCAGAAGACGCTGCTCAAGCGTGATCAGATCCTCGGCGGCTTCGATCCGGCGAACTACGTGAGCGAGCGGTTCTTCACGACCGCGCGCGACGGCGCGCGTGTGCCCGTCTCCCTCGTGTACCGTAAAGGGATTGCTCGCCCGGCTCCGCTGCTGCTGACTGGATACGGGTCCTACGGCTCGAGCTCCGATCCGACGTTTTCGTCGGACCGGCTCTCGCTGCTCGATCGCGGCTTTGCCTTCGCGATCGCCCACATTCGCGGCGGGTCGGAAATGGGTCGCGCCTGGTATGAGAACGGCCGGCAGCTGCAGAAGAAGAACACGTTCAACGATTTCGTGGACGTCGCGGACGATCTCATCCGCCGTGGCTACACGTCGGCCGATCGCCTCTTCGCGCGCGGCGCCAGCGCCGGCGGGCTGCTCATGGGCGCGGTCGTCAACATGCGGCCGGAGCTGTTCAAGGGCGTCGTCGCCGGCGTGCCCTATGTCGACGTCATCACGACGATGATGGACTCGACGATTCCATTGACGACCGGTGAGTACGATGAATGGGGTAACCCCCATGATTCGACCTTTTACCGCTACATGCTGTCGTATTCACCGTATGACCACGTCGAGCGGAAGGTGTATCCGAATCTGCTCGTCACCGCCGGCCTGTACGATACGCAGGTGCTGTATGTCGAGCCGGCGAAGTGGACCGCCAAGCTGCGGGCGATGAAAACCGGCACCAACCGGTTGATCCTGCGAACAAACATGGAAGCGGGGCACAGCGGCGCGTCGGGACGGTACAAACGCTGGCGGGATGTCGCGTTTGAATACGCGTTCCTGCTAGACCTGGCCGGACTGGGAGATAAGCCGACTCCTTAGCGCCCCCTGCGGTTCGGCGTTGGGGAGCGTTTCGGGTGAGCTGGCGGGCGTGGAGGGGAGATGGGAGAAGGGAGAGGTACGTTGCGGCGCGCCGTCGGCTTGCGCTGCGCCGGGACGAACTTCTCCCTTCTCCCTTCTCCCTTTTTCAGATGATCCGATCGACGAGGGCACCCAGGAACACGACGATGCTCACAATCCCATTGGCGGTGAAAAAGGCTGCATTCAGTTTTGACAGGTCGCCGGGGTTCACCTGGCGGTGTTCCCAACCGATCAGCGCCACCGCAATCGCCACGCCGCCGAAGTAGGGCAGCCCCAACCGGGCGCCCATGCCAAAGAAGATCAGCGCCGCAATGGCGGCGCCGTGCAGCAGCTTTGCCACGATGATCGCCCACCCCTGTCCCATCCGGACCACCACTGAACGCAAGCGCTCGGTCCGATCAAAGGCTTCGTCCTGGAGCGCGTAGAAGATGTCGAACCCCGCCACCCAGCACATCACCGCCACCGCGATGACGAGCAACAACCACCACGGCTCGCTCCAGGCGCCCGTGATCGCGATGTAGCCGCCCACGGGCGCGATCGCGAGCGAGGCACCGAGCCACAGATGCGTCCAGTCGGTGAAGCGTTTGGTGTAGCTGTACGTCGCGATCCAGATCAGGGCGACCGGCGCCAGCGCGGCACACAACGGATTCAGCGCCCACGCGGCCCACAGAAAGATCACCATCGCGGCGAGCACGGCGGCCCACGCCTGGCCGATCGTCAGTCGCCCACTCGGCAGCTCGCGACCCTGCGTGCGAGGATTGCGCGCGTCGATGCTGCGGTCGGCGATGCGGTTGAACCCCATCGCCACGAACCGGGCGGCGGTGAATGCGATCACGACGAGGATTCCGGCGCGCCACGTGACCGGCTGCTTGTAAGATGCGACGATGACGCCCAGCAGCGCGAACGGGAGCGCGAACACTGTATGCGGCAGTTTGACGAAGTTGACGTAGCGGACCAACAGCGACTCACCCGCGACCGTCTGCCCCTCGCGCGGGTTCGTCACAGACGGGACTTGTTGGACAAGAGAATACGTGCCTCCAGGTACGAGCCACCCGCTTCAGACGGCGGTCGAAACTGGAGTGCGGGGCGCGGCGGCGCTAGACGCGCCGGCGAGCTACAGTCCGATCTAATAGACCTCGAGCGTTGCCAGGGGGCGGTAGTCCGCGTCGAAGCCACCGACCGCGAAGAGCCTCCCGCCTTGAACCCCCGCCGCCACGCCGTTCCGCCCGGTCGGCATCGATGCTTTTGTCCTCCACGTGTCGGTGGCGGGATCATATGCTTCGACGGTCGACAGAGGACCCTCCGTATTCGCGCCCCCCAGCGCGTAGAGCGCGCCGTTCACCGTGCCAACCGCCAGCTCAGACCGATACGTCGGCATCGAGGCCTTGGTCGTCCACGTGTCAGTGGCCGGATCATAGGCCTCGACCGTCGTCAGGAAGCTCTCATTGTTTGCGCCGCCGACCGCGTAGAGGATACCGTTCACCACGCCGACCCCCAACCCCCATCGCGCCGTGGGCATCGGCGCTTTGGTCGTCCACGTGTCGCTGGCGGGATCGTATGCTTCCACCGTTGCCACAGGCCCGCCCTGACCGTCAGACCCACCGATCGCATAGAGGATACCGTCCACGACGCCGACCGCCAACTCGTACCGTGCGGTCGGCATCGAGGCCTTGGTCGTCCACGTGTCGGTCGCGGGATCATACGCTTCGAGCGTCGCCACCCTCTCGTAGTTCAAGCCATCGATCCCGCCGACGGCGTAGAGCCGGCCGCTCACCGCCGCCGCCGCCAACTCGACGCGCGCGGTCGGCATCGGCGCCTTCGTTGTCCAGGTGTTGGCGATGGGATCGTAGGCCTCTACCGTCGCCAGGAAGCTCTCCTGGTTTGCGCCGCCGACGGCGTACAGCGTGCCGTCCACCACGGCGGCAGCCAGTTCGCCGCGAGCGGTCGGCATCGGCGGGTTCGTCGTCCACACGTCAGTGGAGGGGTCATAGGCCTCGACCATCCTACTCGAGCCAACCCCGCCGGCCGCGTAGAGCAGGTCAGCAAGCACACCGACGCCCAGCCCCCAACGCGCGGTCGACATGGGCGTTTTGGTCGTCCACGTGTCGGTGGCAGGATCATATGCCCCCATGCTTGCCCCCCCAGGACTACCACCGACGGCGTACAGGATACCGTTCACGACGCCTACACCATGCGCCCATCGTGCCGTGGGCATCGACGCCTTGGTCGTCCACGTGTCGGTGGCCGGATCATAGGCCTCGACCGTCGTCCCGGCTGTGGGGTCGCCCGAACCGCCGGTGGCGTAGAGAATCCCATTCACAACTCCCACCGCCAACCCACTGCGCGCGGTGGGCATGGACGCCTTCGTCGTCCACGTGTCGGTGGCCGGGTCATACGCTTCGACCGTCGCGCGGGACCACCCGCCGACGGCGTAGATAATCCCGTTCACCACGCCGACCGCCAGATAGGCTCGAGCCGTGGGCATCGGCGTCTTCGGCGTCCACGTGTCGGTGGTGGGGTCATACGCCTCCACCGTCGCCAGTTCCCCACTGCAAGCGCACGACCTGGCCTCAGCGCCGCCGATCGCGTAGAGAACGCCGTCTACCACGGCGACGGCCAGCCCGTATCGAGCGGTGGGCATCGGGGCCGTAGGGCTCCACGTGTCGGTGCCGGGATCGTAGGCTTCAACCGTGGCCACGCCCCCGCCGCCGCCGTCAGAGCTGCCGACGGCGTAGAGCCTTCCATTCACCACACCGACACCGAAGGCGTCTCGTCCCGTGAGCATGGGCGCACGGAGCGTCCAGCTGTTGTCGGCGGGAACGGCGAATGTGACGGGGAGCCGCTGCGGCGTCCTCCCGGGACGATCCTCGGGACCGGCGGAGTCCGTACAACCGGCAGCGAGGAGCGTTGACGCGAGAAGAGCCGGTAGACCGGCGCGTGTCGTCCGCTTACGCATGACACCACCTCCGTGCGGCGAGAACGCGACACATGACAACGTTTGCCTCGGCAGCAAACTCAATGCCGAGGTCGTGTCTCGTGGCTGCCGACGAATTGTGGAAGGGTGCGCGCCCGTTGTCGCGATGGCGCAGCGGCGAGCGCCCATGATCTGTGCTGCAGCCGCATCAACAGCATAGAGACTTTATGACACGACCTTCCATCAGAGCTCGATCCCCAGCTCCTTCCACATCGCATCGACTCGCTGCTTCGTCTCCGCATCCATCACAATCTTGTTCGGCCACTCGCGCGTGAACCCTTCTTCTCTCCACTTGCGAGTCGCGTCGATCCCCATCTTCGAGCCGTACGTGAAGCCGCGGCTCGAATGATCGAGCACGTCGATGGGTCCCATCGTGAAGCGCACGTCGCGCTCGGGGTCGATGTGATTGAGCGCCACCCACCACGCCTCCTTGGGATCGCGCACGTTCACATCCTTGTCCACCACCACGATGACCTTCGCGAGTGACATCAGCCCCTGGCCCCATAGTCCGTTCATCACTTTGTACGCCTGGCCCGGGTACTGTTTGTCGATGCTCACGAACACCAGGTTGTGAAAGATCCCCTCGGCCGGCATGTGCAGATCGACAACCTCGGGAATCGTGAGGCGCAGCAGCGGCAGAAAGATCCGCTCGGTCGCGTGGCCGAGGTAATAATCCTCCATCGGCGGCCGGCCGACGATCGTGTGCGGCCAGATGGGATCGTCGCGGAAGGTGATCGCCGTGACGTGCACCTTCGGATAGTAGTCGGCCAGCGAATAGAACCCGGTGTGATCGCCGAACGGCCCCTCGAGCACCAGCTCCTCGGCGGGGTCGATGTAGCCTTCGATCACGATCTCCGCTTCCGCCGGCACCTCGAGGTCAGTCGTCACGGCCTTCGCCAGCCGCACGCCTTCCCCGCGCAAGAACCCGGCGAACAGAAACTCGTCGATGGTCGGAGGGAGCGGCGCGGAGGCCGAGTAGATGCTGGCCGGATCGCCGCCCAGGGCGATCGCCACCGGCATCTTCTCGCCGCGCTCGGCCATCGTCCGCCAGTGCGCCGCGCCCACTTTATGCCGCTGCCAGTGCATCGCCAACGTGTTCTTGCTCAGCACTTGCACGCGGTACATCCCCACATTCCTGACTCCAGATTCCGGATTCCTCGTAATCACTCCACCGAGCGTGATATAGGGTCCGCCGTCCTCGGGCCAGCAAATCGGCGCGGGGAGCTGCGTGAGGTCGACATCCGATTCCTTGATCACCGTACTCTGGCAGGCGGGACGGCCGACGGTTTTGGGCGGGAACTTGGCGACCTCGGCGAGCCGCGGCAGCAGCGCGAGCTTGCCGAGCAAGCCCTCCGGGACTTTGAGGGCGAGCAGCTCGGCGATGCGCGCGCCGATGTGATCGAGGCACTCGACGCCGAGCGCCAGCGCCATACGCCGCTCTGAGCCGAACAAATTGACCGCCACCGGATAGGCCGACTTCCCGCCGCCGCGCAGGGTCGGCTGCGTGAACAGCAGCGCGGGTCCGCCGCCGGGCGACTTCATGCAGCGATCGACGACCTCCGTGATTTCCTTGTCGACCGAGACGGGGCGCGTGACGCGCGTGAGATCGCCCGCCTTGTCGATCGCGGCGACGAACTCCCGCAGATTATCGAGTGCCATAGTGGACGGCGCAGATGCCGCCGGTCAGGCGCTCGAACCGGACGCGCGAGAATCCGGCGGCTCGAAGCCGCTGCGACAGCGCCTCCGGCTCGGGGAAGGCGAGCACCGACTCTGGCAGGTAGGTATAGGCGTCTCTATGTTTCGACACGAGCCGGCCGATGGCGGGCAAAATCCGGCGAAAGTAGAACAGGTAAATCGCGCGCAGGGGCGCGAAGCGAGGCGTGGCGAACTCGAGGATGACGAAACGCGCGCCCGGCTTGAGCACTCGTGCGGCTTCGCTCAAGCCCCTGTCCAGGTCGGCGAGATTGCGTACGCCAAATCCCACCAGCGCGCCGTCGAACCGCGCCGCGGGGAACGGCAGCGCCAGCGCGTCGGCGGCGATCGGCACGGTGCGGGGCGCCTTGTGTCTGCCCTGCACCAGCATCGGCACGGCGAAGTCTGCGCCGATCACGCGGCCACGGAAGCCGGCCTGCCGCGCCAATTCGGCGGCGAGATCGAGGGTGCCGGCGCAGAGATCGAGATACGTGCCGTCGGGTTTCGCTTCCCAGCCGAGTCGCGCCACGGCGGTGCGACGCCAGGATCGATCCACGTTGAGACTCAGCAGGTGGTTCAGGAAGTCGTAGCGCGGGGCAATCGCCGTGAACATACCACGGACGTAGGCTGGAGAACGACCCATAGGCGCGAAAGATAGGCCGGACCACCTGAGCGACGCCAGCGATCAGCAGGTCGTCGCATGGGCAAAACAGGGTCACGACGCGGCGTTCCGCGAGCTGGTCCGACGCTACGAGCGGCCCGTGTTTTCGCTGCTGTACCGGATGGTGCGCGATCGCGCGCTCGCCGAGGATCTCGCGCAGGAAACCTTCGTCAAGGTCCTGAACGGGATCAAATCGTACCGCCCGGAATTCAAGTTCTCATCGTGGATCTTCAAAATCGCGAACAACGCGGCGATCGATCACCTCCGCCGCAAAAGCATCGACACGCTGTCGCTCGACGGGGCACCGAGCGCGGAGACGCCGGAGCAGATGCGTGCGACGTCGCTGCAGCTGGGCGACCGCGCCGAAAGCCCGCTCGCCGAAGTCGAGAACCGGGAGCTCGGCACGGCGATCGAACGGGCCATTGGCCGGCTGCGGCCCGAGTACCGCTCGTGCATTCTGCTACGTCATGTGGAGGGGTATTCCTACGAGGAGATCGCGGATACGCTCGACCTCCCCCTGGGGACGGTCAAAACTTATATCCATAGGGCCCGTAATGAATTGCGTGTTTATCTGGAAGATCGCCGCGACTGAAACCAGGGCCGAAACCGGGCCGTAGGACACCCAATGACTGACATCACATTGCATCTCACCACCGACGAAATCGAACTCTGGGCGCAGGGCCTCCTGCCCGCCGCCCGGGCCATTCACCTTGCCGACTGTTCACTCTGCCGCGTGGAAGCCGAGCGCGAGCGGAAAATTATTCTGGAGCTGGTCCAGCTTCCGAAGTTTGCCCCGAACGCCGGGTTCGCCGATCGCGTCATGGCGCAGGTCAAGGTTCATGCGCCCTCGGGAGACTGGACCGGGTAAGGGCGATCGGACGCAGAATCGCAAAGAGTAGGGGCGCAGCATGCTGCGCCCCTACGTCGTTTCAGGCCCTCACTTCCGCTCCGACCCCCACTCCCAACATCCGCATCGCATTCCCGTCGCGCACGGCAATCTCCACGGTTCCACCCGAGCCAACAAACGCGACGATGCGGCCACTCGGGACGTCAGCAAACGTGCGCTGCAGCGGACCCGCATCGATCCCCGCCACGCTGATGGCCACGCCGGGTTGGATGGAATTGCCCGTAATGTTTGAGATCAGCGTTCCGAAACGATCGACGTGTAGCACTTCACCCACCACCGAATCGCCTTCAGTGAGCGGAATCGGCAACGGCGCGTAGACCGGATCGGTAATTGCCGTGCCCAGCGACTCGAACGATCCTCCCGTCGCCAGTCTCCCCGCCGCGGGCGCAAACACGTCGCGGCCGTGGAACGTAGGTGCCGCTTCCGGGAGCACGGGGATGGAGATGAACGTCGCGTTCAAGGACAAGAAGGACAGCAGGCCGTTATCCGGCGCGAGAAAGTACCGGCCAAATCGTGTGGCCCCGAGCACTCGCCGGTCCGTGCCAACCCCAGCATCCACGACGGCCACGTAAATCGTGCCTTCGGGAAGGAACATCCAGGTCCGACTGAGGAGGTACTGGGCCGCACGCACATCGCCGGGCGACACGTCGTGGGTGATATCGACCAGTGTCGCGCTGGGAGCGTATGTCGAGAGCACGCCCTTCATCTCAGCGACGTAGCTGTCACTCGTTCCGAAGTCGGTGAGCAACGCGATAATCGTCATGGCCTCAGACTCTGACTGTACGCCACCGGCCCCCTCGCCAGAACAGCACCATCGCGATCCCCCGCGAAATAGCCGTGACACTCAATGCGAGCCAGATGCCCAGCAGGCCGAGCGCCTGCGACCACCATGCGGCGAGTGGAATGCGCAGCGCCGTAAGCGTGGTGCTCGCAATCTGCGGCCAAAACGTGTAGCCCGCGCCCGCGAGCGCGCCTTCGAGAATGAGCTCGAAGCTCTGGCCGATCTGCGCGAAGGCGATCACCCGCAGATACAGCACCCCGTCGGCGATCACCTGCGGATCGCGCGTAAAGAGTGACACTAAGCGATCGGGAATGAGCAGAAAAGCGATCGCCGTCGTCACTGTGACCATCAAGCAATAGCCCACGGTCAATCGCACCGCCTCCCGCGCCCGGTCTTCCTGGCGCGCGCCGAGGTTTTGGCCCACGAGCGCGCTCGCCGCGAGGGCAAAGCCGCTGATCGCGATGAACCCGAGCCCTTCCATCTTATGGCCCACGCCCAGGGCGGCGAGCGCCGGCGTCCCGAACCGCGATGTGAAGCGTGTGAGCCACATGTAAATGACCGACAGCAGCACGCCCGCGAGCGACAACGGGGCACCGATGCGCACGATCGTCGGCAAGGTACGCCAGTCGGGGGCGCGCACGCGCAGCAGGCCGCGCCGCAGCGCGATCACGAGGCCGAACAGGAAGCCGCCCCCGCGCACCATGACGGACGCGAGCGCTGCGCCCTCGACGCCGAGGCGCGGAAACGGTCCGAGACCTATGATCAGCAGCGGATCGAGCAGAATCGAAACGCACACCGAGCCTGCCAGCATGAGGAACGGCGTCCGGGTGTCACCAGCCGCGCGAAACGTGGCCTCGATGGCGAAAAACCCGAATACCAGCGGTCCGCCGAGCAGCCACGTGGAGAGATAGGCGTGACCGAGTCTCGCCACCTCGGGCGGAACCGCCATGAGACGGAACATCGTGTCGGCCAGCAGCTCGCCGGCGACGCTCACCACGAGCCCGGCACAAAGCGCGTAGGCCACCGCTGCCGCGGCCGCGCGCGCCGCGCGCTCGGGGTCGCCCTCCCCATGGCGCCGCGCCGCTACGGCGATCAGCCCGATCTCGACCATCTCGCCGAGGCTCAGGGCGACCCAGACGTAGAACCCCGACGTCGACACCGCCGCGAGCGCGGCCGGACCGATGAGGCGGCCCACCCAGATACTGTCGATCAGGTTGAAGGAGAAGTGACACGCCATCATCGCGACGGCAGGAACGGCGAGCCGCAAGACGACCGGCCGCAGCGGCCCGGTCGTCAGTGGATTAGCGGGCGTAGCGTGCTACCAGCACGAGCGCGTCGTCGTTGCCCTTCAGGTGGCGGGTGATGACGAAGTCGGCAATTTCTTGCGGCGTGTGCGAGAGCACCAGCGAGTCGACGAATCCATCCTTGATCCCGTCCGAGAACAGAATCACCGTATCGCCGAGCGCGAGCGGGACCGAGCGCGTGGTGGGCCGGGTCGGCTCTGCGCCGATGAATCCGGCGTTCGGCACCAAGGTGACGCGCGACGGGCGGTTGCCGAGATCGGCGCGCAGCAACACGCCGCCGATGTTGCCGACGCCCAACCACGTCATCGTCGCGGCCTGCGGATCGAGATACGCGAGACCGAGCACGACCCCGCGCAGTCCCACCATGGCGTCCTGGCAGCGGCGCACCAGATC
>WNGP01003180.1_pt1 | contig 15928 bp, 16 predicted proteins | sample 5407671 | NCBI WGS metagenome assembly WNGP01 (sample SAMN13153381, study PRJNA577476) | soil metagenome | isolation source: 40 cm soil or saprolite under Garry oak tree replicate 2 | place: USA:California | collected 2016-06-15 | reverse complement strand
TCGGTGCGGTCGAGCTCGCCGTCGATGTATTCCGAGAGTCTAGTCGTCCATTGATCGTTCATCGTTCCAAGTGCCTCCGCAGCGCCATCCGCGCATGATGCAGCTGCGATTTCGACGTGCCCGGCACGACGCCGAGCATACGCGCGATGTCTTCGTGGCGATACCCCTCCACGTCATGTAACACGAACACCTGCCGTGCTCCTTCAGGGAGGCTTGCCAGCGCCTCCTCGAAATCCATCGACAATTCCGGCGTCACCGGTTTGCTCGTCACGCCATCGAGCGGCTCTGCTTCATTAATAAACCGTCCCCGCTCGATCCCCACGCTTTTGCGCCGGGCCAAAACCACGTTCACCGCCAACCGGTGGAGCCACGTCCCGAACGCCGACTCGCCGCGGAACGTCGACAGCTTCTGCCACGCCCGAATGAACACGTCCTGCGTCACATCGTCCGCTTCGTCGGCATCGAGCATGCGGCGCACCAACGTGTGGACCCGGGCAACGTGGGTCCGGTACAAGCGCTCGAATGCGGTGGCGTCCCCGCTTGCCGCGAGAGCCGAGTCGGCAGCTATGGAGTCAGCAGTCAGAGTGTCCTCGAGCACCTGTCTGGGCATGCACGGTGTTGGATATGCAAGCAGGGCAAAAGGTTGTAGTTAGATTTGGGCCTCGACATGACGCCTTCTATTGTAGCCATCCTGGCCATCGGCGGACTCTTGGGCCTGCGGCATGCCTTTGAGCCAGACCATCTTGCGGCCGTCTCCACCCTGGCGACAAGGCCTGGCGCCAGGCGCCTGTGGAGCGCCGCCCGGCTTGGACTCGTCTGGGGTCTGGGGCACACCGCGACGGTCGGCGTCGTCGCGCTGCTCATCATCGTCTTGGGCGTGCGACTGCCCGCACGGCTCTGGCCCGCCGCCGAGCTGGTCGTGGCGGGACTGCTGGTCCTCCTGGGCACGATCGTGATCTGGCGCTACGTGCGGGGTCGCTGGCACATGCACGCCCACGCGCACACCGCAGCCGCCTCGCACTTTCACCTGCACAGTCACGCCGCCGATCCCAGCCACGGCCATTCCCACGCCATCGGTGACGCGCGACGCTCGCTCGGCTTCGGTGTCGCACACGGACTCGCCGGGAGTGGCGCCATCGCCGCGCTGCTCGTCGCAGCCGTGCCCGATACGATGTCGCGGCTGGTTTACTTCGCGGCCTTCAGCGCCGGAACGATCGTCGGGATGCTCGGCGTGTCGCTGACGCTGTCGGTGGTCGTGCGATTTGCCGCCGAGCGGGGGGCGCGCTGGGCCACTTTCCTGCATGTGGGGGCCGCGGTGGGGAGCGTCATCGCCGGTCTCGTACTCGCGCAACAGGTGATCATGCGCTCGTAGAAGTTATGACTTTTGGCGCGGGGCGACCGCGACGCGGGAGTGTAGAACAACCGACCGACCAACTCCCCTTCGAGGCCTCCCATGATCCGTCGTCCAGTTGTCTGCACCGCCCTCTTAGTGCTTCCCTTCTCCCTCTTTGGTCAGGACTCCACCGCGAAGGGCAACGCGACTCCGTTCCACAAAGGTCAGTGGGCTGCGCAGTTCCAGGCGGGCACGGCGTTCAGCTCGCTGGGATTCATCAAGTTTCGCTCACCGACTCATGCGTTGGTGCTGGATGTTCATGTTGGCGGCGCGCATTCAGAAGACTTGAGGACCGATAGTAGCGGAAATCACTTCGGCGGCTTGAATTCAAACGCGTCCGCGCAGGTCCGCTTCGGTTGGCGGCGATACAGCGGAGACGGGACCGCCGCGAAGGTCGTCTCGCACTATTCGCTGGGTGCGCTCGCCGGCTTCTTTCACAGTGCCACTCGATTCCCGACTTCATCGCAACAGTCAAACGGCTGGACGGCTGGGGCATTTGGTGACATCGGAGGGACATATCTGGTCACTTCCAAGTTCGGCATCGGTGCCCTGGCGACCGCCTCGCTTTTCTACCAAAACGGTGTGACGAAAGGATCGTCCGGCACCAAGTTCCGCTTCCGCGACTGGACGATCGGCGGCTCGGCGGTGAACGCATCGCTGGTCGCGACGCTGTTTTTCTAGGCGCGATAGCTCCGGCCCCGCCATTCGATCAGTCGGTGACCGCGCCAGGCCGAGCGCAGCATGATGAACCAGGGTCCAGGTCAGCAACGAGGCGACCGTGGCGATGGCGGCCCAATGCCAGCCGGCGATAAGCCACAGGATCGGGGGCGCGAGCCAGAACAGCGCCGGTAGCCACATCAGGTACGGAAGCACCGCACGCACGACCTTGATGGGCGGCGCCATGAGCGGCGCGCCTGACGCGAGGTTCTTGGACCAGCCGGCAATGATCTCGTGCAGTGAGCCGTACATGCGCGTGGTCATGAATTCGCGCGCCTGGGCGATGAAGATGTCTTTGCCCGCGCGCACGTAGTTTTGCGCCAGCATGAGGTCGTCGGTGACGCTGTGTTTGACCGCTGCGTGCGTGCCGACGGCCTCATAGGCAGCTCGGGTCGTCAAAATGAATTGCCCGTTTGCGATCGCGTTCCAGTAGGTGCGGGTGCGGTTCATGGATGCGAGATAGGCGAAACGGCTCTCGAGCGCGACGAAGACATGCGGTTGGATTAGCCGCTCCCAGAACGTGCGCATTTCCTGGCGCGGCAGCACGGTGAACAGATCGACGCGCTCGACCTGTAAGCCCCGCACCGCGCGCGGCAGCAGCTCGGGCTCGTGCCTGGTGTCGGCGTCGGCGAACAGCAGCAGCTCACCTCGGGCGACGTTGTAGCCCTGGACGATCGCCCACTGCTTGCCAAACCATCCCGCGGGCGGCTCCACACCACGCACCAGGCGCAGCCGATTCCCTGTGGCCGGCTCCACGATCTCGGCGGTACCGTCGGTCGAGCGGTCGTCGACGACGATGACTTCGATGGGCGCATACGTGGTGGCCAGCACGGATCGCACGCAGCGCTCGATGTTGCGGGCCTCGTCGCGGGCCGGGATGATGATCGAGACGAGCGGGCCCGAGGTGAGCGGCTCATAGTCGCGCAGCCGTGGCCCGCGGATCAGGTAGCGAGACACGATGAGGAGCAGCGCCAAAATCCACGGCGCCGCGAGCAGCCAGCTCATTGCCGCGCTTCGAGCTTGCCGACGACGGTGGCGGTGGCGAGATGGCCGGTGACGTTCGTCATCGTGCGGAACATGTCGGAGATGCGGTCCAGCCCCATCAGGATGCTGAGGCCCGCGATCGGCAGGCCGGTCGCCTGGAATGCGGGAAAGAGGCTGATCACACCGCCGGACGGGACCGCGGCGACGGTGAGCGACGCGAGAAACACCGCGATGCCCGCTTGCAGCATGTGGCCCGGGCCGAACGGGATGCCGTACAGGCGCGCGACGAACAGCACGGCGATCGCCTGGAACAGCGCACTGCCGGCGCGGTTGATGCTCGCGCCGAGCGGGAGCACGAATCCGGACACCTGCCGCGGAAGCTGCAGGTCCTTGTCGGCCGCGTCGAACAGATAGGGCAGTGCCGCCATCGAGGTCGTCGCCGAGAAGCCCATGAACATCGACGGGAACGCGGCGCGGAGGAAACGCCGCGGCGAGACGCGTGCGAGCAGCGCCACGCTCGGGAGGTAGACGAGTGCGTGGAGCAGGAGGACGCCGACAATGACGGCCGCGATGAACCACAGCATCGCGCGAACGATGTCCCAGCCGTAGCGCGCCGCAGTCGGCGCAACCAACGCGAAGATGCCGATGGGCGCAATCGCCAGCACCCAGTGCACGATCCGGATTAGCGCATCGGTCGCGGCCTCGGCGATGTGAATGAGCGGCGTCCGCCGCTCGATGGGGAGCGTGGCGGTCGCAATCGCGAAGATCGTCACGAACACGATGACCGGCAGCAGGTTGCCGTCCGCCGCCGCCTTGAACGGATTCGCCGGCACGAGCTGGACGAGGAACTGGACACCCGTCGGGAGGGTCTCCGTCGCCTTCTGGATGGCGGAGGGGTCGGCCGCTGCGGCCTGGAGCACGGTCTGCTTGTCGGGCGACACCGCCGCGGTGGGCAGCATCACGCTCCCGATCGCGAATCCGAGCGCGATCGCGATGATCGATGTGGCCCAGAAGTACGCGAGCGTGCGTACGACCAGCCGGCCGAGCATCCGCAGCTCGCCGAGCTTGGCGAGTCCGGCAAACAGCGCGGTTGCCACCAAGGGAATCGCGACCATCGACAACAGGTTCTTGAAGATGTCGCCGATCGGCTGAATAGCGGCCAACGCGTTGGCGAGCGCCGGGTGCTGCTGTTCCGCGAGCGTGGCCGCGAGCAAGCCCAGCAACAGGCCCGACAGCAGGCCGATTCCCATCCACACGTGGCTTCTCATTGGATGTCGGCTATTATATCGCCATGCCAGACACCACACACGCGCAGGTAAAAACTCCGAAGTGGGCTCTCATCCTGGGGGCCTCGAGCGGGTTCGGGGAAGGGGCGGCCAGGGCGCTCGCGCGGGCCGGTTATGATATCGTGGGCGTGCACCTGGACCGCAAGGCGGGTCTCGAGCACGTCGCCGAGATCCGCCGCGACATCGAAAAGCTGGGCCGCAAGACGCAGTACTTCAACATCAACGCCGCCGACGAGGAGAAGCGCACCGAAGTCCTCGCCGAGCTTACCAAACAGAAGCTGAACGTCGCGGTGCTGTTGCATTCGCTCGCGTTCGGCACGTTGAAGCCGTACATCGGCGACGACGTTTTGAACAAAGCCAACATCGACATGACGCTGGACGTGATGGCGCACTCGCTGGTGTACTGGTCGCAGGGCGTCGTCAAGAACGGGCTGATGGGGAAGGGGGGCCGGATCTTCTCGATGACATCGTCCGGCTCGACGCGCGTGTTCGCGACCTACGGCGCGGTCTCGGCGGCGAAGGCGGCGCTCGAATCGCACACGAGGCAGCTCGCGCTGGAGCTGGCCTCCCACGAGATCACGGTGAACGCCCTCCGCGGCGGCGTCACCGACACGCCCGCGCTGCGCAAGATTCCGGGGAACGAAAAGCTCGTCGAAATCGCCACGCAGCGGAATCCGCACCACCGGCTCACGACACCCGCCGATCTCGGCGGCGCGATCGTGGCGCTGTCGCGTCCCGAGGCCGACTGGATCACGGGCAACGTGATCAACGTCGACGGTGGTGAGGAGGTGTCGGCTTAGGAGCTGGGAGTTAGGAGTCGGGAGCCAGGGTGACTGCCACGCTGGAAGCAGCGCGTCGCAAACTGCACAATTACCAGCCCGTAGAGATTCCTTTTGAGAGTGGGATGATCGCGGCGGCGGTCGCCGTGGTGTTGCACGACGGCAACGATGGCATCGAAGCGCTCTTCATCCATCGCGCCGTGCGCGCCGGCGATGTCTGGTCGGGCCAGATCGCCTTTCCCGGCGGCCGCCGCGATCCTGGCGACGCCGATCTCCTGGCGACGGCAATCCGCGAAACGAGGGAAGAAGTCGGCGTCGATTTGTCGTCCGCGGAGCGACTTGGTGTGCTCGACGACCTCTACCCGCGGACGCCGGTGTTGCCCCCCGTCGTCGTCCGTCCATTTGTATTCGCGTTGACATCCCGGCGGCCAATTGTCGTCAGCTCAGAGGTCCAGGACGCCTTTTGGGTCTCCTTCCGGGCTCTCCAAGCCCCAGGGGTGGCAGGGACCGTTACTGTCGATCATCCTGGCATCCCCAGACGCGCAATGCCTGCATATACACTAGGGAATCACACTATCTGGGGGATGAGCGAGCGCATTCTCACACCGTTAATTAGCCTAGTTTCTTAGTCCTACAAAATCCACATCTTCGCTTGACAATATTTGAGATTTAGGCTAGCCTAATGCCCTGTCTCGTTGACAGGGCATTGCCCGGAGGTTGGATGAACGCCGCGACCCGCTCGCCACAGCCACCGCTGACACGGTCCGTCGAGGACTATCTGAAGTCGGTCTTTCATCTCACCAGTCAGGGCGGTTTCGCGACGACGAGCGATATCGCGGAAATGCTGGAAGTCGCACCGCCGTCGGTCAGCGGCATGATGAAGCGGCTCTCCGAGACCGGACTCATCGAGCACGTGCCGTATCGCGGCGTGCAGCTCACTCCTCAAGGTCGCCGGGCCGCGCTCCAAATGATCCGCCGCCATCGCATTCTCGAGTCGTATCTCACCAGCAAGCTCGGCTACGACTGGGGGGACGTACACGTCGAAGCGGAGCAGCTGGAGCATGCCGTCTCGGAGAAGCTGATCGAGCGGATGGCAGACGCGCTCGGCGAGCCGCGCTACGATCCGCACGGCGCGCCGATTCCGACGGCGGCGGGTGAAATCGAAGAAGCGGAGCTCGTGACGCTCGCCGACATCGCGGTGGGCAGCAGCGTCGTGCTGCGGGAAGTCGGCGACGAGAACACGGAGCGCCTGCACTACCTCGCCGAGCAGGGGCTGATCCCGGGCGTGCAGCTGACCGTGATCGACCGGCAGCCGTTCAACGGCCCCACGATCGTGCGGCTGGGCGACGGCACCACCCGCGTCGTGGGTAAGGAGCTCGCGTTGCTGCTCTTCTGCCGGCCGGTCGATGGCGAATAGCGCGATCGACGCCGGCTGGCGGCACCCGCGGCTCGCACCGAGCCTCGCGGAAGTCTACCGCACCGTTCCAATCAGACAGGGCGGTTGGTGGAAGAAGGCGCTCGCATTCGCGGGGCCGGGCTATCTCGTCGCCGTCGGCTACATGGATCCCGGCAACTGGGCCACCGATCTCGCCGGCGGCGCGAGGTTCGGCTACACGCTGCTGACCGTCATCCTGCTGTCCAACCTGATGGCGATTCTGTTGCAGGGTCTCGCCGCGAAACTCGGCATCGTGACCGGCCGCGATCTGGCGCAGGCGTGCCGCGATCACTACTCGCGGCCGGTGTCCTTTTTCTTGTGGGTCATTTGCGAGATCGCGATCGCCGCGTGTGATCTCGCGGAGGTCATCGGCTCGGCGATCGCGTTGAACCTGCTGTTCGGGATTCCGCTGCCCTGGGGCATCGCGATCACCTCGCTCGACGTGCTGATCGTGCTCTACATGCAGCAAAAGGGATTCCGGCTGCTCGAAGCGCTGGTCGTCGTACTGATCGCGACGATCGCCGGTTGCTTCCTGTTCGAGATTCTCATCTCCAAGCCCGATGCCGGCGCGGTGTTCGCGGGATTCATCCCGCGCGCAACGATTCTCAAAGACCCCGACAAGCTGTACATCGCGATCGGCATCCTGGGCGCGACCGTGATGCCCCACAACCTGTATCTCCACTCCTCCGTGGTGCAGACGCGCAGTTACGACGAGACCGCGGCGGGCAGACGCGAGGCGGTGAAGTTCGCGTTCATCGATTCGACCGTCGCGCTCTCGTTCGCCCTGTTCATCAACGCGGCGATCCTGATCGTCGCGGCGGCCACGTTCCATCGCGCCGGTGAAACAGGCGTCGCGGAGATCCAGGACGCCTACCGCCTATTGACGCCCTTACTGGGCGTCACCGGGGCGAGCGCGGTGTTCGCCTTCGCGCTGCTGGCTTCCGGTCAGAACTCGACGCTGACCGGGACACTCGCTGGTCAAATAGTGATGGAAGGATTCCTGAACATCCGGATCCGGCCCTGGCTCCGGCGGCTCATCACGCGCTTGATCGCGATTGTGCCCGCGGCACTGACGGCTATTTTCTGGGGAGAACACGGCACCGCCCAACTCCTGATTCTGAGCCAGGTGATCCTGAGTTTGCAGCTCTCCTTTGCCGTTTTCCCGCTCGTGATGTTCACTTCAGACCGTCTGAAGATGGGGGAGTTCGTGAATCCCCGGTGGCTCAAAATCCTGGCGTATGTGGTTGCGGTCTTCATCGCCGCCCTCAACGCCTACCTGCTGGTACGGGTCGTTGGCGGCTGGGTCAGCTGATGTATAAGCGCATCCTGGTGCCGCTTGAAAATGGCCCGGCCGACGCCGCCATACTCACGCACGTCAGCGGCCTCGCGAAGCTGCTCGGCGCCCAGGTCCTCTTGCTGCATGTCGCGGATGGGTGGGCGGCGCGGAATATGGAACAGCTCAACCTGCGCGAATCGCAGGAAATGAAAGAAGACCGGGCGTACCTGGAGCGGGTGTCGCAGGAGCTGCAGCAGGCGGGCATCGATGTGGACGCAGTGCTGGCGGCTGGTGACCCCGCCAAGGAGATCGCGGCGACTGCCGAGCGGGAGAAGGTCGATTTAATCGCGATGGCGACTCACGGGCACTCGTTGCTGAGCGACGTGGTTCATGGCACCACCGCGACAGCATTGCGACACGTCAGCCGGATTCCGATCCTGATGGTGCGCGCGCCTGCTCCAACCCCTTGAGAATGGCGCTGAGACGGCGGTCTCGCGCTTCCCGCAGGAACTCGACCTTCCCCTTGTAAGCCCGTTCAATCGACTGGATCAGCGCCCGCTGCTCCTCGGGATCGAGCTGCGCCCAATGGGCGAGCTGTTGCCACCAGCTCTCGAAGCTCGCCAACAGGTGCTGCGTGAAGCTGCGGATGCCGCCCTCCCCGGCTGCCAGGTGGTAGGTGAGGTGGGGGCCCGCGGCGGCCCAGCCGATCGCCGGACCGAGCGAGACGGCGCGGTCGAGCTCATCCACGCTGATCACACCACGCAGGACCAGGTCGATGCATTCCCGCCACACGGCCGCGGACACGCGTCCCACGACGTACCCGGGAATCGACTTCTTGAGGACGATCGGGAAGCGGCCGAGGGAGCGAAGGTACTCGACCGCGCGATTCATGCTGGCGGCCGACGTCCGATCTTCCGGCACCACCTCGACGAGCGGAATCAGCTCCGGCGGACTCAGCGGGTGGGTGACGAGGCAGCGGTCGAGCCGGCGCATGCGGCCGAAGATCTCCGTCGGCGGCAGGCCGCTCGAGGACGAGCTGATCAGCGCGTCGTCCCCCGCCTGCTGTTCGATGCCCACGAGGAGCTTTTGCTTCGCCCCCACGTCTTCGTGAATCGCCTCGATGATCCAATCGGCGTCCTGGACCGCCTCGGAGAGAAACTGCGTGCGCACCAGCTCCGTGAGGCCGCGCTCCACGATGCTCTCCGGCGCGCGATCGAGGGCCACGAGCGCGCGCGTGCGTCGCTCGACTTCGATCGACGCGCGCTCCATGGTCCCGGGGTTCAAGTCGAAGATCGCCACCGGCCATCCGGCCGACGCGCACAACGCCGCCCAGCCGACGCCGATGTCGCCGGCGCCGATCACGGCAACCTTGCGGGGAATCACGCCATCGCCTCCTCGACGAGCGCACCGGCAAGCACGCGCTCGAATAGCAGCCGCCGTACCGGCGGCGGGTGGACCTCCATCGCGACGCGCACAAACGAGCCCTTCGGATTCAGCTTCGTGCGGCCTCGGCTCTGCCCATCGTCCAGGTCGACCACCAGCCGCAGATCGCTGAAGGTGAGCACGTCGGGTTGGAGGAGGTACGCGATGGCGAGGACGTCGTTGATCACCGCACCGTCCAAGCCCTCCTGCTTCTTGTGAAACTCGACGTAGAATCGCAGTGCATCGTGCAGCCAGGGTGTGTGCTGCGCGAGCCGTTCGACTTCAGTCCCCCTGATCACGAGCTTGCGCGTCACGTCCAGCCCGATCATCTCGGTCGGGATCTCGGCGGCGAGCACTGTGGCGAGTGCCTCGGGATCGCACCAAGCGTTGAACTCCGAGAAGCGCGTCTGATTCCCCGCCGCTTCGATGTTGCCGATCATCGCGACGTGGCGGCTGACCTTATCGCGCACGAGCCCGGGATTCGCGCGGAGCACGCGCGCCAGACTGGTAGCGGGGCCGAGCGTCACGAGGGTGACCGGCTCCGGCTGAGCGGCGAGCAGTCGCTCGAGCGGGCGGACGTAGTCGAGGATCACCCCCGCGGGCGGCACCTCGGCGTAGCCCAGACCGCTCGGGCCGTGCGTGTCGTCGGCCACCTGGAGCTGCCGTTTGAGCGGCCGGCGGGCGCCGATGCCGAGCGGCACGCGAACGGGTTGTTTCAGCTTCCGGAGGATCTCGACGGCGTTGCGATAGGCGTTCTCGACCACGGTGTTGCCGTAAGAGATCGAGATCGCGCGGACATCGAGCTCAGGGGAATTGAGAGCGAGAAGTAGCGCCAAACAATCATCGATCCCGGGATCGGTGTCGATGATTATTGGGAGCGGGGCGCTGGGAGCGGGGAGCTGAGGCTCGGGCACGCTCTAGGTTAGGCTCCTCACTTCGGAAGTGCAAACGCGATGATTGCGTCTCCCGTCCCGAACGGGCCGCCGCCCCCGGCGGCGATGACGACGAACTGGCGTCCGCCTGCCTCATACGTCATCGGCGTGGCGCGCGCGCCCGCGGGAAGATCGGCTTTCCACAGCTCGCGGCCCGTCTCGACGTCGAACGCCCGGATCGCGTGCTCCAGCGTCGCGCCGATGAAGACCATTCCACCCGCCGTCACGATCGGACCGCCAAGATTTAGGGAGCCCGGGAAGCCGCCCATCGTTCCCAGCGGGACGTTCCAGGCGATGCCGCCCGTGCTGAGGTTCACCGCGACCAACGCGCCGAATGGGGGCGGCGTGCAGGGCAGCCCAGTGGGACCCAGGATGATGCGCCGGCGCATGAGGTACGGCGTGCCGCGCATGTTGGTGTACTCAAAGTCCGTCATGCCGCGTGCCGCATCCACGGTTTTGGAGCTGTCGAAGTTGAAGCTGTGTGCCACGAAGAGCTGCACCATGGCGGGGACGCGATTGACAGGCACGACGGCAAGACCGTGCCTTTCATCTATAGCCACGCCGCCCCAGTGGGCGCCGCCGATGTTGCCGGGCTGTGAGATCGTCCCCCGCAGGCTGGGCGGCGTAAACGGTCCCTCGTTGCGCAGCCCTGCCAGGATGTCGTGACAGGCGGCCTTGGCCTCAGGTGTAGGTCCCCAGGCGTCCGCCGCGGAATACTGCAGTGGCACAAGCGGCGGGGTGACGAGCGTAAAGGGTTGCGTCGGTGATGCGACTTCGCCTGGCACGCTGCTCGCCGGGACCGGCCGTTCCTCCACAGGGAAGATCGGCGTCCCGGTCGTTCGGTCGAGGATGTACAGCATCCCGGACTTCCCGGTCTGGATGACTGCAGGGATCCTGGCGCCATCGTGCGTCACGGTAACGAGCGTGGGCGGCGCGGCGTTGTCGAAGTCCCAGAGGTCGTGGTGCACGGTCTGGAAATGCCACACGACCTTCCCCGTGGAGGCGCGCAGCGCCACGATCGAGCTGGCGTAGCGGTCGTCGCCCAGGCGCATGCCGCCGAAATAATCCGGTGCGGGACTCGACGTGGGAAGGAACACGAGATCGCGCTCGGGATCTGCGACAATGACGGACCAGACGTTGGCGGCGCCGACGATCCGTGCGGCGCCGTTCTGCCACGTCTTGAAAGCCGGATCAGCCGAGTCCTGGGGTACGGGATCGAACGTCCACGTGAGCGCCCCGGTGCGCGCATCGAACGCGCGCACTTCGCCGCTCGCTGGCGCCAGGTTGGTGTTGTCCGCGACCGCCGATCCGGTGATGACGAGGTCTCCAATGACGGCAGGAGGAGACGTCACCTCATAAAACGCGAACTCGTCCGGCGCGGCTCGCAGTCCCTTCCGCAGATCGACAACGCCGCCCGAGCCGAAGCCCGCGCAAGGCTTTCCTGTCGGCGCATCGAGGGCGATGAGCCGCGCGTCGATCGTCGCCGCGATGATGCGCCGGACGCAGGACGTGCCGGCAGCGGCGCGGCTGTCCCGCCAGAAGCTCACGCCGCGACTCGCGAAGTCGCCGTAGCCGCGATGCGGGTTCACGCCCGCGTCGTAACGCCAGCGCTCCGTTCCCGTTGCGGGATCGAGCGCCGCGACGATGCCCGTGGGCGTGATCACGTACATCGTCCCGTCCACGACGATCGGCGTGACTTCGAGCGACGGCGGCCGGTGCGACATGCTCGACATGTCGGGCATGCCGGTGTGATAGGTCCACGCGACTTGCAGCTGCGCGACGTTGCCACGCGTGATTTGCGTGAGCGGCGAAAAGCGTGCGCCCCCGGGATCGCGGCCATACGCGGGCCATTCTCCCGGCGCCTGCAGGCTAACGATGAGCAGCAGAGTCAGCATGGATTTCCCTCGCAATGGTTTCGCGCAGCCGTTGGAACTCGGTCTCTCCGCCGAACCCGAAGATGCGCTCGATTATGCGTCCCCGCTTGTCGAGCAGCACCGAGTACGGCAGCCCCCGGTAGTGATAGATCTCTTTCATGCGGCCGCGGCCCACCAGAATTGGGAACGCCGGCCGGAACTCGGCGACGAACGCGCGCATCTTGCCTGGGTCCACGTCGTCGGAAATCGCCGCGATGTCGACTTGGTCGCGTGGGAAGCTCTTGTACAGCTCCGCCATGTGCGGGAACTCTTCGCGGCACGGCCCGCACCACGATGCCCAGAAATTGACGAGCGTGATCTTGCCGCGATAATCGTCGAGCCGCACCGGCTTGCCTGCGAGGTCGGGCAAGGCGAAGGCGGGCTCGAACAGATCGCGCCCGAGTGTGGGGGTCTGCGCCAACAGACGCTCGGGGTCGAGGACGCGGATCGTACCACGGTGGTCCACCGCGACGGCCGTCGCCCGCGTCCCGAGGGTGCGAGTCGTGACGATGCGGCCGCTCGTGGGGTCCAGCACGTCGAGGCGCAGGCGCGTCGCCGCCGAATCTTCGGCCCCGAGCGCGTAGAGGCGTCCATCCGGCCCGACCGACATGGCGATGTTCACCATGGCATACGCGACCCCAATCTCGCGCCCCTTCGAAGGCAGGAAATGCGGATCAGGCTCCTCACGGAACAGTCCACGTTGGGTGCGCCACACCGTCGCGCCGGTCGCGTCGAGCTTCAGGATCTCGTCGCGCACCAGGGGGGCGAAATAGATCGAGCCGTCCGGCGCGAGCGCGACGGCTCCCGCGTTCGCGAGCTGGGCCAGGTAGGCGACCTCGGGGACATGGGTGACACCCAACCCGCGGCTCGGGCGGCCGAGCGTGTCCAGGAGCCACAGCAGCGGTTGGCTGCCATCCTCGCCGACGAACTGAACCAGGTAGGGAGAGCGGGCGGCGATGATCCGATCATCTCCGGTGGCGTTCAACGAGGCGGGAAACGGGCTCGGCCACTCCCGCACCGGCCTACCCGAGGTGTCGAACACGACCCCTTCGCCGGTGCGCTCCGTGACGAGCAGCCGCCCATGGAGCGCCGCGACGGCGATGGGCGTCGCGAGTCGCGGATCGGCGATCGTGCGCACGACGTGCAGCGTGCCGTCGAAGCCCACGAGCCGACTGTGGTCGGGGTCGGGCGCCCACGAGAGGGTACCGACGCGGGCCGCGGGGGAGCGGCCCAGGAAGAGGAGGGTGAATCCGCTGGGGGCGGGATGACAGGCGGTGAGGGCCACTAATCCGAGCGCCGCCGCTGTCCCCGCCCCCGGCGGGCCGCGCATCAGGTGGCGGCTGCGATCGTCTTGATCTCGATCGTGTGCATGCCGTGTTCCATTCGATGGACGCCGGTGACTTTCACCTGCGTCTCGGCGAACGGCTCGAGGCGCGCGTTCTGCGGGTCCGCGGCCTTGGAGCTGACCGGCATGTAGATCGTGCCGTCCGAGCTCAGAATTGCGAGCGCAACACCCGCCTTGGCGCACGCGGCGGCGCACTGTTTGTGTCCGGCGCCGGAGGCGCCCATGGTGGTGTAACAATTGACGTCGATCACCTGGCCGGTGAGCGTCATGTCGTTGCCGGCGGTCGCCGCGGGCTTCGGCTGTTGGGCTGCGAGCGGCAGCGCGCAGATCGCGAGCAACGCCGCAGTTGCGAGAGTTCGCTTCAGCATCGTGCACCTCCGTGATAATGGTAAGGACATTACGTCCGAAGCCTGATACCCGGAACGGCTATATTGGGGCCCCATGAGTGAGACCTTTCGAGTCCTGATCGACACATTCGGCAAGGGCTGGGAGCGGGGCGACGTCGAGGTCATCTGCTCTGTTTTCACGGAGGACGCCGTCTTTCTCGAGACGCCATTCAGCAGTCCTGACCGCGGGATGGCGGCGATCCGGGCGTACTGGAAGGACATCCCGCTGTATCAGGCTGAAACCGACTTTTCCTCAGGGGAGATCTACGCCGCGGGACCGTGGTTTGCGACGGAGTTCCGCTGCACGTTCCGACGCCGCAGGACAGGGGAACAGGTCGATGCGCGGGGCGCCATCTTTTGCGAGACGAAGGACGGGAAGATTTCGGAGATGAGGATGTACTGGCATAGATATGCTGGCGGTCGGGAGGAACCCAAGGCTTAGGACATGCAAAGACTAGGCAACAGACGCACCGCGGTTCACGGTCCACCGTCAACGGGACAACCCGCTCGCATACCCCACCGCGATCTCCATGAGCTCAGCGCTGCGCAGGCCAATGCTCATTGCCAAATCCACTGCGTCCTCCTGTTCCATCTTCTTGTCGATCATCAGATAGGGAATCAAAGCCGCTGATGTTCTGTTGCCGCTCGAGCAGTGCAGTAACGCCTTCTTTCCCTCCAATCGCTTCAACACCTGATGCATCTGCTTCATCGTGTCGGTCGTGACGGCGCCGTGGACGATCGGAAGACTGATGTACTCGAGCCCAGCCGCCCGTGCGGTCGCTGGCTCGTCGAACGGGCGTGGCTCCATGGGATCGCGATTGTCGACCACGACCTGCCCGCCGGCGGCCTTGAAGGCTCTGAGCTGTTGCTCGGTTGGCTGACCGCCGGTAATCCAGCCCGACACAGGCTCGGCGGCATTTGGAAGACCGGCAACAGCGTCGAGCAGCGCAGACACCTAGGGAAGCCATCCACCAGTAAACCCGGCGCGCTTGAGTCCTCGAATGATGTGCGGATTCGTCCGCATCACGCGCCAGACGAAATCAGTCCGGAAGTTCTCGACCATCGCCAGAATCGGTCCCTGATCGATGCCGAGGTAGTCCACGTCGAACCAGCCAAGATTCGGATCCACGCTGCCGACCTCCTGCTGGCCGGCGGCGGTGAACGTGGGATTGAAGGCGTCAAGGAAGCCGTAGGTCGAGAAAAGATGATTGCCGTACGTGGTGCGCATCGCGAGCAGCGCCGGAATCGTAAACTCGGGTGCAAATGGCACAGCACCGCCGACGGCGGTCGCGCAGATCGTGCCATCATCGCGCTCGTCGCCGAGGGCGACGCCGCGGGCCGAGTAGGTGTGGAACTGCCGGCTGCGGCCGGCGAGCGTGAGCGTCTTGTTCGCCGGACCGTCGCAGGCGGTCAGGCCCCAGACGTTGCCGGTGTAGCCGCGCCAGCCGCCGGGGTTGGCGATGGCGTAGGCGCGCTGTGACAGCGTGGCGCGGCGCGAGTTCTCGAAGTAGTCGATCCCGCGGTTGCGCATGTAGTCGTCCGCGATGCCCCGGAAATCGATCCACACGTGTGAGTACTCGTGACCGAAGAGCGGCGCGAACTGGACGAAGCTCTGGCCGTAGTAGGTGCCCCACTGATAGCCACCGACCCAGACATTCCAGGTTGCGGTCGAGTCCACCGGGTGTGTCGGTGACGCAATCGCGAGGATGTTGAGGATCATGCCCTCGTTGTACCCGATCCACCGGGCGTTGAGAAAGCCGCTCTCCGGATGCCAGCCCATGGTGACCCCAGGCGCACCGGCCTGAGCCCATTGCCAGTCCACGCGGAAGTAGATCGAATCGGCGAGTGCGCGGATCTGCTGCTCGGTCGTGTCGCTGTGATCGTAATAGCTCTGCGCGAACAGGATGCCGGCGAGCAGCAACGAGGTGTCGATCGTCGACAGCTCGACCGTTTGGAAGCGGCGGCCGGTCTGCATGTCGAGGAAGTGATAGAAGAAGCCGCGATAGCCGGTGGTGTTCGGTCCCGCCGAGTCCTGCGGCGCAGTCCAGAAGAACTGCAGC
>WNGP01002305.1_pt1 | contig 15930 bp, 11 predicted proteins | sample 5407671 | NCBI WGS metagenome assembly WNGP01 (sample SAMN13153381, study PRJNA577476) | soil metagenome | isolation source: 40 cm soil or saprolite under Garry oak tree replicate 2 | place: USA:California | collected 2016-06-15 | reverse complement strand
TAGGACTAGGGTTTCGGCGAAGGGGCAGGTTGTCATTCCGAAGGCTGTAAGGGAGAGGCTGGGCATCGAGAAGGGTCTCGAGCTGACTCTGATTCCTCTTGACGAGAACAGACTGCTCTTGGAGAAGGTTCCGAGACTATCCCACCTTTTCAAGTTCATGGGAAGAGCCCGCGGAGCCGCTCTGCTCCTGGACGATAGAGGGTCAGGGACTCAGAGAGACGATGAGAGACTCTCGGAACTCTTCCCTTCCTAGAGACCAGTCTTGAAGAGGTTCGTTTTCGACGCGGGCCCCTTCATTCTTCTCTTTACAAACCATGTCAACCCTGAAGATCTAGCGGCAGCAAGGACCTGCTAGGATTACCGGGACAAGCCCTGTAGTTTCATTGGACTGCACAAGCTCCACGTTCATGGATCTCCACCGACAAAGAACGCTTTTGCAGACGACGGACACTTCAGAAAGCACAGCTTCATCATGCATTCCTCAGGAGTTCAAACAGGCTCTCCATCAAATGTTTTCCGCTGAGACTTGGGCAGTGTTCCGGATTCGGGTCCTGGTCCGATTCTTAACTCAGTTGAGCCGATGAGCCTCTGGCGCTTACCGAGATCGTCCTAGCTAGAGTGGCCCTTGTCGCTGGAGCTTCAGTATCGAGACGAGTGAGAGGAAGAGGCAGACTGCTAGACCTGTGAATACGTAGACCCATGAGTCCCAGAGTCCTCTCGGGCCTATGATTGGGAAGTAGTAGAGGCCGCTGGGTCCGTAGAACTGGGCGATACCGAAGAGCTCGTCTGCGGTGACTGAGAGTGCTCCGAAACCGTAGCACGCCGCACCGAAAACGATGATCCATCCTATCCGGTTCATAGGTTCCGACCTTCAAGGGTCATTGGAGGAACAGTGCTTCTCATCAAGATAATGTGACCAATGATACTAGCTCTGACATTCGGGATGCTACGAGGCGAGATAACCGTGTACCTTTGAAAGCTGGCTCCTGATCTGCAGGATTGTTGTTATTCAATGTAAAGGGTCAAACTGCTCGTAGGGTCTGTCAGTGGGATTCTAAACATTAACGCGTATAGAACGCTGGTTTCGGTAGAAATTATAAGCTCATTTCGTGCGGGTTCCCAAAGACTATGCCCAGCGGTTACGGAGAAGTATTGAACGAATTCATCTCGTTGCTTGGCTCCAATGGAGACCAAAGGGAGGGGCTCTTTTATCAGCTCTGATAATGACGGGTCTCTCGAAATATCCGCTGACGAACTGAAGTCATTCTACGATGGTGAAGAGCGCGATTTTGTCGTTATTGATGTTCGTGAGCCTGAAGAGTTTCGGGATTGGAAGATTCAGGGGAGCATGAATGTCCCTCTAGGTGAACGGTTTGTTTCGAGAATAAAGGCGATTGCCAAGGACAATCGAGTGATAACTGTCTGCAGAACAGGCGTGAGGAGCCTTCACGCAGTCCATGAATTGCTGGAGACTGGTTTGTTCGTCAAGAGTCTGAAGGGAGGAATTGTTGCTTGGAGCAACACCTACGTGACTTCCGAGGTTAAGGTTCCTAATGCTCCAGGTGGTAGAGTGATACAGATCAGAAGGCTGTCCAAGGGATGCACCAGTTACCTCATTGGAGACGGGAAAGAATGTGTTGTCGTAGACCCGTCTTCGAAAATAGAAGAGTATGTCAGAACCGCGAGAAGGGAAGGCCTCACCATAACCGACGTCATCGATACTCACAAACATGCTGATCACATCTCTGGCGCAAGACTCCTCGCATCCGCCACCGGGGCCCAGTTACACCTTAGTCCTATGGATGGTTACGATTTTGATGGGTATCGCCCACTCATCAACGCGACGAGTATCGGTCTCGCAAGGGGTAGCATGGAAATCAAGGCGATTCACACTCCTGGCCACACACGAGGTAGTATGAGCCTCCTCGTGAGTGACAGAATGTTGTTGTCAGGAGACACGTTATTCCTTGATGGCGTAGGCAGGCCGGACCTACAAGGTTCCGTGGAAGAGTCCGCAAAGCAACTGTTCCGCACATGCCAGAAACTGTTTGACGAAATAGATTCCGAGGCGATGATATTGCCAGCCCACTTTGGCTCTAACGAGGACCTTATGACAACCGCGCCGATCACCGCACCTGTCTCCGTAGTAGAGGCAAGAATTAGGAGGGCAGACTTCTCTGACCCTGCCTCCGTCGCGGGACTCGTTTGTAATCTACCGAAGCCTGCGAATTATGAAGCGATTCTAAAGATCAACAGCGGACAAGCCAGCTTCGACCCGTCAGTCTGCGACCTCTTGGAAGAAGGGCCAAACAGATGTGCCCTCCCAGCTGAGGCTCGATGAGTCAAACCATGAGAGTCTTGATTGCGGGCATAGACGGGTACTTGGGCTGGCCACTCGCCTTGCATCTGGCTACCAGAGGCCACGAGGTGTATGGCATTGACAATTTCTCTAGGAGAAGAAACGTTGCTGAAGTGGGCTCGTGGAGCGCTATTCCAATACCAAACATGCGCACGCGACTCGAAGTTGCGAGAAACCTGCTTGGTCTTCGCATCAAGTTCTTCCACGGTGACCTCCGGAAATATCAAGATGCGTTGTCTGTCATGCGAGAATCTAAGCCGGACGCGATCGTCCACTTGGGCGAGCAGCCATCAGCTCCCTATAGCATGATCGACTCTAAACACGCCTCATTTACACAGGAGAACAACGTTACTGGAACTCTCAATCTTCTATGGGCGATGAAAGAATCCAGCCCGAACGCACACCTTGTCAAGCTCGGTACGATGGGAGAGTATGGAACCCCCAACATTGAGATACCCGAAGGATTCTTCGAAATAGAGTATCGCGGACGAAAAGATAGACTTCCATTTCCTCGCCAACCGGGGTCTTTCTATCATCTGAGCAAGGTGCACGATTCGGCCAACATAGCCCTAGCATGCAAGATCTGGGGGTTAATGTCAACTGACATAATGCAAGGAGTTGTCTACGGCACCAGACCTGACGACATCACTGACCCTCGGCTTCACACGAGATTCGATTTCGACGAGACCTTTGGAACGGTCATCAACCGTTTCTGCGCTCAAGCCATCATCGGCTTCCCACTATCACCGTACGGCAAAGGGAAACAGCGAAGAGGATTCATAGCGCTCGTAGACTCCATCCAATGCTTGACCATTGCGATAGAGAATCCTCCAAAGAAAGCCGGGGAATACAGGGTCTTCAATCAGCTGGACGAAATCTATGGCATCAACGAATTGGCTGAACTTGTACGAAAAGCCGCCGATTCACTCGGCATCAGTGTAGAGATACTTTCAGTCGAGAATCCGAGGATCGAAATGGAAGAACACTTCTACAAGGTAGAGCACGAGAATCTCAAGAAGCTTGGATTTAGACCGACCCGAGCTATTGAAGAAGAACTCGAAATCATGTTGACAGATCTTGCCAAATTCAAAAGCAGGGTCCGAGCCAGGAAAGATGCCATCACTCCGAGAGTCAGATGGAAAGGTGGCATAGCATTGCCAATCAAGGCAAGAGTTTACGATGGGAGATCTGCGCTTCAAGCGCAAACCATTCGCCTTTCCTCTGGATGATAAAATGATGCAATTGAGGTGCTGAAGAAAAAACGGTCCCGTTTTGCGTATCTGAAACGTTCAGGCATGAAACCCTTTTTGCTCTATTCAGACCGAGAGCGAGGCAGTAATCGATCTAGTCTTTTATATGCAAGGCAGAAGTGCACATCGTGTTTTGAGACAATGTTCGCTCGAGTTGGGGCACATTTTGCTCACTTACTAATTTCTCCAAGATTGCGTTACAGAGTGCGGCTTCACACGACATGATTAGTAAACATGTAGAGAACCTTGCTAGAAGCTCCAACTACGAGTCGCGAGAAGCCCACACCTGCACCTCCAAGGTTAGACCTGAACTTCATCAAGCCAGATAGTATCTCGCTGATAAGTTACCCATACGCCCCCGTATTGTCAGGCAGAGGCATCGACAGATACTGTTATTTTCTGTATAGATTTCTCGCGGAAGTCGGGGTTCATGTTAAGATCGCTGGCGTTCCTTCTGTTAAGGCCTCACTCAGTTCGGTCGTGATTGCGGAGCCTAGGATTATGTGGAAAGTTTGGCGTGCGACGGCCCCGATATTTCACGCCGTTTCCCCGGTCGGAGGGAGGCTTGCCGCCGTCTCGAACAAGAGACCCCTGATAACTAGTATACATGATGTCATTCCATTTTTCTTGCACAATTACTCACCGATGAAATATACGTTCCTTAGGCATTGTATCGGTGTCTCTGCAAGATTCAGTGACGCTCTGATAGTTCCTTTTGAATTCACCAAGAAATTCATAGTCAAGAAATTCGGAATTGAACCGAAACGCGTGAATGTCGTCAACTTAGGAGTCGACCTCGATCAGTTCCATCCCAAAACTCTAGGCCAGACTCGGGGCAAACAAATTCTCTTCCTCGGCGGAGGATTCCCGATAATTAGAGGAGGAGATATCTTACTAAGAGCATTTTGTCGTGCTAGCGCGGAACTAGACGATACTGAGCTTCTTATCAGCGGGACGGGCCCCGAGGAAGATTTGCTTCGGACGTTGGCGAGCAGACTCGGGGTTAGTAGTAAAGTTAGATTTCTCGGTTTCATAAGAGAAAGCGAACTCGCTGGATACCTTCGAAGCTCGGATCTCCTCGTTCACCCGTCGCGTCTGGGATTCAGTCTTTCGCTTCTTCAGGCGATGGCATGTAGAACTCCGGTCTTGGTGACAGATGATTTGGACCTCCCTGAAGCTGTCGCAGACGCAGGGGTAGTCTGCCGGTCAGGAGATGTAGTAGATCTTTCAAAAGCCATGGTTCGGATTCTCACAGATTGCGATCTTGCGGAAAATGTGGCTCACAGAGGGTACCAGAGATCCAAAGAGTTCTCCTTGAATCGAATGTTTCTTGGGACTCTGGATGTGTATAGTCGGTTGTGCAGTAGAAAGTAAATCGCACCAGATCGACCGACTAATTCTAGGTGGAGTCAGGGACCACAACTAGGTAGTCAATGGGATCCGCCCACCCTACTGTGCCTTCGAATGTAAGCGTGAGCGTCACTTGCCCTTCAGGCAAGAGCACGTGGAGCGTGGATCCAAATGTCCATCCTGGAGATGCATAGAACACTATGCCTTGTACTATGTCGTTCACCGATATCACCAAGCGTTCGGAGGTCTGATATACAAAGCGGTGAACGTAAATGGAATATTTTCCAGATTGTTGAACGTTTACGACGTAACTTGTGTTGTTCCCGTCGAATGACTGGCCAGTAGGTGAGTTCGAAGAGATGACGTTAGGAAAGTAAGGATATGAGACGGAGGCGTTCAGGGCTCCGTAGCCGCCGTATTGAGCCTGAACACCCCTAGTTGCAGACACATAACTGATCGCTTGGATCAAGTATGATGAGTCGCGCATTAATCCCGTATATTGGAAAATTCGGACGGATGGGTTTGTGTAGACGAGACTCATGTACGGAAGAACTGAGAATGCTTCTATCTGCTTGTTGTTGTAAGGATCTTGCAAGTAATAGTATGTGAAGTTCATCAAGTTGTACGCCTTATCGACGTTCGTCGAGTTCGGATTGGTCAAGACGAGATTCGCGTAGTAGTAAGGCTGGTTGAAAGGCGATGGATTCCCGTAAACGGTCTGAAAATCTTCGAACATGTCGCGATATACAATAGGGTGCCTTGCGAAGTTAAGTAAAAAGACTACATTATAGGAGCCGTTGTTTGCGTCGGCCACTACAACGCCTTTTGCGCCATTTTGCGCCAGCCACTCAGCCGCAATGAATTGCCAGTGGTCAAAAATGTTCTTTTCGGCCAGTCCGACATTTACTGATTGTGCGTTGAATGTCGCGCCCGCGTATGCGCTCGCCACGATCAGGCTCAGGATTATCACGGGCCCAAAAAGGGAGAATTTTCTTCCTTGAACCAGTTCGAGTATTCTGTGCAAGCCTTCGGCAACGAGAGGAATCATTACGAGTGGCAAATATTCGACGAATCTCACAGATTGTATACCCAGTAACGAGCCCCCGATAACCGAATAGGCCAGCGTGCCATAGCAAATTATCGCTGCAATAAGCGCCGCTATTGTCACATCCATTCGCGATCCTCTTTGAGGATACACAGAATTTCCGATTTTGAGAAGTGGCATTAATATTCCGGGAATAAGCAAGATTGTACTGATCGTACCCAACGACGACACGATTGATAGAACATTATTTGCATACGGCTGATAGATGCTGTATAAGGTTGCGGGAGACACTTTGCCTACTGGCGAGTTTGCGACCGCCTTTTCGAATTGAAGGTAGGGTGGCAAAAGGGCGACAATGAAACCTCCAACCATCACGCACCCCGTTAGGAAAAATCTGAGCCCTCTGATTCTTAGAATTAGGACCCCAAAGGCGAGAAGCAGGAATCCTATCATGAAGAAAGTGAGTTGACTAACCAGCATTATGTCACTCACGAGGAGTGCAAGCAGAACAAGCTCTGATCTCGAGGCAGGTTTCGATCGAACAATATCAATCAAGCAGATTGTAGCTAGTAAGAAGACTGGTATACTCAAGAGGCTATCAGGACTCCCTCCTTGGAACGCGAAGGTCAGCGCTATGTTGAAGAAAAACGGCGCGCCTGCATAGCCGAGAAGCCAGACAATAGGCAGTCCATATACCACCACGGGTTCGACAGCGAAGCGACGAATAAGCAGCGATAGTGCGAGGGTCGAAAGTACCAGCGATAGGATTCCGACGAAACTTGACAAGAATATAGGATTGACGCCGGTTGCTTCCCCCAGCGCACCAAAGATCAGAGGTGCTCCAGGAGCGATATCGGCAGGTGATATGTATGGGTGAAGAACATTAGCCAAATTCGGCCAGCTGCCGGTTTGGAAGGCGGCTTGACCTACCCTTGCTATGATCGCATCATCGCCACCAACTAGAGAACGATTTATCAGTAAACTCATTCTTGGGATCAAGAATACCGCGGACACAATTGTTGTCGCTCCGACAAATCCTGTGTCAAGGAGGTGTTTTCTGATATCTGTGCGAATTATTGGCGATCCCCTGCGAGGGTCGAGTACGATTAAGGCGAAAAGGTATAGTTCTTGAACTATCGCTATGTTAGTGATTGTCAACCATTCTACCCGTACGAGAATCCAAGAAATCACAACTAAAATCGACATACCGAGAATGTTGCTGTAGACAATGAGATCGACCAGCGACGATTGACCTCCCGAGCGGGTCCTGAAGGAATGGAGCGTCACGATTCCTGGGAGTAGCAAAAGGGCGAGATACGCTAGAATTCCTCTTAGCCACAGTTCTTGTCCCCCAAAATAGGTGAGGGTCAACGTGATCGGCGCCGGAAGAGCGGCCAAGATTAGGATCAGAATGTCTCCAGTAACTCGCTCACGCATATTTCGATTCATTTACTCTCTAGTCCTGCTAACCATAGGACGACGGGTTGGCATCCATTCGCTCCGAGTCATTTGAAACACGGACGCCTCCTCTGTCAAGATGCTTCCATAGACTTGTTTAGTGGTCTTAATTTTTTGGTGTTTGATGTGGCATTGGGCTTCTAGGTAAAGTTTGGAACCACGACTATGTAGTCGACGGGGTCAGCCCAACCCAATGTGCCCTCGAATGTGAGTGTCAATTGTACCTGACCTACTGGCAAGTATGCGCTGAGGGTGGAGCCAAAATTCCATCCTTGTCCGGTAAAGAATACTGCCCCCTTAGTGATTCCGTTGATCGACACAAGTAGGTATTCAGATGCTTGATTCACGTCACGATGAAGATGAATGGAATAGTTGCCTGCTTGCTGAATGTCCGTGAGATAGTCGGTATAGTTCCCATCAAACGACGCTCCGCTGGGAGAGTTAGACGAGACCGCATTGGGAAACGAAGGGAACGACACCGAAGCGTTTAGCGCGCCATATCCGGAATACTGCGCTTGAATGCCGTTAGACGCTTTGTCGTAATTCGTTGCCTGGAACAAAAATGAAGAGTCACCATTGGACCCCGTGTATTGGAAAATGTCAACCCCGGGATTGCTGTAGACGAGACTCATGTATGGAAGAACAGAGAAAGCCTGTATTTCCTTATTATCATAAGGTATTTCCAAAAAATAATAATTGTAGCCCATCATCTTGTACGCATTGTACAAGTTCGCCGAGTTCGGATTAGTCAGGACCAAGTTGGCATAATAGTAAGGCAAATTGAAAGGATGAGGCGTGCCAAAGATGTCCTGATAATCGAGACCACTGTCGCGAATTACGACAGGGTGCTGAACGAAATTGTACAAAGAGACTACGTTTCCCGAGCTATTATTTGCATCTGCAACGACGACCCCATTGGGCGCATTTTGAGATAGCCAAGATGCTCCCTGAAGGTGCCACGAATTGAAAACGGTCGATTGCGAGATGTCGTTGGAGACTGCCCGCATATTGTAGGAGGCTCCTAAGTAGGAAGAAGCGAGGATCAAGACCAAGACAAGTACGGGGATCAGCGGGAAACTTCTGATTGGGACAAGACGACTGATTCTATGCAAGGCATCAGCTGCTAGAGGCATCATAACTAGAGGGATATACTCTAGGAAGCGAATAGGTGAAATGCCAAGCAGAAGGGCACCAATAGGTGTAAACGAAAGAGCACCGTAGACTATTGCCGTCCCGGCAAGGGCTACTGAAATTAGGGCATTTTTCGAGCGGGTAGAATTCTGCAAAGAGCTACCCGCACCAAGAAACGGCATGATTGCTCCCGCCAATGCCAGAATCGTACCAATAATGCCCAGCGCCGCGATCGCGGTGAATGGGTTGGTCGCAATGTTCGAATACACGCTGTTTGCCTGCGCACGAGGAACACTGAACGCCGGCGAATTTCCAAGTGCGCTCGCGACTCCGAGATAGGTTGGAGCGAGAATCGTGATGAATAGTGCTATTATCGTCGAACCCTTTAGAAAGAATAGGAGCCCTCGTGTTCTAAACAGTACTAATCCAAAGAATAGCAGAATTGGGAGTGCCATCAAAAAAGTTAGCTGGCTGAGCAACATTATCCCCGAGAGTAGGGTGGCAGGGAGTGCTAGATTCGTGATAGATTCCTCCAACGTTAGGTCTACGAGACAAGTCACAAGTGCCAACAACAGCGGAATGCTAAGCAGACTCTCCGGAGTTCCTCCCTGCCCGGCAAATGTCAATGCCAGGTTGAATAGAAAGGGGGCCCCTTCAAATCCAAGCAACCAGGCAATTGGCAATCCATACTTGACTACTGGATGGTGATTAAATCGGTCGGCTAGGACCGACATTGCTAAGGTTGAGGATACCAGGGCGAGTGTCATGAAGAATGGGGACAGGAAAATCGGGTTGACGTTACTAGAGGAGCCCAGAATGCCGAACAACAGGGGCCCACCAGGGGCAATGTCGGCTTCTGACAAATATGGATGCAAGACCTGACTCAGGTTCGGCCATGATTTCGTCAGAAAGGCGATCTGCCCCAAGCGAGCGATAATCGAATCATCTCCGGAGGCAATGAATCCGCTTACCATAATTTCGATCTTGGGGATGAGGAAGATCGCGGAAACTCCGATAATTATTCCCAAAAAGCCTGCGTCTTCGAGTTTGTTTTGCAGGTCCCTTGAAACTCTGTCTGCTTTACCACGAAACATGAGCCCGATAATTAGGAAGAGGAGGCCCGCTTGAGCGATTACTACGTTCTGATAAGTTAGCCACCCGAATCGCGCGAGTGTCCAAGAAACGGCGGTTACTAATGAAATCCCAAGGGCATTAGCGTATAGTACGAGCTCAATGAGGGTTGACCTGACTATGGATTTTCTTCTGAGTACTTCATAGATTGTTATTCCGGGGAGCAATATGAATGCGGAGTAGGACAATGTCCCTCGAATCCAGATGTCGATGTTGGTAAGCAAGACAAGTGGGAGAACAATCAGGGGTGGGAGAATGCTAGGAATTAATATTGAGAGGTTACCAACAATGGACCCTCGTAGGTCTCTTCGGAAGAGATTCCTGATCGTCAAGCCCGTTGTGTCCTACGTAGGAAAGCTCACTTCTACGCTGGTGTTTGGATCAAGTGCCATGAGGTTCGCGTTTGATATTTGTACACCATTCGACGCGTACGCACCGATTGAATCTACGACCGCTAGGTAGGTCATCGTCAGCTCCAACGTTTGGACGGTAAGGGTTCTTTGACCAATGTCCAAAGCTTGTATCATTTGCTTCAACACACCGGAGGGCTTGTTGACCCCTAACAGTAGAATGGTCGCGTCGGTCTCGGAGGTTATCGAAACCGCTTGAAGAGTCGCTGCGGCGAACGGTATGACGGTTATTGTGTGACATGTGTAACTCGGCATTTTGAAATGAACTGTATTTGCTGTTTTTACAATAATCGAATCAAAATTCATGCTACCGCCTTCACCCACCCACAAGCCAACAGGTCCCACATTTGGAACATGGCTATCGTCGACGACACTAAGAGTCGGGATTGAGTTTAGAAGAATCGAAAATTCTCCCCAACCGTTCGACGCAACTGTTAGGTTTTGGTAGGACATCGTGTTCATCGGAAACGTATCGGACTCGGAAAGGTTAAGGAACCCGATGCCTTGTACCCAGGAATATACTCTCAATGTAGCATTAACAGATCCGCCGCCGTTTGCGGATATTGCGACCAAGATATCCGAACTAGGGGGGACCAGTAATCCCGCACCGCCGACTGGCCAGGTATCTACTCCGCCGAACACTGCAGAAATCGTAGCGGGGCCTGAAACAGGGTTTTCTTGACTAACTACAAAGTTGGTTTGGGTAACGTTTTGAGCAATGATAGCAGGCTGTCCCGACAAACCGTCCTTCCAACCGCCAGCAAGCGGAAACGTCAAAGTGCCGTTGCACATCGATGACGACACAATTTCGACCTTATTCAGTCCAGGCGCCGCGATTGCCGGCAGCGGTAGAGTTAAGGAACCGAGTGAATAGAAGAACCCTCGGTCGTAAGAATAAGACAATTCGACCGGAGGTAGGACCTGACCGAGTACCCCTTTCGAAGAAAATGACAAGTTTGCTATTGGTCCGGACGAACCGAGTGCAGTGCTTCCGGAGAACCTAAGCAAGCTCGAGGCTCGATTTATTGCATTGACTTGTTCTTTGCCATAGTTGTATGCTTGAAAAATCGAGATAATGATGAGAATCATTAGAATTGACACAGCTAAGATGCTGAATGTTCTTTCATGCTTCTTGGAGCCATAAAGCTCGGTGTCGCCTAGGCTCGATTCAATCTCCCTCACTTCATACAGTCCCAACTGCGCCGGCCTAAGTAGCTCTCGCGACAGCAGAGATATTCCAGTCACTCGTTTTGATTCTAGCCTTGCTATGCAGGAAGGGATGAAGAGAGTTGAGTTCGAACCCCGCAGACTGGAGCAGCAACGCCATTTCTTCCGGAAAGAAGTAACGCATAGTATGGGTTTCGGAGAATTTTTTCTTAGGAGACCCTTTGCGGTCGACCGTCAGTTCGTATTTTACTTTACAAAGGTTTCTCTGGGCATCTAATATTGGCCTGGCTTTCCTTAAGATGGTGAGGTCGGCGTTCCGAACTCTCTTTGTCCGGTCGGACGGACCAACGGTCAGGACGGCAATCCCATTCCAAAAGTCGAATATTAGCGGGGCCCTAGGCTTGAGGTGTCCGTGCATGGCTTTGAAAGCAGCCAAGATATCGTCATAAGTTGACAGATATCCTATTGCCGCAAACATACAGAGGCAGGCATCAAACTTTCCTGCTATTCTGAAGAACCTCATGTCGGCCCTGCTCAAATGAATGCGATCTTCAACGCCGGCCAGAACCACCTTCTTTCGAGCTTGCGCAAGCATACCATTGGAGAGATCCGTGGCGAACACAGTATAGCCCCTTTTTGCCAGAGGTATCGCGTGTCCGCCAGTCCCGCAGGCTATGTCCAATACCCGTCGGATTTTTCTCGATGAGAACTTTCTGAAAAGTGTCTCAATGTAGTTACATTCGCTTTCGTAGTCCTTGTCCGAATACAGTGCGTCGTAATACTCGCTGTAGTTTTGTCCGAATGCTCGCTTGGACCTGTTGCGAGTAAATTTATCGACAGTCATCGATCAAGTGCATAGCGAGTTACGATTACATTGGAATCGTCAGGGTACAATGGGGCGTCCCACGGAAAGACGTCACCTTTTCGATTTGCCTTCCAGCGTTCAAGATCAGTATCAACCATGTTCGTGACAAGATCCTTGAAGGTTTTCGATGGTTCCCATTCCAGCATCTTGCGTGCCTTAGAAGAATCCCCCACCAAGTCGTCGACTTCAAGTGGTCGAATCAGCTTTGAGTTGAGTTTCAAGTACTTCTTGGGGTCAAGACCGGCGGCGCCGAACGCTATGTTGACGAAGTCTCGAACGGAGTGGGCCTCGCCGGTGGCAATGACATAATCGTCGGGTCTATCTTGCTGAAGCATCTTCCACATGGGTTCCACATAGTCAGGAGCATAACCCCAATCTCGACGCGCATCTAGGTTTCCTATTGACAAGCAGTCCTGCAATCCAAGAGAAATCTTCGCACAGGCGTTGGAAACCTTTCTCGTGACGAATTCTAGTCCTCTCAAGGGAGACTCATGATTAAACAGAATACCGTTGCAAGCAAACAGTCCATAGCCTTCCCTATAGACCCGTGTAGCCCAATAGGCGTAGAGTTTGGCAACTGCGTAAGGGCTTCTCGGCTCTAGTGGTGAGCTTTCGTTCTTGGTCCCTGCTGAAGAGTTGCCGTAGAGTTCACTCGTCGCGGCATGGTAGAAGGAAGAGTCCTTGGCCACTAATCTTATCGACTCAAGCATTCTTGTTGTGCCCAAGGCGGTCATGTCACCGGTCGCCAGAGGTTGCTCAAATGAAGCACCAACAAAACTCTGAGCGGCGAGGTGGTAAACTTCGTGTGGTGATGAAACATTCAGTGCCTCTATTATCGAGCTCATATCGGTTAGGTCCATAGAAACGAGCTTCACCTTGTCGTAGATACCCAGGCTCTGAAGTCGCCAGAAGTTTGGTGTAGACAGCCTCCGAAAAGCCCCGAAGACCTCGTACCCCTTTTTCAATAGAAACTGGGCGAGGTACGCGCCGTCTTGGCCAGTTATGCCCGTGATTAGGGCTCTACGCATTGGATTCTGGCACCTAGCTGTGTTTGAAGAAGTCTACTATGGAATCTGAAACGTACGATATCTCTTCATGAGTTAGTCCTGCTCCAGAGGGGAGATTTATTCCCCGTTTCGAAAGGTCGTCTGCCACATCGAATCTTTGTCCAACGTAACGAGAAGCGTAGTATGGCTGGCGATGGATAGGATAGAAGAAGGTTCTAGTTTCGATACCCCTCTTCGCAAGCCAAGCCATCAAATCGTCTCTCTTTCTCGAATCATTCACTAATATGGAATACATCCAATAGACATTCTTCGCCCATTTCTTTTCTGGAGGAAGGGTAATCTCGCGGCCGGATAGCTTCTGTAGCATGTCATTATATTGATGGGCGTGGTCGATCCTCCATTGGACCATCTCGTCGATCTTTTCCATCTGCGCTAGTCCCATGGCCCCTTGTAGAGAGGTCATCCTATAGCCGAACCCGAGTTCTTCGTGCCAGAAGTGTTTGCCTCCACGACCGAACGCGTGCGCCCGGAGCCAGCGCATTCTTTCCGCAAGATCTGCGTCGCTCGTGACGTCCATTCCCCCTTCGCCGGTCGTGATTATCTTGTTAGCGTAGAAACTGAAGCTGCCTACATCTCCTATCGAACCGGTGGTTCTCCCCTTGTACTTAGCGCCGTGAGCTTCTGCCGCGTCCTCAACAATTCGGATCCCCACCTCCTCTTGGAGCTCGAGCAGCGGGTCCATGTCCGTAGGATGTCCGTAGACATGAACCGGCATGATTGCTTTGGTTTTGTCAGTGGTTTTCTGCTTAACGGAAGAGACATCCATGTTCCATGTCTCGGGATCCGCGTCAACTAGCACGGCTTTTGCGCCTGTGTATTCGATCGCGTTAATTGAAGCGATCATTGTGAAAGTAGGAAGAATGACCTCGTCGCCCTTTCCAATGCGAAGCGCGGCAAGGGCCAGATGAAGGGCCGTGGTCCCACTATTCGTAGCTGCTCCAAAATCAGCGCCGCAGAAACGTGCAAATTTCTCCTCGAATTCGGTGACATAGGTTCCTTGGGAGCTTATCCACGAAGATCGAATGCACTTGCTGACCAATTCGACCTCCCGTTCCCCAACTAGCGGTGCGCAGACTGGAATGGTCCTCGTCTGTAGCATAGCTGGGACTTTGAAGTTGTCGCCAGATAACACTTGCTCAGTGTCATTCATGAGTTCTGCATCGTGTCCTTACACAATCCAGCTCGGACACCTCTTGCAGTCTTATAATGTCGAGTCAGGGTTTCAGGCCTCGACGGTTGCGAGCTAAGGCCGATCCCATAGGTGAGAATGACAAGATGTCGTCAGAGTTAGCTTCAAGGCATCTCAGAGTCATCGCTGTCATTCCGGCTTACAACGAAGAAAACTCCGTGGGCAGCGTCGTAAAAGACGCTTCACGTTTCGTAGACGAAATTCTTGTCATCGACGATGGGTCCGAGGACATGACAGCAAAAGAGGCGGAATCAGCTGGGGCCACGACGATAAAGCATGCTTCCAACTCGGGCATAGGCAGTTCGCTCCGAACTGGATACGGCTACTGTCTTTCAAAGTCATTCGACATCGTAGTTCAACTCGACGCCGATGGCCAGCATGACCCACAGTTTGTTCCGTTAATGATCAAGCACATGATCACGAACAACCTAGACGTGGTGACCGGAAGTCGATTTCTCGGCCAACGGAACGATGATCACGTTCTCCTTCGTCGAGCTGGGATCAAACTCTTCAGTGCTCTCGCCAGCTCATATGGCCCGGCAAGGGTGACAGATGTAACTTCCGGGTTCAGAGCGTATCGAAGCACTGCACTCCGAAAGATTGCAGACGTGGCCGATAGACATTGGGCATTCGATCAGACCCTTCGAGCCTTGAAACTCGGGTTGAACTATGGGGAGTATCCAGTTCCAATGCCTAAAAGGAATAGTGGAAAGTCCCAGTTTAACGGAAGGACTTTCTTCCTTTACCCGATTCGAATGATGGGAGTTGTACTGAAGGTTGCTCTCTCTTGATCTGAAAAAGACAAGGCCAAGACGACGGAAAAGATTGTGGTCATCCTAGCCTTAAACTATTTTCCTTAGATCGTCTAGGATTTTCTGTTCCCTAGATCGTTTTCCCTGCCAAGTAGCGAGGATCCATCCTGCCAACAATCCCGTCATCACGCCTACAAGGGTGCCGTTCAACAGCACTTGTGCGGGCCAGAAGTTTCGCGCTACCCATAGTTGCATGTACCAGTTGTTCTGGTACTCTAGGCTCAGCCAGACAAGGAGCGTGAGAATGACGAAGGACTCTCCCAACGCCGCCAGTCTTGCTCTGCGCAGCATGTGCTCCGCCTTCAGACGGTGCATGTCCAGAGTCTCGGACATTGATTTTGAAATCCGCTCCTCCTAGCATTATAAGATGCGAGAATCCTCCGGTCGAAGCTGCGATACTAGCGGACCTTTGATCAACGCTCTAATAAGGAACTGCAACCATTTTCCGTAAAAAATAGGATAATATTCAGCCTTCTCCAGCAATCTGCGCCTCGATCAAAGCGTTGATCACCGATATGTCCCCAAAACACCTATAGCCAGCAGAACGCACTTAATGGCAAGGTGAAAGAAAGAATGCGTAATCCGTTCAGAAGGAAATCCAAGAAAGCAGAACCAGAACCAGCAAAACAAGCATAGACCAACCTTCTGAAAAGCCTAGTCGTCGCGAAGAAAGAAGACTAACCTAGAACGAGGCTG
>WNGP01011872.1_pt1 | contig 15940 bp, 10 predicted proteins | sample 5407671 | NCBI WGS metagenome assembly WNGP01 (sample SAMN13153381, study PRJNA577476) | soil metagenome | isolation source: 40 cm soil or saprolite under Garry oak tree replicate 2 | place: USA:California | collected 2016-06-15 | reverse complement strand
TGACGGCTGGCTGGATATTTTCCTGGTAAACGGATGGCGCCTGGAAGGTTTTCCGAAGGGCCAGGAACCGCACTCGCATCTATTCAAAAACAATCGCGACGGTACGTTTACCGACGTCACAGTTCAAGCCGGCTTGGTCCATACTGGCTGGGGACAAGGTGTTTGTGTCGGTGACTACGACAATGACGGCTTCGACGACCTCTTCATCGCCTATTTCGGCAAAAATGTTCTCTATCACAACAACGGCAACGGCAGCTTCACTGACGTCAGCGAAAAAGCCGGCATCACCGGAAACGGCAAGCGTTGGAATTCTGGTTGCGCTTTCGTCGACTACGATCGCGATGGCAAACTCGACCTCTTCGTCGCCAACTACATTGATATGGATCTAGCCACTGCGCCAGTTCCCGAATCCGGGCCATGCCTCTATAAAGGTGTAATGGTCGCCTGCGGTCCCCCCGGTCTCATCGGCGGCAAAAATATTCTTTTTCACAACAATGGTGATGGCTCCTTCACCGATGTCTCCGAATCCGCTGGAATTCTTGCCGCGAACGGCACGTACGGACTGGGTGTCCTCACAGCCGATTTCGACAACGATGGCTGGCCTGACATTTACGTCGCCAACGATTCGACGGCCAGCGCCCTTTATCAAAATCGCAAAAACGGAAAGTTCACGGACATCGCGATGGAAGCCGGCTGTGCGTTAAGCCCCGATGGCAAACCGCAAGCCGGAATGGGCGTCTCTGCCGCGGACTACGATCTCGATGGTAACCTCGACATCGTAAAAACAAACTTCGCTGGCGATACACCTTCGCTTTACCACAATCTCGGCAGCGCGACTTTTGAAGACACCACGTTCACGGGCGGGCTTGGCAGACACACGCAATATCTCGGTTGGGGCTGCGGCTTTTTCGATTTTGACAATGATGGTTGGCCGGACATTCTGATTTGTAACGGACACGTTTATCCGGAAGTCGAGCAACTCACGACCGAAGCCGGCTATCCGCAGCGTAAGCTGCTTTACCGCAATTTGCACGACGGACGTTTTGAAGATGTCTCGATGAATGCGGGCTCCGGTATTTCCGCGCCATCTCCTTCGCGAGGCTGTGCTTTTGGCGATTTCGACAATGACGGAGATATCGACGTCGTCATCAACTGCGTTAACGACTATCCGCAGCTTCTTCGTTGCGATTCATCGCTGAAAAACAATTGGATCAAAATTCGTACACTCGGCACCAAATCCAATCGCAGCGGAATTGGCGCCCGCCTTCGCTGCGTCACTCGCATCACTGGCGAAACGAAACCCCACCAACAGATCGACGAAGTCCGCAGCGGCGGCGGCTATTTTTCACAAAATGATTTGCGCGTGCATTTTGGGATCGGCTCAGCGGAAAAAGTTGAGCTACTCGAAATCCGCTGGCCCAGCGGCCAATTCGATTCGCTGAAAGATTTGAAACCAAATCGCCTTTATTACGTGACCGAAGGGCAGGGAATCACCCGCACAGAAATATTCCCCATGACCAGGCGAGTCTGACGCGATTCTTTCCTAAAATCCTTCCAACATCCACGCATTTGATCCGCCGGTCGATTGCCACATCGCTAGATGTTTTCCGTCGCGCGAAGGAATTGCCCATCCGATATACGGCTTCTCTCCTTGCAGCACCTGCCTGACATTTCCCCGCAGATCGATGCTGACAAGCGCTCGCGCTTCTCCTCGTAGCATTGCGCTTGCCCAGAAACTTTTCCCATCCGCCGCCCAATCGAACGCCAAAATCCCGGCCCACTCATTCAAATGAATAACTCGCTCAGTTCTGCGGTCGAGTGAAACCAGTCGAATCGTGGCATCTTGTGAAACGCGCATCTCTTTGCATAACGCCAGCAATTTTCCATCAGGTGCCAGCGTCCAATTGTAGTTTTGCCATCCGGTGTCGCTCGTCCGGAAAATCTCTTTCATGGCACCTGTAACTGAGTCGAATTGTACGATTGCCAGCGCATCTTTCGTAAATCTGCTGAACAAGCACATGCGCGACGGCGCGCGCGCACACTGGAAATTATTGATGCCATCCGCTTCAAGCAACAGCTGGACTGTGCCGCCCCCTAGCGGAGCCCGCATCATTCGCACTTTTTCGCGTTCGAACGCCGGCCTGCGCGGCGCTGGAGGCGAACTTCGCCCTTGCGCAGGTTCGCTGGTGTACAGAATTTCGGTGCCATCTGGATTCAACCGGAGAATATTCGGCGAATCATGTCCGTCAACCAAAAGCTCCGGCGAAGTTGCTCCAATACGTTGACGAAAAATGTGAAATTCTCCATCCCGGTCCGAAACATACAAAATCGCTTTTCCGTCCGGTGTCCATTCATACGGCCTGCTCCGGCTTTCGTCGAGAGTTAGTCGCTGCAGTTTGTCGACCGACTTCGTTTTGGGATCAACGTCTGCCACATAGACGGTAGGCGCGATATTCGTTCTCAAGAACGCCAGATGCTTGCCGTCAGCCGAGACTTCCGGTCGCGGCTTCCAATCGGGCCCGCTCGTGTGGCGCGTCAATTCGCCTCGTGATTCGCCCGTCTGCTCGTCCACACGGATCGACCACACATTTGATTCTGCGTTCGAGGTCTCTTCCGCTCGCGTAAAAAACAGTCTGTCGTCACGGCTCCAGCTCAATCCGCCTTGCAGACGATAGTCTGAGTACAGCGGTTTGGATTTTCCTGTAACCAGATCGTAGCTCTCGATCTGAACTTCTTCGCTGTTGCCCGGCCAATACGTCGCTTTCTGATAGGCCAACCTTTTTCCATTAGGAGACCATGCCAGCGAGCCGGAATATCCGGAGATTGCATATAATTTCCGACATTGGCTTCCATCCGCGTTCATCAGCCAAAGCTCGGAGCTGTTGAATTTGTCGCTGCCCTGTAAAAATGCAATCTTCGTTCCGTCTGGCGAAACCGTTCCCCCTTCGGATACATCTGTCAGCTTCCGAGGAGGGCCTCCCAGAATCGAAAGATTCCATAGACTAGATTGTTGCCCTTCGCCCTCGGTTCCCCCGACGAGCACATGATTCCCATCCGGGAACCAGCTCACCGAATGGGCCTTGAAGTTGGTGGGCAACCAGAGCTGATGCGAATCGTCCCGCGCAATTTCGCGGAGAAAAAGTCCTCGCGGGTCTGTGTAGGCAAGCAACCGCCCATCGGGAGAGATCGATGCTCGATAGACAGGCACATCCGCGGAGTTTGCCGTCAAACGCACTTCTTTTGTCGAAACGGCCCGTGCCGTGCCATGGCCGAGATGCCATCCGACCGAGAGACACGCCCCCACGAGCACCAGTGCCCCCAGAACCCATCCTGCAATATGTTTCGCCTCAGGCGCAGTTCGTATTTCGGCCGTTCCAATTGATGGCAGCGCCCCGGCCACCGGCGCCACAAAACGATACCCACGCCGCGCAAGTGTCTCCACAAATCGGGGATTGTCTGCCGAATCTCTGAGCGCATCCCTTAACCTTTTAATAGCTGCGTTCAAGCTGTGGTCAAAGTCCACGAACGTATCCGCGGGCCACAACCTTCGCTGCATCTCTTCCCTCGAGATGACTTCTCCCGGGCGCTCGAGCAACATTGTCAACACCTGGAACGGCTGCTCCTGAAGCTTTACCTTTACTCCGTTGCGGCGAAGTTCCCCTGTGTGAGGATCTACCTCATACACTCCGAACCTCACAACACCAGCCAAGTTCCCGTTGAGCCCGGTAGCCACCGAATTCACCCTTTTCAGCTACTTAGACGTACGCCGCTTCGTATCTCTCTTACTTCTACGTACGCCGTCGTATTTCGTTCCGTTAAATAGCCCTGAAATTCTCGATTTTCCGAGTCACCCGCGCCTGTAAACGGTCAGAGACGCTCGATTTAGCTCGTCACCTACGTTTGCGCTGGCGGTCACCAGACAGGCCTTGAGGCACGTACGCTCCTGCCGCATTTTTGCGCCACTTGAGCAGGAGTCGGACGATGAAAAACAAGCTCGCGGCCCTTTCCGTTCTATTGGTTAGCCTTTTTCCACAGCCCGCCGTCGCACAGGTTCGCAGAAAGACGGCCTTAGTGGATCTAACCGTTTCTGTCTTCAATGACGCCGGTGTCTCCCAATCGGTGTTGTCGAAGGCGCAGGACCGCGCAACGTTTATCATGCGCCGCGCTGGACTCTTCTTGGTGTGGCTCGACTGCGGCACCCCTGGGAATCGGCAAACGAACACCGGCTGCAGTGCAATCTCTTTTCCGGAGCATCTTTCCGTTCGCTTGGTATCTAAGGCCAGCACCGCGACGGAAGACACTTTTGGTCAAACCTTCCAGGATGCCGCTGGAGATGGAAATTATGCTCTCGTTTATTTTCGCGCTCTCGCCTCCTCAAACGCGGCCGAGTCTGTTAAGACAGGCGAACTATTGGGCTATGTCGTTGCGCACGAATTGGGGCATCTGTTGTTGGGACGAGACTCCCACTCTGCAACCGGCTTGATGACCGCCGTCTGGGGTACGTCCGAACTGCATCAGGCTTCCCAGGGAAAACTACTTTTCACCAGCGACCAAGGCGATCGCATTCGCTCTCGATATTTTGCGGCCAGCGCTCGACTCAAGAAAACATCTGAGCCTTTGCAGGGAGGTTCAGGTCACTAGCGAGATCAGTTCGCTCGATCAGTGTGCGGAGCCATGAACCGCGCTTCCCGTGCCCTCTTTCAAAGTCTGCACCGCGTCGACACGAACATTTGAAAACTTTTCTGTCAGGCCACTCGGCCACCGGACTTCGAGCCATTCCACTCGTTCATTGCCGCCCAACCCGAAGTGCACTCGCATATCGTTGCTCGAGTCGTAGCTTGAACCACTGCGCGCTTCGTCAACCAGTATCCTGTCACCCGCTCTGACGCGGATTCTCGCTCCGATTCCGTCGCGATTGGATTTGGTTCCCGCTGTCCTGATCCCGATCCAATGATTACCGGATCGAAGCTGGTTCACCAGCAGACTCACCGGCGCGTTCATATTGCTTACAACCGCCGACATTCTTCCATCGTTCCACAGATCTCCAATCGCGAGCCCTCGACCTGATTTAGCAACAGTAATGCCGGGCTTGTCCACTTCCGGATAAACGTGACCGTTTACGAGAAGCAGATCCGGCCAGCCGTCGTTGTCTACGTCGAGAAACATCGTTCCCCATCCCAAATATTTCGTGTACAGGCCGAGTCCGGCTGCGAACGTTACATCATCAAACGTTCCGTCTCCGTTATTGCGATAAAGTGTCGCGGTATCGTCTGAAAAATTAGTCTTGAATATGTCCAGGCGGCCATCGCCGTTATAGTCGCCAATGGTTGAGCCCATTCCCGCCTGTTCTTTCCCGTCTTCGTTAAACGCGGCACCGGCGACCACGGCAACATCCGTGAATGTTCCGTCGTGATTGTTGTGGTAGAGAATGCTCGGCGTGCTGTCGCACGCCACGTAAATATCTGGCCATCCATCATCGTCGAAATCCATCGTCGACACGCTGAATCCGTAGTGTCCATTCGTCTGGTCAATATGCGCTTTTACTGTCACGTCCTCAAACGTACCGTCGCCCTTGTTGTGGTGCAGCATGTTCCTGCTCCATGGCAATCCGCGAGGACCACACATCACCGGAACGCCTTTCCACATGCAGGATGCGCGCTCGCCGGGCCCGGGCGCCGTTTTCTCGTCAAAATCAACATACGTCGCAACAAACAGATCGAGCTTCCCATCCCGATCGTAATCGACAAAAGCGCAGCCGGTGCTCCATGCTCCATTCCCGGCAACGCCTGCCTTGTCGCTGACGTCGGAAAAAGTTCCGTTCCCGTTGTTGTGATACAGGACATTTTTTCCGTAATAGGTCACAAAAAGATCTTCATTTCCGTCGTTGTCGTAGTCTCCCGCGCAAACTCCTTGCCCCCAACCTGTGTGAGCGAGTCCAGCCTTCTCAGTCACGTCGGTAAACGTTCCGTCGTGATTGTTGTGGTAAAGGTGATTCGTCGGCAGTTTTTTCCCCGGCAGAGGATCGAGCGTGGTTCCGTTCACCAGAAATATGTCCGGCCATCCGTCGTTGTCGTAGTCGAAAATCGCCACTCCGGTTCCGGTCGTCTCAATGATGAATTTCTTTGTGTCAACGCCGCCAAACGTGTTTGGCGCATTTAACCCAGCTTTTTGCGCTTCATCAACGAAGTAGGCGATATTCTTTCGTTGCACTTCCGCCGCATGCTCCTGGGCCTGAGCGTCTGTAACCGGCAAACAAGCGTTCGCACAAAGAAGCACGCAGGCAGCAAAACGCAGGCATTCCGCTAAACGCAGTCTCATCAATTTGCGCCTCGATCTTCGTCCAATATTGCTTCTTGTTCTCGCGAACGGCAGTTCCGCATTTGCCAGCATCTTAATGCTAGTATGAAATTCTTCAGTCCGCATGCCTTGGAGGCTGGTCGTTGAAAAATAGCGGTCTAAATAGTAGCTGGAATTTTCGTCTGCACTTGATTCCGCTGCTGCTTTTTCCGCTTTTGGTTTCGGCCCAATCGCATCCTTCCGCGGATTCTTCCGCAAACGGCAAGTCGTTTTTACAAGGTTCTGCTGCCTTGCAACGCGGTGACTTTGTCGCTGCTCAGGCCTCCTTCGAAGCCGCGGTTCGCCAGAATCCACGAGACGCTCAGGCCAGAAACGCCCTGGGATTCGTCCTCCTGTCGCAAAATTATGCCGCGAAGGCGATTCCGCAATTCGAAGCTGCTATTCGCTTGAAACCTTCTTTCGTCAACGCGCATGTCAACCTTTCGACCGCACTACTTCGCACGCACGATTTGCAAGGAGCGATCCGCGAAGCGAACGCCGCCATTCGCCTTTCCCCCAACGAACCGGACGCACATCTTGCCCTCGCTCGTGCCCTGGAAGCTTCGTCAAACATCAATGACTCGATTGCCTCGATTCGCCGCGCTTTGGCGCTTGCGCCGTCCCGTGCCGATCTTCATGATGCCCTCGGCTCGATGTTAGTCCGGCAAAATGATTTTTTATCCGCCACCTCCGAATTTCAGGAAGCGCTTCGGCTGAACCCGCGCCTTGCCGCTGCACACTTCCATCTTGGAGTCCTGCAGTTCGAGAAAAAGGAGTTCGCCTCAGCCGAAAACCATCTGACACAAGCAACACAACTCGATCCAAAAAATAGCCTGGCCTTTGGTTACCTTGGCAGAGCTCGCCGCGAACTCGGCAATCTTTCGGACGCCATCGCCGCATTCCAGTCCTCTTTGAAGCTTCAGCCTGCGCAGCCCGAAATTCTCGATCTACTTGGTCAAGCGTTGCAACGTGCTGGAAATCCCGCCGATGCTGCCGTTGCTTTTCGCGAATTGCTCCGGCTGCAGCCACAAAACGCCGCGGCGCAAAATAACCTGGGTCTCGCTCTGCTTCAGTCGGGCGACGGCGATGGCGCCGTGGCTGCTTTTCACGCGGCCCTCCAAATCCGTCCCGGCGACACCGGCTACCAGGCCAATCTTGGCACGGCATATTTACAAAAAGCAGATCATGAAGCGGCGGTGGCCGAATTTCGGAAAGCACTCGTAAGCGCGCCGAATAGCCAATTGCTTCACTACAATCTCGGTCTTGCCTTGAAACTCCAGGACAAACTTCCCGAAGCAGTCGCTGAACTTCGCGCCGCCGAGGCGCTCGATCCGGCGCAGCCTGACGCTCCTGATGAACTAAGGAAAGCGATCACAGCGAAACCTGATTACGCGGAAGCCTTCTACACCCTCGGCACGGTCCTCAAGCAACAGGCAAAATTCCAGGAATCCGCAAATGCATTACGCGAAGCGATACGGCTCCAGCCGGATTTCGCCGGCGCTCACACGACTCTTGCAGCGGTCCTTCGTCAACTCGGTGACACGCAAGGAGCAGCGTCCGAAGCGAGGCTGGGCGCCGGGTTGACAAAACAAAAGACGGACCTTCAGGCCGCCGTCTTTGCAACAAACTCCGGCCGGCGTTTGCGAAACGCGGGTGATTTGCATGGAGCGGTTTCACAATTTCGCGCGGCAATCCAATCCGTCGCGGACTACGCTCCGGCACATTTTGAACTCGCCATTGCACTTCGCCGGTTAGGGAAAAACGAAGAAGCCGCTGCAGAATTCCAGAAGGCCTCGGCGCTCGATCCGAAACTGGCCGCCCCGCAGCCTTAATCTAGCAGCCGATAAATTACCTGGATTGTTAGTTCAACACACGAAGTGCGACCACCGAAGATTCCACTGGCACGCCTCGTGCTACCTTCACTTGAATCACCGCTTCGAACGGTTTCAATTCGCTCGCCTGCGTTACATTCATCTTCTTTAAGAGCTGGCTAAGATAATTTTCCCGCGTCACGAATTCCACCGCGGCTTGTGTCCCAATGGTTGTTGTCCCCGCCAAAATCAACTCCGAATGCTCCGGATTAATCCCTTTCACGAAGGCCACCACGGCATAATCTTCCGCTAGCGAAAAGTTTGAGGGACTCAGTACATAGCTTTCCGCTTCGCCTTTTGCGGGGTGCAAATTAACAATCGACACGTTTCCCTCTTGCGGCCCGCTTTCCACTTTCTTGAACACAAATTCTGTCGTGCTCGGTATATCAAGTAGCGTCAGATTCTCCGAAGGCGACCCGATAAAAATTAGATCGTTGTTCTTTGCGTCATCCAGCGAAAACAGGCTCCCGCGCTTCACGCGCAACGATTGATGCAAGGCGGCGAAGACCATGTCGAGATTGTGCACCGCCAGCACTTCTCCCACACCCGTGTAGTGGTCGAGGATCGGTGAATTCGCGTCTTTCGATCGATCGTAGTACCGCATCCCGGTATTCGGACGGCCAACGAATGCCGCGTTACTGAAAATCACCCACGGTGCTTCCGCCCCGCGCACAAATCCTCTCCAAAATATCCGAACGTGGCGGAAGCCGCGCTTTCTACGGGATTCGTCGCCCAAGTCCCCGCCGAGCTGCCGTTGCCGTGTGTCGTGCCGGCGCGCTCATGGAACGCCACGGTATAGCTACCTTTGGGTACCTCGACCACAAATCGATCTGACGCCCCTTCCGTGCTGTAATATTCCGCGAGTTTTGTCCGCAGTCTTCCCGCTTGCACGCGAACCATGGAATCTAGTTGCGGGTCGAAGTCAGCCTGCCGCGCAAACACTTCCGTCGCAATTTGATATTCCTTGACTGGAACTCCCGGATGTTCGAGTGCTTGCCTGCCCAGGTAACGCAACAGCTTGCACAGCGATTCCGACCCGTGCAGCGCGTGGCTCGCCACAAGCTTTTCAATTTCCGCCTGGTATTGGGTCCTGTCGGTCAAAGCGTCCCTGTTACGTCGATGTCACATGAGCGTACCAACTCGCGCATCTCCTTGCAACATAGAGATTTAAGCGGTGTAACCGTATCAGACGCACAGAGACTTGCCTGTAGCAGCCAAAAGTCCGATAAGTTGCATAATATTTTTGGCTCGAAGTGTCCATTCGCAAGGGACGCAACGAGGTGTGGGTGTGGTTGCCGGTTTTCTGTAGCGCTTAACCGCCCATTTTCGTCGCCTTGTGATTTCCTTCGAGCAGGTCGTGATCGGGAGCAGCTGGGGGGTGCCTTGAGGGAGTGCGCTGGTACGCGCTTCGCTTTCCTTTTCGTGCCCGTTCTCCCTGATTTTCAGTCGTCGAGATTATTAGAATTTCGTTCCAAGGCGAGAAGTGTCCGCCATACGGCTGGGGTAGCTGACTTGGTGCGACACGCAGCGAGTTGATCAGGAGGGGTGGAATGAGAAGTCGTAATTTATCGGGGTGTTTTCTAATTCTTTCTCTCGTCGCGGGTATGGCAGCGACGAAATCTGCCGCACAAGCTGTCTACGGAAGCATTCTTGGCACCGTTACGGACCAGCAGGGCTCTGCGGTCGCCGGAGCCAAGGTAACCGTAACGTCGATCGCCAAAGGTACGATTGACGAAACGACGACTAATGCTGATGGCAACTACACGGTCTCGCATTTAATTCCGGACGTATATAACGTTCACATCGAGGCCACTGGTTTCAAGTCATACGATGTGAAAGGCATCCAGGTGTCTGCTGATACGGCTGCCAAGGTCGACGGGAAAATGGACGTCGGCGCGATTTCGCAGTCAATCGAAGTCACCGGTGAAATTCCTCAGTTGAAGACCGACCGTTCCGATGTCTCCATCACCTTCAACGAGAAATACGCCACCCAACTGCCTATTCTGAATCGCAACTTCACCAATTTTGAATTGTTGTCACCTGGAACCCAGAAGCTCGTTGGGTGGAGCCACGCAGCGACAGAAAATCCTCAGGGCGGCCAGCAGATTTTCGTAAACGGCCAGCACTTTAGCGGCACCGCGTTCGAACTCGACGGAACCGATAACCAGGATCCGATTCTCGGCATCATTGTCGTCAATCCGAACCTCGATGCGATTCAAGAAGCAAAAATGTCTTTGCAAAATTACGATGCGGAATTTGGCAAGGCCGTCGCTGGCGTGGTCACTGTCCAGACCAAGTCCGGTTCGAACGATTTTCACGGCTCTGCATTCTATGATTGGCGGGGCGATGGGCAGCAGGCTCGCGATCCCTTCAAGAACAAACCAACCGACCCTCTTCCGAATGCTAGCTTCAAGCAATTCGGCGGAGCGCTGGGCGGCCCAATCTGGAAGAACAAGCTCTTTTTCTTCGGCGATTACCAGGGAACCAGGCAGACGGGCGGCATCACGAATCAACTAACGATTCCCACAGCGCTCGTTCAGCAAACTTGCAATCCCGCTACGAACACCACCGGGTTTTGCGACTTGAGCGAATATCTCGGTGCGGCAGGTATCAACGGCGGCGGTCAGGTCTTCGATCCAGCCACCGGCATTTCGGCTGACGGTTCCGGTCGCACTGCTTTTGCTGGCAACCTGATCCCCATCGACAGGATTTCCCAGCAAGCGGGCAATATCCTGGCGGCATTCCCAGCGCCCACAAGCTCCGGCGTGCTCAATAATTTTATCAATTCTGGTTCGGGTCCTTACAACCAGAACAGCTTTGACACCCGCATTGACTACAGCGCGCCTCGCGGCTTCCAGGTTTTCGGGCGCTTTAGCTTGGATTACTTCTCGCTCTCCGGCAATGGAGCGCTCGGAGATCTTGGTGGGCCAGGGTTTGGACCGGGAGGCTTGAACGGGAGTTCCACGGTACACAATTACAGCTTGGCCACCGGCTTCAACAAGGCGATCGGGACAAAGTGGCTTACCGACGTGCGCTTCGGTTGGTTCCGGTATAACCCGCAAACGGCTTTCTCCGATAGCAGTGCTTCCCCGATGGACGCTTTCGGTGTTCCCGGCTTGAACAGCGGTCCGGGAGTTGCCGGCCCTCCAACGACCGGCGGCTTGTCCCGATTCCATTTCACTGGAAACGGCTTGAGGAATGGCACGGGTAGTAACGTAGCCGGAGCTGATTCCGGGTCTTTCGGTGACGGTTTGAACGTCGGTCGTTGCAACTGTCCATTGACCGAAAAGGAAGATCAGTTCCAGGCTGTGAATAACTGGACGCGCATCCAAGGGAATCACCAGATCAAGTTCGGAGCAGACATTCGTTATGCGAAGAACCTCCGGGTGCCGAGCGATTCTAACCGCACCGGTGAGCTGGAATTCAATTCCGGTGGCACGGCGAACGCGGGAAACGGCGGCCTTGACTTGGCCACGTTCTTGCTCGGCGATGTGACCCACTTTAATCGCTTTGTGAGCACGAGCCTCAACGCCGCCGAGCGGCAAAAGCGGTGGTTCTTCTATGGCCAGGACACTTGGCGCATGACCTCGAAGTTGACCTTCAATTACGGGTTGCGCTGGGAAATCTATTTTCCAGAAACCGTTAATGGCAAGCAGCAAGGTGGATTCGCGAATCTCGATGAAGGAATCATTCGAGTTGCGGGCGTCGGTAGTAATAGCGAAAACGGTAACACTGACAACACACTCAAGGCCTTCGCTCCGCGTATTGGCGTCGCGTATCAAGTCGATCCCAAGACCGTTGTGCGTATGGGCTACGGTCGCAGCTTCGATATCGGTGTGTTCGGCTCCAACTTCGGCCACGTCGTGACGCAGAACCTTCCGGTTCTCGCCAACCAAGACCTTTCCGATTCCAGCGTCAACGGTGGGACCAACGACCGCAGCGCCATATTTACTCTGGCGCAGGGTCCGTCTCCATTCACTCCGGTGACGGTTCCTTCAGACGGCATCCTGCCACTCCGCGGACCGCTCAACAACGTTGATCCACGCGTGCGGCCGCGCGTACAGCGTTTGCCAACTCTTGACGCGTGGAACGTTACGCTTCAGCGTCAGCTGACTCCAACGATGAACATTGAGATCGGATACATCGGCAACAAGGGCAGCCACATCTTTGCCGGCAACGGTCCGGCTTACAACGCCAATGAAGCAGGGATCGGCTCCGGAACTGACATTTATAAGTGCACGCCAATCACGGGCGGATTCGATTGTAAGGCAGGTTTCGCGCCATCAATCCCGCAAGCAAATCGCCGTCGCTTCAACCTGAACGGTGTGCCGGCGTTTACTTACCCCAATTTCCCCGTGATTGACCCAGTCACCGGGCTTCCAAAGCTCGATGCATCAGGCAACCCTATTCCACTAACCTGCTGCTCGTCCGACATCGGCAATTACTTTGGCAACGACGCCAGCAGTCACTACAGCGCGCTGCAAGTGAAGGTCGAAAAGCGTTTCGCCTCTGGCTTGCAGTTCCTCGGACACTATACCTTTTCACACGCTTACAACTACGACAGCTCATACTATTCTGTTGATCCCCGCTTCTCCTACGGTCCGGATGATTTCAGCCGCAACCACGTATTCGTGATCAGCACCGTTTACGAGTTACCAGTGGGACGGGGAAAGAAATACATGGGCGACATCGGCCGCGCTGCCGATTTCCTGATCGGCGGTTGGCAGATTTCCAACACCACCAATTGGAGCGGTGGCTTGCCCTTTACCCCCACACTCGGTCATTGCGGCGAAATTTCCGATGCAGGTCCGTGCCGTCCAGATGTCCTTCCTGGACAGTCCTTCCACATCGGAAAAACAACGGATGCTAACGGCAATATCTTCTGGTTTACGCCAGTGAGCTCCTTGGATCAATCTCCGGAAATCATTTCGGCGACTGACATCACCGGAACCGACACTTGCCTTGTTGCTCGTCCAACCTCCGGTCCTTTCGCTCTTCCCGCTTGCGGTCATATCGGGAACGCGCATCGCAATTCGTTCCGCGGTCCGCATGCTTTCTTCTCCGACTTGTCGTTGGCGAAGAGCTTCAACTTCACAGAGAAGGTCAAGGCGCAGTTCCGCTTCGACGCTTACAACGTGTTCAACCATCCGGTCTTGGGCTTCAGTTCCACTCAGGGTAACCTCTGCGTCGACTGCAGCGGCGCCGGCCAGATCACGGCAATCGAGGCTGACGCTTCGCCCAACGCCCCGAACGGCATGCGCCAACTGCAGTTCGGCCTGCGATTCACTTTTTAACCCCTAACACCCCAAACAAAACGGGGAGTCCGCTCGCGGGCTCCCCGTTTTTTATGTTCTAATCGCTTTTGGACTACGGTTTACCCTGAGTGAAGATCACGAAGGGCGGTTCTTTGGAGTGCGGCGGCTCGACGCCGCTTTCACGTTCTATGCCCCATCATAAATTCAAAGTACACTGGCCCTCGGTACGGTTCGTTTGTTGTGTCTTCCTTTTCCTTCCACTCTCTTCGCTCTCTTTCGCTCAGTCTCCTCTCTCCTCACCGTCATCTCCTGCCTCCTACGACCAGATTCACCGCCTCACCGACCAGGGAAAATTTGATGAAGCGCTCTCCGCCCTCAACGAAATCCTAAAATCCAATCCTGCCGCAAAAAATCTCTCTCACGAATTTGGCATCATTTACTACCGCAAAGGCGACTATCTCAACGCCATATCTTCCTTCCAGCGCGCCATCGCCGAAAATCCAAATGACAACGAGGCCACGCAGCTCACCGGTCTCTCCCTCTACCTCGCCGGCAAACCTTCGGACGCAATTCCGTATCTTGAAAAAGTCCAATCCTGGTATCCCAGCGCCAGTGTCGACGCTTCCTACATTCTCGGCATCGCTTACATCCAAACAAAAAGCTACTCCAACGCCCGCGCCGCCTTCGCGAAAATGTTTCAAGTCCCGCCCGATTCCGCCGCGGCCTATCTTTTCACCGCGCGCCTTCTGCTCCGCCTCGATTTCGGTCCAGTTGCGGAAGAGTACGGCAAGAAAGCCGTCGAGCTTGATCCCAAGCTTCCGCTGGCCCATCAACTTCTCGGCGAGCTTTACCTGTATCAATCGAAAATTCCCGAAGCCACTGCGCAACTCGAACAGGAGCTGGCCATAAATCCCGGCAATCCCGTCGCATACTACAAACTTGCCGACGCCTATTCCCGCGTGCAAAAATTCGATGAAGCCGAAAAACTCTTGCAGCGCTCCATCTGGCTCGATGCGACTTCTACCGGCCCGTATATTCTTCTCGGCAAAGTTCTGCAGAAAAAAGGAGAAACGCAGTTAGCGATCCGCGCTCTGCAGCGTGCGATTTCCATGGATCCCAACAACAACATCCCTCATCACCTTCTCGGCCAGGCCTATCGCGAACTCGGTCGCACCGAAGACGCCGAGCGCGAACTCAAACTCGCTGAACAGCTTCAGTCCCGCGAAGATCCCAAGCTCAAGCCATGATTTTCGATCGCCCAACTCATAACGTCTTTCGTGCCCGTCGTCTTCGTGTTTCGAATTTCTCTTCCGTATCATCGCTCGGACGTCGGCCGGTTCTGTTTTCTCCGGACCTTGTAGTGGCCGGGCTTCAGACCGGTTCTTTTCTCCGATCTTTTGTTTTTGCCTGATCCATGTCTCCCTCTCAAACTCCGCGCCCCATCGTAGTCGGCCTCGGTGAACTTCTCTGGGACCTTTTCCCGAAGGGCAAACAACTCGGCGGCGCTCCCGCGAATTTCGCATACATCACGGCGCTGCTCGGCGATTCCGGCATCGTTGCCAGCCGTGTCGGTGACGATCGCCTCGGTCAGGAAGCGCTTTGGCATCTCAAGTCCAGCGGGCTTGACGTCAGCCGTATTCAGCGTGACCTGACTCATCCGACCGGCACCGTCAAGGTCGAAGTCGATCTTAGGGGACAACCCGAATATCACATCTCAGAAAACGTCGCCTGGGATTTTCTGGAATTCTCTGAAGACTGGATTTCGCTGGCCCGCGCCACTCACGCCGTTTGTTTCGGCTCTCTTGCTCAGCGCAATTCCGTTTCGCGTGCCACCATCCGCGCTTTTCTCTCGGCGCTCCCGTCCTTCGCGATCGGCATCTTTGATGTCAACCTTCGCCAATCGTATTTCAGCGGCGATCTCCTTCGTGATTCCGCGCGCCACGCAACGATTCTCAAGCTCAATCACGAGGAATTTCCGCGATTCCTTGATGTCTTGCGATGTCCGCTCAAGGGCTCCGAACGTTCCGACATTTTCGCCGCCCGTTGGCTCTGCCGCGAACTTGGAATTCGTCTTGTTTGCATCACTCGCGGCCCGGCGGGCAGCGCATTGATCACTGCCGAGTCGCACCATGAGCACCCAGGATTTTCCGTCAAAATTGCCGACACTGTCGGCGCGGGTGACGCTTTCACCGCCGCCCTCGTGCACCATGCGCTGCGCGGTTCATCACTCGCCGCAATGAATGTCGCTGCAAACCGCATGGGAGCGTGGGTCGCCTCGCAAGAAGGCGCAATGCCCGCGGCCGACCCCGAAATCCTCGCCGAAGTCCGTGCCGCATAATCTGCGTTCAGTATGTCTTCTGCCACCGGTCGAATTATTTAGCGAAGCTTCCGTTAAGTCTTTTAGAACCCATACTTACGCAAACTACTCCTGCCAACTCCTTCAGGATTCAGTACCTACAAAAAATAGGGGGAGGGATC
>WNGP01002299.1_pt1 | contig 15951 bp, 13 predicted proteins | sample 5407671 | NCBI WGS metagenome assembly WNGP01 (sample SAMN13153381, study PRJNA577476) | soil metagenome | isolation source: 40 cm soil or saprolite under Garry oak tree replicate 2 | place: USA:California | collected 2016-06-15 | reverse complement strand
GCCGGGCCGCAGGTCACGCTCCCCTGGAGGCGATGATCGGCACGGTGCCGCCGCCGACCAAACCGCCTCGTCGAGGTTCCCCGTCGGCGCAGTAAGCGTCGCGAACAGGCCAGACCATGGGAATCCTCCGCGCCGCTCAACAGCCAGCCCCGGGCACCGACCCGCTCGGCACGCCACCCATGTTCGATGTCAAGATTCCGTTGACGCCCGCCAGGGCCGCCGCCATCCTCCGCGCGCTGGCCGCACTTGACGCCATCCCCGCCCACCGCCGCGAGCTGGACCTCCGCGAGCACCAGCTCATCACCGGCGCCCGCACGGCCGGCGCCACCTGGCAGCAGATCGCCGCCCGTCTCGGATACAAGGACCGCCAGGCCGCCCAGCAGCGCTACCAGGCCCTCACCCGCGCCCTCGCACCACCGTCACGGACGCGTACGCGACAGCCCTGACCTGCGAAAACATAATGAAAATTTGTTCTAACAAAAGGTAACGGGCGTGGACTCGAGCGTGACGATCTCGATGCCGTCCTTGCGCAGCTGGCGGCCCAGCGTGCGGACGGCGCCCATCCGGGCCCTGACCGTCCACACGGTGGCCCGCCGTGAGCCGGGCCGGGCCGGGTGCGGGGTGCGGGTGCACACCATTCCGCTGTCCTTGGCCACGTCGATCGCGGCGACCCGGTCATGGACCCGCTCGTGTTCGGTGTCGTCGATTACCTGCGGTCTGCTCACCGCTTCCTCCTACGCTAGGGAGTGATGGATAACGGCGAGCTGCCCGGGGGTCCCGGTCGGCGGGCACCAGGCCCGGAATACTGACCGGCGTGCTCGAGGCAACACTGCGCGACCCTCAGGTCAAGACCCCAGCGCCAGGCTAAATTACGGGTTCGTATCCCATAGTGCGCCGACGTCACGGGCAGCCCGCCCCTACCGTCCCCCACCCCGCACCTCGGCACCAGCCCCAGCCCGGCCGCGGCAGCGTCCCCAGCCCGCCGCGACCGGCACCGGCCCCGATTTTCACGCCGCGCGACCATCCCCCAGATGAGATGGCTAAATTGGCCCAACTCGGGTATGGCGTGTTGCCGCCGTTGACGGCGACCACTCCCGCGTCCCTGGAATGCCCATCTCCCGTCCCCGGCCACAGCGCCCCAGGTCATACCAGTGAGAGAACGATCGCGGCGCAATTAGTCGGCCAGCCCGGCGCGGCGCTGCTGCGCTGACGGCCGCCGGTCCAAGCCGCCGGGGTCGGGACCGCGCCGCGCCGCCGCCACTAGGCCGCCAGCACTACCCACCCCCGCAGCGCCTCCCGACTGAGTACGCTGCCGAGCCGGTCAGACAGCTGCCGTCACCGTGCCGCGCACCCGAAGCCATCGCGAACCCTGTACCCGGACTGATTTCAGACCCGTTTGTCCAGAACGGTGCCTTTTGTGGCTCTTGGCATCCGCGCCCGTCAAGCCGTACTTCACCGATGACAATGCCATTGGCACTTTGTCTGAGGGGACGGTAGCCTTCAGGCGGGATTATAAATTGAGATATGCCTGCTCTACGAAGGGTTGGAGGAGAGCCTGCGTCAGCGGGCAGGTCAACTACGATGCCCTAAGCAAAATTCGCACCATGGGTGCGAATTTGAATGTCAAGGTGCTCGCGAGCTAACTTCGTCACTAGTGACCTGCAGCCTGCCGGACTAGGGGGACTCATGACGAAGGTCGTAGGCGACGGCGCGAACAAGAAGCGAGGCGGTAGCGGAGCGAGGCGTTACCCGCTGGCGGGCGTAGGGATTCTCGGCTTCAGCGCCGTCGACAAGCTCGTTCCGTGGTGGGGCGCGCTCCTGCTGGGCGCGTTCGCCCTCGTGGTCGCGCTTGTTCAGTCCGTCATGCCCCAGGAGTCTTCAGACCGGGCTGGCGTGATCAGGGAGTTTCTCATCTTCTTGCTGGCAGCGAGGCCAAGCCTGCCGCGCGGGTGGCGTGTGCGCCACACCAGTGCACCAGAACGCACAAGCGACAAGGAGGTCCGATGATCCCCGAGCAGGACCCGCGAGCGAGGAATCGGCTCCTGTCGAGAGCGGAACTGGCGGACCTCATCCAAGCCAACCGCGCGACCATCACGAACTGGGCGGGACGGCATGCGGGGTTTCCGCAGCCCGTCAGATCCGGCGAAGACGAATACTACTGGCTGGAAGATATCGCGCGATGGGGCGACTCACGGCCGGTGCAGAGAGCGGAGTTGCTGCCTGACGAGTCTTCCGGGTGCACGTATGGCCAGCGTCTACGCCGTGCAGCGGCTCGATCCCGCGCCGCGTGGCCGAGCGCGGCCGAGACCGAACAGGTGGAGCAGCAGGACATACTGGATGAGCTGCTCGGCCCGGGCGCGAAGGAACTGCTCGATGGCGTTCCCCCGGACACTGGGTACCTGGCCTTGCTGATGTCGATAATCTTCCTGTGCCGCTGTGCCCCTGCCGAGTGGCGGAAGCTGCAGCAGGTCATCGCCGCGGCTGGGCCCACCAGGCTTTCGGCTCAGCAGTTCATACGGCAGATTGGCGATCTGGCAGATCATGCCCTGCGGGAACGCGCCGTGATGCCGGGTGTGCGTGCTGCGGTCGACCAGCTGAAGGTGCGGTCGACGCCTGGGCTCGTCAGCCTCGTCTCACGGTGCGAACCGCTTGGTAGCTACGCGTTCCTCCAGTTGCTTGACGCGTTCGCGGCCAAGTCCCGTCTTGGCGCCGCCGATTCCTTCACCCCGAGGGAAGTGGCGCGCCTCATGGCTCGGCTGGTCGTCGCGGACGCGGCTACCGGACTTCCGGCCTACGACCCATACCTGCGCGGCGGCGAGTTGCTCCGCGCCGTGATGGAAACGCGTGATCCCATCGACCACCTGAGTCTGCATGGCGACAGCCCGTATTCGCAGACCGTGCCGTTCGCGGGCATGAGCATCATGCTTCATGACGACAGGGACATCGAGATGCATCAGGGGGGCGCCCCGTGGGACAGTCCTGGCAGGCGCCGGATCACGGCGAGCGCCGTCTTGCTTAACCCGCCCTTCAACCTGCCACCTGGCGGAAATCCGGCGGACGCGTCCTGGCCATTCAGTGAACCCCCAGCCGACAAATCCCACTTCGCCTGGCTGCAGTATGCCGTGACATGCCTTGCGTCAGGAGCGCGCGCGGCGGTGCTGATGCCCAGGCATGCGAGCGCCACAACCGATCAGGGGCAGCGCGCCATTCGCGAGAGGATGGTGAACGAGGGAGCGGTCGAAGCCGTCGTCATGCTTCCGGGACGCATGTTTCCGGCAAGCACCGCCAACGTGAACCTGTGGATCGTGGGGCGGGGCGGCGGCTCTCCGGGGCGTGTCTTGCTCATTGATGCCTCCCGTATGCTCAACAAATCAAAGAAGGGACCGGTGCTGGCCCCTGGCGCGGCAGAGCAAATCACGGCGTTCTACCTGAAGCGGCAAACTCTGGAGCCTGGCGAAGTACAGCAACTCACTGGCGGCGGGCAGGCGGTCGTTGCGGAAGCTGATGCCATTCGAGACGCCGGATTCTCACTGAGCCCGGCCGACTACCTCAACGGTACAGTGCGCGGAAACCCGGGACCGCGGCTGGAGTCAAGTCCGACCGGAATATCCGCGCAGGACGTCATCGCGGCGTTGACAGAGCAGGCGGCGCAAGCGCAGCTCTGTGACAGGGAAGTAAACGAGCTGCTGTCGGTCGTGCAATCAATAGACCCCGCGCACGATCGGGCGCGTGTGCCGCTCCGGGAACTCTGCAGCATGAAGACGGGTCCGTCCTTTAGCCGCCTTGGGCTCAAGGAGCGCACGGAACAGGGAACGGTGCCCGTTGTGATGCCCAGGCACCTCCGCGACCGGCGCATCGTCGCAACCGGAATAGACAAGGTGAGCGCGGACACCGCAAGCGCGTTCGGTAAGCTCCGGCTAGCCCCTGGTGACATCCTTTGCGTACGGTCAGGGGCGATTACCGAGCCGGCGATCGTCCGGGAGGATCAGGAGGGATGGCTTTACGGGACCAACCTCATCAGGCTGCGGATCGATCGTCCTGAGAGAGTAGATGCCAGTTACCTGCTAGGTTTCCTCAGCCTTCCCGAGACGCAGGAATGGATTCGCGGTCAAGCCGCCAGAACCGCCACGTCATCAATTAGAACGGAGTCGCTGAAAAACTTGACCGTCACCTGCCCGCCAATCGAGGCACAGCGCCGGATCGGTGCGCTATTCCGCGCTATCGATGCGCAAATCTCCGCGCACCGGCAGATGTTCGAGGAGGCTGCCGCCGCGGTCCGCGTCAAAGTTGGCGAGCGCCTGGTCGACGGGTCACTGTTCCTCCGATAAAGCTTCGCCGACTGAGTGGGGCCATGACCACGCCAACCATGGCCGCGGTGGTCCTGGGTGAGGCCGCTGTCCTGCCTGGTGGACGGGCTGTATTGGGCCCTGTTAGCGTGGATGATGCACCTTCCGCCTAGCGCGGTTCCGCTCGTCAGTGACTACCGTTTTCGCAGGTCTGCACAGCGCTTGGCGCGGTTGACCTGAAAAGCGGAAGGTCGGCAGTTCGACCCTGCCCCTGACCACAACTAACTTCCTGGGTGATCAGTCAGCCCTCTCACCTGCGCAGACAGCAGGAAGAGAGGGATTCCTATGGCGCTGTCAGCGCTCCCCGAATCCAAGATCAACACAGAAGTAACACAACCGGCCGTGAGCACAGCCCCGCGGCGTGCCCGGCGCGCGGGGAAGGCGTCCCGCGGGGCACGCAGCGCGGCCCGCGTGACGGGGATACCCGCGAGTCCTCCCGCGATCCTGCTCGTGTGGTGGTGGAGGTGGAGTGCGGGATTCTGGTGTACCCGCCGGAGGAGGAGGGGGAGCCGTGGCGGGCGACGTTCACCGAGAACGGGCGGCGGCGGTTCCGGCAGGCGATGACCGAGGCGGAGCTGGCCGCCAAGCTGGAGAAGGTCACCGAGCGGCTGCGGGTCGGGGCGCCGGACATGCAGCGGCCCGGCGCTGACCTGATCGCTCACTACCTGGACCCCGACCGGCTGCCGGTCGCCAAGCGGTGGTCCCGGTGGTCCCGGCGGCACGCCGACACCCAGCGCAGGCTGTGCCAGCGGTTCGCCGCCCCGGTCATCGCGGCGGTCACCTGCCAGGACATCACCGCCAGTCACATGCAGCAGATCGTCAGCTCCGCGCCCACCGCCAGCGAGGGCGACCGGCTGCACAGGTGCCCGTCGGCCATGGTGACCGCGGGCATCAAGGGCGGGTACCTGGCTAATCCGCGGCTGCGTGAAGTGCACTGGCAGGCGGGGGACCGGCCCGTGCCCGAGCCGCAGGCCAGCGCGTCCGGGGAATCGGCGCTGTGGGTCGACCCGGCCGAGATCCCCGCCGCCGCGGATATCGGCAAGCTCGGCCAGGCGCTGGCCGCCGGGCAGCGGGGTGAGCTGGATGAGCTGATGGCCAATGTCGCGGCCTACGCCGGGCTGCGGCAAGGCGAGCTGTTCGCCCTGACCGCCGGTCAGATCGCCGCGGACGCCCGGCGGCGGCGAGGGCGAGGATCAGGAGCGTTCGGGCGTAGTTGGTCGGCTGGTCCCAGGGGGCCCGGGCCTGCGGGCGGTAGGCCGTGTCGATGATCCGCTGGGTCATCTGCGCGGCCTCGGCGTACCTGCCTGCCAGCAGCAGCGAGGTCGCGGTGTAGGGCGGGTCCTCGGCCCTGGGGACCGAGTACACGCTGGCGGCCGGGGCCGACGGGCCGAGCTGCGCCATCGCGGCGGCGGCCCTGCGCCTGGCGTCGGCCATCCCGGCTGTATCGCCGAGCATCGCCCGGCAGCGCATCTCCTGGGCGGCAAGCTTGGCGTGCGCTACCGACCCGGGCTGCCCGCCGGCCTGGCGGCGCCGGGCGGCGGCCGCCGAGGCCAGCGGGTCGCCCTGGTACCAGGCGATCAGCGACCGGGTCAGCGCCGCCCAGCCGAGCAGTTCCCGGGTAGGCGGCGTCCCGGCCGCGCCGTTCGGTATCGGTACACCAGATGACCGCGGCCGCGTGCTCGCCGAGGTCAGCCGCCGAGATCGCCAGCAGGCTGGACAGCCAGCCGGCCGTAACCGTCAGATCCGGCCGCTGGCGGGGCGCGGACCGGCCGAGCAGCGTCCCGGCGAACGACCGGGCGCTCAGCAGCTCGCCGTAGACGGCGGCCGAGGGCGCCACGGCGAGAGCGTGCGCGTAGTGCCGCACCAGCTCCGCCAGCCCGTCGGCGCCGATGTCCGGCCCAGCCGGGTCACCGGTCATCGCGACCTGGAGCGCCTCGACCGCACCCGATGGCTTCCGCCGCGGTGTGCTGGCGTTCCCCGCCCGGCGCGGCGGCGGCTGCTGGGCGGCGTCCCGGATCGCGCCGCCCGCGCCGAGGGCGTCGTCCAGGCGCGCGGCCAGGTACGGCGATGACGGCTCGTGCCCGGACAGGACCTTAGACAGGTAGGACGGGTCGTAGTTCGAAGCCTTGGCCAGGCCGCGCAGCGACATGCCGCGCTCGGTCATCAGCCGCCGGACCTCGGCAGCGAAGTCCGCCATTCGCGTGTGCCTATCCCGCCGGGTGTGGACCTGTGGACCGTCCTGCGGGTGGTGCTCCGCGCGGTGCTGTTCGCGGTCGACCGGCACCGGGCGCGCCAGGTCACCGGTATTCCTGCCGAGGAGCGGCGGCCATGACCGAGGGCTACGCAAAGATGAGCTGGCGTGCGCTGTGGCTCGTTCGCGAGGAGCCGGACCAGGTGCTGCGGCTCCAGGCATTCCGGGTCGCGCATCCGGAGGTGATCATCGGCGACGGCGGGTTCGGGGTGTGGCAGGCCCGCATCCCCGAGCCGGACGGCGAGCGGATCATCAGCCGGTACACGCTGCGCGAGCTGCTCGACAAGGTCGGTGAGTTCACTGGGGAGCACAGCGCTCACTAGCAGCGAGGATACGCTCAATCGCCAGTCGCTGACCGCCGTCGACCCGGTGACAAGGAAGCAGCACCGACCTGAAACCCACGCTAGGGCACGACCCTGTAGGCGACTCCTGCAGCCGTCCTGGTCCAGGCGATGATGCGCTCCACATGGACCAGCAAGGGCTGGGAGAACGTCGAACGCCACTGCTCAAAGGACAAGGCGCCCAAAGACTGCGCGTACTTCTCCCGGAACTTCGCGGCCAGGAAGTGCAGGTGCCGATCCGGCCCGGCGATGAGCTCCGCCCGGCCCTCGGCCAGCACGATGTCCTGTCCGCCGTCTGCCGAGTCCAGCGCCAGGCTGACCGCAGGCGACAGCCGCACATCCCGGACCTTCGCGGTCTTGGGCATGCTGAAGACCAGCACCATCGGGTCGTGCCAGGCGAACCAGACAGGAACGTTGTGCGGGCGCCCGTCGGGGCGGACTGTGCCGAGCCAGATGATCGGCTCCGCCGACAGCCGCTGGGCGGTATGACGATCATCGGCTCGCGTCACGTCCAAGAGCGCCACCGTCCCACCCTAGCTTCTTCGGCCTGACAGACCCCGGACGGCTGAGCTGTGCGATCTTGTGACCTGCGGGCAGAGGATGGGCCCCCGGAGCCTTGTGCTGGGGGACTCTGGCCAGCTGACCCGCCGGACCAGCCACAGATCGCCACCGCGCTTCGGCCGAAGTCATCTCTCCGGCTTTTCAGGTCGACGTAACCAAGGCGTGTTCGAGCTCGTGTCGGTCCGAAACGGCGCGCTAGGACTGTGTCCCGATGGCGACGGGAGAGGGGCATGGCGCGCTGGGCGAAAGGGGAAAGGACCGTTCAGCTCCTCGTCGGCCGGAACGCCTATATTTCCGATTACCGGTGTCTTGCCGCCCGCTGACAGGGCAAAGCCATTGGGCGTCGTTTTGGCGGAAACAACCCTGGCGGGCACGAGATCATGGGATCCGGACTTCCTCGATCTGGACCGGGCGGTGCTCGCGCAGCGACAGCGTGCAGGCCTCGGCTACCCAGCCGGTCTCGACCGCATCCAGGACCGTGCAGGGTGATGCGCGCCGGCCGGCCACTACCTCGGTGAACGCCGTCAGTTCGGCGTGAAACGCCTCGGCTAGCCGGTCCATGAAGAATGTGAACGGCTTGCCGTCCGGGAACGACACGCCCGGCTCGGCCGACCGCAGCGGAAGCCCCGGTCCCAGTCCGGCCGCCATGCTGTCCCTGGTGCCGTGCACCTCCAGCCGTACGTCGTGGCCGCGCGCGTTGTACCGGGTGTTGGAGACGACTGCGAGCGCGCCGCCGTCCAAGGTCAGCACGGCCGAGGCGGTGTGGACGTCGCCGAGCTCGCCGAACCATTCCGCGTCCTGGTTCGTGCCCGCGGCGTACACCTCGGTCACCTCCTGCCCGGTCACCCACCGGACGGCGTCGAAGTCGTGCACGGCGCAGTCGCGGAAGATCCCGCCCGACGCGGCGAGGTAGGCACGTGGCGGCGGGGCAGGGTCGAGCGTCGTGGACCGGACCGTATGAACCATGCCGAGGTCGCCGTCGGCCACCGCGGCGCGGGCGGCGGCGAAGGCCGGGTCGAACCGGCGCGGGTACCCGATCTGGACCTGCACGCCCGCGTCGGCGACCCGGCGGGCCAGTTCGGCTGCCAAAGCGCTGTCGCGCGCCACCGGCTTCTCGCAGAATGCGGGGATGCCCGCGGCGACGCAGAGCAGGATGAACTCGGGGTGGAGGTCGGTAGGTGCGGCAATGACCACCCCATCAACCCCGGACGCTAGCAGCGCCTCCGGGGTATCTGCCACCTGTGTGCCGAGTCTCCCCGCGACTTCCTCGACCAGCGCTGGCACCGGGTCGCTCACCACCAGCGAGTCGACGGTAGGCAAGCTGGTAAGCGTCTCGGCGTGGAAGGCGCCGATCCGGCCGAGGCCGAGCAGTCCGAGTCTCATCAGTCCATCCCTCCCAGCACGTTCTGATCCCAGTCGATGACCGAGCCGGTGACCACGCCGGACCGGTCGGACAGCAGGAACACCACGAATTCGGCGATCTCGCCGACCTGCCCGAGCTTGCCCATCGGCAGCGATGCGCCGGCCTTGGCCCGCCAGTCGTCGCCGGCGCCGTGGAACCGGCGCTGGGTGGCGTCCTCGCCCTCGGTGTCGGTCCAGCCGATGTTCAGGCCGTTGATCCGGATCCGGTCCCAGCGGTGCGTGTGCGCCGCGTTGCGGGTCAGCCCGGCCAGCCCGGCCTTGGCCGCGACGTACGGGGCCAGGTAGGGCTGGCCGGCGTGCGCCGACGTGCTGCCGATGTTGACAATGGTGCCAGGGGCCTTGCGGGCAACCAGGTCGGCGACCACGGCCTGCATGAGGAAGAACGGGGCTTTCAGGTTCACCGCGATGTGCGCGTCGAACAGTTCCGGCGTGGTGTCGAGCAGCGTGCCCCTGCCGATGGGCCCGGCCGCGTTGACCAGGCTGTCAACCCGGCCGATCTCGGCGGTCACCGCGGCCACGCAGGACCGTGCCTGGGCCACGTCGCTCACATCGGCCTGCACGAACAGCGCCTTGGCCCCGGCCTCGGTGAGCTCGGCAGCCATCGCCTCACCCGGCTCGCGGCGCCGTCCGGTGACCGCGACGAGCGCCCCCTCCCGGGCCGCCGCCCGGGCGATGCCCGCGCCCAGCCCTGCCGTACCGCCGGTGATCAGTACCACCCGGTCCCGCAGCAGGGCGTATGGCCTGGTCCCGTGTGGCGCGGTCACGACGACCTCCGGGTACTCCATGCCACGAGTTCGGTCTCCAGTTGCTGCCGTGACCAGCGTTCGGCTACGGCCCGCGCCAGAATGTCGGCCTGGGTCGGCGGTGCGAGGCCGCCGACGGGCTGGTCCATGTCCAGGTTGCTGGGGAACGGGTAGCCTTCGGCGCACGCCGCGATCACGTTGGCGATCGCTGCTGGCGATGCCCCGTCGTCGGCCATGGCCTGTAGCGCCGGGGACACGGCGACTGACATCGCGGACCGGTCGACGGCCTCCATGGCCCGGCCGAACGCCGAGGACACCTGCAGCAGGTTGGCCATCCGCCTGACGCCGGCGGTCCGGTTGGCGCCTGCGGCGTGGAACAGCGCCGGATTGAAGAACACCGCGTCGCCCTTGCGCAGCGGCAGCTGCACGCGGTGCGCCTCGAAATACTCCCGGAACTCCGGCCGCCGCCAGGTCAGGTAGCCAGGCAGGTACTTCTGCGAGTGCGGCACGTACATCGTGGGGCCGGTCTCGGCCGGCATGTCCGTATGCGCCACCGCGCCCTGCAAGGTCAGCGCCGGAGAGAGCCGGTGGACATGCGCCGGGAACCGCGCGGCCTGGATGTCCGTGGCGAACCCCAAGTGATAGTCCCGGTGTGGCTCTTGCGCGGCGCCGCCCGGGTTGACCACGTTGACCTGGGAGGTGACCTGGTAGCCGGGTCCCAGCCAGGCCCGGCACGCAGTCGCGATCAGGTCGTTGGCGTAGTAGTCCGCGAACACCTCGGGGGCTCGCAGGGCCAGCTTTTCCAGGGCGTTCCAGATCCGGTAGTTCTGCCCGGCGGCGAAGTGGTCGCCGACCGTGCCGCCCGCCGCCCGCTGGGCGGTGATGATGGCCTCGAACTGGCGTGTGGCCCGGTCGATGACCCACGGGTCATCGAACGCACCGGCCAGGACCACGATGCCCGGGCCGTCGAGCAGGGCGCTTGCCAGCTCGGCTTCCACGCGCGGTCGGCGCGCCGGTCGGGACAGCTCCGTCCGCAGCCGCGCGCCGTCGTAGATGAGCACGTTCTGGTCGACCGTGCTGGCGTACGGGTAATCGGCCAGGTCAGTCTTCTGGTTCACCAGGTCGATGAGGTCGGCCAGGCGGCAGTCATCGGCGGACAGGTAACAGTGCTCGGCATCAAAGGTCATCTGCTTGCTCCTGAAGAGTTCGGGCGCGGGCACCATCGCATCACCGGTCGTCGTGGCAGCCCGTCGCCTCGGGTCAACGGGCTGCTTCGCTGATGAGCGGCTGGCTGGCCGTAGGGGAAGGCCGGCGGCGCGATAACAATCGTCGATGAGCTGCATGCTGGCGACCGCGTCGTCGGCCCCGGTGGGCAGCGGGGCACCATCGCGCAGATGCTCGGCGAATGCCTCGAGCTGATAGGTATAAGAGGACCGGCGGCCGAGTGCTTCGGTGCGGGCTCCGTTCGCGGTGGTCACGGTGATCCGGTCGTCCTGGTGCGGCTCGATGAAATTCAGGGCGGTCGCCTCGCCGCGGCTACCGATGATCCGGCAGCGGTATAGCCGGCGGTCGGCGGCCATACTGCAGCGGGCCCGTCCGGTGGCGCCGCCGGAGAATACCAGGTCGGCTTCGAGCCATTCATCGACTCCGGGGTGCCCGGCACGTTCGCCGGCGCGGGCGGCCGCGACCCTGGGCGGCCCGCCGGCCCAGTGGGCGAGGGCATGGTGCGCGTGCAAGCGGTAGCAGCCGATGTTCATCAGGGCGCCGCCGGCGAGTTCGTAGGACCAGCGCGGGTCACGGTTATCGGGGGCGGGCATGAACATGTCGATCTCGGCGGCGCGCAGTTCGCCGAGTTCACCGCTGTCCAGCAGTTCGTGGAGTCGGCGCGTAACGGGGTGATAGAGGTAGTGGAAGCCTTCCATGAAGGTCACTGATGCTGCCGCGGCCGCATCGCGGACGACCAGCGCCTCATCGGCGTTGCTGGCAGAGGGTTTCTCGGAGGGCACGTGCTTGCCGGCCTGGATAGCGGCAAGATTCCACGGGCCGTGCAGGGCATTGGCGAGCGGGTTGTAGATCGCCTCGACGTCACTGTCGGCGAGGATGTCGGCATAGGTGCCGAGTGCTCGCTCCACTCCGTGCCGTTGGGCGAAGTCCTCGGCGCGACGGCGGTCCCTGGCCGCTACGGCGACAAGACGATGGCCGGTGACGCGGGCGGGTCTGACGATGGCGAGGTCCGCGATCCGGGCGGCACCAAGCAGGCCGATGCGGATAGGGGCCGCGGTCACCTTACCGGTCATGAGCCTGCACCTGTCTGTGAGCATGTCGAGACGAACACGACATTGCATGACCGTATCCGTCAAGTCAACAGACTCATGTCCCTCAAAAACCCATCATTTTGACAATAGGTCACGCTATCGGCGCACTGGCGTGCCGGTCCGGCATAGCCCGCAAACATTCCGAGACTGGTCTCCGTACCAGCTGATGAAGTAAAGCGGCCGAACAGAGTTGGCTCGCGCAGTTAGTCGGAACCCGAGGACTCACGGTGGCCGACGACGACCGTAGATCGCCTGCTGTCGCTATACACGAGAACATCAAAAATCCATCAGAACGGAAGCGCGTCCCACCCTGCCCCGATCCGGGAAACCGCCCGTCCTCGGTCATCCGCACCAGCACGCTGCGGCGCCGGTGCAGGTCCATCCCGACGACCTGCCGGCCGTCATATGCTTCCGTCATCGTGGGCCTCCCTTGCCTGGTGGAGACGGATGCTTCGCACCTTCCAGCATCCGCCAGGAGCGGAGGCCCGCTCCTTCATCGCATCACGTTTCAGTGGGGATCATTTTCACGTTTCGGGTCTGACATTCTGGTCTGCAGTCTGGCCCGGCTGTGGCCGCTGCCATGTCGTGTGCGGTTCGTGTCGGCCTGATGGCTTTCTGTGCAGTGTGGGAGGTTTCCGGGCATGCTGCCGCTGCTGTGGCGGGTGTCCTGGGGTGATTGTCGTGCGTTTCGCGGGGCTGCCGTTTCCCGGTGCGGTCTAGGGCGGCCCTGCCGCGAGCGCGGTGAGGGTCTTGCGGTGGCGGCGCCGTGTTCTGGGCGGGAGGCCGACGGCGGCGCGGCGCTGGTTTTCTTCTTGCCGGGCGTCCCATGCGGCGAGGATCCGCTGGTTACGGACGGCCAGCAGGGTAGTGACGAACAGCGTCAAGGGCGCCAGGCCCATGAGGCGGCACCAGCCGCGGCTGACGTCGTTGCTGGCGGGGTCCTTGGCGGTTGCGAAGCCGCGCCCGGCGCCGGTGCGGCGGGCGTAGGACCGGCGGTGCGCGGCTGAGGGGTAGTCGTGTTTCTGCGCCGTCTTGGCTGTTACTTCTGGCGGCATGGTGATGGTCTGCTGGGTGCAGCAGGCCTGGGGATCCTCGGGCGGGGTGAGGATCTCCGGCCGGTCCCGGTCCAGCCGCATCGATGCGGGCCGGAGCGGGCAGCGGATCTTGCCCATGGCGGCAGGGCACTGGACCCGGTGATAGCCGTCGGCGTCGTCGAGGGTGATCTTGCCGAGCTTGCAGCGGGCAGTCTCGGCGGTCTTGGCCACTGTGGCACCCGCCAGGCCATCGCCCAGGCCGTGCGCCACGTTGGCCGCAGGCGTTGCGGCGGTCCCCAGTCCCGGCAGCCACCTCGGTAGGGCACGAACCGGTACTTTCCGCCGCGCCGAGTCGAGCATCACGATCGAAGTGGCGTAGATTAGCCCGCCCGTCGTCAGCGAGACCGGTCGCCCCGTCCGGCCCGCCTCGCCCGCATGAGAGCATGGGCATGCTCATAGGACGCCATCGCCGCTGCACCGGCTACGGCGCCCGCGGTGGTCCACCTGATGACCCGATCAGCCGCCATCACCGGGTACCAGCAAGAACAATGGTCATGGTCAGGGCGATAGAACCAGCATGCGCAATTGGCAGGCCTTGGTCCTCGGCCACAGTCTCGCCTGGGGAATCCTGACGGTCAGGAACCCGGGGCGTCGCCATGTCCGAAAGACGCCCGCAGCGCATCCGTCAGCAATGCGACCAGCGCCTCGAGCTGCACGTCGGCCGGCGAGGAGGCCTCCTGGTCCGCCCCGTCCAGCGCCCGGGCGGCAAGCCCCGCCTTGCCGTCGATCAGCCCGGCGATCCGGGCGTCGATGGTCTGCGCGGCGATGATGCGCCACGCGGTGACCGGTTCGGCCTGCCCGATGCGGTGGCTGCGGTCGATGGCCTGGGTCTGCTCCGCGTCGGTCCAGGACAGCTCGGCCAGCACGATGTTCGAGGCGACCTGCAGATTCAGGCCCACGCCAGCTGCGGTCAGCGAGCACACCGCGACCGTGACGTCCGGGTCGTTCACGAAGGAGTCGACGTTCGCCTGCCGCGCCGTGGGCGTCTGGCCGCCGCGGATCGACGAGAAGCGCACCCCTTGCCGGGCGAAGGTCTCTTCGGCGGCGTCCATCACGTCGACGTGCTTGGCGAAGAAGACGACCTTGCCGGCGCTGCGGGCCAGCTGCGTCGCGTAGTCCGCGGCCAGTTCGGCCTTCGCCTGGCCGATACGTCGCATCATGGTGAACACGTTCTCGCCGGACTGCGCAGTCGTCGCGTCCTTCAGCTCCGACCGGGCCACCCGGCGGACGAGGTCGTGGTCGATGCCCTCGACGCCGGCGTCGGAGGACCGGTTCGCGACCGCGGTCTCGTACCGCGCCACCATCCGGCCGGCGAGGTCCCGTTCTGCCGCCCGGATCGACCGGCCGGCCCGTCCGTCCAGTTCGACGGGGAGGTCGGCGATGCGGCGGGCGGGGATGTCGGCGGCCACGTCGAGCTTGCGGCGGCGCACGATGCCGAGGTCGATCACGCACTGGCGCGCCGCGGCGTGGAAGCCCCGGTCGGCGGGCGTCAGGCCGGTGTCCTCGAGCGCGTCCGCCAGCTCGTCGAGGGGCTTGCTGTCGTCGATCCAGCCGAGGAACTGCCAGATCACCCGGAAGTCCTCGATGTCGTTGATCAGCGGTGTGCCGGTCAGCGCCATCAGCAGGGGCCGCGCCGTACGGGACCGGATGCGGTCGGAGAGCGCGAGGACGCGCTGCGAGCGCTGCGAGGTCTTGTTCTTGATGAAGTGGGCCTCGTCCACGACCATGCCGCGGAAGTCGAAGTCGCCGAGCCAGCCCATGTGGCGGTCGAGCACCTCGTAGTTGAGCACGACGATATCGGCGAAGCCGTCGACAGCCTCGCCGTCGCCCTGCACCACGGTGGCCGGGCGGTGGGGCGTCCAGCGGGCCGCCTCACGGGCCCAGTTGGTCTTGACGACGCTCGGCACGACGACGAGCAGCGGGTAGGCGTTCGCTGCTTCCGCGGCGAGCAGCGCCTCGGCCGTCTTGCCCAGGCCTGGCTCGTCGGCGAGCAGGAACGTCCGGTGACCGGCAGCGGCCGCGGCGACCACCTGCCCCTGGTGCGGCATCAACTCCAGGCCCGCCGGGGTGAAGCGTGCCGTCGGCGCCGGGAGCGCCATGCAGGCTGGGGCACCCCCGTCGGCGCGCTCGAAGGAACTCAGCAGCGGGCCGAGCAGTTCCCAGTCGGCCAGGCGGCGCGGACGGGAGGTGAGCTGCGGAACGGCGGAGAAGTCGGGGGCCAGAAAGGGGTTCGCCAGCTGCCGGGAGACCACCGACTGCGGCACGACCCGCCGCTCCGTGCCAGCGGGAGCGGTCACGGTCTCCGCCGGCGCGATCTCTTCGGGCGCCGGCTCGATGCCGAGCTCCCGCAGCATCTCCCGCTTGAGCGACCGGGCCGCGTCGGAAACGTCGGAGTCCTCGGCGAGCAGCGCCAGTAGCTGAGCGTCCCGGACGGCGGTCGTCGCCAGGATGGTCGCGATGCCGTCCAGGCGCCTGAGCTGCTCGGCCCGACGACTGTCGCTTCCGGCCGCCGCCCGGACCCGGGTGCGCTCGTCCCGCAGCAGCAAGGCGATGGCCTGGAACTTCGTGCGCACGGCAGGCGTCACGCGGCCGCGCTGGGCAGCCGCCTCGACCTCACGGGCGTTTCGGGCGAGCACCGACACGACGTCGCCGTGGTGGCGGACGCGTCGCTGATTCCGCGGGGCGGTACGGCGAGCGCTCGTCTGGCGCTGGCCTGGTCGAGCCAAAGACTTCTCCTTCTGGTTGCCGAGACACGGTGGCCGCGGCAGCATGCTGCACAATCCTGCGGCCGGGACGAGGAACGTCCCGGGCACAGGGCCTAGCGCTTCGAACGCCGAGCCGACCCGCGGATCTCCAAAGGATCGACGCAGCAGGCCTC